>ENA-OREN01000128-OREN01000128.1-marine-metagenome-genome-assembly--contig:-NODE-128-length-106765-cov-7.850799_pt1 | contig 106765 bp, 109 predicted proteins | sample MGYA00248624_ERZ508555 | MGnify/ENA primary metagenome ERZ508555 (study PRJEB26222, sample SAMN06267773) | marine metagenome | isolation source: Saanich Inlet, British Columbia, Canada | place...
TAATAATGACAATATAAATTTATTTATCAAGCGATTGGAGTTATTAACCTCAGGAAACTCACAGGTTTTTAAGGATACTATAAGGTTTCATCCGCTATAAAAGAGTATGAAAAAGAAAGGACGAATATGAAAAAATCATTATTAGGAATAGGTGTTTTTGGTCTTGCTCTCGGTGCAGGTATTGTTGGCATTTCTTATGCGTCGGAAATTCCTATGGCTAAAGAGGTATTTATTCAAGATGAGGTTTCTCCGAATGAAGGTGGCAAACACAATCTGTTAGAAGACGTTCTAGAAGGACTAGTTGAAGAAGAGGCTTTATCGGTAGAGCAGGCTGACACCATATTGAACACAATGGCGGCAAGAAAGCTTGAGATGAAAGCGGAAAGAGAAGAAATCAAAAATCTAATTAAAGAAATGTTTGAAGATGGAGAAATTACAGTAGTAGAACTAGATTCTGTAACAACTATAGATCAAGAAAAAATAGATCGATTTAAAGATCACTTTTCAGAGGAGCTTGAAGATGGTGTGATTTCAGAGGAAGAGTTTAAAGATAATATTAAAAGTCACCACAGAAAAGGACACCATAAGTCGAAAGGCAATAAGTAGGTAGTTGAGTATTTGTGTATTGGTTTTCTCCCTTGTCCAATACACATTTACTAAAATGTAACCATGAAAAAATTAATACCTGAAACAATCGTAAATAAAATTCCAAGTAATAAATTTGTCTACTATTTTTGTTTGTTATTAGTTACATTCAATTTATTTAGAAGCCTTGAACATATATTTGCTGAAGATGGTGGAGCTGAATCTATTGCAGGCATTCCATTAAGTAGCTACTCAGAGGAAGCTGCAAACAACATTGTTTCAATATTTGCTCAGTGGGGTTTTTCACAGCTAGTTTTAGCTTGCATGTTATTACTTGTTGTTTTAAAAATGAGGGAATTAATACCTCTTATGTTGCTTATTATTGCTTTAGAAAATATTTTAAGAGGAGCAGTGGGGTTATATAAGCCTTTAATTTTAGGAGATGCTCCTCCAGGGGCAGTTTCTCCAATTATTGGTTTAGTAACTTTAGTTGTTTTATTTATTTCGATAAGAGAAAACAATTAAAATTATGAAAAAAAATTTAAACACCTTCTTATTACTTCTATTTGTTCTTTTCTCGGCGTGCTCATCATCGGATGAATCGCAAGGAGTTGTTTCTACAAATAATTTATCAGGTGATACAACAGTTACAACAATTGCAGAGGAAGTCGTTGAAGATGTAGTTTCCGTTGAAGATGCACAGCTTTTACTAGCTAGGTGCTTAAGAGAAAATGGATATGATATTACAGATCCTAAAAATGGTGAGAGTTTACGAAGTGTTTTGCAGCCGGTATTTTTAGCTGTTGATCAAAAAGGTAGAGACGAACTTTTTGAGACTATAGAGACTTGTTCTGAAGATAACAACATTCCACTAGGTGGGAGAGCAGATTTTGAGAATCCAGAAGAAGTTGCAGAACAGTTAGATTCCGAGCTTGAAATTGCGCAATGTTTTAGAGAAAAAGGGATAGAGATTGAAGACCCTAACGCAGAAAGATCACTTAGAAGTATAATTTCTGGGCTTGTTCAGTCAGGACAATACTTACAAGAACAAATCAGAGAAGTACGGGCAGCGTGTTTTGATGATCTTGGACGCGAACCTCCACAACAAGGAGGGCGTTAGGTATACCGCTCTTGGACCGGCAGATCTGGAGCCTGTCATAAATGCACTAGATAATCCGATTCGAGTTAGTCGCGAAGCCAAGAATTAGACTGTTTCTAACCTCTACCGCTTCAAGGCGGAGGTTAAAACAACACATAATTTATAATCTTATATGTACAGAAAAGCCTCAATAATATTAGCTTTGTTTACTGCTTGTTCGCTATTCCAACAAGAAGAACAAGCTATTGTTTCAGTTGCAGAAACCGATAAAGGAAAAGAGGCGATTGCTCTTGGCGTTGAACTTACAGATGAACGGGAAGAAATTTCAGATGAAGATGCCCCACTAGTCCTTGTTCAGTGTGTAAATGAGTCTGGTTATAAATTTAAAGAGCCAAAAAACTTTTTAGATTTATATACAACTGTCGCTTCCTACTTTGAAACTTTAACCACTCAAGAACAAGATGAGTTATGGAGCAAAATAGAGGACTGTGCTCTAGAGTACAACTTGTGGGGGGTTGCAGACGAGAATCAATTTGAGGACCCAGTTCAAACTGCAAAAGAGTTAGATAGGGCACTATCTATTGCAAGTTGCTTTAGAGAGAGTGGATACTCCAAAGTTCCAGACCCGAATTACTTTAATAGAGATGTAAATCTTGACGCATACACAACTGAAGAATGGGATTTTAGCGAAGATGATCCAATTGTTAAGACATGGCAGGCATGTGAAGACAAATTACCAGAAGAGTTAAAAAATGATGAATGGGATGCTTAAAAAACTCAATAAAATAATTTCTCAGAAAACTTACAGGTTTAATAAACTAATCTAGTTAGAACAATGATGAAAAATATATTTAAATTAAAAAACCTATACTTGTTAATTACTGTAATTGCTTTAGCCTACGGAGGTTATTATTTTGGTACTCAAAATACTGAAAATGCAACCTCTAATAAAACCCTAGAACTGACTACAGTTTCAATTCAAAAAGGTGACTTAGAAAAAAAAGAAGAATACAACGGAACCCTAAGACAAACTGACAGCAAGGTGTTGAATTCACCAATGTCAGGTGTTGTAACATATGTTCCAAAAGAGGGAACAGTAATTAGTTTTGGAGAAGTGCTTTTTGCTGTTGACAACAAACCTGTAATTTTACTTGAAGGCACGACACCTTTTTACAGAACCCTTGATTTGAACTCTAATCCTGGACCAGATGTTTTACAGTTAGAGGAAGCACTAATTTATTTAGGATACGCCGCAGAAGATTTTGTTTCTGACGAAACTTTTGATGAGACAACATCAAATATGTTAAACAAACTGTACCTTGACTATAAAATTGATACAAAATCTGAAATTACCCCTGCAGAGCAAGTTGCAATTAATCTGAAAAAGACAGAAGTAGAAAATATTGAAGAAACAATTTCAGATGGTGGAATTTCTTCGGCGCAAGTTAATGATAAGAAAAAGAAACTAGACGATGCAAGAGAAGCAGCCACTGAAGAGAGCACAGCTTGGAAAGCAGCAGATACTGCCATCAAAAATGCAGAAGAAAGCTTAACTCTATACAGAGATGAAACAAATCCTAAAACGAAAGAAAAGAAAGCAAATGGAACATTAGATGCTGCTGTAGAAGATTTAGAACAAACAATCGAGGAGCAAAAAAGAATCAAGGCTCTAGAAAAAGGTAAAGAATCTAGCATTGACGCCACAGAGGCTTTAGCAATAGAGACAGCTCAAAAAGCATATGACAATGCTTTGGAAGAATACAATAAAGGAGTCGACCAAGCAGCAGAATTAGCAAAAGCAAAAGAAGAGTTAAATGAACTTGAATTAGCTTCAAAATCAGAGACATTTAGCCCAACAAATGCTTATGCTTCTGGAACATCAATAATTATTGGTTCTTATGTTAACGATGTAGGCTCAGCTGTTGTATTAAATTCACCTCTTTATAATATTTCATCTATTGGAATCGAAGTAGTTTTCCAAGTCGATGCATCAGATCAAGAGACAGTTTCTCTAGGCGATAGTGTTGAGATTGAGCTACCAACTGATGAGAGAGTCCCAACAGTCATTAGTTTTATCGACCAGGTCGTTACACAGACCCAGGCTGGAGAATTTATAGAAGTAACTCTAGAAGTACTAAATCCCGAAGAAATCGAAGCATACGATCAGGCCCCAGTGAAGGTATTTGTAACAACAGAAATTTCTGCGGGCGTACTTTATGTCCCTGTAAACGCTCTACTAGCTTTAGCAGAGGGTGGTTATGCTTTAGAGGTATATGAAGGAGAAGTTGAAACTGGAACCTTTAATGGTGAATCTGGTGTCGACACAAATTATATCGCAGTTGAAATAGGTGTATTCACAGACGGATTTGTGGAAGTAAAAGGAAATATTTCAGAAGGACAAGTAGTAGTCGTACCAAGATGAAAGCCAGTACAAAAACTGTTATTTCTATAAGTAACATTTCAAAAGTTTATGAAGGACCTCCACCTGTAAAAGCACTAGATGGTGTTTCTCTTGAAATTAAAGAGGGTGATTTGGTTTCTATAGTCGGTCAATCAGGAAGTGGAAAATCAACATTCTTGAATATGATTGGCTTGTTAGACAGTATCACAGATGGCTCTATAGAGATTGAGGGAAGAGATGTATCAGAACTTTCAGATAACGAAGTATCGAAATTTAGAGGTGAGAAAATTGGCTTTATTTTTCAGAGCTTTTTTCTTTTACCCGGTCTTACAGCTCAGGAAAATGTAGCAGAAGGACTTTTATACCAAGGCATTTCTAGATTGGATAGACTAGAAAAGGCTAAAGAAGTATTAGATCAAGTAGGACTAGGAGATAGATTGACCCATGAACCTAAAGAGCTATCTGGTGGTCAACAGCAAAGGGTTGCAATTGCAAGAGCACTTGTTCAAGATCCTGCGTTTATTTTGGCTGACGAGCCAACAGGAAACTTAGACAAGGAGTCTGGAATAAATATTTTGAACATCTTAAAAGACTTAAACAATCAAGGTAAAACTGTAATAATGATTACCCATAATCAAGAACATGCAAATACGTTCAATAAAGTAATTGAATTGGTTGATGGAAAAATAGTAAATTCATGAAGAGAAAAAAACTAAAAATTAGAGACCTTTTTTTTGTAGCTTTATATGGAGTAAAAGCAAGAAAAGGAAGAGCAACACTCACTTCTATAGGTATAGGTATTGGAATAGCTGCAATAGTTGCTGTATCTGGCATCTCTGCTTCTGGAAGGGCCGATCTCCTTTCAACTTTAGAGTCTTTAGGTACAAATCTCATAAAAGCATCTCCTCAAGCGGGTTTTTTCGGGACACAAGAAGATCTTCCAAAAGGTGTTTTAGGAATGGTTGAAAGAATTGGTCCAGTTCAAGAAGTTACCTCCACAACACAGACTGATCTTCTAGTAAGGCGAAGTAATTTTATTTCAGAGTTTGAAGGTGGTGGAATTTCAACAATTGTTACAAATGCAGAACTATTAGATGTTATCGGAGGAAAGTTAGTTGACGGAAGGTTTGTTCAGAGCGGATTATCAGACATTCCAGTAACAGTGCTAGGTAGTGTTACAGCTGAGAGACTTGGCATTAACAATTTATCTAAACCAACAAAAATTTTAATAGAAAATGAATGGTTTGGAGTTATTGGAATACTAGAAGAATTAAAGATTCATCCAGATTTAGATCGATCAGTGTTCATTGGCTATGGCGTAGCTGAGACACTATTTGGCATAACGGAAGAGCCTACAACTATTTATGTAAGAGCAAATCCAACATATATTGAAGACGTTGTAGAAGTGCTTGCCCCATCAATGAATCCAGAAAACCCTGATCAAGTTGAAGTCACCCGTCCATCAGATGCACTCGAAGCACAACAAGCAGCAGAAGAGGCTTTTACCAACCTATTACTAGGTTTGGGATCAGTTGCTTTACTTGTTGGGGGAGTTGCAATAGCAAATGTTATGGTCATGTCTGTTCTTGAACGAAGGATGGAAATTGGCGTAAGAAGGTCAATCGGCGCGACTAGAAGAGAAATACGATACCAGTTTCTATTGGAAAGTATTGTTTTATCGGGCATAGGAGGTCTTGTTGGAGTAGTTCTAGGTGCGGCGATAACCCTGGGTTATACTAATTACACGGGTATTGTATTCTCTATACCTGTATGGCAAATATTTGGAGCAGTATTAGTAGCTTTATTAATCGGAGCAATATCTGGTGTTTACCCAGCTATAAAAGCTTCAAAAATTCAACCAGCAGAGGCAGTGAGAAAGTAAAACTCTTTGGCCTATTAATCATTCTTTCTTCATGCACAATTGGTGAAGAACAGTCAGATGGTGTTGTAACCATAGACTCTACAACGGAAACTACAACCGTAACTCAAGAGATAACTTTTGAAGAAGGGGTGCTAGATTTTGCACAATGTATGCGAGAAGAGGGGATTAATTTCCCTGATCCAAGCTTTGATATAGATGGAAATCCTGAGTTTGATGATGTAAATATTGAAAATGATGATGAATTTGAGGCAGCTTTTGACAATTGTGAAAATATTTTAAGGGAAGCTTTACCCGAACAATTTGATCTCGATCCAGAGGTTGAAGCAGCTTTAGTTGATGCATCTTTAGAGTTCTCTCAATGCATGAGAGACGAAGGTATTGATTTTCCTGATCCTAAGCCTGGAGAATTTGGTTTTTTTGCTTTTAGAGATGCAGGTATAGATTTCCAGTCCGAGGATGTTCAACAAGCATTTGAAATATGCCAACCTGAAAATCCTCTTGAAAATCTTGACGAATAAGTAAATACTAGAAATCTAAAAAAGAAGATTCAGTATCTCAAGTAATTTATAAACATCTACATTTGTGGATTAACTAAAAATTTATTTCCTGTCTTTTGCTTGGCATATGCGTTTATTATTTCAGGTTGAAGCATTTCTTCGAAAGAAATTTCTTGACCATACCCGCTGGCAAAAGTTGTTTTGATTTCTTTAGCAACTCTCACCCTCATTTCTTGAATTTTTTCCATTCCAATTTTTTTAAGCACAGGCATTAAGAGCCAGCCACCTAAACCCCATGACATACCATAAGATCTCTTAAGAATGGTTGGTGAGGGGTCTAGCCCACCGTAAATATAGACTTGTTTGTATGTTTCGGAACCATATCTTGAATATTCACCAGAGCCTGAATTTGAAGCAATCTCCATAGCAGCTAAGATTTGTCCGGGTAATTCTCCATTATTACCTCCTCCAGTAGCATCAAAACCAAGTGTGGCTCCAGTTTCAATCAGAGCTGTAACTAAAGTTTCTTTAAAATTTTCTTCACTTGTATTACAAACATACTTTGCACCTATGTTTTTCAAAAGGTCTACTTGCTCTTGTGTTCTTACAATGTTTACAAGTGGGATGTCATCATCATTACAGATTTTTACAAGCATTTGTCCCAAGTTAGAGGCTGCTGCAGTATTAACAATTCCAGAGTGATTTTCCATTTTCATGGTTTCGACAAAAGACAGAGCAGTCATAGGGTTTACAAAAGATGAAGCAGCTTCAGCTGGGGTGGTTTCATCATCCATAACTAGACAATTTACTGCAGGAACACAGATATATTGAGAATACATTGCACCACCAGCTAGGCCAACAGTTTTACCCGTAAGGTGTTTTACATTACTTCCTGCATCAATAACTATGCCAGCTCCTTCATTTCCAGCCGGCATTGCTTGATTTAGTCGAGATTTCATTGACTTCATCATTGCTGGATGTACCTTCATTGAAGCTACAGTATTTTCTTCAGATCCAGAAATATTTATATTTGTGAGATCTCCTCCAAAAGTAATTAGCAGGGCTAAATCAGAGGGGCTAATCGGAGCAGCGTGTACTTCAATCAATACTTCATCATCAGTGGGCGTAGGTACTGGAACTTTTGTGATAGATAATTCGACATTTCCCTCACTTGTAACTGTTGATCTTATTTCTTTTGAATACTTCTCTGTCATGACTACTCCTCTTTGGTTTTCTACAATAATCAAAATATACAACTCTAATTAAAAGAAATATCAATACTGAGATAATCACCCCAACAACAATTTCAATTCCGAAGTTGTTTAGTATGTTTCCACTAGGTTACTTTACTGGATTGTTACCCATTAGGTGTTTGTATACAAATAAAGAATAAATAATTTACTGTCTAAACGCCAGACTCATAATAGGAAGGGGCAGTTACAGCTATTGTTAACCAGCAATCATTTATTGGGTTCTCAGGACATTTGTCTAATTGAAACACCCAAGTCACTTCAAAATAGGAATTATTACTGGCTAATATTTTGATCTCATAATGTTCATTATCTTCAGTTTCAACAGTTTTGGTAAAGCTATATTCTTTTAGATCAAGTATTGAATTGTATGGTTCTGAAAGGAGCATGTTCCTAAAATTCTCTTTTGGACCTGTTATTTCTTTATTATCAGGATGTGCGTAGTTCCAAATAGTATCTAGTGAATTTTGTGGAGAATTAGAAAAGTTTTGGTAACTTTCAAGAATCTCTGTGAGGATGGTATTAGATTCAACAATAGACGCTTCAGCTACAGTATCAATATTTTTTTCAGATACACTAGTTGAACAGCTTAGAAATATTAGAAGTATTAAGTATTTCTTAACTTGCAACTATAGAAGACACTACAAGATACATGTGAAGACAGAAGGCTATGCCCATAAATCCCCAAAAGATTCTTTTTTCAAATTTGCTCACTAGCTTACAATAGCTACTTTGTGAAATTATTCACAATGTAATCAAAGATTTATTTATTCTTTGTTAGCGTTTTCGTATGCTTGGCTATAAAGAATTAGAGTAGGCGCCCATAGTCCAATATAAATAGCTAACTGAGGGTCATCTAACACTGCATAAATGATAACTGAAGCTATCACAGAAACAATGCTTGCGTATAATCCGAGTTTTATCATAAGTATCCTTTCTCGAGTTATTATACCTGCTAGTTTTGTTAATATTAAATTATGATTGAAACATTAACGTCAAATCCATTCTTAGTAATATTGATATTTCCAGTAGTAACACTTACTATTTTTGTCATTGGAATCATCAAGATTGATGTTCAAAATTATAATAAAAGAGATGCTGAAGACGAATAAAATGTCTTACATTCCTGCTTAAATTTATTATATGGATCAGGAAAAACTAGAAAAATTATCCGAACAAGAATTATTTGATATACAGAATAGTATTTCCGACATCATTAAAAAAAGAAACCTTGATAATGGTGACATAGAAGCAATAACAGACAAATCTTTCGAAACGGGCTTTCCAAAATTTGATGGAGTAGGTCTAAACCCTTGGGTTGAGGGGAGTCTAATAGTATGTCCTGGTGCCAGAATTGATAAAACGCAAACCAAGCATATATGTAAATTTGTCGTCGCTGATGATGAGTGGTCATGGGAGTCACAACACATGGTTAGTGACGTAATTAGAAGAGATCAATCCTCAAAACATTTCAAGCAACACTCTATAACCTTAATCTCTCCATTTGAAGGATTAGTTCTTCAAGTAATTTCTCAAAAGTCTCAGCAGGGTAAACATCTTGTAGACGGTATTGAGTCATTTATCTTTGAGAATGGGAAACTTTCTAAGACTATGACTAAGACTTCAAGATCTAGAGATCATTAAATTAAAAGAAGAGCAATTCCCAGAAAACCTGCGAATCCAACAATATCAGTAATAAGTGTGAGAAAAATATTAGAGGCTAGCGCAGGATCGAATCCTAGTTTTCGTAGAATTAAAGGAATTGAAGATCCAAATAAATTACCAATAAAAATATTTCCAAAAACAGCAATACTCAAAGACAGTGCGTAGCTGTTTAAACCAACAAGGCTTAATAAAATAAATGAAAAAATAGCCATAAAGATGCCATTAATAACACCAATTAGTGACTGTTTTCCTATAACCTCTACAACTCTTGCCTCAGAGATATCATTTCTTGCAAGTGCCCTTATGACAATAGCTAAAGACTGTGCTCCAGAGTTGCCACCCACAAGTGCAACGACAGGCATTAATGCCGCAAGTAGAGCATCACTTGCTATTGATTCATCAAATTGAGAAATTAGCCAAGAGACAATAAAAGCAAGTCCCATATTCACAGCAATCCATGGCAGTCTAAGTTTTACGGACTTTTGAAAGGGTGTAAAAATCGTTTCTTCTGCACCAGCTCCAAATGATTGAGAAAAGTCTTCAGCAATCTCAGTTTGTATAACATCTAAGGCTGTACTTATAGTTGCTTGTCCGATAAGTTTATTTTTTTTATCAACAACAGGTAACGCAAGCAGCTCATATTGTTTAATTAATCTTGCGGCTTCTTCTTGGTCAGCTGTCGGATTAATATAAATTGGATTTGTAATCATCACATCTTCAATAAGCTGGTCTTGGTCAGCAAAAACAATTTCTCTAAACGAAAGAACTCCAGATAGAGAATTATTTTTATCAACAGAATATACGTATACAATATCCTCAACATCTGTGTGTAAGGTTTTTAGCTCCCCTAGAGCTTCTTTAACAGTTAAGCCTGTAGAAATTTTTGCTACTTCTTCTGACATCAGTCTCCCCACTGAATCTTTTGGATAGGCTAATCTTTTATTAATATCTAATTTTGTGGATTTATTTATAATCTCCAACAAATCTTCAGCTTCATCAACAGTGCTTCTTTCAAACACATCAACAACATCTTCTGTATCCATCTGACTGAAAATTTCTTCAACAACTTTACTACTTAAGTTTTGTACAATTTCTATAATCGCTCTTGGTCGGAAAGATTCAAAAATCTTAATTGATACATCCACAGGAATATTTAAAATAAGCTCTCCTGCCTTCTCAGGTTCTAATTCTTCTAATGTATCTGCTGAGTCAAAAGGATCATTTAAAGCTATCTCATTCCAGAGATCATTATTTTGTGAGAGAAAATTATATGCTAATTCAGGATTTCTACGTGATAGCTCTCTTAATTCTTCACCACTTACTGGTTTTGATGTCTCATTTTCCATGGCTTCCTCGTTACCACTTTAACTACTATTTATAGACTTAAAAAGAGTTAAGATAAATGTTTTTTATGCCAATCAATAATAAAGTCGAATCTTTGTTGTCTATGTATTGGTTTCCCCGATCGACTGAGTTCATGACCTTCATTCGGAAAACGAATCATTGCTGATTCTACTTTATTTCGTTTTAATGCTGAAAATAACTGTTCCCCTTGTTCGATAGGACATCGATAATCATTTTCTGAATGAAGTATCAATGTTGGAATTTTTATATTCTTGGCATAGGAGATAGGACTCTTTTTTCTATAGAGATTTATATTATTATCCATTTCATCAAGAAGATACATTTCAGGAAACCCTATTCCTATATCTGAGGTACCAACCATAGTTTCCCAGTTAATCAAGGCTCTTTCAACTATGGCGGATTTAAACATCTTTGGATAGTTCCCAATAATCCAAGAAGTCATAAAACCTCCGTAAGACCCACCCATTATTCCATAATCCTTACTTGTTATTTTTAATTCACGCACCATTTGTTTAAATACTGATAAAACATCATGAACATCATTAACACCCCATTTGTTACCGCAAACATCTCTAAGATACTTGTGCCCTCTTCCAGTAGATCCTCTTGGATTACAAGCTATAACATTGAATCCAGCTTCGGCATAAACTTGGAATTCATCAAAAAAGGTAAATCCATACTGACTGGCAGGCCCACCATGGATATTTAATAATGTTGGCCTGTCTTTTCCAACAAATATTCCCCATGTATCAACTTTAGATTTTCCAGTATCGAACCTTTTATAGGTATAATCGTACGTTGAAACTTTTTTATGAAAAGAATCATTTGTTTTAGATATTTTTTCTATTTTAGATTCTGTATATTTAAAGACTTCATCACTTCTTGTAAAGCTATTTGCGATAAAGAATAGATCCTTATCTTGTATTGCGAAGTCGGTAATTGTAATTTCTTCAGAAAATAAATTTTCTATACGATCTTTTATCATCTTTCCAAGTAATTGCTTTCCAGAATCTTCATAAAGAACATATATTGACTCTTCTGATGTTTTAACGTCAACAATGGTTCTGTCAAAATTTTCATCTATTTTTTTCGTATTTCCAGATTCGTTTATTTCATAGATGGATGTAGTAGTTGGCCAGTCAAATCTATTTTTTAACCCTACTCCGTGAAGTTTTCCATTAAAGGAAAATAATTTACCCCACATACCTTTTGAATGGATAGCCTCCAATCCTTTTGATGTTTTCTTGATAATCCTTTCTTCAAGCATTGTCCCCATGTTGTTATAGACGTTTGCTGTGAAATATAAATGATTAGCATGTTCGACAAGTGAACCAATAGAAATGAGATTTTCTCTATCCCCATCAATTATTTTTAAGGATTTACCTGTTTCAATATTTACTCTATATATATGACTTCTTTTATTGAAAATAACCCCCCTTGTATCAAACTTATGGGGCATGTTTTCTAGATAAAATGGTTCATCATTTTTATCTTCAATCTTTTTAAATTCTTTTTCCCAATCACTAACTGTAATAAATATAAACTTATTTGATTTACTCCATATATAGTTCTGAATACTTCCATCAGTCTCAAATATTCTATTGAGGGTATTTCCTTTTTTAGTGACAACTTTTTGTTTAGTTTTCTCACCTTTTTCAACCTCTATGAAAGATAAATATTTTTTATCATCAGAGTATTTAGGATTAAGATAATTTTTGGAATCAGTTCCTTTAAACTTCTTCCATTTTTTATTTGAATAACTCCAAAGCTCTTGAATATAGGCATTTTTATCAAAACTCATTCTTGTTGCAGTAAGTATAAGATTAGAGTTGTTGATATTAATACTACTCAGGCTTGTTAGCTTATCTAAATCCGAAGTTTTCATACGTCCTCCAAGTATTTTTAATTTATTTAGTTATTTTATTATATGCAACAGTCACAAGTATTGAAGAGACAAGTCCTACTAAAAAGGTATTTAAATCAGCTAAACCGTATAAATCTGTAGGGATAAAAACTCCTCCCGGATTAATTTCCATATCTATAAAAATGAATCTATACGAATAAGCTGAAGTCAAAGATATCAAAAAAGGTATCAATAAATATGATCCTGTAGATTTGTTTTTTAATTTATAAAATGTCGGAAACACTAAACAAACCGCAAAAAGATCGGCAACTAAAAAAACATTAAAAATATTGGAAACGTAAACAGAGCATAAGATGGAAAATACAACAATTCCCACCGTTATGAACCTGGCTTCAATTGCACCTTTTTTTACTAAGTCTAAAGATATTGTTGATGAAATTGCATTTTCTAAAGTATCAACACTTGATGCAACCAAAAGTGTACAAAGCACTAAAAGTAAAAAAGACATTGGGGTACTTAATTCAAGTTGCTGTATAAAGCTTAAGGTAGGATTCTCAATTCCTTTACCTGCACCAACCGCTCCAGCAATACCTAAAAGTAGAACTGTAATAAAACATCCTAAACCTGCATATACAGATGCAGATTTTATACTCTTAGTATTTTCAGCTGAGAAAGTTCTTTGCCAGTATCCTTGTGAAAAGACTTCAGCTGCAGTGACTGCGACAACAACAGCTAAAGCAGACTTGAAGCTGAAGGTTTCAAACGAATTTATTCCCCCAAGTTGTGAATATGCAATAAGATCACTTATTGAGTTCTGGCTGAACCAAATAGCAAATAAAACACTAAGCAAAGCAATAATCCCTAATCCTTGAAACCGATCAGTAATATAAGATGCTTTGAATCCTGATTTATTTAAATAGAGGAAAGTAAAAAATCCGACAAGAACACTTATGGTTATGCCTGAAATTTTCACAATTTCGGGAAAAATAAAATTAATTGATGCAAACTCAGCTATTAGAAATGCAGTCATATACAAAACCGCAACAATCGAAACTACTTTCTGAGCACTTGAACCATATCTTTTTTCAATAAATTGAGGTAAAGTAGCTCCATCTGGTGTTATGGAAGCAATTTTTGGTCCAAAAAAATAAATTAAAATAAAAGGTGTAGCAGCTGACAGAGCATATCCATAAATATCAAAACCTAATCCATACCAGGCAACCTCAGCAGGAGAAGTTAGTATCCATAGACCCATTCCACTTGCATAAAAACTAAGAGAAAGACCAAAGACTCCCTCAGTTTTATTTAATACAAAATATTCACTATCCGAAGATTGAATTTTTGTTGTTCTTAGGTAGATTAACAAAAGAGTTGTTAGAACTACTCCGTATGCTAGAAAATTATTCATTTTTACCTCACTTTTTAATAAAGGGATAAAAGTCTGAGTTTCCTTCGTTGGAATTACCCAACAGGTTCAAACGGTCGGTTTTTACACCCTCTCAGCATTTAGCTCCCGATAGACAAATCATACCAGAAAGAAAAAAGATACTATCTTTTTTTAAACATTATGATTTTCTCAGTGAATAATAAAAACTTAAAAAATGAAACTCCAGTTATAAAAATTATTATAGGTATTTTTATTGCAGCATTTATGTGGGGATCAGGCAATGTTCTTTCTAGAAGCCTTCTAATTGAAGGAGTCGATGAAATCTTTTTGATAACTACAAGAGTATCAATAATTGGATCGCTCCTTTTTATACACTATTCAATTTTCAATAAGGACAAATTCGATAAGAAATTGCTTAAGGAAGCCTCTACAACAGCCCTTGCGTCTATTTTTTTTGTGGGATGGTTTTTTATATTTTCCCTTCAATACATTTCTTCTGGTCTTGTCACATTATTGATTAGCTCTGCTCCGGTTTTTACTATTCTTTGGTTAAAAATACTTCTTAAAGATGAGAAGATATCTAGACAAAAATACATATCAATTTTTATTGGCTTACTTGGAGTTTCCTATCTTTTTATTTCAAAAGAAACAGGTCTTGATAATCAAGGAAATATTTTTTTAGGCGGATCTCTAGCTTTTATGGGTGTTCAATGTATAGCTTTGGCAACAGTACTAAACAGAAAGTATGCTCCACAATACAAAGTAAGCAGCTGGTTAACTTATCAATACCCAATTGTAATTTTTCTATCATTGGCAATATTTTTTACTACAGGGACAGAGGTCCAAACATTAAACAGTTCTCAGATACTTAGAGTTGGTATTTTAGTATTTTTTAATTTAGGTGCATTTACTTCATTCACTTGGTTAATACAGCGAGTGAGCGCTTTGCAGGTTGCCTCAGTAGATTACTTAGTACCAGTCGTAGGAGTAACAGCAGGGGTTATTTTTCTAGATGAAACTTTTAATTCAAATCTTATCGTTGCAGGTATTTTTATATTTATTTCATTAATCATGAATACGAGGGAAGAGTTTTACACTTAAAGTAAATCCAACTCCTTTTTTACAGTTTTTAAATCCTGCCAAGTTAGCCATTTAGGCTTGCCCTTTTCTTTTGAAGGATTTCTTAAAAGGTATGCAGGATGAAAAATTGGCATAAACTTAATTTCATTTCTAACAATCCAAGTACCACGGATTTTAGTTATAGGATCTTTTATTCCAAGGTAACCCTCAACTGCAGTAGATCCAGCAAGAATAACAATAGAGGGTTTCAGATGACTTATTTGATCTTCTAGCCAAGTTATACACCTAGAGATCTCTAGACTTGTCGGCCTTCTATTCTCAGGAGGTCTGCATTTGACTATGTTTGTTATGTAACAATCTTCTAGGGGGTCAATATCTACAGAACTCAATACCGTATCTAACATTTTTCCAGCTCTACCAACAAAAGGAAATCCAGTAATATCTTCTTTTTCTCCAGGTGCTTCACCGATTATAAATATTTTTGCCGAGGGATTGCCTTTTGCTGCTACAACATTATTTCTTGTTTTTGACAAATCACACATTTTACATTTTCTACATGCAGAGTGAATTTCTTTTATATCTAAATAACTCCTCATCGTTTAAGTGTAATCTGAGCTTTATTTTCATACGTCATTGTGAATATTTGATATTTCTTGAAAATTTTGAGAGTTTAGAAATGAGAAAACCCTTGAATACTCCGCTTAATCTGTTTCCAGACTTAACTTGCTTCAAGGGTTATCTCTAACCCTTCTTGTAATGATCCTCTATAAAGATTTTCTTCACAAAAAGTTAATTTAAATATATTCAGATAAGTAAAAAAAATCAAAATAAATTTAGTTAATTTTTCCCACTTTTATTTCTAAAGAATAAAGTACCTAATCCCGCTATTGCAAGAACCCCTAAAAGTGCGCTTAATGTAGTAGAGACAAAGTTATTATTTATGCTTGAAATACCATAATCTTCTAAAAGCAGAACTACACCATCAGTTTCTTCAAATCCAAAATCACTAGCTACTGATTCCAGACCATCTGGAGATGATGAGGCGTATGGAGTTACTAAGGTAAGTGACAAGATAAGTGCGATGAAAACCCCATAAGAAGTTGAGAGTGTATTTGATTTATTTTTTTTGCTATTCACATACACTAAATCAGATCTCACTCTTAACAATAAAGATACAATAAGTGCTGTGATAATACCTTCTCCTAAACCAATTAATAAGTGGGTAGAGATCATAGCGATAAGTACGTTTCCTAGAGGAACGGACACAGTACCTCCAATTGCATACTCTAGGACAAATGCTATTGATGAAAAAACCACTGATAGTAAACCTGCAATGACAGATCCAGAAATTAAAGTAAATTGGGATTCACCAAATAACTTTTTCCAAAGAGTAATGGTGAACCATCCTGTAAGAGAAGTAATTATTGCCATATTTAGTACATTTACCCCTAAAGCACTCAGACCTCCGTCAGCAAAGAGAAGAGATTGAATTACAACGACAATAGATATACAGATTACACCAAGACTTGGTCCCAGAACAATTACAGCTAGTGCTCCACCTAAAAGATGTCCACTAGTTCCAGCTGCAATGGGAAAATTTATCATCTGTAGTACAAAAATAAGAGCAGACATCATTCCGGTGAGAGCAATTAATTTATCTGCAACTAAATTTTTAGCATTTCGTATATACGCCCACAGGGTTCCAAGACTAATTATTCCTGTAGCAGCTGAAACTTGAGCGTTAATAAATCCATCAGGTACATGCATATTAAAATTATAAACGAAAACGTTCTTATTGCAAACTATTTGCAATAGTGTTTATTATTTATACAAGCTTATTTTTTTGAAGCCAACTGAAAATTTCACTAAGAACAAATGGTCGTGTATCTTGATTTAATATTTCGTGCTTAGAGTTCTCAACTTCTATGAAAGTTACATTTTTAAGTTTTGAAATCTCACTACATCCAGAAATAGGAACTATCTTGTCTTTCTTTCCATGTAGGACAATTGTTGGAAGTTCTAACTTACTGATGTTTTCATTTACATATTTTTGGGCTTCAGTTATTAGATATCCAAACCTAAAAGATAGGCTTCGAAACACTAACGGGTCAGAAAAGTAATCTTTAACAACATCCATATCTGTTGATATATTTCTTTTATTTACTGGGGATGGCGCTCTTAATTTTGGCGCAATTGAAGCCATAGGTTTCGATAAGCTCCTAATGGCCTTGGGATAGTTGTCTTTAAACAACGGTGCTGAGAGAATGAGAAAATCTGGAGAGATAATTTCTTTTAAAACTGAATAGGTTGCTAACAACCCGCCATATGAGTGACCAATTAAAATTTTATTATCATAATGGCTAAGACTTTCGAAGCCTTTTATTACAGCTTGATCATTTAATTCCCATGATTCAATATCTCCTCTATTCAAATCATCTTTTCCGTGTCCTGGTAAATCAATTAAGTTTGTATCTATTTTTAAGTTATTAAACCAATCAGCGTTTATCTGATGTCTACCTTTGTGTTCAAATAGTCCGTGTAGTAATAGTGCTCCTGTATTTCCCAAGGTGTTCCTTTCTCTATAAAATTAATAATAATGAATTTAGATTTTGTTAAGACCCCATTTACAAATAACCCATCAATGGTGAGATACGAAGGTATCCCTTACAACAAAAATCCAAATCAATACTACATAAAACAAAAAAAGAAGGAATTGAAGCATAACAAAGAAAAATTAATTGGTGAGTCCAAACTATCCACGGATATTGAATTAAAAAAATTAGTTACAACCTATATACAAGCCGAAAAAAGTCTCAGCTTAGAAGAGTTAACACTAGAAATTGAAGAAGACTTTGCTGTTATGCATAAAGGTAAAATGGAACTAGCTTCTGTTTGTTTTCCAAGTGGATGGATACCTATAGATAAGTTAGGTAAAGATCTGTCAAGCTTACACGATCCAGTAGCTGACAATGATCAATTGATTAAATCCAGCAAGAAGCTCAGCGAATATATGAGCAAACAGAGCATCAGAAGATGGGTTTGGACAATAACAACTTATCCTGAATTAAGTAATTTTCCTGGATTTGAAAAACCAAAGGTCAATAAATTAGAAGATTTGTATTTTCGAGTTGAGACGCAGACCTCAGTGCCATTAAATAATGAGACTAGTTTATTCTTTATAAAAGTCGAGGTAGTACCTCTTTTAAAAATATGGAATATCAAAATTCTTGAGAGTATAAATTCCATGAGTGAAAATGTATTAAATTATAAAGATTTGCTACAAATTAAAAAATTACTAAATACAATAATCCAATGAAGAAAGTTTATATTGCTGGACCTTTATTTGATGATCACGAGAGAAGTTATTTAGAAAAAATTGCAAACATTCTTGAAAAGAATGAATATGAAACATTTTTACCTCATCGTGATGCAGGGCTTGTTGAAGGTGAGTTTACCCTTGAAAAAAAAATTAAAATCTTTGATGCAGACATGGATTTCTTGAAGTCAGCCGATGTGGTAGTTGCTCTTTTAACAGGAAGAGATGTTGATTCTGGAACATCAGCAGAGATTGGATACGCTTATGCTTTAAATAAACAACTAATCGGAATTAATGCAAATAATATAAAAGTTTTAAATAATTTTATTTGGGGCCTTTTTGAGTATGGTGAAAATATAATTGATAGTCTCGAAGATTTTGAAAATTATTTAATCGAACTTACTAATTAGTAGTTATTTAAAAATTCTGAGAGTTCTTTTTTAGCCTCTAGTACTTTTTCATCCGCAATCTCTTGGTCTCCAGCTATAGGACATTCTTTATTTGTCTTGTAAAGTCTGTTTATTTCTTCATATACATATGCTCTTGTCTCAAGATAATTCTTATAGATATTTTGGTGATCAAAATTCTCTCCCATATCCTCGAAAAATACAACTCTATCATCTTCAACAAGGGCATCAGATAAATTATTAATATAATCATTCAGTTCAAAGCTTGTAACAAATAGTTCATTCGATAAAGAGGTGTATTCTTTTTCTACTTTTTCACAAAGGGTAAGTTCTACTAATGCAGTACTCGTAGTTGTTTCAAGTACTTGATTTCCCAAACTAGGAGAACAGGATACAAAAAATAAAACAAGTAATAATTTTTTCATCAGTACTCCTTAATTATATTTACTATTTCTTTCTGAAAAAATCAGATAGAGTATTATTCCTGTGAAAATTGTTGTTAAAGAGTTTGTAATCATTAAGGGATAATCAGTTAAGTAGAACCCATAAATAAGCCATGATAAAGAACCTAGAAATAAAAATAAATAAGTAAGAAGAGATAAACCCGCAGTTTCTCTCGTTTTGACTGTTTTTATAGCTTGGGGTAGAAAAGAGACAGCTGTAAAAAAGGCTGCAAAGTATCCAAAAATTAATAAATTCATTAAAGCATTGTAGCTATATAGTTTTTTTTAAATTAATTTTTTTATTGTGGGCCTAGCTAGATTTGAACTAGCGACCTCATCCTTATCAGGGATGCGCTCTAACCAGGCTGAGCTATAGGCCCTTACGTCTTATTTACATTAGTAACAAATTGAAAATATTTATAAAATTTTTTCATTTACATTGAAATCCGAGGCATAATATTAAAAGCGAGGGGATGTAGCTCAGCTGGAAGAGCACCTGCTTTGCAAGCAGGGGGTCGTGGGTTCAAGTCCCATCATCTCCACAACATAGCTAAAATCTATTTATGGAATATTTAATAGCACTTTTAATTGGATACTTAGTATTTAGATTCCTAAGTAATTCAATTTCGTCATTAGCTAGTACTCCTCCAGAAATTGATCCAGAAGACGTCCTTGAAACCTTACAAGACTTTCGATGTAACATTTGTGGAACAGAATTAACAATTAAACTCCAATCAGTTGTTGCTAATGACCCCCCCAAGCACTGTAAGGAAGAAATGCACGCCCTAGAGTAATGAACTTTTCTAGACTTGATCAAATACACTCACTAGAAGAAAATAATAAATTTGAGCTTTTAGTAATAGGAGGTGGAGTAGTTGGTTCAGCTATCTTGGAACTAGCTGCAAGTCAGGGTATCAATTCTTTATTAATTGAAAAAAATGATTTTTCTTCAGGCGCTTCCAGTAGAAGTACAAAGCTTTTACATGGAGGAATTAGATATTTACCACAGATGCAGTTTGGATTAGTTAGAGAGAGTTTAAAAGAACAGAAAATATTAGAACAAGTTTTAGGTCAACTTTATAAACCTCTAAAGCTTTTAGCACCAGTTTTTAAAGACGACGGCTTCTCAGATTTGCCAAAAATATTACAATCAAATTTTATTGCTCCAATAGCATTTAAAATTGGACTAACTCTTTATGATTTCTTGGGTCAACGCAAAAAAGATCAAAGACATACTTTGATTTCAAAAGAAGATACATTTGGTTTATTTCCTAAACTCAAAAAAAACAAATTAACAAAAAGTTTCATTTTCCAAGATGCCCAAACCGAAGATGCAAAATTAGTACTCACATTGTTGAGAAATGCCGTAGAAATAAATAATGCAACTGCACTAAATTATGTAAAAATAACCGACATTATTAGAACTGGTGACAGGTATAAAGTTCTGTTAATCGACGAGATAAATAATAAAGAGTATACGGTCGAGTCCAAGAAGATAATTGCTGCCACAGGTATTCATAATTTACCAGGAATGTACAAGAGTAAATCTTCCAAAATTAAACTAAGTGGAGGAGCACATTTAATTTTAGAGGGAGACCCCCTAGGGATTGGTAAAAATGGTGTTCTATTACCTCAAACTGAAGACAATAGAGTCATGTTTGTCTTACCCTGGACAGGAAATACAATCGTTGGTACAACTGATACAGAAGAATTTTCAGGCTCTTTAGATAGACCGTATGCAAACTCTGAAGACAAAGCCTATTTAATAAGGCACATAAAAAAATACTTTAATATCGAAGAAGTTAAATATATTTCTTCCTGGACTGGTTTGAGAGCTTTAATAGACAGCTCTGGTACAAATTCTAAGAATATTTCTAGAGGACATTTCTATAAAGATATAGATGAAAACTTTATACAAATTTCAGGAGGTAAGCTTACAGGTTTTAGAGTTATTGCAAAAGAAAGTCTTGAACAACTCTTTTCTCAAAATTTTGAGTTAAACAAGCAAGAGTTTGTTGACAGTATCTTAAATCTTGAAAGTCAGTATAAGTATAAGGATTTACAGCTATGCCTTAATCACTACTGTGTTGTTAAACCTACAGATTATTTACTCAGAAGAACTCGTATCAGCTGGTTTAACCAAAATGGAGGAAAATCTTTTTTGGATAAAGTAATGGTCAATTTTGACTCAACTTTATATTTCGAAGAGACAATTGAAGAACTGCAAGATGAGGGTTTGCTTTAGATTTAGAACAATTTTTTTAGTTTTTATTAATAACAGTTTTTAACGATACTCTGTCGTCATTAAGAAACCAGCACCGATCATACCAAGGCCTCCCCATAAATACCATCTAGATACAGAGCCAGGAAGAAGAGTTAGGTAGTTCAAGACTATTAAGAGAACACCTAAAACCATTAAAGAGGTCATAGTTACAACAAACCACCTTGGCGATGGTCCTTTATCTCCACTAAGCTGCGTAGATATTTTTTTAGATTTAGTTGGTTGAGAGTTGTTAATTCTTTTTTTTGAAACTGGCATATTGAAAATTGTATCCTAATTATCGTTTATTACAATAACTTTATTTCTAGAAATACTAATTAAACCATCCTTCATTAGTGATTCAACGACCTCTTCTGTAACTTTGCTGGTCATCTCTAATTCTTTACTAAGAAGTGCCATAGTCACACCTTTTTCTAATAGAAGAATTTTTAAAACACGTCCTCTTTTTTGTCTCATGGATCCTTCAAACTTTTTTGATGTTTTAATTTCTTGAACAATATATTTTTTACACGAAAGCTCAAGTGGACAAATTTCACATTTAGGATTTCGAGAAGTACAAAGCGTTGATCCAAGATCCATTAAGCCTTGATTAAAGTCTCTAGAATTAAAATTCTTTAAAAGTAAGTCAGTGTTTTTCTCTAGAAAAATATCAACATTATCAGTTCTGAAAAATCTTTTAATAATTCTTTTTATATTGGTATCAACTGCAATAATTTTTTTCTCATATGCAAAGCTGAGAATTGCTGAATTTGTGTATGGTCCTACACCAGGAAGAATTGTAAAGTCTGGATATAGTTCATCAAAACTATATTTTGATAGTATTTTTGAAGACTCGTGAAGCCGGATAGCTCTATTGTTGTAACCCAATCCTGACCATAATTTTAAAACCTCTTTTTTACTGTCTTTTGCCATATCTTTAGGTGTTGGGTATTTTCTAATAAATTTTTTATAAAATTCATCTGCTCTATCTATTTGAGTTTGCTGAGAAAGCGTTTCAATTAGAAGTATCTTCCATGGATTACTTGAGTCTCTCCATTCAAAAGATCTACGATTTTTTTTATACCAATTTTTGAGTTCTTTTTTAAAAAAATTTATATTAGTTGTCAAAGCTTAATTCTACAAAACCTTCAGGATCTAAAAAGCTTCCTTCTTCTGGATTTTGACCTGAAACCCTACCGCCGGTGTCACCACTTGCCGAAGGCAATAATCCAATTTCTTGAAGAATATTAGATGCCTCCTGGTACGTATAACCAATTAAGTTTGGAACCTCTGCTTTTAAACCCAATGAAACAATTATTGAAATTATTTCCTCCGGAGTAACTATTTCACCTGCCCCTGGGATGGTGTGAGAAACTAGTCCTTCGTTAACGTCTTCAGAATATTCTTCTAATATTTCATATTCAAAACCAAGTGTTTCTAAAATTTGTGTCGCATCCTCAGGAGATTTTCTTGAGAGATCACTTATTTCAATTAAGCTTGGCCCAGATGATATTACTAAATCTACAGTTGATCCAGGACTCATTTTTTTCCCAGCAATAGGATTTTGGGAAATCACGAATCCTCTAGGAATATTATCATCATTTACTTCCAGTTTCTGACCTACAACAAAATCACTTTCTTCAATTACATACACCGCTCTATCCGTTTCAAGGTCTATTACATACGGAATAGGAAAAGCTTCTTGTCCAACAGAGACAATAATTGTTACCAATGTATCAGGATTCGTTACAGTATTTGCTAAAGGTTGAGTTCTTATGACTGCCCCAGCTGGAACTGTAGGATGTGCTGAATTCTCAATTCCTACTGTGAATCCAAGTAATTGTAAGTCATTCAAAGCCTGAGTCTGACTACTTCCCGTTAGATCAGGTATCTCTATTACTGTGGGAGTACCACCATCAACAGGAAGTCCAGTAAATATTTGTGTGAGACCCCATACAGTTCCAAACACAAGCCCAATTGACAGGACTAGAGCTGGTAGAGTAAATCTAAATTTTATTTTAGGATTTGTTAAGTTAACAAGATTTTCTTGAGTTTCTTGCATTTGTAGATGTCTTCTTTGCTGTAGTAGGACGGCTCTAAGATCCTCTGCATTTTTATACCTATCTTTGGGGTATTTATGTAACAGCTTTAATACAGCATTCTCTAAACCCTTAGGTATATCTTTTCTATAGACACTTAATTTCTTTGGTTTTTCAGTAAGGTGTTTGGTTGCAGTCGCAATGGGGGTTTCTCCTTCGAATGGTGGTCTCCCAGCAATAAGTTCATACATAACAGTACCTAGAGAATATAAATCAGACTCAACAGAAACCGGTTTTCCTTGGGCCTGTTCGGGAGAAATGTAACTTGCTGTTCCTAAAATAGATCCAGTTTTAGTAATATCACTATCCTCATTTTGAATAGACACAATTCCAAAATCAGTTACTTTTACTTTTCCAGAAGGGGTAATCATGATGTTACCCGGTTTAATATCTCTATGTACAAGACCTCTATTATGGGCAGCTTGTAGTCCATCAGAGACTTGTGCACCAATAAACAAAATATCACCAATGCTGATTGTCTTCTTTTTAGCGATTATTGAAGTTAGAGTGTTCCCTTCAATATACTCCATTACAAAAAATGGCTCATCCTCAATTCCCCAATCAAATATTTGAACAATATTTGGGTGATTTAGATTAGCAACCGTTTGAGCCTCTCTTTTAAACCTTTCTACGAATGTCTCTTGTTGAACATAGTTTGGTTTAAGAGTTTTAATTGCAACCATCCGTTTAAGTTGCCTATCCTCAGCTTTATAAACAAAGGCCATCCCACCCTCACCAAGGAGTTCAAGAATTTTATATCGATCTTTTATTATTTGTCCAACATTCATTTTGAAAATATATTTATTACTACCGCAGAGACATTATCTTTTGGTTTTTGTATTAAAGCCTCACCAATCAATGTGTCCGCACTAATGCCTTCCTGTAATTTCTTTTTTAGATATTCATCGCTAAATTCATTGTAAAGCCCGTCACTACAAAGCAGAACAACATCCCCATTTTTTAATTGAAAATCCTGATATTCAATTTCAAGTTTTTCACTTGAGCCCAATGCTTTTTCTAGAATATTTTGAAAGCCTGGCACATTATGATCTTGTGTTAGTTGAATTAGTTTTCTGTCAGAAAGAACATAGCAACGAGTATCTCCAACATGACCAATTCCCATGAGACCATTTTGATCTATAGTTACAGCAGTCATTGTTGTACCCATGCCAATAGATTCTTTATTATTTTCTTGATACTCTAAAATTTCTGAGTTTGCAGCAGCTATAGTTTCAACAAGATCGCTTGACGAACCTTGCATATTCGAGACTGCAATTTTGCTTGCTACATCTCCTTTAACATGACCACCTAAACCATCACATACTGCAGCTTTAAATGGAGGATTACCGCTCCCTGACTTAATTGGAAAAACAGAGTCTTCATTTTTAACTCGATTTGGACCACATTCAGTCCTAATTGACCAAACTAATCTAATATTGTTCATTCATTAATAATCTTAGTTGTGAAATATATTTGTTTTCTTAGACTGTATAAAGAAGAAAATAAAATGAATAAAGTAAACAAATCACTGAGAGCATTAGTAATTGTAGGGTTAATAACTTTCCTTTCCTTTTTTGGTTTTAACTATTATGAAAATTTCAGGAACTCCGCTAATCTAAATAATTTTCTAGAAGAGGCTTCAGCTGTATCTCTACTACATAGCGAATCTTCAAAAGAATTTGAAAAAGTGTTAAATTTTGATGAAATCAATAGAGATGTTTTTGAGACAACATTGTCAGCTCTAGTTAGGGATTCACAAGAAGCATATAATTTAGTTCAAAATATAGGAGGGGACTTTGTTAGTTCTGAAAAAGAATTACTAAATATAGCAACTTCTTCTTGGCTTAAAGGTCTTGAGACCTTTCAGGTGTCAATAATTACATTGATAGATAATCCTCAATCATTAAAAATTGAAGAAGCACTTGCACAAAGCATTGTTGATCTATCAATTGGAGACAAAGCTTATGAAGAGTTTGTTCAAAAAATTTCACAAAGGTCCAGGGAGGACAATTTATTTTTACCTGTTTTCTATCCTGTTAAATATACGGGCTTAGAAGGCAGTGCTTTTAATTTTGCTGATGTAATTGTTAAAAAAGCTAGAGACTCATCGGAGGGGCTTTTCCTAAGAAGAGATGTAGCAATTACTGGAGTGCAGTTTCTACCAAGTCCGATTGCAGTAACAGAAGACAACTATCGAGTTTTTCTTAATGAACCCATAGGTCTACAAGTCGTGATTGCAAATGAAGGAAACATAGAAGAATTCGATATTATTTTATTAGTATTAGTAACAGATGAGTTTGGTGATTCGGTTTACGAAAAAAGGGCTAAGGTAAGCTCTGTAGGAGCATTCGAAAGCAAAAGCTACTTTACTGATAATATTGAACTGGAACCAGGTATTTTATATGAGTGGTTTATTAAGATTGAAGAGATTGAAAATGAAGAAGAGCTTGAAGATAATTTATTCACAATATCCGGGTTTATCCCCCCTGAGGAATAGTTAATGTTAGACCAACAAATTCTTAGAAATAATCTAGATGCTCTTAAAGATAATCTTGAAAGAAGAGGTCTTGATATTGATATCGACTTTCTTGTTCAACAGGATGAAAAGAAAAGAGCTATAAAATTTGATGCAGAAAAAGCACGATCTGAACAAAAAAATATAGGTAAAGAAATTTCTCAATCTGAGGGAATTGAAAAAGAAGAACTTTTAAAAAAAGCATCAGTCTTAAGTGAAAATGTAAAGCTTTTAAATGAAAAATATGACGCTGAAGAGAAATTATTTTTAGAACAGTGGATTAAAATCCCAAACTTAGTTGATGAAACATCACCCACTGGTGCAACAGATCAAGACAATAAAGAGATAAAAAAAGTTGGAGAGATTAAAGAAATTGAAAATATTAAAAATCATCTAGAGATTGGGGAAAGTCTAAATCTCATTGATGTAGAAAAGGCTGCTGAGGTATCTGGATCTAGATTTTCATATATTTTTGGTGACCTTGTAAAGATTGAACTTAACCTTGTTTCTTGGGTTTTAGAAAAATTATCAAATAAAGAATTCACCCCTACAGTTCCACCAGTTTTAGTGAGAGAGGAAGCTCTCTTTGGAACAGGTTTTTTCCCAGATGATGCAGAACAAGTATATGAAATTCCAAAAGATGATTTATTTCTTGTGGGAACCTCAGAAGTACCACTTGCTGCGTTACACGCTAATGAAATTTTGGATCTAGAAACTTTACCACTAAGGTACGCAGGATTTTCAACATGTTTCAGAAGGGAAGCTGGTACTTATGGTAAAGATACAACAGGAATCTTTAGAGTGCACCAGTTTGATAAAGTTGAAATGTTTTCTTTTTGCAATCCTGAGAAATCAAAAGATGAGCATGAATATCTTTTATCTATAGAGGAAGAAATACTTCAAGAGCTGGAGATACCTTATAGGGTAGTCGATGTGTGTACAGGAGATTTGGGAGCGTCGGCAGCAAAAAAATATGATATTGAAGCCTGGATACCTAGTCAACAAAGTTATAGGGAAGTTACATCTTGTTCAAATACAACTGATTTTCAGGCAAGAAGATTAAATATTCGTACAAAAATTGATGGAAATACTACAACCATGCATACCCTCAATGGTACTGCCTTAGCTGTAGGAAGAATTTTAATTGCTTTGATCGAAAACAATCAGAAAACAGATGGCAGTGTGGAGTTTTCAGATAGTTTGGCGAAAATACTTGGAGTCAAGAAACTAAGCCAGAAATAAACTAGCAACCATGCTTAATGCGAGTATTACGTAAACGATTCTTTCAAGTTTTTTGTTACCGATTAAGAAATTTTGAAGTCTTTCTCCTAGGTAGAGCCAAGTTAGAACACAGGGACCACCTATAAGTAAATAGATTAGATTTGCTTGCAAGTGAGGCAACTGAAAAGCTGTGAGTCCGGAAACGGCCATCACAACTCCTTTTGGATTCACCCATTGAAAAAGTGCTGCCTGAATAAAAGTAAAAGGTTTATCCTCTTTGCTGCCTTTTTTGACTGTAGTTTTGGTCATTGCTACTTTGTAGGCTATGTACAAAATAACTATGTAGCCAGCATATTGAAGATATTCAAAAACTATATCAGGTACATACGAAAGTAAATTTCCACCAAGAAAAAATAAAAAATTAAAACCAAGCCAAATACCAAAAAAGTGAGGTAATGATTTTTTTCTTCCAAATCTTATTCCTGAAGCCATTAGCATTGAATTATTAGGTCCAGGAGTAATAGAAGTTACAAATGCAAAAATACCAAATTCAATCATTAGAGAAGTTTAGAGCTATCAATGTTTTATAAATATAAAATAAAGCGGAGGGAGTGGGATTCGAACCCACGGAGCCTAAATAGACTCACGACATTTCGAGTGTCGCGCACTAGGCCGGACTATGCGATCCCTCCTACAATTAGTTTAGGTATATGAAGTACAAATCAGATATAGATAAAATGCGGATAGCTCTTGATGAGGCTAAAAAAGCACTCAATTTAGATGAAGTACCTATTGGAGCAGCAATCTTTGATAAAGATCATAATTTAATCGCATCAGCTCACAATATGAGAGAAGTTGACCAGAATCCAGTGTCACATGCTGAAATTATAGTAATTCAAGAAGCGTCAAAAATTTTAGAAACTTGGAGACTAGAAGATACAACAATTGCCGTTACTGTTGAACCAGATGCCATGTGTGCCGGCGCTATTGTAAATGCAAGAATAAAAACACTCTTATACGGCGTTCCTAACTTGAAGGCTGGTGCCGCATACTCTCTATATAACATTCCTCAAGATCCAAGATTAAATCACTTTGTTGAGATTAGAGAAAATATCTTACCACATGAATCTGAAGTTATATTATCCTCTTTCTTTGAAAGTAAGAGATAAGTAAACTAAGAACTTAGGTCTTCAACTGGAGGGATCGCATAGTCTGGCCTAGTGCGCACGCTTGGAAAGCGTGTAAGGGTTTATCCCCTTCGAGGGTTCGAATCCCTCTCCCTCCGCGTAGAAGAACTATACCTTTTTTGGAGGGATGGCCGAGCGGACGAAGGCGATAGTCTTGAAAACTATTGTATGTATTCCATACCGTGGGTTCGAATCCCACTCCCTCCGCAAGCCTGGAGAGGTGGCTGAGCGGTCTAAAGCGCTCGCCTGCTAAGCGAGTGGGGGATGAAAGTCCCCTCGAGGGTTCAAATCCCTCCCTCTCCGCCATGCGCCTGTAGCTTAACTGGATAGAGCATCTGACTACGGATCAGAAGGTTGGGGGTTCGACTCCCTCCAGGCGTGCTTGGTTTTGAATCTAGTAGTTAAAAAGCGGTTCTTCTAGATTCCAACCTGGTTTATTGCCCCAAGTATTTAAAAAAGTGACATCCTCTAAGGGATCTCTTTTAGCAACTCCCCACTTTCCCAGTGGGTAGCCAGCAGTAACAACTGCATTAATTCTCCACCCTTTATCAGTTGGGATATTTAAAGCATCGAAAGTTTTTTCCTGATTAAACATTCCAAGCACAGTAGTCAGACAAGTTCCGATACCATGTGCTCTTCCAGCTAACATAAGATTCCAAATAGCTGGGTAAATTGATGATCCTGATGGATCATTTCTTGATAAAACTACAAACTGTGCTGGCACTTTGTGAAAATTTTCAGATAACCAAGTAGCAGACTTACTAATTCTCACTACTTGATCAGCTTTAGTTTCATCTAATACTTTTGATGCACCCATATCTGGATTATTTTCATAATACTCTTTGATATAAAAGTCCCAAGCTTCTCTATAGAGGTCTCCAAGTACATTTTTTATATTTGAATCTGTGACTACAATAAATTTCCAACCCTGATTATTAGCTCCACTTGGAGCACGAACAGCTGCATCAACCATTTGTTTTAAAATTTCCTCAGGTATAGGTTCTTCAGTAACACGCCTCATAGCTCGAGTTGTATACAGTGCTTCAAATACATCCATGGAAATATCTTACTAAGATTACATACATGGAACAGAAATTAATAAAAGAAATTACTAATGAAGTTGCTTATATATGGATTAATAGACCAGAAAAAAAGAATGCGATGGATTTTGATGTTTGGTTTGGGATTCCAGACTTAGTAAAAGAAATAAATGAAAAAGAGGAAGCTAAGTGTATTCTTTTGCTGGGCAAAGGAGACTCTTTTTCAGCAGGAATTGACATTGCAACATTCATGGGTGACATGAACTTAAATGAAAACCTCTCATCTACTGCAGACGACAGAAGAAAAACTATGAAATTAATAGATGACATGCAAGGTTCTTTTACAACAATTGCAAATTCTAAAGTTCCAGTGATTGCCCTTGCACATGGTTTCTGCATAGGAGGGGCAACTAGCATGATATCTGCATGTGACATTCGTTTATCGACAAAAGATACAAAATTTTCTATCGGAGAAACAAAACTAGGATTAGTTGCCGATGTAGGAGCTTTACAGAGAATGCCTAGCATTATTTCAAAAGGAGACTTAAGAGAACTTGCATTTACAGGTCGACATTTTGATGGTCAGCACGCAGACAAAATCCGTTTTGTCAATGCTATTTATGATAGCGTTGAAGAACTTCATGAAGCAGGTATTAAGTTAGCTGAAGAGATTGCATCAAATTCAAGACATATTGTTGGAGGCACAAAAAATGTACTTGATAAAGGAGAAGACCTAACTACGGATCAAGCGCTTGATTATGTTAGGTTGTGGAATACTTCCTATTTAATATCTGATGACTTAAAAGAAGGAGTGACTGCATTTTTTGAAAAAAGAGATCCAGACTTTAAGTAATTTTTTCGTAAGCAGACAAAGCAAACCTGTCTGTCATTCCGGCAACGTAGTCAATAGCATTTTCAATATCTGATTGATCCTGTCTATAGGATTCTGGTAGTTCATCTAAATTTTTTACAAAATATTCAACTAGCTTTATAACAATATTTTTACACTCAGCTCTTTGTACTTCAGTACCCTTTCTTAGGTAGACTTTTTCAAACATAAAATTTCTGAGGTCTTGCATAGTTTTTGCCACCTCGGGATCCATTTCAACCTTGCCACTAGATGAAGCTTTAAAAATGCCAGAGATTAGGCTGTTAATCCAATTTTTTCCTGGAGGTCCCAGGTCTTTAATGAAAGAGGTAGGAATATCTTTTTGATTCAAAACACCCGCCCTAATTGCATCTTCTACATCATGGGTTAGATAAGCTATTCGGTCAGCAAATCTGCAGATCATACCCTCTTGGGTGCTTGGTTCATCAGCATACTTCCATGGATGTATACGAATACCATCGAGAGTTTCAAACGAGAGATTGAGATTTTCTATACGATCCAGAACTTTGACAGAGTTTTCTGAGTGACTCCAACCACTTGGATGAAGTTCATCTAAGGCATCTTCGCCAGTATGACCAAAAGGAGAATGGCCCACATCATGACCCATACAAATTGCTTCAGTAAGGTCTGGATTTAGCCCCATCGTCTTTGCAATAGACCTTCCAACTTGCGTGACCTGTAAAGTGTGAGTCATCCTTGTGATGAAGTGATCACCATCCGGATTGATAAATACTTGGGTTTTATGTTTTAACCTTCTAAAGGCTTTTGAATGGATAATGCGATCACGGTCTCTTTCATAAACGGTACGAAACATGTCTTGAGCTTCTGGGTTAGTTCTGCCTTTAGATTTTTCCGATAGGGCTGCATAGCTCGACAGAGTAATTCTTTCATTCGCTTCTCTCCACAAGCGATCTCTCAGAATAAATGAATCATTCATATTTTTAGATTAAACACTAAAAAGAGTTTAACAAAGGAATTAAATCAGACCATTCTTTAATGCTGTAAGCTCCTTCAGAATGAGAATTATATGGCCTCTCAAATCTTATAATTTTCTTCTCTGGCACTTTTTTAAGAAAATTTTCTAATTGATATGGAGCATCATCAAGATATGCATCACAATCTATTGTCCATTTATCTTCAATAAAATGAACTTCCTTTGTTGGAATTCTATTCTCACCAAGCCACATGAGAGTGTCATGAATAGACCACCATGGTTTAGATGAAATGATGACTATTTCGTGACCCATCTTTGAGAGCTCTACTAGAGTCTCCTGTGAATTTTCATACAATTCTAAATGCCTAAATATCGATGAGCCATTTATATCCATAGCCCAATTCCAAAAATCTAAGTCTTTTTCAAAGTGAGTAAGAGGTTTAGAGAGACCCCAATCAGTTATTTCTTCCTCTGAAATCTCTTTTCCAAAGTCTAAAGCATACTGAGTAGTCCAGCCTTTTGTAAAATCTGCGACTACGCCATCCAAATCTACACCAATTCTCATTTGACTAAGTTTAATTCTTTGGTGCATTATAGAAGAGAAATCTATTACCATTTAATAATATGCAACAAGCACTGTACAGAAAATATAGACCAGAGAAACTTAGCCAACTAGTAGGTCAAGAAGAAGCTGTCTCTTTAATAACTCAACAAATTAAAAAAGATAATTTAGGGCATGCCTATTTGTTTTCAGGTCCCCGCGGTGTTGGTAAGACATCTTTAGCAAGAATTATTGCAACTCAACTTGGATGCGATCCAATTTTCGACATTACTGAAATTGATGCGGCTTCAAACAATAAAGTTGATGATATAAGAGACATGAATGAGAGTGTGAACTTTATTGCTAGTAGTCCTGGACAAAAAAGAGTGTATATTCTAGATGAGGTGCATATGCTTTCAAATGCAGCATCCAACGCTTTTCTCAAAACATTAGAAGAGCCCCCAGAACATATTATCTTTATTCTGGCTACGACAGAACCTGAAAGGGTACTGGAAACTGTGAAGAGCAGAACGACACATATTGTATTTAAGAAAATATCGGAAGAAGATATTGTTAAAACGATTCAGGAGATCGGGAAAAAAGAAAAGATGATACTTGAGTTAGATGTGTTAAAAATCATCGCTACATTTTCTGATGGATCATTAAGAGATGGAATAAATCTTTTCGAGCAAACTTATAACACTTTTGGAAAAAAAACAACTGTTGACGATTTATATGGAATACTTGGAAAACTCAGCACAAAAGAATTCGAAACAATCATCAACTCAATTGAAACTCAGGACACAGCCGCAGTTCTTGCAGTGATAAGGGATGCTTATAAAAAAGGACTTCAGCCAAGCGATGTAATGGAGTCCATTTCAGAATTCTTCAGAAATATGTTTTACCTAAAATATCTTCCCAATGATGAAAAATTAGATAGCCTAACTCCAAATATAAAAAATTTATTGGAAACCGCTGATAAGAAAGTAAATGCAAAACAATTAATCAGAATTCTTGACTTAATTGACGACCTAAATCAAAATCTTTCTAACAGCACATCACAACATCTCAAACTTGAGTTATTTTTAATGAAAGTTATTAAGCCTGAACTAGGATCAGATGTAAAAACTATCGGGTACAGAATAGACCTCCTCGAAGGAAAGCTTTCAAAAAATGAAGTTATGCCAACAAAAATGAATTCTCCTCAAGTAGAAAAAAAAGATACTCTATCTGAAACTAGTATTCCAAAAAATATCAGTAAAAAAAATTCGACACCTAAAAAAGAATCACTTGGAAATTTTGATGTTTTCTGGCCAAAAATTCTTGAAGAAATGAAACAAGAGTTAACTCCAAGAAAGTATTCCTACTTAACAGCAGTTAGAGCAGATGTTGAAGAAGAGGATGTTATTAATTTAATTGTTGATAAAGAAAATGAATTTTTGTTTGAAGAATTAAAGAAATCTGACGAAATTATTGATTTACTTAAATCTATAATTGCCAAAATGATGGGTTTAGAGATTATAGTTAAAGTTACTCTCAGCTTGGACACAAAGAAAAACATTCAGGAAAAAGGTTTAAGCGTTGCACAGGAAATTTTTGATGTAGAGGATCTAACTTAAGTTTCTTTAAGATTCAATTCACTAAGTGCTACTGTAATTCTTCTTGAGCCCTGGTTTTGAGCACTTTTACACAATTCTATAAAGCTTCTTAATTCACCGGTTCTAAATTTTTTAAGATCATCACCCGTTGAAATTGAACCACTTCTTTCTCTTTCAAGAAGTTTTATCTCTATTTCTTTAGCTCTTGCTAAGTACGTACTACTAACTTCAAATAATGTGTCTATGCCATCTGAAATTGGTGGATTGATATGGCCCATTAGCACATCAATATATTCGTTAATTTCTTCGTGTAGAGATTCAACACTTGATAAACCTTTTTTCAGTGGAAATTTTTGCATTAACGAGTCCTTTTCAGATTAATATATTTCATTTTAACGACAAGGAGAGACATCAATATAAGTAAAAAGATAAAAAATGTATCAAATATAAGCTCAAAAAATGGTCCACCAGAGTACAACCCAAAATTGATAATTAAAAAATATCCCATTAAACCCACTAAAAATATTTTTAAGAAGTCCAATAATAGATTTCTATCAATAAGTCGATCATTTTTAATTTTAAGGAAAAAAGATAAGATTAAAGTATTTACCCAAAGTGATGAAATAATGATTACTGCATAACTTTCCCCTGATGGATTGCTAAGTATTTTTAAAATAAGAATTGTAACAAGGGTAATAATTGTTCCAACCCAAACAGGGAACCAGTAATTTTTTTGCACATAGTAAGCTCTAGTGATAATTTGATTTAGAGACCATGGGATTAGTCCAAAGGCAACAAGCGTAAAAATTGATGATACTCTATTTGTATCTTCAGCAGAAAATAATCCGCGCTGATAAATAATCTCGATAATGTTTTCTGAGTTTGTTAAAAAAATGATTAAAACAGCGGTATTAATTAGAGCTAAAGCTGATAACTGTTTCTTTATTAGCAACTTGAACTCATCTAATTTATTATCTACAAATAATTTTGATAAAGTAGGATAGCTAGCCACTCCAACAGCCTGTGCAATTACGCCTACAGGAATTAATGCCACTCTTCTTGCGTATCTAAAAGATGCTATTGATCCCGTTGACAAGAGTGATCCAAAATATCTGAATAACTGTTCATCTACTACCGCAATGGACTGCCCAATGATTAATGGAAAAGAAATCTTTATGTACTGTGTAACATGTTCAATTTTTGGCCTTAAGGCTTTGAAGATAAGACCATTATTTTTTGCGCCCAATACTTGAAGAAAAAGATGTCCAATGATTGAACCAACTAGGCCTCCAATAGCAAATCCATAAACTGTTGATTCAGGGGAGGTCGAGTAAAACCAACCAAACAAAATGATTGAAAGGTTGTAAATAACTGGGGCTAGTGCTGCATACTTAAAATCATTTTTAAAATATTGGAATGACATTAAAATTGCACCAATAAAGAAAAAAGCCTGGCTAAAAACTATAGGTGTAAATAGTTTTATAAATAAATCTGGATTCTCAACATTCAATAAGCTTACAATTTGATATCTAAATAAGAAGAAAAGAAAAGAAATCGCAATAAATATCAATGATAATCCATAAAGAAGTGAGACAAAGTAATCGTTAAGCTCAGATTCTTTATTTTTTGAGAGGTCACTGAGAATAGGTATTAAGGTAATGGCAAGATACCCACCTGCTGATAAATAAAATAAGAAATCAGGAATTATAAAAGCTAAATCTAAAGTATCTGAAGCACTAGTAACACCCGTCCACTGAGCAAGAAGAATTTCTCTAAAGAAACCTAGAATACGACTCATTAAATAAGAAACTGTTATTAATGAAATTGAACCAAGGAGTTTTTTAGAGTTGTCCATGTTTTTCCTTCATGTCATTTAAAAATTCATAAGGGACTTTAATTGGAGTGTTTTCATATCCATATCCCAAATTAATATTTGGTTTTATATCACCATGATAATCTGAGCCACCACATTCAAGTAGATTTAGTTTTTTTGCAACTTCAGAAATTTGATTGGTAACATTTTTGCTATAACTAGAGTAGGTCGCTTCTAAACCATTAATTCCAAACTCAGACAACTCTTTAACAAGTTCAAAAAAAGAGTCATTTATCCAGTTTTCTTTTTTTGAATACTTATCATTGCTCATCAATGTATGTGGATGAGCTAAAAACACTAAACATTTTGATTCCTGAGCAAGGTTAATTATTTTTTCAATATTAGGTTGATGAGATCGTGAATCTCCAATTTTTCCATTACCTAGATATTTTATAAAGGCCTCATTTATTGAACTAACATGCCCTTTATCTTTTAGGATACTTGCGATATGAGGTCGTCCCGGAACTTGTGTTTTAAAGTTACTCAATTCAGATTTATTAATATCAAGACCTTCATTTTGTAAGTTCTCAATAATTTCATAGTTTCTAATATTTTTTAATATTCTTATTTCTTCCAAAAAACTATTTACCGGTGATTTCTCTTCAACAAAATATAAAAGTAAATGTATTCCAGCATAGGGATTAGATTTTTCTAACTTTTCCCAAGAAACGCTGACCTCGACTCCTTTAATGATTTCTATATTTTCACTTGTAGGCACATTAGTAAGGTATTCATGATCTGTTATAGAGATAGCCTCAAGCTGTATCTCGATAGCTTTTTCGATGATACTTTCTGGACTATCTGTTCCATCAGAGTTCTCTGAATGTAAATGTAAGTCAATACTCATTACAAACTAGAGTACTAGGTCTGTTATATCTTCAAATAGTTCATTAGAATGTTTCCAATGAGTTTAATAGTTCAAAAGTATGGTGGAACAAGTGTAGCGAACCCCGATTCGCTTAAAATAGTTGCAGAAAAAATAATTAGTGCGAAAAAAGAGGGTAAACAAGTTGTAGTAGTAGTTTCTGCAATGGGTTCTAGTACAGATGAATTAATAGCCCTAGCTAATGAACTTTCGGAGACCCCTTCACCTCGTGAGATGGATATGCTACTTTCTGCTGGCGAAAGAATAACAATGTCACTACTCGCAATGCATTTAAATAGTCTTGGTTATGATTCCTACTCACTAACGGGTTCTCAAGCTGGAATTATCACAACTTCACGACACGGAAGAGCTGAAATCGAAAAAATTTCAGGTGAAAGAGTAAAAGAGGGTCTAGAGAAAGGAAGTATTGTTATCGTTGCTGGATTTCAGGGATTTAATCCAGACACTAGAGAGATAACAACCTTAGGTAGAGGAGGTTCTGATGCAACCGCAGTTGCTTTAGCAGCTTCCTTAGGAGCTGAAAAATGTGAGATATATACAGATGTTGAGGGAGTATTTTCTGCAGATCCAAGAATTACTGATAAAGCAAAGTTATTAAAAGAAATAACTTATGATGAAATGCTTGAGATGGCCTCAACGGGTGCAAGAGTCTTAATGGCAAGGTCAGTTGAATTCGGCAGAAGGTATAATGTACCTATAATCGTGAGACCAACTTTTAGCGATGGTATGGGAACAACAGTTAAGGAACAGGTAATGGAACAGGCAATTGTTAGTGGAGTAACCCACAACGACAAGGAAATAAAATTTACACTATTTGGTGTTCCAGATCAACCAGGTATTGCAGGAAGTGTTTTTGGTTACCTTTCTGATAAAGGTGTAAATGTCGACATGATTGTTCAAAACGTTTCTAAAGATTCAAAAACCGATATCAGCTTTACTGCCCCGGAGGAACAAAAAGACGAGGTTATGGACATACTTCTACATCTCAGTGAAGACCTAAAGGCTGAAGGTTCTGATAAAGATGAAAATATAGCAAGAGTTTCAATTATTGGTGCTGGTATGAAATCTGAATCTGGTGTGGCATCAAAAATGTTTAAGACACTAGGATCTAATGAAATAAATATAGGAATGATTTCGACTTCCCCAATAAGAATATCATGTGTAATTTCAAAAAATGATATGCAAAAAGCTATTGAAGTTCTACATGATGAATTTATCATAGATTAAATGAAAATAGCAATTGTAGGTGCGACTGGATTAGTCGGTAGAAATATTATTAAACAGTGTGAAAGACTTCTTCCTCAAGATATAGAGTTCCACTTATTTGCATCAAGTAAATCTGCAGGAGAAAAACTTACAGTTAACAATGAAGATTTAGTAATCAAAGAATTAAATTCTGAGAATATTGAAAAATATGACATTGCTTTATTTTCTGCTGGTGGGGAAAGGTCTAAAACTTTTGCCGAAAACTTTACATCCCAAGGAAGTTATGTAATTGATAATTCTTCTGCATTTCGGCTACACGAAGAAGTACCACTTGTCGTTTATGGAATAAATCAAAATGAAATTACGTCAACTACCAAGTTAATTGCGAACCCAAACTGTACAACAATGGGGCTAGTAATGGCTTTAAAACCCCTACATGATAAGTTTAGTTTGGTCAGCATGACGCCCGTTGCCTATCAAGCTGTATCTGGTTCTGGTTCTGAAGCTGTTGGTTCTTTAAGAAAAGAGGAATCTTTAGATGATAAATCTTTAGCAGAGTATAAAGATGGATATTATACAAGGCCAATAGCAAGAAACGTTATTCCTCTGGCTGGGAACCTATTAGACAATGGATATTCTGATGAAGAGATGAAATTTGTTCATGAGTCAAAAAAAATATTAGGTATACCAGAACTAGTTGTTGAGCCATCAAATGCACGAGTAGGTGTTCTAACTGGTCATGGAGTCTTTTGTTCAGCAGTCTTTGAAAATGAAATTAACACAGATGAAGCCATACAAGAATTGAATAATTTTGAAGGAGTACAGTATTGGTCGGAAACACTCGCAACACCTTTAGATGCTGAAAACAAGTATGATGTTCTAGTGTCAAGATTAAGAATGGGATTGTCTAGTTCAAAGATTATTAATTTTTGGTGTGTTTCGGATAATTTGTTAAAAGGTGCAGCACTAAATGCTGTTCAAATAGCTAAGCATCTGGTTCAGAAATGAATCCACTTCCTAGTAATGTAATCGAAAAAAAGAGAAGAATCCTGGGTCCGACAGGAAGATTTATACTTAAAATCTCAAATTGGGATGTAAATGGTGAGATACCTAATTACAAAAAAATGGTTTTAGTAGGCGTACCTCACACTGCGATGAGAGATGCCTGGTATGGGCTACTTACAGTTCTAGCGCTAGATTTAAAAGTTAACTTTTTTGGTGCAAAGTGGGTTTTCACACGATTACCAAGTCCAATTACTTTTTCAAAAAACCTTGATCGTCTAGGAATACCATGGCCATTAGGTTGGTTTCAGAAAAGAATGTTGGTTAGGTTAGGTGGAATACCAGTTTATAGAACCGAAGCTAAAGGCCATATTGCGAGTGCAATAGAAGAATTTTCTAAATTAGAAAATTTTGTTTTAGTTTTGACTCCGGAGGGAGGCACCTATGCGGTTTCTCAATTTAGAAGCGGTTTTTACTATATTGCAAAAGATATGAATATTCCATATGTTCCTATCGAAATCGATTTTAAAAACAGATCGTTCAACATTCAAGAGCCACATTTTGTTGTAGGAACATTTGAAGAGGAATCTCTAAAACTAGAAAAACTCTTTGAAGGAGTTGAAGGGGCTACAAGAACTTTTACAATGCTAAAAGAAAAGGAATAAACAAACTAAGCATGTAGTTCCCCACAGGGATTTTTTTTAAGCCTAACAAATTAATTCCAACTCCAATTAAAAGAATTCCTCCTATACCTGCAATTGAGTCAGAGACAATTTGATCAATATTTGAATTTATAATGAAGGCACAAAGAGTAAAGAATCCTTGATAAATCAATATTGATATCCCAGAATAGACCGCACCTTTACCCCCACTAGAAGTTATAAAAATAACTAAAAAACAATCTAAAACAGTCTTAATTAAAAGTAGTTCCAAATTAGATTCAACTACATCAAAGAAAGGACCAATTATTGCTAGTGGACCAGTGATCACTATCAGAGTTGTGGATATGTAGCTATCAATGAATTTACTTTGATCTAATTGAGAATCTTCAAACTTGTTATAGAGATAGTCTCCAAATTTTTTAATTTGATTTTCAATTTGCAGATAGTTTCCTATTAATGCCCCAATAATTACAGCAAAAATGGTAAATATAAAACCAGATACCTCAAAATTTATTAAACGAACATAATCAGGACTTTTAAGGGACTCCCTCAAACCTAAAGCTAAAACTAACAATCCTAGAGGAAGTAAGTTTTTTTCAAAATTTTTGATGCTCTTTTTGAAAAATAACCTTGAGAGAAGACCAACGACGAGTACGCCGACACCATTTATTAACGTACCAACTCCTGGAAACATTATTCTTTAAAGTCGTTGTGACTTCTGCTTGGAGTTGGACCTTCTTGTCCCTGATACTTACTTCCATATGCTTCAGACCCGTATGTTGACTCTGAAGGTGAATTTAAGTAATAGAAAGATATTTGTCCAATTTTCATTTCTGGGTAGATCATTATTGGTAAATTGGCTACGTTAGATAGCTCTAGTGTTAAGTAACCTGAGAATCCAGGATCTACAAAACCTGCCGTAGAATGGATAAGTAATCCTATCCTGCCAAGTGAAGATTTTCCCTCTAATCTTGCTACAACCTTGTTGGACAAAGATACTTTCTCAAAAGTCGTACCTAGAACAAATTCCCCAGGATGTAAAACAAATGGCTCAGCTTCTGAAGCAGTTACTAAGCTAGTAAGATCTTGCTGCTCAGCTTTAGGGTCAATATGACTATATTTATGGTTTTCAAAAACTCTGAAATCAGCACCAACTTTTAAATCTATACTAGAAGGTTGTATATAGCTTTCTTCTAAAGGGTCAATTTGTATAAGTTTTTCTTCTAGAGCTTTTTTTATATCAACATCTGAAAGCATGGTTCCCCTTTTCCTTGAATATACTAACCTACTTTTTGATTTTATTAATTATTTACGATAGATGCAATAGTCCATAAAGTTATAAATAATCCTATGGTTCCAAGAAAAAGTGTACGTGGTGCATAAAACTCTTCCTCTCTAAAGTTCCTTCCAAAGTATGCGAATAGACTTCCTGCGAACATTGCTCCACCAAAACCAAGAAGAAGTAGATTTATTGTTAAATCAAGTGCAAAAGGATCATTCATAACTTATATTATGATAATGAATATGTTGGAAAGTAGTAAAGTTGTAGATATTTTTCTTAGATATGACGTATCTAAAACAAGTGATACAAGTAAGTATAAATTAACAGAGTTAAAAGGTATTACCAATTCCAGTTTTATAGTTGAAGTTGATAATAAAAAATTTGTACTAAGAATACCTGGTGAAAACCCAGATGTGATTAATAGACAATCTGAAAAACACAACACTCTACTAGTTCAAGAAGAGGGCTTAACCTTACCTTTTATCATTTTTGACGAAGAAAACGGTATCAAGATTTCTGAATATTATGAGATATATACCTATAAAGATACAGACTTTAATGATTCTGTTTTAAGAAACAATGCATTTCAAGAGCTTAAGAAGCTTCATAATTCTGAGATTATTTTTCAAAATAACTTTAAACCAACTGAAGTGTTCATAAATATTGCAGATGAGTCAAACCCCCTTGAACAAGAAGCAAAAGAAGCCGGTCTGCAAGTAGTTAAAAAATTAAATGAAATAGGACTAGATGAGAAGCCTTGTCATCAAGATTTATACTCAGGAAATTTTGTTGTATTTAAAGATAAGACTCTCCTTATTGATTGGGAATACTCATCAATGGGAGATAGCTATTTTGATTATGCTGATTTATTCTGGCAAAACAATTTTGAAACTAACAAAGATTTGAAAAATAAATCGTTAGACGAACTTGGAATCTCAACTACTGATGAGGTAGAAAAGTTCGAGTATTTTGAAATACTGTCAATGATTACATGGGGTTTATGGGCTATGCGAAGATCTCCAAATAATAATGATGGGGAAATGTCAATAAATAGCGCATTAAAAAAGGTGAACAATAAAAAACCTTAAAAGATTTTCAAATAATGACAGGAATGCGTTAGAATTTCGCAGTTAGGTAAAAAGGAAAAAATTTAATTTATGGGATCTTTGATAAAGAAAAGACGTAAAAAAATGTCTAAACATAAATATAGAAAACGTCGTAAGTCAAACAGACATAAGAAGAAAAGCGTCTAGACTTCTCCAGACTCATTATTTAAAAACTCTTCAATTTGTTGAACAAGGCTATCATCTGAATCGTCTGAAAAGGTATCTTCTAGAGTTAACTCTGCATCCTCGAGTTTTGCTACATATTCAGCAAGATCTTCTGAGTTTTCCATAGCTTTTTTAATTTTTGTTTCAAATTGTTGTCCCTCAGATTGGATTCCAGTATCATCGATATCTATTTTTAATATCTCAGCTGATTTATTTAACAAAGCGCTTATTCCTTTAGGGTAACCACCAGAACTTAGGTAGTGGGGAACAGCAGCCCATAGACCAGAAGTCTCAATTCCACTATTTCTCAATTCATGCCCAACCACACTTGTTATACCAGTAGGACCTGAATAGTTAGTTGGTAAAACATTATATCTTGAGTTAAATGTAGGATCATCACTAACACCAAAAATCGGTACGGGCAGGGTGTGAGCGACTTGACCAAAGAAGGCTCCAAGCGTGACTGCTTTTTTAACACCAAGCTCAATCAATGTGTTAGCAATATGCTCTGAGTAAGTTTTCCATCTCATTGAAGGCTCTTCTCCAAAAACTAATATGATGTCATTTGTTGACTTATAATCTTCAATTGAATAAAAAGATGTTTGGGGCCAATGAAAATTTCTTTCACCAATCTCTTTAACGTCGACAATGGGTCTTCTCATTTGATAATTATAAAAATTTTCAGAGTTCACTTCTGCAAATGGATCAACATCATGGTTATTACAGAGATTTTCAATACATCCACTTGCAGTATTACCCGCATCACTCCAACCTTCAAAAGCTAGAACTGCTACAGGTTCAGATAAAAGTGGTTTCCTGTGCCAAATTATATCATCCATAATAAAAGGTTAATCAATGTGAAGATTTATCTCGAAACTATTTAGTTAGTTTTCTTGAAGAATTCAAAACCACTGAGATACTAGACATAGCCATAGCTAATGCCCCTAATTTAGGTGAGATGTTTCCATAAACAGCAATTGGAATCATGAGACTGTTATATATAAATGCTAAAAATAAATTTTGTCTAACTCTTTTGTCGCTAACTAAAGCAAGCTTTCTAATACTCAGAATTTTTTCGATTCCTCCATCGTGAATAACAATATCACTAGATGCTTGAGCAATTTGGCTGCTTACCGAGGTTGTAATAGAAACATCTGCCTGCTGCAAGGAAGGGGAGTCATTAACTCCATCGCCTATAAAAATAACACCTTCGGTTTTCTGTATATTTTTTACAAAAGCAAGCTTATCCTCTGGAGTTTGGTTACCTAGAGCATTTTTAATCCCCAATTTTTCTGCCAATGTTGAAACTTTGTCTGAACCATCACCTGATAAAATTGAAATATCATAATAATCATCTACCTTATCAATCAATTTTCCATCAATATTCAAATCCTCTTGCAGGTGAATATAAGCTTGTGCATCATCAATAGTTACTTCAAGAATATTCTCTAAATCTTTCTTCCTAAAGATAGAAACGGTAAGGTCATTTACTAATCCCTCAATACCCGATCCAATAATCTCTTTTACATTTTTTGAAGAGTACAAAGATAAGCTTCTTTTCTCAGCCTCTAGAAGTAAGCTTTTTGCAACAGGATGATTGGATTTAATTTCCAAGCTGGCTACATATGATAAAACTTCGTCTTCACTTAAACTTGAATTTCCAAGGTCTATTTTTTCTATATTAAAAATACCAGAAGTAAGAGTGCCTGTTTTATCAAATATAACTTTATTTATCTTTTTTAGGTTCTGTAATTTATCAAAATTCTTAAAGATAAAACCATCTTTATATCCCAATGTTGAAGCTCTATATAACACTATCGGTGTGGCTAAACCCAGAGCACATGGACATGCAATTACTAGAACTGAGATTGCAATTTCAAGAGATCTTATTAATTCAGTACTCAGAATAAAATATCTATATATAAATGTGGTAAAACTTAATATGAGTATTCCTGGAACAAAAAATTGGGTCACCTTATCTAGAGTTTTTTGAATAGAGGGGGTAGTTGATTGTGCTTCTAGGATAAGTTTCTCTATAAAATCATAAGTCGAAGCTCCTTCACTCTTAACCTCAACTTCTAAGTAACCATCTAAGTTGATACTTCCAGCTAATACGCTGTCACCAATATTTTTATTTATTGGTTTCGACTCACCGGTTAGAAAGTCCTCGTTAGTTGATGATGAACCAGAGATTATGACTCCATCAATTGGAATGATTTCACCTGGAGAAACGCCGATAAGATCACCTCCTGATAGATCTGAAACTAGCATTACTTCAATATTTCCACTAGTTAACAATTTAGCATTGTGAGGTCTTGAATTTTTTATTGCTTCAGAGACGTCTATAGAGCTTTGAATTGATATCTCTTCGAATGCCTTTCCAAATAATACAAATGAAATTATATAAGCTCCAGCATCAAGGAACATATCACTGTTACTAGACGGCAAAAGAGAGACTGCAACTGAACTTAAGCTACCAAGCGAAATGAGTGTATCCATATTAAATTCAAAGTGTGATATCTTTTTGGCCGCTGAAATATGAAAACGCCTTCCAAATACAAATATAACCAAGAAGCCTAAGATATATGCCCTTAATGAATTATCTGTATTAAACGCTTGAGAGATACCTGCAGAAAAAACTAAAGATAGGAATGGAAGCCAAAAAATATTTCCACTACTTCTTTTGACTTCTTCTTTATCAGTAGCGACTGTGGCAGAGTAACCTATAGAGCTAATCTTCTTGATTAATACATCAATGTTAAGGTTTTTTTGATATTTGATGACTGCTTTTTTTAAAGGAAAATTAACAGATACTGACTCGATAGATTCATTTTTAGAAATAACCCTCTCAATTCTTGCCGCACAAGCAGCACAGGTCATTCCTTCAAGGTCGAGGGTTACAGTTTCGTTAACCTTGGACAACAGTGTAGCCTTGTTCATCGAGTAAGGATTCTACATCTGTCATTTCTACACCATCAGAGATATTTAAAGAAACAGCTTTAGTGTCTACATCAACATTTACATTTGATACACCGGGTGTGTTTAACGTTTTCTCTATAGTCTCTTTACAGTGCCCACAGGTTATTTCTGGAACAGTAAAATTTATATCCATAGGAGTATCGTAGTATATATTTTTTTTTAGATTTAGACGATATGTCTAACTCTTAATTAATTAAGCAGTTTCTTGTAAAATGCGGCCTCTTACACGAGGATACTTAACAGGAGCGTGATTAAAACAATGATCTCTTTTGTTGTAGATACTTAATTTAGTGCTACATGATTCATCTTTACATACTCTGCCCTGGTCAAAACTTTTTGAAGGCCTTATTCCGCCTTTAATTTGACTTGCTTTTAGTCCGTCAGTCATTTGATTCCTTTTTAGTTTGTGAATATATTCACAAGGGTAACAACTTTACCCACAGGATGCAAGCTTTTCTTCAAGATTTACCTAATTTTTTTTGTTTCAAAAAAGCCTCGTCATTCCACTCTCTTCCTAGAAAGTCTTGAACCATTTCTTCTGCATCTTTAGAACCACCAACCGAGAGAATTTTATTCTTATAGTCAATGCCAACCTCTTTCGATAAGATACCTTCATTTTCAAATCTACTAAATAAATCATCACCAATTATGTCGGCCCATAAGTAACCGTAATAGGCCGCATCGTATCCTCCAAGTAAGTGTCCGAAAGCTCCAAGATGATTAGTATCATCAGGATAATTTATTGTCGTTACCTTTTGAGACTCTTGTTCAATTTGATCTAATGAATCATCAAAATTTATTCCATGTAAGTGTTGATCAGCTAGCCCAAATGATACTTGACGAAGAGTTAGTAAGCTGATTCCTATATTTTTTGAAGAATTCAACCTCTCACAAAGATCGTGGGCTAGTGTTTCTCCAGTTTCAATATGTTTCGAAAATCTTCTCAAGCATTCACTCTTCCATACCCAGTGTTCCATGATTTGACTTGGTGCTTCAACAAAATCCCACTCAACATTTGCCCCTAAAAACCGAGCAAACTTTGACTTCCCAATTCCGTTATGAAGGACATGGCCAAATTCATGAAAAAGTGTTTCCACCTCATCAAAAGTCATGAGGCCATTACCAGTATTTGGATTTGGGAAGTTAGCAACCATTGAACAAACTGGAAGATTTGTTTCATCTGCACTACCTGGTGAAATATCAAAAACTGCTGCATGGGTGTATTTTCCATCTCTTGGGTACATATCTAAATAAAAATATGCAGTTTTTTTGTTATTGTGATCTGAGATCGACCAAAGTTCAACATCCTCATGCCAAGCTGTGCGAGAGTCTTCCCGATTAATAGAGATTTCAAAAACATCTTCACATATTGAGAACATGGCCTCTTTTACATTATGGATATAGAAATACTTTTTTATTTCATTATTATCAACCTGACTCTGTTCATTTCTTTTTTTTGTAATAAAATACCTAATATCCCAAGGAGCTATATCTGAAGGTTCAATATTGTCAGTTGCTAGCTCAACTTTTTCATTTTGTGCGGCCGTTTGTAATTTAGGAACTAAATTGTCATACATTTTTACAACATTTTGTGGACTTTTAGCCATTCTGTGTTGAAGCCTATATTCTCCCCAGGTGTTGAAACCAAATAGGTTTGCTTTTTCATTTCTCAAAGCAACCGCTTCTTTTAAAATAGGCGAATTTGATAATACTGCTCTATTATTAAATGCCTTCCACACTTTTTTTCTTGAATCACGAATCTCACAATTCTCTAAAACTGCATTTATATCAGGGTAAGCCATTGTCACAATGAAGTTTCCTTCTTCTTTTCTGAAATTATTCAGCTCATCAATGCTTAGACCCTTTAATTGAGATTGATTTAGTATTACCTCAGAATTATCGGCTGCAATATTTTTAGAGAAATTAATTTCAAGATCTATTAACTTTTTTTCTATTTCAATTAAGCGTGTTTTTTTATCATGATCTAATTCATGTCCAGCATCAATAAAGTCTCTAATAACCTCATCAAAGTATTTGATAGACTCCTTATCTAAAGTATTTGTTTTGATTGATTTGAATTTTTCATAAAGTTTTTTATCTGTTGTAACCTCCAAAATAAAATTTTCAATAATTGATTCCGCAACGTTACCATAATTTCTAATATCTTCTTCTTTGCTTACATCTGCCATGAAAGCTACTCTTCCAGACAAATCTGAAAGTGTTCTCTCAAATAAATCAAACATATCTAGAGATGGTGTATCTTCATTTTTAATCTTCTGAATTTGTTCAAGACCTATGTTTAGAGTATTTTTTATATCATTTTCTAAATCTAATTTTGTTATTGCTGAATAATCAAACATTTATCTCCTTTTAAGTTTTTTATGATAGTATTTCTAATATGGATATCAAACTTGAATTTTGTGTAGTTTGAAACTACACACCTCGTGCAGTTAGTACGATAGAAGACATTTTAGAAAAATACGGACAAAAAGTTAATTCAATAAATCTAATTCCTGGATCAGGTGGCGTCTTTGAATTTTATTTGAATGAAGAATTACTTTACTCAAAACTTGAAACTGGAAGACACACTGAAGAAGGAGAGATTCTAAATCTCATAGAAAAAGCACTTAGTTGAACATTCCTTTCGATCTTTCAATTTTTGAACTAATTTTTATAGCACTTCTATTATTTATTTCTGCGTCTGTCCAAGGGGTCCTAGGATTTGGTTTCGCAGTCATTGCATCACCAATTATTGTTCAAATAGAACCTGCCTTAGTTCCTCAGCTGCTTTCTCTTTTGGGCCTTCCTTTAGCTTTAAGGGTCTTTATTAGAGAAAAATCTAAAGTTAACTGGAAACCTATGAAGTTTCTTATTGGTGGAAGAGTTATAGGTGGCCCAATTGGTTTGGTATTCTTAACAACCTTAGACCCTCACTTATTATCGATTTCTGTGGGGGTAATAGTATTAAGTGCTGGACTCGGTTCATATTTTGGTTGGAATGTAAAAAGAAACTCTATCAACTCATTGCTTGCAGGTACTTTTTCAGGGATATTTGGGATGATTGCTGCAATTGGAGGCCCACCTGTCGCTATTTTATACAGAGGAACCAAGGGAAGTGAATTTAGACCATCTCTAAATGCTGTATTTACCTTAGGTATACTAATCACCCTTTCTCTGTTGGCTTTTACTGGAAATTTGCTACAAGACCACCTAGTTTTATTTCTCTACCTTGTTTTACCAGTTTTACTTGGGATAAGGTTTTCAAGCCTACTATTTTCCAGAGTATCGGATAAACTTATCGCCGATATGGTAACTTATTTTTCTATATTTTCAGGAGCAGTCGTGATCTATAGGGCATTATTTTAATTTATTTCATCGATACTAATTACTAAGATATGAACATATGTTAATCAAAGCACTATTCGCAGGGATTCTATATTTTTTAAGCTTTCCTCCATTTGATTACTGGTATCTAATATTTCCTGCAATTTATTATTTCTACAGTTCGATAATTCAAGTTGAGAAAGTATTCATGAAAGGGTTTATTTTTGGATGTATTGCTTATGGGGTAATTTTATTTGGAATTCAATCAATTGGGTATGAGGCATGGATTCCTTTAACGATCCTTATGGGCTTATTGTACGGGTTATTCAGCAAGCTTTTTTCTTTTGTAGGCACAAGAACTGATAATAATTTATTCGCATTAATTGGAGTGATAAGTGGTTTTGGTTTATTAAGATCTTACTTTCCTTTTGGAGGTTTTCCATGGGGGTACTCCTCAACAGTTTTATTAACTGGATATCAAGATAACATTTTCTTTTACTTGGTTCCACAAATTTTTAAAACATTTGGACCTATTGGGTACTCTCTACTTATAGAGAGTCTGATATTGTTTTTATATCTTTTCATTAGTAATAGAAATAAGTCAGGTAATGAATTAAAGAGCCTTGCTGTATTACTCACTTTCATAATCATTCCACTTGTTTTTTCAATAACTTCAACTGCTGATTCTGTAGTTAAAGAAATTCAAGTCTCAATTATTCAGGGCAATTCACCATGTCCTGGGGCAAAAAATAAATGCGAAAACGAAAGACAACGAATTTATGATAACCATCTTCTACTTACCAAGTCTCTAGACAGCGAACAGGGATTCAAAGATACTGAAACAGCAAGACTCATTCTTTGGGCAGAGAGCTCGAGTGGGTTTGGGAATGACCCAAAGAAAAATACTGAAACCTTAAAAGAGATTACTACAGAAGCACAAAGACTTGATGCTGCATTTTTGATTGGTGGAGACAGGCCTTCAAGTCCGGGAGAGTTTGAGAATTATGGAATCTTTATTGACGAAAGAGGAGAAATCTCTGGAGAATATCTTAAGCAGCATCCAGTACCATTTGGAGAATATATACCTTTTCGAAAATACTTAGATTGGATACCACCACTTTCTCTGGTCCCAAGGGATATGGTAAGAGGAACACAACAACAAGTATTTATGACAAACAAAAATGAAATTAAAATTTCTCCAGTTATTTCTTTTGAGGGTTCTTTTGATAGATATATAAGAAAAAGTGTTGTTCAGGGTGCAGAGGTTGTTGTAATTTTGACAAATCAAGCAAGTTATGGAGAGAGCGGTATGTCAGATCAATTCATATTGATGTCTAGAGCTAATGCTATATCGAATAATAGAGATATTGCTCATGCTGCAATAACAGGAAAATCAGCTTTCATAAGTGGTATTGATGGAGACATATACAGCTCATCAGGTCTCTTCACGGACGCAGTACTAATTGATGAGATTAAAACTTCAAACAAACTGACACTTTATACAAGATGGGGAAACTATTTAAATTACCTAGTAATTCTTTTTGGAGTTATCAATCTTTTTTGGCCAAAGAATATTTTGAGGAAAATTTAGAAAAGCTTACCTATAAAATTTATGAAAGTTTCTGGGATACAATTTATATTTCTAAATCAATTATTGGTAATCCTCTTGCAGCAGCAGCCTCCACTGTGCCGTCTTGAAAAGCTCTAAGTCCAAACTTTGGCAGTACGGCAAATATATGATCAAATATATCAGATTGTATACCTTCGTATTCAACCCAATCAATTGTATTTGTAAAAGTATATAACTCCAAAGGAACTCCTGTGGAAGTTGGCGAAAGTTGTCTTACCAGCAAAGTCATGGTTTCTGTATTGAGACCATCATGATTTTGTAAATACTTAACAAGATATGCCCTAAAAGTTCCAAGGTTAGTGAGTTTTCTTTTTTCTTTTTCTTCATTCACTGAAGAGTTGAATTCTTCAATATCTTTTATTTTTTCAGAGAGATATTTATTTACAGTCGGGATTTTCATTAGCTTATCAATATCTTTTTGCTCCATAAACCTAACGCTTGATATATCTATAGAGATAGATCTTTTAATTCTTCTTCCTCCATACTCTGACATTCCTCGCCAGTTTTTTACAGACGTGGTTACGATTTTTGATGTAGGGATTGTTGTGATTGTTTTATCCCAGTTTTGCACTTTAACTGTATGTAAGGCAATATCTATTACATCGCCATCAGCGCCATACTCCGGTACCTCAATCCAGTCTCCATTGTTAATAATGTTGTTCTGACCAATTTGTACGGATGCTATAAAAGATAAGATTGTGTCCTGGAAAACCAACAAGAGAACCGCTGTAAGGGCACCTAAACCACTTATATAATAACTAACTGGTTGGCCGGTCATTATTGCAAAAATAATTATGAATATGAATGAGTTAACAACAATTTTAACAATCTGAACGTAGCCCTTTATTGGCCTATTTTTTAATGACTCAATATTTTCGGAAACTTTATTTAACACGTTTAACATTTCAAGAAGTGTAAGGCCAACAAATAATGTTAAAAGTGCACTAGTGACTCTTTTAGAAATTTCAGTATTAAATATTTCTAAATTGAATTGGGGTGTTGCAACTAAAAAATTAAATAAAACAAAAACGAATACATATGAAACTCTATTTAAAAATTTTTTATCTAGAAATAGGTCGTCTATATATGTAGTTGTTTTACTTGCACCACGTTTAATTATTGGAAAAACTACTGATCTCAATAACAGGTAGGATGTAACAAGAATTCCAATTAAATATGCTAGTGAAGGCAAATCTGATGCTGTTAAATTATTCATACGTTAATCCTACTCTAAAAACCTTTTTGTTGACTTTTCCATGGGGCTGGTATGTCATTAATATATTCATCAACACTTGGACCACCCAGAGACTGAAGTTTATTTTGTCCAACAATATAAGTAATGACCAACAAAATTAATGTCGTCTGATTTGAGGATAAAAGTTTAATTGTTACAAGGATTTCAGGGGAGTTGAAAAAGATTATTTGGAGACCGCCTTTCAAGAATAAGTATAAAGTCCAAATAACTGCAACCCTTGTGTATGCGGGACGAACAAGTTCATGAAGGTACCACTCCTGAGGCCAATTCCTAATTGCCTTAGAACTATAAATAGTAAATGGTTTCTTAATTATTATTGAAATAAAACCTACAACAGCAATTGAAATATCCCTAATGATTCCCGGAATAAAAAAACCAGAAGCACTTCCTTGAACTCTTGCCAGGAGAAGTGCTACTAAAGTTCCAACTAATCCATAGAATACAAATTTTAAATTTTGCTTTCTTAGAAGACGATATAGAAACAAAAGTATTAACAAAATACCCGTATATAAAATTGCTTGGTTAAGAGTTGTAAAATTATTGGTTACTACAAAAAAGAGTGGGGCTACTACGGAATCGAAAACACCTTCTTGATTAAAATTTAATTCTTTTAACTCTTCTTTTATCTCTAAATATTTTGTATAAAATTTTCTCAATTTATTTGAACTTATTATTAAAAGACTTTTCATCGTTTGAGAGTGAAGTTTCTTTTTCAATAAAATCTGAAATTAAATTTGAATCAATATTGAATTTTTCTGAGAGCTTTATAACAATCTCTTCAGTTGAAAAATTTTCAAATGTTAAATCTTGAACAGATCTATAAGCTTCATCCCTATCAATATCATTTTTTACTAAAGCTGAAAGAATTTTCTGGCTACTTAATTTATCTGCTGCATCACCAAGATTCTTTTCAATAGCTTTGTAGTTTATATGAAGACCTTCAAAAATTGCTACTAAATCTTTTGTGATAAAACAAAGTAAATTAAAAGCATCCGGAAGGATAATCCTTTCAACGGAGGAATTAGAAATATCTCGTTCATGCCAAAGAACTATGTTTTCCATACTGCTTAAAGCGTAACCCCGTACAACCCTCGCCAATCCTGTAATTCTTTCACTTGTTATGGGATTCTTTTTATGTGGCATAGCAGATGAACCTTTCTGGCCCTCTTTAAAAGGTTCACTTAGTTCCGAAACTTCTGATCGCTGGTAACCCCTAATATTTGTTGCAACTCTTTCAAAACTACTTGCAAGAATTGCAAGACTTGTGATAATTTCTGCATATCTATCTCTTGATACAATCTGGCTAGCGAAGATTTCAGCTTCTAGTCCAAGTTTATTCAGAGTTATTTTCTCAATATTTTCATCAACTACCGTATGGTTGCCAACGGGTCCACTGAGTTTTCCTACAGAAATCGTTTTTACACACCCCTCTAAGCGTTCTTTGTTTCTTTTTATTTCTTGGTGCCAGTTACCGAAAATGTTTCCTAAAAAGGTTGTCTCTGCAAAAACACCATGAGTTCTACCAACTACAGGGGTGTTCATCTCCTGTTTCGCTTTAGCCTCAATCTGTAATAAAAGTTCATCTAGTAATTCGATAGTTATAGATAAAGATTGTTTAATTAATAAGCTGTTTGCTGTATCAACTACATCTGAGCTTGTAAGACCATAATGAATCCAATTTGAATTGTCACCAACTTTGGATTGAAGTACATCGACAAATGAAGCTAAATCGTGATTAGTGATTTTCTCTCTCTCGTATACTTCATCTTTTAAAACTTCAATTTTTCCAATGACCTCAGACACCCCACTTGGTGATATATTATTTTCTTCTAAGGTTTCGAGGTATTTCTGTTCTACAAGTTTCCATGTATCAAATTTATTTTGATCATTCCAAATTTTTTCAATTTCGAGGTATTGGTATCTTTCAATCATCAGCGATAACTATATTCTGGTTCCTTTCAGGCCCGACAGATATAAAAGTTATTGGAATCTCAATAAAGTCCTCAATAGCAGTTATATATTTTTTAGCATTCTCTGGTAAGTCATCAAAGCTCCTTACAGAAGTTATATCTTCAGACCAGCCCGCGTATGTCTCATATACTGGTTCAGCATCATAAAAAACATTTTGTTGATATGGATAATCTGTAATTACTTTATCTCCAGTCATATATCCAACACCTAGCTTTATTTCTTCAAGACCAGATAAAACATCTAGTTTTGTTATGAATAGTTCGGTTAAAGAGTTAACTCTTACTGAGTATTTTAAGGAAATTAGATCAAGCCACCCACACCTTCTTCTTCTACCAGTAACTACCCCAAATTCTGCACCCTTTTCAATTAAATAATCTCCAATATCATTTTTTTGCTCTGTTATAAAAGGACCGCTCCCAACTCGAGAAATGTAAGCTTTAGTAACACCGACGATCTTATTTAGATTCAGCGGACCAATACCAGATCCAATAGCTGCATTTGCAGAAGAGGTATTTGAACTCGTTACAAATGGATATGTTCCATGGTCAATATCAAGTAAAGTACCCTGAGCGCCTTCAAATAATATATTCTTACCTTCTTTAATTGCATTCGAGATCATCAAGGAAGTATCTTTTACATGATTATTTATAATTTCTTTATAAGTTTTAAATTCATTAATAATCTCATTGGGGTCAATAGGATCCCGTCCGTAGATTTTGGTTAGAAGTTGATTCTTTTCCTCAACGTTAGTTTTGACTTTTTCTGCAAAAACTTCATCGTCAAGTAAATCCTGTATTCTGATTCCACTTCTTTGAATTTTATCTGCATAACAAGGTCCGATACCTTTTTTTGTTGTTCCGATTTTGTTTTCGCCTAAATTTTCTTCAATTAATTCATCAAGTAATTTGTGATAAGGCATAATCACATGGGCATTTGGAGAAATTGCTAGTTTTTTAGTACTCACATTCTTGGAATTTAACATTTCAAGTTCTTTTTTTAAAAAGGCAAGATCTACAACACATCCAGATCCAATTACGGGAACACAATCAGGGTAGAGTACACCAGAAGGTGTTAGTGATAATGCAAGTTTTTCATCGCCAACAACAATAGTGTGTCCAGCATTGTTGCCACCTTGAAATCTAACAACATAATCGGCTGAGGAAGCAAAAAAATCTGTGACTTTACCCTTACCCTCATCTCCCCATTGGGCTCCGAGAACTACAGTGGCAGCCATTTGAACTCCTTGTGTACAACTACAAATTTTAATGGTTATTTTTATTTATCTTTACCGATTTCTTAGCGAATTAGAAAATAATTGCAACTTTTTATTCATTAAATGAATATTTGTAGTTATTAAGAGAAATTTCTATTACTATATTTAAATTAGATTACTTTGCAATGAAGTAGTCTACTTTTAATTAAAAGGAGAAACATTGAATAAAAAAACAATCGTATCTCTGCTTGTACTCGCATTAGTAGCTGTAGCTTGCGCTACGGATACTACAGAAGATGCGGCAGTAGAAGTAGTTGTTGAAAAAACAACTCTTGAAACAGTTACCGACAGAGGATTCCTCAAGTGTGGTGTTTCAGGTTCTGCTGTAGCGTTCTCAGAGACTCAAGCCGACGGTTCTGTAACCGGTATTGATGCAGACTACTGTTATGCAGTAGCAGCAGCAGTATTCGGAGATTACAGTAAAGTTGAGTTCACTGCTTTGACAGCTGCTGAAAGATTTACAGCATTGTCAGCCGGTGAAGTTGACCTCTTAATAAGGAACACAACATGGACACAATCTCGTGATACCGATCTAGGTAACGATTTTGGACCAACAACTTATTATGATGGACAACAGTTAATGGGTAGAAATTCCGATGGACTTTCAGGCTCATCATCTCTTGCTGATATCGACGGTTTAAGAGTTTGTACAAATGCTGGAACAACAACAGAGAAAAACATTACTGAAGGAGCAGGTCTTGTAGGAGCATCTATAGAGCTTGTAACAGTTGAAGCATTCCCAGAAGCTATGGAGAAATTCAAAGCTGGAGAATGTGATCTTGTAACTACAGATGGTTCCGGTCTTGTTGGTAACAGAGCTAAAGAGGATAAGATGAATGACTGGGCAATTTTCCCAGCTACACCAATCTCTAAAGAACCTCTTGGACCTGTTTATCGTTCAAACGATAGCCAATGGGCAGACATTGTTAACTGGACAGTATATGCTACATTCATCGCTGATGAATATGGTGTAACACGTGCAAACATCGATTCATTTGACTATGAGGCTAATCCAGAAATGGGACGTCTTACAGGAAAAAATGATGGTGAACTTCAAACAAGCATGGGCTTAAGTGCAGATGCTTACTATAACGTTATCAAGCAAGTTGGTAACTACGACGAGATTTATTCAAAGAACTTAAATCCAGTCGGACTTTATAGAGAAGGTTCAGCTAACGCACCTTGGACAGATGGCGGATTAATTTACGCACCACCTGCAAGGTAAAAACTTAAATGTTTTAAAAAAGGGGTCTCAGGACCCCTTTTTTTTTATTCTTTGAAAACTGCCTAGAAATGTAGTTACTCGGGTGCTATCCTTTTCTAATACTGATGACTGAAAAAAAATATGAAATTTAACAAAGCTTTTTGGAGAGATGTACGATTCCTTAAATGGGCAGGACAGATTGCTTTCTTGCTCTTTATTTTTAACTTAATTAGCAATTTTGTATCTCAAGCAATTGAAAACCTAAATGCAACTAACTTACCCTTTTCTTGGAGATTTCTTGGTACTACTCCCGGCGTTCTTATTTCCGAAGGTTTTGTAACATACCCTGAGTCTGGTTTACAGGCTCTACAGGTTGGAATGGCTAATATGTTACGTATTGCTATATCCGGTATTTTTGTAGCAACCATACTAGGAACAGTAATTGGTGTTGCACGACTTTCTAAAAACTGGGTCGTACAAAGATCGTCTTCAGGCCTTGTAGAAACAGTCAGAAATATACCTTTGTTAGTCCAGATATTTTTCTGGCAAGCAGTCATTTTATCTTTTCCAAGACCAGAAGAGTATGACCGTGGAGAAATGATATTTGATATTAGTGCAAAGGGTATAGCTTTTCCTTGGCTGGATGCTCAGGAAACTAGCTGGCTATTTGGTGTTTGGTTTATTTTATCCTTCATTGCAGCTAGGAGAATTTTTAAATGGAGAGTTTCCGTAATGGAGTCTGAAGGTAGAGAAGCTTATCCAGGCATAGCCTCATTTATAACATTTATCGTATGGAACGTTGGAGGATGGTTTGGTGGTTATAAAGCCGTAGGAGTTATAGGATTTGTAGCATCACTGTTATCCGATGGTTTTGAATTATTACCCAGAATTGGAATACAGTCACTAATAATATTTATCGGCTTTTATTATTCATATAAATATATTTCAAAAGAAATTAAGAGAACTAGAAGTGCAGAAAATAGGGGAATTCTTACAGATGATGACATTTTTAAAATCATCATGGCGGGCCTACTGGTTCTAATCCTTGCAATAGGTTTATTCCTACCTTTCGGTATTACAATTTCAGATTTTCTTGTAGGAGATGAACCTTTCTTTAAAGCAGATTGGGGAATACCACAGTTTTTAGATGGTGTTCAAAATAGACTTAACTGGGAACTTACTGGAGAACCATTTACGTTAAGCTATCCAGAAATAATACAAGCTGGACAATCAAAATTTAGTAGATATTCACCCGATGTAGGAAAAGTGATGAGCGTGGGCTATTTTGCAACCTGGATGGGTGTAATTATCTATACTTCAGTTTTTATTTCAGAAGTTGTAAGATCTGGAATCATGGCAGTTGCAAAAGGGCAATCAGAAGCTGGATTATCATTAGGTTTAAAAAGAAGCACACTTCTAAGGTTAATAGTATTACCTCAGGCACTCAGGATTATGTTGCCGCCAATGGGAAATCAATACCTCAACCTAGCTAAGAATACATCATTAGGAATCGCTGTAGCATTTCCTGAGATTGTTGCTGTAGGGCAAACGATATACAACCAAGAAGGTCAAACAGTGGCTGTTTTCTTAATATGGATGGCATTCTATTCAACCGTAAGTCTTGTCTTGTCCTCAATAATTAATTATTACAATAGAAAAATGAAGATGGTGGAAAGGTAATGCAAGATAACAAAACACTAGAAAGTCCACCAGAAGTACAGTTTGCTGGAGTATCAAGATGGCTTAAAGAAAATTTATTTTCAAGCCTAAGCTCATCAATTTTGACTGTACTTTCCGTCGCTGCTGTAGTGAGTGTATTTCGAGCGATAATTGGATTTTTCATCTCTCCAGAGAGAGAGTGGACTGCAGTTACTTATAATTTACAATTATATATGGTACAGGCGTATCCAGAATCAGACTTTATAAGGGTATGGATAACTGTTGGATTATTAATATTTTTATTAGGACTTAGTTGGGGGTTCAACTCTCTCAAAGAAAAAGTAATAATAAAAGAATGGTGTGATGGATTACTAAAAGGGATAAGTAGCTTCCTATTCATTATCTTAATTGCACCAACTTCCGTAGATGTTGAGGGAACTACGGTTGAAGTGTTTAGCAACAATACTAGATATATCTGTCTTGCTGTTGGTGTTGGTTTAATTCTTACCGTGTACTTATTAAGAAAAACCTATCCGAAAAATGAGATTGTAAGAGACAGAATTAGCTTTTTATACTTATCTTTGCTTGTCGGTTCGATTTGGATCATAAAAGTTCCAACTGTAACTTTTACATCATCAAACGAAAGAGTAGATCCAGACCCATTCCTACCGTTAGCCAATACAACAACCATTCCTTGGACAATTATTTTTGGCTTTATGATTTTTGCATACCTAATTGGAAGCTTCTTAAAAGCAAAAGGCAAAGATTCTATGAGTAGATTAATTCTTTCCTCATGGGTTCTTGCTCCATTAGTAATAGTGTCTTGGATATATAGAAAACCAGATTTTGGAATGTCAAACATCCTAACGCTCGATATACCTATTGCAGTGACATTCTCAATACTGGGAATTCTTGCAATAAGGACATTAAATAGTGAGAAAATAGTACCTTATCAAAAATATATCACTTATGGAATGTTGGTTCTATCAATAGTGATATTCTTTTTACCAGTACTAAGACAATTAAAAATATTATTTTTCATTACATGGCTTTTAGTTTCCGTAGCTCCAACAATTGCTAACTCCAAAGAGTCGGCAAAAAATCTTTCTATTGTATGGAGCGTAACAGTCTTTATTCTCGTACTGCTAATGAGAGGAGCATCATCTGAATCGTTAATAGTAGTTCCTGGATCTTCAATCTATGGTGGATTTACACTGACGTGGTTAATAGCATTTTTCGGAATTGCTATCTCGTTTCCTTTTGGAGTTATTTTAGCTCTAGGAAGAACTTCCAAACTTCCCGTGATAAGAATAATCTGTACCGCAGTAATTGAATTAGTAAGATCCGTTCCGTTCATCACGTGGCTATTTTTTGGAAGCGTTATGCTCACACTCTTTCTACCTAAAGGAGTAGAGTTTGATGAAGTGTTAAGAGCAATAGTTGTTACCGCTATCTTTAGCTCAGCTTATTTAGCGGAGAATGTGAGAGGTGGACTACAGTCGATAAGTAATGGTCAATTTGAAGCAGCTGATGCTGTGGGGTTAAGCACCCTACAGAGAATAACATTAATAATTATGCCACAAGCATTAAGAGCCGTTATCCCTCCAATTGTAAGCCAGGTTATAAGTCTTTTTAAAGATACAAGTTTGGTAGCTATCGTGGGATTATTTGACCTTCTATATATTGGATCAAAAGTTATTCCTAATCAATCACAAGGTGCCAACTTTTTAGGAACCATACAAGAGAATATACTTTTTTGTGCAATATTTTACTGGATATTTACATACAGCTTCGCAAGAAGAAGCATGAAAATTGAGAAACGATTAGGATTAGGAGAGAGATAATTATGAGCATAATCAAATCAGTTGACGTTAAAAAATGGTACGGTGACTTTCAAGCGCTTAAGGGTATAAGCATGGATGTTGCTGAGGGAGAAGTTTTAGTTATTGCAGGACCTTCAGGCTCGGGTAAGTCAACTTTCATAAGGTGCATAAACAGACTCGAACAGCATCAAGATGGGCAGATATTCGTTGATGGTATTGAGTTAACAAATGACTTAAAAAACATAGAAGCTATTCGTTCAGAGGTAGGAATGGTATTTCAGAGTTTTAACTTATTCCCACACCTAACTGTTTTACAAAACATAACGCTTGCTCCTATTTGGGTAAGAAAAAAGAGTAAAACTGAAGCTGAAGAAAAAGCTATGGAATTGCTTGAACGCGTGGGGATTCCAGAACAAGCAGATAAGTTTCCAGGACAACTTTCAGGTGGACAGCAACAACGAGTAGCTATAGCAAGAGCTCTAGCTATGGAACCAAAGATAATGTTGTTTGATGAACCAACGTCAGCTTTAGATCCTGAGATGATTAAAGAAGTATTAGATGTTATGAAAGAATTGGCTAAATCAGGTATGACAATGATTGTTGTTACTCATGAAATGGGTTTCGCAAAAGAGGTTGCTGATAGAGTAATGCTTTTTGATGATGGTCAGCTTGTTGAAGAAAACACACCAGAAGAGTTTTTCAACAATCCAAAGAGTGATAGAACAAAGCTATTCTTGAGCCAGATTCTTTAAAGCTCGCTCCAAAGATTTTTTTCAGCTAAGTCAATAATTGTTGAACCCATTGCGTATGCTCCATCATATATCGCTTTATGCCCTCCTGAGGTTAACGTAGCGGCTGCATACTCAGGTTGATGATTAACTGCATCACCAGAATCTATTGATAGCATCGGATGGATAGATGGCATCGCTAAAGATATATTCCCCATATCTGTTGATCCAAGTCCCGGTCTAGACGCCTCACTTTGTAAGATCATTTTTCTATCAACTGATAAAGAGTTTTCCTTGTACAGATCATACATGGTTTTATTATTATCAATTTCCGTATACCTATAATCTGGTGATTCTATCTTCACCTCACACTTTGTAGACATCGCAGCTGCATTTACAAAGTTTTTAAAATCACTTTCGATTTTTAATAAATCATCTTCATTTAATGCTCTTAGATACCATTCTGAACTTGTGTATGAGGGGATAATATTTGGCTTAAAGCCCCCATTAGTAATCACACCGTGCATTCTATTTGTTGAAACCATTTGTTGTCTGTAGGTTGACGCATTGACAAAAAGTTGGATTTGAGCATCTAATGCATTTATACCCTGCTCAGGTGCTCCAGCGGCATGAGCATCTTTACCAAAAAATTCAACTTTGTATTGTTGTATTGTTGTAAAAGTAGGATTCACAACATCTTCAACTCCTGGATGTATCATCATAGAACATACAGCATCTTCAAAATTTCCATTTTCTAAGAGTATAATTTTTCCTCCACCCCCTTCTTCTGCAGGTGTACCAAGTAATTTAACTCTTATACCTAACTCATCTACAAGTCCTTTTAAAGCTAGACCAGCACCAATTGATGCAGTTGCAATTATATTATGACCACATGCATGACCAATTTCGGGTAAAGCATCATACTCAACACAGAGAACGATAAGAGGCCCTTCGTTGCCGTATGTAACCTCAAAAGCAGTATCAAGACCTCCAGTAGGGTAGGCAACCTTTTCATCAAAAGACTCAATAAACTTAACTAAATATTCTGACGTTTTAAACTCTTTGAATCCGAGTTCAGGATTTTCGTACATCCAGTCGCTGACTTCTGTAAGTTGTTTATGTATGGAATCTAGATTTTTTTTAAAGGTATTTTTTAATGTCATTCACTTAGTTTAGTAAATGAATCTAATTCATACACTGATAATATGTTCCAAATCAACCAGTCCATCTCCAGGTCTGAAGCAGCTTTAATATTGTTCCTTATATCTTCGTTACTATGCCAAAAACCTTGCAAGAATGGCCTAATTTTATCCTTATCTACACCCCTATCCAAAGCATCTGTTAGAGCAGCTGTTATTACTTCATAAGGATGCTCATTAGGATTCTGATAACCAAAGGAACCATTTGTATAGTGTGACGGGTAGACCATTGGAGAAATAAAATCTACATTTTCGACAATAGTTTCAAGATTCTGACCAATGCCTCCATCCTGCTTATTCGTAAGAATATAACCAAAAGTATCTGCTGAAAGTAAGCAACCCTCATTATGAAGAAGCTGCCTAGATCTTGAGAGAAAAGAATTTATATTATTAACTCTGTTTTCAAAATCATTTTTAGTATCAAATTGCATAAATTTACTATTTGAATCTGGGTATCTGATGTAATCATACTGTATTTCATCAAAACCAAGTCTGCATGATTCTATTGCAATATTGATAATGTAATCTTGAACTTTTTTGCTTGAGGGGTCTAAAAAGAATTGTCCATTTTGCGAATATGGTTTATTTAATCGTGAGTCAAATACTGCTTCATCTGGAAATACTTTTGCAAATAAAGGGTCTTGAAAAACAACTAATCGACCAACTAAATAAATGTCTTTAATTTCTCTAAGTTCTTGCAGGTCATTGTTAGTAAATTTAACTCGTTCATTATTTAAATATATAACTTCATCTATTTCAGTATCAAAAAGTATATGACCATTGTCGGTCTTCACATCAATTACAAGTGTGTTTACATCAGTGTTGGTCAAAATCTTTTCTATACTCTCTCTTTTACTAGGGTTGTTAAATAAATATCCATTTAAGTAGATACCTCTAATTTGATCATTCTCTTTTTTAAATTTATTAATTTTCATAGATGCATATATTGTTGCATTTTTTAGAGCTATTTCCTGCAACTGAACGTCTATACCACTTAAAAGAATTTCACTATATGCATCTAGATTTGATCGCAATACAGCCATATCATAATTTTCCATAACCTGCTTAATTGTATTTATATGATCTTTTTGAGAGAGGACGTAGATTGTTGTCTCTGTAGTCTTTAATTGAGATATTGCTACTTCTTCATTTTCCATCTCTTCACTCAATTTCTGAGGATATAAAAAAATTAGTAAGAATAACATGATTACAGTAACTAAAAATATATTAAAAAATATTTTCCTCATGTAATCAATTTAAATAGAACAGTTTCTTATTAAAAGCTTTTAAATTAGTTTTATAATGCTTTATGTCTAATAGTTCATTCCAAAAAGCAGAAAAGTTTTTCGAAGTTCCTGTAATGATTTCTGTTTTAATGCTGATACCTGTTCTAGTAATTGAGTACACACAACAGACCCTTGAGCCAGTAGCTTTATATTTAAACTGGGGAATATGGACTGTTTTTTTAGTCGAGTATGTCGTTTTATTCTATTTTTCTGAAAATAAGATAGATTTCATCAAATCTCACAAAATAGAGTTAATCATTGTTATTTTCTCATTTCCAATTGTTCCAGAGGGGTTGGAGTCTTCTGGATTTTTAAGATTTGCTAGACTTCCAAGACTTTTAAATGCATTAAGATTTTTTAGATTAGCAGCCCTACTAAACAGATTTGCAGCAACTGTTAAAGCTATATTTAATTCAAAAGGGTTGAGATTTATTGTATACGCAACCATAGCCATTGTTTTATTCTTTGGTTTTCTTTTTTACATATCAGAACCAGATGTACAGACCTATAGTGATGGCTTATGGTGGGCTCTTGTAACTATAACCACAGTTGGTTATGGAGATATTACTCCACTCACAAATCTTGGTCGCATTATTGCAAGCGCCTTGATGGTTATGGGCATAGGTTTCATTGCTACGATTACAGCAGCAGTTTCTTCCTACTTTATTTCAAGCTTTGGAGACAAAGATATAACCATGAAAGATTTAGCAAAAAAACTGGATAAACTAGAGGTAGAAATTCAAAATTTAAAAAGGGAAAACAATGGCAAGTGAACAGTTAGTAAAGTTATCAGATGATTTTTTTCAGCACTCTTTAGATTCTTCACCTACTTCAGCAATTATGCGAGGACACAAGAGCTATTTTGATAAAATTGAAGAACTTACAGAAGAAAAATTTGACCAAGAATCACAATCGGTAAACGAAGCAACAGCCAGATTAACTGCAATTGATTTTGACTCTCTTACCGATAGAGAAAAAGTCACTCATGGAATGCTTGAGTTTGCACTTAGCTCACAAAAAGATTCTTTATTAGACAGGGGTTGGGAATTTTCTGCTGGTGTCGCAGGTTTCACTGGTTTTCTAATTGATTACAATCAGCAAATGTTCGTACCAGACCAAGAATCAGCAGATTTACTTTTAAAAAGATTAGAACTTTACAAGCGATTATTTAATCAAATAGCAGATGTTCAGAAATTAGGATTAGATAATAATAGAGTAGCTACCGAAAGAAATATTTTAAGAACTATCGATCAACTAGAAAACTACTTAGATACAAGTCTCGAAGCGGATCCATTACTTATGGTTAATTTTGCGCCATCGATTTCAGATTCTGAAGTATCTAGCTGGAAAGATAAAGCAAAGGGAATTATTGAAACCAATATAAGACCAAGTGTCTTAGCTTATTTAGAACTCTTAAAAACAGAGCATCTTCCAAGAGGTAGGTCTGATGACAAGTCAGGGATTATGTGGATTGAAGGAGGAGAAGACACATATTTAAGGAGTCTAAGAAAATTTACAGGACATAAAGACATAACTGTAAAAGAAGTACATGAAGTTGGTATGTCTGAAATTGAAAGACTAAAAAAAGAGTTTTTTCAGATAGGAAAGGGTGTATTTGATGAAGTCAGTACACCAGAAGATGTCATCCATAAAATGCAAACTGACCCATCTATGAGATATGAAAGTAAAGAACAAATGCTGAAACTCGCTGTTGATACCATAGAGAGGGCCTATAAACCATTAGGAGAATGGTTTACTGTGTTTCCAAAGTCTCCCTGCAAAGTCCTTCCGGTGCCTGCAGAGGCCGAACAACATGCCCCACCTGCTTATTACTATCCACCATTACCTGATGGATCCAGAGATGGAACTTACTTTCTAAATACCTATAAAGCTGAAACTAAAAGTATTTTCGAAGCTGAATCTGTTGCTTTCCATGAAGCAATACCCGGACACCATTTGGACAGGACTATAGCTGTAGAGTTACAAGATGTTCCAAACTTTCAGAGATATGTTGCTTCAACTGCTTTTGTTGAAGGTTGGGGGTTATATTCGGAACAACTAGCTAATGAAATGGGCCTGTACTCCAATGACGTACAACAACTAGGAAGACTTGGTAATGATGCCTGGAGGGCATGTCGTTTAGTACTAGACACAGGAATGCATGGTATGGGCTGGTCTAGAGACAAGGCTGTTGAATTCTTTAGAGCAAATTCACCCATAGAGGAGCTAAATGCGAATGTTGAAACCGACAGGTATATTGCTTGGCCGGGACAAGCTTGCTCTTATAAGATGGGTCAGTTAAAAATAGAAGAACAGAGAAGAAAAGCGGAAGACGCTCTAGGTGAAAATTTTGACATTAGATATTTTCATGATGAAGTTTTATGTGACGGAGGTATAACACTTCCAATTTTAGAAAATAAAATTGACGCTTTTATCACAAAGCATAAAAGCTAAATAAAAAGATAAGTAAGTTTTCAACACCATAAGTAGGGTGATTAAATATAGCTGTAACAGGTAAACCAAATGATATTACATTTATTACAAGTATCTCAAGAACAGCAAAGCCCCTAATAAAGTCGAGGTTAGTAATTCTTTGAGAAGAATTCATTTATTCTTCTTCGATATAACTTTTATTAAACATCCAAAGTATTGTGTAAGCCAGAGCAAGACCGAATATATAAAAATTAAAGTTAGACAGTTCATTGATTTCCAATGCAAAAATACCATCCACTATAGCAATTACAACTCTAAGAAATATTCCAGAAGCAATTAACCTACCGAAGCTAAATTTTTTTAAGAGTGAGATAAAGTTACCAGTGTCCATTGAGGTTATTATATATTTTTCTTTATTGACTTGTTTGTTTCTTTAACAATTTCATTCTTGTAGCTTTGGTGAATATCTTTTTCATTTCTTGAATATTGAATTTTTTCTTGGCTCAATTCATCCTGCAACAAAACAATAGTTTCTTGCAACTCTTCAATTTTATCTCTCATTTCATAAATTATTTTTATTCCGTCCAGATTGATTCCTCTTTGAGATAAATCCTGTATCTGAATTAGTTTATCTATATCACTTTGAGAATATCTTCTAGTTCCTCCACCTGTTCTGTATGGCTTGATGAGACCTTTTTCTTCATAACTTCTTATGGTTTGTTGATGTATGCCAGAAAGTGTAGAAGCTACAGAGATAAAATAAATCGCAGTAGAACTCTCTCTATTCATATAAATAATCTCTAGGGGTATCTCCAGATTCAAACTGATCCCTGAAGCTTTCCAAATGTTTTTTTGCTGACCTAGAAAGATTCTGTGGAGGATTTAAATAAACTTTTACATACAGGTCTCCAGATCTTCTCCCCTGAGGGGTTATCCCTTCACCCTTAACTTTAAAAGTTTTACCGCTTGGTGTTCCTGAAGGAATTTTTAGTGATATTTGTTTTTCAAGTGTTGGAATTTTAATTGTTGCACCCAATGCAGCTTCTGTGAAAAGAAGAGGAACTTCCAATACTAGGTCACTACCGCTTCTTTTAAAGTATTGATGTGGCTCAACAGCTATTTGGACAAGTAAGTCTCCATCAGGTGCCCCATTGTCACCTGTACCCCCATACCCTCGGAGTCTGATAACCGTTCCATTGTCTACACCAGCAGGAATCTTTACCTTGATTGTTTCACTCTTGATTACAACTCCTTGTGCTTTACAGGTCTTACACTGCTTGTCTATAACACTTCCTTGACCTCTACATGCTTGGCATGGTTGTGCAAAAGAGAAGAAACCTTGATTTGAAGCAGTTTGACCTGAGCCTCCACAAATATTACATGTATGGTATGCATTTCCATTTTCCGAACCATTCCCTCTGCAGTCTGAACATGAAACCTCTTTCCTTAATGGAACATTTGTTTCTAAACCTGAGGCAGATTCTACAAATGAAATAGTTAAATTAGTTTGGTAGCTCTGACCCTTCCTTCTTCCAGCTCCACCAAAACCAAAAATATCTCCTAAATTACCAAATATATCTCCAAGATCTTCTGCATTAAATCCACCACCTTGACCACTAAAAGCAGATGGCCCCATGGCTCTTACTTGATCATATTCTTGTCGCTTTTTATCATCAGCAAGAACAGAACTAGCTTCGGATATATCTTTAAATCTTTTCTCAGCTTCTGGATCACCTGGATTAAGGTCCGGATGATTTTCCCTAGCAAGTTTTTTGTAGTTTTTCTTTATTTCATCTATTGATGCATTTTGAGACACACCAAGGACTTTATAAAAATCTTTTTCTAACCAGTCCCTATTCACTATGGACTTTTACCATAGCCGGTCGTAGTAATCGACCGTCTATTTCATAACCTTTTCTGAGGACTTCTCCAACCAATTCTTTATCACCCTCACCTGATTGCTCAACAGCTTCATGATAGGAAGGGTCAAAAGGTTCCCCAATGCCAGGTACTTCTTTTACATTGAATGTATCTAGAAAGACTTGAGTCATTTTATAAAGAGCTTCTATTTCCGTTGGAGTGCCATCTTGGTTCATTGCAATCTCAAAATTATCTATTAGAGGTAGCAGTGTAGAGATGATCATTGAAAGAGAAGTAACAGTACTCATACTTTTTTCTTTTTCAGCTCTTTTTTTGAAATTCTCAAAGTCTGCTGCAAGTCTTAAGTAATCATCCTTAATTTTCTCATACTGCTCAAGGGGAACTGAATGAGCTTCTTCATTATCGGAAGTCTCTTCAGGAACCTCTTCAGAAGTCTCTATATCTTCAGGAACCTCTTCAGAAGTCTCTATATCTTCAGGATCAGTACTTTCATTTTTATTCATCTTCTTCCACAACTTCGCCGTCTACAACATCTTCACTTTCTGCATCATCAAAAGATGTGTTTTCTGCTTCTTGTTGGGCTTCAGCATATAGCTTCTCTGCGAATGATTGACTTGCTTTGGTTAGTTCCTCAATAGAATTTTTGATTTCATCGAGAGTGGCTTCATCATTCTCAAGCACCTTAGAAAGTGCATCTTTTCCATCTGTCATAGCTGTAACTTCTTCTTCAGTAGCTTTATCTTTATTTTCTTCAAGCATTTTTTCAGTAGAAGTAACCATACCTTCAGCTAAATTCCTAGTTTCAATAAGTTCTTTCTTTTGAGCGTCTTCATTTGCATGAGTCTCAGCATCCTTGATCATTCTTTCTATTTCATCGTCCTCAAGGGCAGTTCCACCAGTGATAGTAATGTTCTGCTCTTTGCCGGTACCAAGGTCTTTTGCATTCACATTAACAATTCCATTTGCATCAATATCAAATGTAACTTCAATTTGAGGAGTACCCTGTTTAGCAGACGGTATCTCAGTTAATTTAAATTTACCCAATGATTTATTACCTGAAGCCATCTCCCTTTCGCCTTGAAGAACATGGATTTCAACTTCTGTTTGACCATCTTCAGCTGTAGTAAACGTTTCAGATCTCTTAGTAGGAATAGTTGTATTCCTCTCAATCATCTTTGCAACGATTCCACCTTTAGTCTCAACTCCGAGGGTCAATGGAGTAACATCAAGAAGTAACACATCTTTTACATCACCTTTTAATACTCCAGCTTGAATAGCTGCCCCAGATGCGACAACTTCATCAGGATTAACTCCTTTGTGAGGATCTTTTCCAGTCATAGTTTTAACTAGAGCTTGGATTGAAGGTATTCTTGTTGATCCACCAACTAAAATAATATGATCAATATCTGAAAATGAAAGACCTGCATCATCAATAGCTTTATTTACTGGTTCTTTTGTTCTATCAACTAAATCAGAAGTAATTTTTTCAAATTCACTTCTAGATAACTTTTCTAGTAAATGCTGGGGGCCAGCATCATTTGCAGTAATGAATGGTAAATTGATTTCTGTCTCGCTAGTTGAGGAAAGTTCAATTTTTGCTTTCTCAGCACCCTCTTTTATTCTTTGCATAGCCATCTTGTCATTTGAGATATCAATACCAGTTGATGATTTAAACTTTTCAACCAACCAGTCCATTACTTTCTCATCCCAATCATCCCCGCCAAGTTTAGAATCACCAGCTGTTGACTTAACTTCGAAAACACCTTCTGAAATTTCTAATACTGACACATCAAATGTTCCACCACCTAGGTCATAAACTAATATTTTCTGATCTTCGCTATTTTCTAAACCATAAGCTAAAGATGCAGCAGTAGGTTCATTGATAATTCTTAATACATTTAGGCCTGCTATTTTCCCAGCCTCTTTTGTAGCCTGACGTTCAGCATCATTAAAATATGCTGGAACAGTAATTACAGCTTCGGTTACATCTTCACCAAGATATGCTTCTGCATCTCGCTTTAGTTTCTGTAAAATTCTTGCTGATATTTCTTGGGGCGTATAATCACTACCTTCAAATTTTTGCTTCCAGGTAGTTCCTATCTCTCTTTTAATTGATCTTATAGTGTTATCAGGATTTGTTATTGCCTGCCTTTTAGCAAGTTCACCAACAAGAACTTCTTCACCTTTAAAAGCTACTATTGATGGTGTAGTTCTATTTCCTTCTGCATTTGCGACTACGGCGGGTTCTCCACCTTCTAATACTGCAACTACACTATTGGTTGTTCCTAGGTCAATTCCTACTGCTTTTCCCATTTATATTTCCTTTCTAAAAAATATGTATATTAGTTAAATGTTTGGTTCTTGATCTCTTGATAAATGTCCTCTAACCCTTGGATAGGAGACTGGTGAATGCAAGAAACAATACTTTTTCTTGTTGTAAATGCTTATTTGAGTCTCACAAGACGAAAACTCACAAACGCGACCAGATGTATATTTTTTTGATCGTCTAACTCCAGGTTTTACTGAAGAAGCTGTTAATGTACTACTCATTATTATCCTTTCTTATCTATATCTTATTATATATATAATCTAAGTATATACACTTAGATTTATATAAAATATAATATAGTTATAAAATTATGCAAACTTTTCATTAATTTTTTCTATAAATCATAGTGATATACATTTCTTCTAATAGTGATAATATTAAATAATGGTTAATTTGGATATTCATATTGTTGGTGTTGGCAACCTTGGTTCATCATTATCAAATGGTTTAAATAATCTTAAAAATGATTTAAACATATACCTTTATGATCAGAATCCGGAATCTTCCCCGTTAAAAAAATCACATATTATGAGTGAAATTAACGATATTAATGAAGGTGTTTTAGTTCTCTGTATAAAGCCTAAAGATGTGGAACAATTTGTTTCATTAAACTCCCATAAAATTTCAGAGAATGTTCTTATATGTACAGTCTTAGCAGGTGTCGAAATGGCCTACTTCCAAAGGCACTTTAACAATAAAATAATTAGGTTGATGCCAAATCTATCAATTAAGGAAAACAGTGGCTTTATTCCGTATACCAAAAATTATCAAGAAGATTATTTATCCTTTCTTGAAGTTCTGGGGGGTCTTGGGACTATTGCAGAATATGATGAAAGTCTTTTTCACATAATAACCTCAATTTTTGGAAGTGGTCCAGCTTGGTATTTGGAATTGTCATCAAAAATAGTTGAGGCAGCAGAGCTTTTAGGTTTAGAAAAATCAGAAGCAAATAAAATAATTAAAGAGTTAGTCAGATCACTCCCGTCATTTCTTTCTGATGATGAATTTAGTTCAACAGTAGATAAAATAAAGTCTCCAAATGGAACTACTGAAGCTGGCCTGAATTCGCTTGTTGAGGATTCTTTTGATAAAATTATTTACAATGCAATTGAGTCTGCCACAAATAAATCACAACAAATCTCAAAAGAAATAAATAATGATTAGTCAAAAAAAGCCAAAGCAAGTTAACGATTACGTCCTTTTATTTTCTGCTGGAAGTGCTGTTGGCACCTTATTCCTGTGGGCTGCAAGCTATCTATTCCCCGAAGGAGATATTGTTGAGGGAAGAAGAGTATTTGAGAATATTCCTAAATATTTACAATATGCTTTTTATCTATTAAGTGCATCCTCCGTATTTATTAGTGGATATCTTTTTTCACTGAGAGCAAAAAATTGGACACGTGGCACAAGTGAAAAAAGAAAAACCACTCTTGTATCCAAACTTAAAAATTTCTTTGATGGAATACTTATGCGAACTGTTCTGAGATTCCGTGCAGCAGGACTAATGCACTCAATGATCTATGTTGGCTTTTTGGGTTTATTTGCAGGAACTATCACGCTAGAGATCCATCATTTAATGCCTCCCTCTATGAAGTTTTTACAAGGTACAACTTATTTTGTATATTCTTTTTCACTAGAGATAGCGTCTCTAATATATCTAGCTGGCATTGGTTGGGCTTTATTCAGAAGAATTTTTGGAACTGAATTCAGAATTAAAACTAAAACAAAAATGGATGATTTTTTAACACTTGGTCTCCTAGGGTTTATGGGTATTTCTGGACTAACAACGGAAGCCGGGAGAATAATTGTTGAGGGTTTTCCTGAGTATGAAAAATGGAGCTTTGTTGGATACTTCATTGCTGATATTTTACCAATTGAAAATGGTGTTCTCTTTCACAGAACATCCTGGATACTTCATGTTATTTCATTCTTTGTCTTTTTAATATCCTTACCTCAATCAAAGCTCAGACATATCATTACTTCTCCTGTAAATATGTTCCTTAGTCCAAAAGATAGACCTAAAGGAGCAATGAAAGACATAGGAAATCTTCTCGAGGCTGAGGATATAGATACGGTTGGTGTAGAAGTTATTGAAAACTTCTCGTGGAAGCAACTTGTTGATCTTGATGCTTGTACTGTCTGTGGAAGATGTACCTCTGTTTGTCCAGCGAACTTAACAGGGAAGCCTCTAGACCCCAGAGAAATTATTCTTAAAGTTGGACAGGTAATGTCTGAATCTGGCTCTCCAGCCGTTCCAGCAACAGTGACAACACCTATTGATTTACAGGTTAAGACTTCAAATGTATTTGAAAGAATTACACCCGAAGAACTTTGGGCTTGTACGTCATGTCGAGCTTGCGACGAAGTCTGTCCTGTAAACATTGAAATCTTAGACAAAATACTTGATATGAGAAGACATCTTGCACTAATGGCTTCAGACTTTCCCTCAGAACTTGGAAAGGCTTATGTAGCAATGGAAAATTCATCTAATCCTTGGGGTGCATCTCAAAACGACAGAATGAAATGGTCTGAGGGTTTAGAATTTGAAGTTCCTATGTTGGAAGAAGAGAACAAAGAAGAAGTCGAATACCTGTACTGGGTTGGTTGCGCAGGAGCATTTGATGACAGAAATGTTCCAGTCACAAAGGCAGTTGCAACCTTGTTGAAACGAGCAGGTGTTTCCTATGCAGTCTTAGGGCCAAAAGAAGTGTGTACTGGGGATTCAGCCAGAAGAACTGGAAATGAATTTGTGTTTCAGCAATTAGCTATTCAAAATATTGAGAATATGAATAATCTAAATGTTAAAAAAGTTATTACACAATGCCCACATTGTTTTAATACTATTGCTAATGAGTATCCTCAGCTCGGCGGTAATTTTGAAGTCATCCATCACAGTCAATTATTAACAGAACTCGTCCAGTCAGGAAAAATTGATGTTGGTACAAGTGAAGACCCTTATGTTATTACTTATCATGACTCTTGCTATCTGGGAAGACATAATGACATATACACTGCACCTAGGGAGATTCTCGGAGCAATAGGGGGTATAGAAGTTCGTGAAATGAAACGACAGGGTACTAATAGTTTCTGTTGTGGAGCTGGTGGAGGAAGAATGTGGATGGAGGAGTCTACAGGAAAAAAAGTAAATATTGAGAGATCTGAAGAAGCGATAGAAACAGGAGCCGATGAAGTCGCCGTAGCTTGTCCATTTTGTTACATCATGATGGATGATGGAGTCAAAGAACTTGGTAGAGGCGAATCTATAAAAGTAAGAGACGTTTCCTTAATACTCTTAGATAATCTAAAAAAAGATTAAATATTATCTCCCAAAAAGAAAACTTTCATATCTCCGTTGGCTTGATTGATACTATAAATCACATAAAGAGCAGTTGTAAAATTCCCCAATACGATTAATCCAATAATCCAAAAAAATGTTTTTAACACAGTTTCTTTATAGGCAATCCATAAACCAAAAAGAGTAAATCCTGCGTAGAGATCTACCAGAGATACGACCCCCCAGGGAAGTTGAGGAATAGGGGAATCAAATAAAGATACTTGAGTTTGTGCCCAATAAATAACGATTGCCATTGCTACTGCAATACAATATGAAATTAACTTTGCTATAGTCATACACTGGATTCTAAGGTATAAATAAATAAAATGAGAAACAATACAATTTTTTATAGAGTGTTAAAACTTGATAAGTATATTTATGGTGAGCTTGTCACAGAAAAATCATCACTTCAAAAAGGGATAGCTATTTGGCTCTCAGGCTCAATAATCAGTACTTTAGCGGTAACAACCTTTCTTAAGAATCTTGTAATTTATGTGAAGGAGATTATTTCTGTATCTGGTGCTGAGCTTCCGCAAGAAGCTGTTTTAGAATTCCAGACACTAATAATTGAAATTGAAGAAAGTTTTGAGTCAATAAATAATGTAAGTACATTAATTTCAAGTCAACTCTTTGGTTTTATTAATGTATTTATTTCAGTAGCGATAATTTATGCAGCATTGAAGTACTTCTTCAAGAAAGAACCCAATCTAATTTTTATAGGGATTATTTATGGGTTCTCATCTGTTCCAATATTATTGAACATACCAATTCTGTTTTTTAATTCAATTGCGCTTCAGGGAATAGTTTTACTTGTAACAAGTATATTTTCATTAGTATGCTTGGGTTCAGGTTTAAAACAGGTTTATATGTTAAGAAATATAGAAGCGATTTTATTAATTCTTTTTTCAGGATTTTCTAGTCTGGTTGTTTTATGAATGCTGCAATAATATTGGCTGCTGGTGAATCATTAAGAATGGGGTTTCCCAAACAACTTGCTGAGTACAAGGGAAGTACAATTCTTGAAACAACAATCAAAACAGTTTCGACTTACTTTGAAGATGCTGTTGTAGTTCTGGGTTACGACAGTGAGACAATAATTGAAAAGGTTGATTTCAAATCATCAGCGATACTAATAAATGAAAACTGGAACGAGGGAATAATTTCTTCGATCAGAACTGGTTTACACCATTTGAATCAAAATAAAAATTTTGAGAATGTTTTTATCTTTCTCGGAGATCAACCATCTGTGGATGGTAAGGTAATTCAAAGGCTTCTAAATACAAAGCATGATTTTGACGAGGTAATGATTCCAAAGTATAGGTACAAGTATGGCTATCCAGTAGTTGTACCAAAATATTTTTGGAATAAACTTGAAATGATCACCCAAGATGATTCCTCTGATGAGATTGATTCTGTCTTTGGAGAGTTTGATCTAATTAATTTTTTCGAATCCTCAGAATTCAAAACTAAAAGTATAAACTTCAATTTTTTAAGACCTACGGATTTCGACGAACAGAAAGATTTTTAGAGTGGGAAAAACTCTTCAAATTTTTACTTAATTTATATTAATTTTTTTGTAAAATCTAATAATGACTTCAATAGATTCTATAAATGGGATGACACACATCGAGGCTACCAAGCTAAGAAGAGCCAGGGTTCGAACAACAGTAACTTTTTTACAAATCGCATCAACTAGGTCAGGAAGAGCCCTACTTACTAAGGAGACAGGTATAACATCTCCTAAACTTTTACACTGGGCTAAGAGAGCTGAGTTAATGAAAATAAATAATCTTGGACGAGACTATGCTGACCTCTTAGAAGCAGCCGGTGTTGAAAGTATTGCTGAACTGAAAAGAAGAAATCCAGAATCTCTCCATGAAACAATGGATCTAATCAATAAAAAGAAAAAAATAGTAGATCGAATGCCATCCATTAAACGAGTTTCAAAGTGGATTGAAGAGTCGAAAGATATAAAAATTACAGTATCTTCTTAGTTAATCAACAATCTATCATTGTATTGTGAATACAAAAACCATAAGATTAACCGGTGCCCAACTTTCTTTCTCTGTGGGAGCTATTCAGGAAAACAAAGCCAAAATTCTAAATACTCTAGAGGAATCTGAAAAAATACAATCTGACATTGTTATTTTTCCCGAACTTTCAATAACTGGATATCCGCCTGAAGATTTACTTCTAAGAGAAAGTTTTGTGGGTAAAAACTTTGCAGTATTAGAAGAAATAGCAGAATTCTCAGGTGCTACCAGTGCAATAATAGGTTTTGTTGATAGAAGTTTAGATGAAAATTCTACGGACAATTTTAAAAGAAAAATCTCAAATGCTGCGGCTATTGTTCAAAATGGAGATGTGAAAGGCATCTACCATAAGTGCTTTCTTCCAAATTACTCAGTTTTTGATGAAGCAAGATATTTCTCAAAAGGAAGTAAACCAGCAGATTTATTTTGGTATGACGATGTAGCTATTGGAATTAATATTTGTGAAGATATTTGGATTGATAATGGCCCAGCAGATCTTCAAGTGAATGCTGGTGCATCAATAATTGTCAATATTAATGCTTCACCATTCGATATTAATAAATCTAATTCACGAAGAAAACAAGTAGCAGAAAAGGCCAAGAAGTTAAACGTTCCAATAATATACCTAAATATGGTTGGAGGACAAGATGAACTTGTTTTTGATGGTGGTTCTTTTGTTGTAAATGCATCAGGTGAAATCATTTATCAAGCGAGTCAATTTCAGGAAGAAGTGTTTTCATTCGATCTAGAAGTACAGGTTAAAGATATCATTTCTGATTCAAAACTTACTTTGAACATAAAAAAAGACGCTATTCCAGAATTACAGTCTCATGAAACTTTTAATGAACTTGAGTCAATGTATGAGGCTCTTAAATTAGGTGTAGCTGATTATGTACAAAAAAATAACTTTCAAAAAGTTCTAGTTGGGCTTTCAGGAGGAATAGACTCGGCCCTTACAGCTACAATTGCGGTCGACGCACTGAGTTCAGAAAATGTTATAGGAATAGCAATGCCTTCAAAATATAATCCAGACAGCTCACTTGAGGATGCAAAAAATCTGGCTACAAACTTGGGTATAGAATTTAAAATTATTGAAATTGAGGATACTGTAGAAACACTAAGGACTCTTTTAAAAACTACACTTGAGGAACCACTCGCTGGTGTTACCGATGAAAACATTCAATCAAGGATAAGAGGAAATATAATTATGGGTCTCTCAAATCAATTAGGGGCAATGGTATTATCAACTGGTAATAAATCTGAGATGGCTGTTGGGTATTCCACATTGTATGGTGACCTAGCAGGAGGATTTGCACTACTTAAAGATGTATATAAAACTGAAGTATATAAACTTTCCGAATTTCGAAATAAAGAATCAATCGTAATTCCAGTAAATTCTATTAGTAAAGAACCAAGCGCAGAACTAAGCGACAATCAATTTGATTCCGACTCCCTTCCTGACTATGAATTACTGGACAAAATATTAAAAATGTATATTGAATCTGACTTTTCTTCTGAAAAAATAATCGCTTCAGGAATTGAAAGCAACATTGTATATGACGTGTTAGAAAAAGTTGACAAAAATGAATATAAAAGGAAACAAGTTGCACCTGGAGTAAAATTAACAGAAAGAGCTTTTGGCAAAGATAGAAGAATGCCAATTACTAATACGTATATAAGAGAAAGATATTTATAAAAAGTGTATCTAATTAATGGTATAGAAGTTAGTAAGGATAACTTTAATACGCCAATAGAAAGTCTCTCTTTTTGGAGAGGAGATGGTATTTTTGAAGCTATCCGTATTCATAATGGTTTTCTTTTTGCAGTAGACAGACACCTTAAACGTTTTGAAAGGTCCGCTAATAAGATGTTATTCAAGAATATTGATTTTAACTCTATAAAGAAAGATCTTATAAAATTAGCTTCAAACTTTACTGAGGGTTACGTAAGGGTAATAATAAGCCGATCTGAGACTGTTGAAAGTTATGATGTCTATATGTTCCATCAAAAACCAGTAGACATTCCAGAAAACTATTCTCTACAGACACAATTAAGCCCATGGCATCCTGGTGGTGATTTTCTACTAGAGGAAAATCAGATTATTGGCACAAAGTCAACTTCCTATGCTTTGAATGTTACTCAGACACGCTTAGCTGAACAAAATGGCTTTACAGATGCCTTACTCTTAAATCGAAACAATATAATCCTTGAAGGCCCTACATTTTCTCTTGGGTGGATAAAGGATGATACAGTTTATATTCCTGATTTAGACTTAGGAATACTTGATTCGATAACAAGACAATACATCAATCTTTTTGGAGCTAAAGGACAGTTAAACGTTATAGAAAGTCGGATAACTGCTGATGAGATTTATGAAATGGATACAGTTTTTGTGTTGTCCACGGCTAAACATGGAAAATTTGTCAATAAAATCGATGAAAAAGTGTATGAACAAAGCCCGGTATTGAAACTAATACAAGAATGTTTCATAGAAGAAATAGAAGCTGAAAAGCAAATTAATAATTAGGTGGGAGGTGTGATGAGACTGACTGAGTATTCTCGTGGATCTGGTTGAGCTTGTAAACTATCACCTAGTGAGCTTGCACAAGTTTTGTCGCAATTTAAAAATCATAAAGCCTTATCTGCCAGTAATGTATCTGTAGGTTTAAACAACCCCGATGATGCTGGAGTCGTAAGAGCTAGTGGTGAAAATCTTATCCAATCTATAGATTTCTTTACTCCAATTTTAGATAATCCTTATGACTGGGGCAGAGTAGCAGCCGCAAATGCATTATCTGACATCTATGCCATGGGTGGAGAGCCTCTGTCGGCTTTACAGTTAGTTTGTTGGCCTAGAGACCATATTAGTTTTGATATTTTAGGAGAGGTTATTAGAGGTGGATTAGATGTCATGGAGCAAGCTAAATGCTCGGTGATAGGAGGACACAGCATTGATGATAATGAACCTAAGTATGGCTTTTCTGTAACAGGAGTAGCAAAAGAAGCAGTCTTTCTAAACAATACAATTAAAGATGGCGATAAGTTATTTTTATCTAAACCACTGGGTACTGGTGTAATATCAACCGCAATTAAAAAAGATAAAGCTAGCTCTGAGATAATTAATAAAGCTACAAACGTAATGACAACTTTGAACAATTCTGCTGCTGACGTTGCCCATAAATACAATGCAAATGCAGTAACTGATATTACAGGATTTGGGTTATTTGGTCATTTAAGTGAGATGTTAAAAAATACAAATCTTGGAGCAAACATTTATAGTAAAAACATCCCTGCAATTGAAGGAGTTCATGAATTAATCTTGAACGGTTTCTTTTCATCAGGAAGCCAAAGAAACCTTGACCATGTTAAAGAGTTGATAATTGACAATTCATCAGACCAAAACCTTATAAAGCTTTGTTGTGATGCTCAGACAAGTGGAGGTTTACTTATTGCTATACCAAAAGACCAAAATATTGACATTGTAGAGATTAAAGAAAGTATGGGTTTGGAACTTTGGGAAATAGGTGAAATAAATACTGACTATATCGAAAAGATAAATATTATTTAGTAATAATGATTAAAAAATTAACAAAATATTTTGCTTTTGCTACTTTGTTGAAAAATTTAATTGGCACTAAAAAAGCCCAGACCGAGGGCTTAACTCAAATTCATCCAACAAAAATACCCGGGAGAACAGTTTTTGTGCGTGAAAAAGAATACTTTATTCGTGAATCTTACGTAAACAACACAATCCCAATTATCTTTCTACACAGTTGGGGCTCTGACTCACTAGGAAGTTGGTTTAAAATTCTCCCTTTCTATCAAGAAAAAAATTCTTTTGTGACAATCGATATGAAAAATCACGGAAAATCCGACTCAAGTTGGATGAGATGGGATGTTGATGAAAACGCAGATATAGTAATCAGCATATTAGATCAACTAGACATAGAGAAATGCAATATAGTTGGATGGTCAATGGGAAGTGCGGTAGCACTCAGCATCTCAAGGAAGAAGAGAGAGCTTGTAAATAAAATGGTTCTTATCACACCATTTAGCTGGCTCGGAGGTGCCGTATATAAAGATAAACCCCTCTTTAAATTTTTTGTAGCAACGGTGAGAATTAGAGAGAGATTATTTCCAAACATGAATCCAAAATCTAAATATTCACATTTACGTAAAACTGGTGCATTGGGAAATGAATACACTGACTGGGCCTGGAATAATTTACATAAATCTAAAGACGATTTCATATACGAGGATGGTGGAAGGTATGTTGTACCATACGACGCAAGACCCTGGTTAAATGAAATTAATACAGAGACATTAGTCATCACGGGTGGAAAAGATAATTTAGTACCTGAGGAGACTTCTCAAGAAGTTATAAAAGATCTAGCAAATGTAAATGAAATAATCTTTGATAATGCAGCTCACTCAATTCCATGGACACATGACGAACAATTATTAAACGAATTAGACTCTTTTTTTAAAGAATGAAGAATGTACTTTTCATAGCTCCTACAACTTACAAGCTTCCTCTTGATAAGAATATGCGTAAAAAATTTGAGTACTTGTCAGAAATTTCCAACCTAAATGTAATTGCATTTGCAAATGAAAAAAAAGAAATTAATTTGGAGAATGCGAACCTTTACTTTTTCAAGAAAACAAAAAGCCGATTTTATAATTATTTGAAGATAATGGTAGTTTCTTTGTTTTCTATGACGAAAATTATAAAAGATAACAATATAGAAATAGTCTGTTTTCAAGATCCAGTATCAAGCTTTCTTTCAATGCTGATTGTGAAAATGAGATATAAAAGCATAAAAGTAATTGTAGAAACACATGGAGACTTTATAGAAACTCTTGGCTTAGAAAAAAACTTATTATTCCCGAGTCTATACAAATATATCTTCCAAAGGTTGTCAAGATATACGATTCATAATGCAGATATTATTAGGGCAGTGTCATCCTCAACTGAAGCTCAGGTAAGAAAAATAAATAAGTCAAAAACTATCGTACGCTTTCCGGCCTGGGTCGATTTTGATGACTTTAAAGATATTGAAATTAATAGAGATAAAGATTCAAAATTTCGAATCTTATTCATAGGAAGTGTGACAGATAGAAAAAAGCCTCACTTAATTGTTGAAGCATTAAATTCTATTAAAAAAGAAAATGTTGAACTTTTAATTGTAGGGCCAACACCTAATTCTAAATATTTAGAAACTTTAAAAAACTTAATAAGTGAATATGCCTTAGACGACAATGTTAAATTCTTTGGAGAAGTAGACAGGGAAAGGGTAAAAAGTTTTTATTCTGAAATTAACTTAATGATTTTACCATCTGTATCAGAGGGTCTTGCAAGGGTTATATTTGAATCACAAGCTACGGCCTGCCCTGTTCTAGTAACCGATGCACCTGGTATGGGGGATATTGTTATAGAAGGTCAGACTGGCTATATCTTTGAAAGCAATAGTATCGAAAGTTTAGCTACAAAGATAAACCAAGTCGAAGAAAATTATGAAGAGGCGATACACATAGGCACTAACGCAAAAGATTTTATTCTAAAAAACTATTCAGCAGAAAACTTTAAGTTTAGTTTTAAAAAGATTTTCGATAGCGTTTAAGACATCTAACAGCCAATTTTATAAAAATTGTCCACTGTTATTGCTATTCTTGAATCATGGACATTGTGCTTTATATAGTAAATATTATTCTTATGGCTACGGTTGTGTATTTTGTTACACGAAAAGAAGAGGTGTCGGAAAAAGATGATGAGTATCTAATAAAGGGAATAGTCAGTGAGTTAATTGAAAATGAAGAATCTCAGATTTATAAGCTGTTAGATAAATCAGATAAAACTGTAAAAGATTTTTTAGAAAAAACAGGTGAGATTAAAAGTTCAATATCTGGTGTTGATCAACAAACTAGAAACCTTATATCTGTACTAAATAACAACCAGAGCAGGGGACAGTGGGCTGAATTCCAAGTTGAAGACTTATTAGGAATCATGGAATATAAAGATGGAATACATTACGAATCCCAAAAAATTATGAATAGTGGAACAAAGCCGGACTTCACATTTTATTTACCAGATAACAAAACAATCAATATGGATTCAAAGTTTCCATTAAATCTATACATGCAGCTCTCTAAGCTAAATTTAGATTTAGAAGATGAGACCCTTGATGAGATATCACGCAAGCAAATCACTGAAAGCATAAAAACAAAAAACCGAGAATTTATTGATAAAGCAATTAAAACAAAAATTGATGAAACTTCAGGTAGAGAGGGATATATTTCAGCCGAAGAGGACACTGTTGACTTCGTCCTGATGTACATTCCTCTTGAAAACTTATACCACTTTTTACTTACTTCTGAAATCGGAGCAGCCAGAACTCCAGTCATACAATATGCCTTTTCAAAAAAAGTAATCCTAGTGAGCCCTCAAACACTCATGGCTTATCTAGAGACTATTAGGCATTCGATGAAGCTATTCAGTCTTCAAACTGACACAAAAAATATCCTTCTTGCGCATGAAAAAGTTAAAAGTGAAGTCAATAAATTTATTGATTCATTTGATGAAGTTACAAAACGGTTAGATCAAACAGTTGATTCATTTGAGAAACTAAAAACTACGAGGAAAAATAAATTAGAAAAATCTTTCGACGAATTAAATCAAGTTAATAAAAATAGCGAGGGCTAGTAGAGCTATTAGTACTTGTCTATTAAATTACTGACGACCATTATGCATTTATCATCAATGTAATTCTTTTTATTAGAATCTAAATATTCTGAAATTTCAGCACTTTCTGCTCCAGGTTGGTACCAAAAGTTATCATAACCCTTTTCAACCAAGTCCTTAGTAATTTCGAATCCAATACTTGGAGGCACTACAAAATTTATAATTGAGGGACAGTCTGATATTTCCTGGACAGTTTTAAATACTTTTCTACCCTCTATTTCTACTTCTTTGTTGTTTACAGGGATTACGTCATAATCCTTACTAACAAGATCTATAAGTATTTTGTATCCGAACTTATTTTTATTTGTACTGGCACCAATTAGGGCAATGGAATTATTTTTATCTTTTAGAAGCTCAATCAATTAAAAGTTTTCAGATTTAATACTATAAAGAGTATCCTTGCCAGCTTTTACAGATGAAGTATACCCAGATGCTAAAGGCAATAACTGTTCCATGTAAAACTTGGAGAGAGTAATCTTGTCAGCATAAAATTCATCTTTTGTTTCTTCCAATTTTTGTTTTGCCAATATTGCTGCTTTTGCCATGTAATATCCTCCAATTACCTGGCCAAACATTTTCATATAAGGTGTTGCTGCCGAGCTAGCGTCTACAAGCTCTCCCTCGAGCATTTTCCCACCAAGCCATAGTGTCACTTCAGATAGATTATTTACTTCAACCTCTAGCAATGATGCCATATTTTGTAATTCCTCATCGCCATTTTTCATCGTTTCAACGGTCTCATTTACCTCAGAGAGCAAACGCTGCATAGCTTGACCTCCATCTAAAGGTAATTTTCTAAACATTAAATCTAGTGCTTGAATTCCATTTGTACCTTCATAGATAGGTGCAATTCTTGAATCTCTTAAGTATTGAGCAACTCCAGTCTCTTCCACATAGCCCATTCCACCATAGACTTGTATTGCTATAGAACTTAGCTCAACTCCCAAATCTGAAACCCAGGCTTTAGTTACAGGAGTGAGAAGTCCACACCTTTCTTCACCAAAAGCTTTAGTTTCCTCATCCTCTGCAAAATATTCTAAATCCATCATTAACTGGTTGTCATACATAAGGTATCTCATTGCATCGGTGTAGGACTTCATTGTCATTAACATTCTTCTAACATCTGCATGATCAATAATTGTTGAATTTTTTGCATCTTCTTTACTCATCCCAACAGGACGGCCCTGTACTCGATCTCGAGCATATTGAGCAGCTCCCTGGAAGGCAGGTACAGCACAAGATAAGCCTTGTCCACCCACCCAGACTCTTGCTTCATTCATCATTGTGAACATGTAAGTTAAACCTCTATTTTCTTCACCAACCAAGTAACCCACGGCACCTTCATTACCTCCATACTCCATAACACAGGTAGGGCTAGCGTGTATTCCTAGTTTTTCTTCGATTGAGAGACACTTAACTTCGTTTCTTTCTCCAAGTGAGCCATCATCATTTACTATGAACTTAGGAACAATAAACATTGAAATTCCCTTAGTTCCTTCTGGCGAACCGGGAGTCTTTGCAAGAACAAGATGTATTATATTTTCAGTCATGTCATGCTCTCCAAAAGTAATCCATACTTTTGTACCTGTAATTCTATAGCTCCCATCTTCGCTTTTTTCCGCTTTAGTTGTAATAGTTCCAAGGTCTGAACCTGCTTGTGGTTCGCTGAGGTTCATTGTTCCAGTCCATTCACCAGAAACTAGTTTTGGAAGAAATTTATCTTTTTGTTCTTGGCTTCCATGAAAATTAAGAGCTGAAATTGCTCCTGCACTTAGTCCGGGAGCCAAGCCAAATGCCAAATTTGCAGAGCTTAGAATTTCTAGTGTTCCACCAGATAGAACGACAGGCATACCACCACCACCTATCTCAGAAGGAAGTGAAATAGATGACCACCCTGCTTCAGCAAATTTCTTGTAGGCATCAACAAATCCTTCGGGCATAGTTACAACAGAATCTTTTATTGTTGCACCCTTTTCGTCGCCTACTGCATTAATTGGCGCTAAGACTTCTTCTGCAAACTTTCCACATTCTTCCATTGTTGGGATAACAATATCTTCTGAAAAATCGCTAAATTGACTAATTTTTGAAAGAACATCGTAGGAATTAATAACTTGATACCCAAATACGATATCTTTTACCGGAGCTTTATAATTTACAGCCATTATTAAATTTTACTATAAAGCAAATAAAACGCCCAATTTTTATCTTGGACTAACATCTACAAGTTCTGATATTTCAGCTATTTTTTCAAGAGTAGGTAGTTCACCGGTACCCGCTAAGATGGCCCCTGCAGCACATGCATTTTTTATAGTCGAAATGATATCCTCAACTCCATTTGCGGCAATATAAGCAGCTGTTACATCTCCCGCCCCTGTTGCATTAACAGTTTTAAAGTCAGGTGGCGTAATCTCTATAGCACCTTCAGAGCTGATTAGTCTTGCAGGTAAGTTTGAGTGTGTTAACAATATTCTTGATACAAGTTCGTTATTCAATAAATTTTCAGCTTCTATTACGTCTATCTCATCTTTACTAACAACCAAAAAATCAATTTCATAATCGATTGGATATTCGTATCCTGCTTGGACAACGAAAACACCACTTTTTTTAATCTCAGTTATCGAGTTTTTAATATTAGGTATGGAGTACCTGTCAACAAGAAGAGACTGAAAGTTTTTTACTTCAGAGAGCTTATTCCAGGTGCAGTTTGAATAACCCGAAGACACAATAGTTCTTTCACCATCTCTATCTACAAAGATAGAGCATGTCGGAGTTGGATTATCAGTCAAGATTATTTCTTCATGTAAAATATTTTTATCTTTTAGCTCACTCAGTAAATATTCACCTAGAGCATCTTTACCAATACTGTTACCTAGAACAGAAACAGACATTCCCCAGTTGGCAATATTTTCAGCACAGTTTATTGCAGTTCCTCCAGCTCTGATATTGTAATTATTACTTCTAATATCTCCTCCAGCCTCAGGGAGATCCTCAATAAAATATATAAGATCAGGATTTAAAGTTCCATAACATAAAGTTTTTTCATAAACCATAGCTCTTTTATAATATATCAAAACAATACGAAAGGTATTAAAAATGAAAGTTGCTTACATTCTTAATTCTCCAAATGCGGCTAATTATAAAGTTGGAGAAATGATACTTCCACAATTAGAAGCTGATAACCATGGTGTTGAAGTAGTCGGTATTTTCTTTTTTGACGACAATACAATGTTGCTCCAAAAAGGAAATCCTAAAGGAGAAAGGCTAGCAAAAGTTGCTGCTGAAAAAGGAATGCTATTGATGATGTGTGATCAATGTGCAAACCAACGAGGTCTTGCATCTAAAAATGCAGAGGGTGGTTATACCCCTGAAGGAACAGTTGAGGGAGTAGCCGCAGGTTGTTTCCCAGACTTGTACCAAGCCTTATCTGGCAACATGCCTGATCAAGTTATATCTTTATAACTAAACTAGACCACTTATAACAGCTGTAAGGATGAGGATTAGTAAGTAACTTATTAGTCCTCCTCCAATAGCTGCGTATTTCATTGTCTTCGATATAGAGCTTGGTCCAATCAAATGGTATGCAAGAACTCCAAAAAATGGTACTAAAAATACAACAGCTAACCATATATATTTTTTTGCACCTTCAACTTGCTTGTTAGTGTTTAAATCATACAACGCAAGAGCTGTCCATGCTGAATAAAGCACAAACGGCATCAAGTATCCATACAACTGAAACAATAACTGCCAAATACTTGGACTTGAAATAGGCACTCCACTCATTATTATCTCCTTTTTTGCTTCATATAAATTATCTAAATTTTGGTCATCCATTAAGTCATAGGGAAGTGTTATTGCCTCTAAATCTGGAACATAAAAAAGATTCACAGCTGGACTAGGTATATTGATATTCTGAAATGTCATGTTTGTTTGTTCTTTAGGCCACGGGTACTCTTTGTATCTATTTTTATCAAGTTCTTGATTTTGTGCATCTGCAAAAAATCCAGCAAGCATCATTAGCCCTGAAACATCACCTTGAAGAGGAAATCTTGATAAAAGACCACCCTCTTCAATAGATGAACAATTATGTAGCTGTTCAAGAAGAGGTGGTGTCGAAGTTTGATAGACATTACCCTCATAGCAATTCCCCGGACCCCAAGGTCCTGCCAGTGCCAAATCTGTGTAGCCTGAATCAAGAACAACATTATCTTTTACTTGAACATGTTGCGAAAAATATAATTTCGCATCAAGCATAGGACTAGCAACTATTCCATATTTATCATGATTAATGACAATATTCTTTTCTATAATGTCGCCAACTCTTCCAGGTACAACTATTCCCATCCCTTTTGCTACTAAGCCGAAACGGTTAGTAGGAGCATTGTAATTATTATTATCGATAACTAAATTACCTATTATTGTTGTCTCTCTACCTGGAGGATTTAGTTCAGAATCTAATGTATTTGGTACAATTCCTGACATATTATTTTGCCAAATATTATTGTATAAATAAAGATGGCCTCCGGCGTTGGTTCCAGAGTACCCAAGAGCATTTCCTTCAATGACATTATCGTAAATTAATGAATTACAAGGATAACATTGTCCAATATAAATTCCACTGTCAGGGTGACCAGAAGCGTATATATTATCAAATATTCCATCTGTTGAGTCAAATGCATAAACGCCATAATCGCCATTATTGTAAACCGTTAAATATGATCCCTTGAAGCCTTCTGATCCATTCCAGTAAACACCATTCAGGGAAAAATTTCTCACTGATAGATTTTCAACACTTACACCGTCTGTGTCATAAATTTGAATTCCATTTTCCCTCATAAATTCACCATCAATGATTACTGAGTTTCTATCAGTACCTCTAATTGTTAAATAAGGGGTCGTTACTGTGACACTTTCGTTATAAACACCTGGACTTATCAGTATTAAATCTCCAGTAAAAGCAACATCTACTGCATCTTGGATAGTCTCAAAACTCTTATCTGCACCAACTTCTAATACATTTGTACTCATCACATAATCAACTTCCTCAACAGGAGCTGTATATTCAACATCGCCTACAATTATTGTCCCAACCATACCTTTGTTATTTGTTCCATGATACGGGCAGTAGTATTCATAAATACCTGGTTCATCAAATGTATATTCATATTGATCACCTTTGGTAATAATTCCGTATTCAAAATAATCTGAAGAGATTGCCTGCCAAGAACCATCACTTGCGATTACATTATGATTATTAGAACCACCAGACTCCCAAACTACAGTTGAACCTACAGGTACATTGATGACTTTTGGCGAAAACTCATCATCAACGATCCTAATTACTAGCGAACCCTCAGAAGATGCATCTCCATTGCCACAGGCAGCCAAAAAGATTATTAAAAGGGTTACTTTAAAATGCTTAATCACATAACTATTTTAGCAAGTAATATGTTGGCATGAATAGTAAAGTATGGGTTTGCCCAAAATGTAGTACTTCTGGTTCAATTCAGGACAAGAAAGATAAAACACGCAACAAAGAAGTTGTATCGATATCACACACAAGAGAGAAAGTCTCAATGACTAGTGGTGGTCTATCAAAATTTTTTAATGTTCAAAATCAGAAATTTTATGTAATTACTTGCAGTAAATGTTCATATTCAGAGTTTTATAGAGCTGATGTAAAAGCTTGGGAAAATATTATCGACTTTTTTGGAAACTAGATAGGTTTTAAATAAAAATCAAAAATATTTATAAAATATAACAACCCTATACTTACTTCCTTATGGCAAAAGAAACAATTAGAAATATTGCAATCATCGCACACGTTGACCATGGAAAAACAACACTAGTCGATGGGCTCCTTCAGCAAAGTGGGACATTTAGCGATCATCAAGTATTAGAAGATAGAGTAATGGACTCTGGAGATCTTGAAAAAGAAAGAGGCATTACCATAACCTCAAAAAATACGGCAATTCACTATAACGATATAAAAATTAATATTGTAGACACCCCAGGCCATGCTGATTTTGGTGGAGAGGTCGAAAGAAGTCTCAATTTAGTAGATGGAGTACTTCTCTTGGTTGACTCCAGTGAAGGTCCGTTACCCCAAACAAGATTTGTTTTGAAAAAAGCTCTAGAAAGAGATTTACCTGTAATTTTGGCAATCAATAAAATTGACAGACCAGATGCTCGAATTGATGAGGTAGTAGAAGAAGTATATGATTTGTTTATTGATTTAGACGCAAATGATAAACAGATAGAATTTCCAATCATCTACACGAATGCAAAAGATGGTATTGCTCATGAGTCTCTAGGTGACGAGTCAAACGATCTAATCCCATTGTTAAATTTAATAACCACTTTTTTTAGTGGGCCCAATACGGATGACTCCCTTAATCCACAATTTTTAGTAACTAACCTCTCTTATGACCCCTATGTCGGTCAGGTGGCTATAGGGAGGTTAGACAACGGCATACTCGAGATGAATAAACAATACAGTTTGTGTGGAAAAGAGCAAACAGTAAATAATCAAAAGTTTTCAGCTATGTATACATTTAAAGGTCTTGAAAAGGTAAAAGTGGAAACACTTGAATCAGGAGACATTATTGCTATTGCTGGTATAGATAATGTACAGATTGGCGATACCATCTCCAGTAATGAGAATCCAGATCCTCTTCCAAGAATTGAAATAGATGAACCAACAGTTTCAATTTTTTTCCATGTGAACAATGGACCATTTGCGGGTAGAGAAGGTAAATATGTAACTTCAAGAAATATCAGTGATAGATTACAGAAAGAAATCTTAAGTAATGTATCTTTGCAAATTATCCCAAGTGAGAAAACAGATGTTTTCGAGGTTAGGGGTCGAGGAGAGCTTCAAATGGCAGTACTAATTGAAACCATGAGAAGAGAAGGGTATGAGTTTATGGTTTCTAGACCTGAAGTCATCGTTAAAGAAATTGACGGAAAAAAAAGCGAACCCATGGAAAAAGTTTTTATTGATACACCCGAAGACTATGTAGGCGTAATTACTGAAAAGCTGTCTAAGAGAAAAGGCAAAATGACAAATCTCATGAATAATGGTTTTGGAAGAGCAACTCTTGAATTCTCAATTCCCTCTAGGGGCTTAATTGGTTTTAGGAATCAATTCTTAACAGATACAAGAGGTTCAGGCATAATGAACTCTTTATTTGATGGATACGCACCATGGGCAGGTGAAATACCTCAAAGAACAAATGGAGTATTGATTTCTGATAGAAATGGAAAGGTCACCCCTTACGCAAGTCTTGCAATGGTTGACAGAGGTATTCTTTTCATCCCTCCAGGTACAGAAGTATTTGAGGGAATGATTATAGGAGAAAGAAATAATGAAGGCGATTTAGAGGTAAATATTACAAAAGAAAAGAAACTTACAAACCATCGCGCGTCAGGATCAGATGAAACAATCCCACTTAGACCCCCACAACTAATGTCTTTAGATCAATGCATAGAATTTATTTCAGAGGGTGAGTTTGTAGAAGTCACACCAGAGTCAATAAGGTTAAGAAAATCTGAACTTAATGCTACCCAACGTGCATTAAATAAAAAGAAAGAGAAAACCAGATAACTCAGTCTGTAGAGCACTTGTCTGAAAAACAAGGGGTCGGCAGTTCGATTCTGCCTCTGGCCACAATAAATATAGGCTCTATTGTTCTTCACAAACAAACTTAATGATCTGACACGAATTCTGTTATTGTTGATGACTTATTATTATTGTCATTATGGAAAGACAAAAACCATTACTTCGAGGCACTTTTCACCAGGCAATGTTTTTTATTGCTGTCGGGGCATGCCCACCGCTAATTATTAAGAGTAGTAATGCATCTGAGTATGTTGCTACAGCAATTTATTCGGCTGCTGTAATGATGATGTTTGGATTTAGTGCCCTCTATCACAAATTCGACTGGAATAAATTAACAAAAAAAAGAATGAGAAAGTTGGATCATATTGGAATCTTCATAATGATTGCTGGAACAGCAACACCTTTAGCTCTTTTAATGACTCCGTGGCCAGATGGATTATTCTTACTGATTTTAATTTGGTGTGTTGCTTTGTTGGGTGCTTTCCAAATTATTTATTTCCCAAATATTAATACATCTGTAAATGTAGCCGTATATGTATGTATGAGTCTTATCCTCCTACCTTATCTATTGAGGATGTTTGATATGTTCACTACAGCTAACAGCATTCTGATGATTTTAGGTATTTTACTTTACATTATTGGTGCAACTAGTTTCGGTCTACAGTATCCAAAACTAGCGCCAAAAATTTTTGGATATCATGAAGTTTGGCATTCTTTTGTTTCAGTAGCTGCAATTCTGCATTTTATTGTTATCTATTCGATAATTTAATTATTCGGGATTCAAAATCTAGTAAAACATAAGTTTGCCCTTATCTGAAAACAGGGGTGGGCAGTTTCATTCAGGTTACCAAATATGCCTGAAAGACAATACTATAAAGCTTGAATCCAATCTTCAGGATTATCATCAACAAAAAAGTCTGAAACAAGTGTCGCATCAGAATCAATGGCATATTGATCAAAATCTGTAACACCCTCTTCTTCTAAAATATCTTGGTCTAAAAAGAAATTTCCTGTACAGGTTGAAGAATCTCTTTTTAGTACTGCATATGCCGCATCTGCATATATAGATGGCTTTCTAGACCCTTTTACCAACTCTGCACCAATAACATTTCTAACAGCTGCTGTATCTAAAGATGTTCTTGGCCACAAGCAATTTGAAGCAATACCATCTTTTTGAAATTCTTCAGCAAGTCCGTGTGCTACCAAAGACATTCCATATTTAGCTGTTGTATAAGCCAAGGTAACCCCAAACCATTTTCTAGAAATATTCAAAGGTGGAGATAAAGTCAAAATATGAGCATTTTCACTTTTCTTTAAGTGAGGGATACACTGTTGGCTTAATAAGAATGTGCCTCGTACATTAATATTATGCATTAGGTCATATCTTTTCATAGGAGTGTTTACGGTATCAGACAAGTGAATTGCACTTGCATTATTTATGCAAATATCGATTCCTCCAAATTTTTCTACACCTTGGGCAACAGCTGAAGCAACTTGTTCTTCGAATCTAATATCACAAACTACAGGTAAGGCATTTCCTCCGACTGCCTCAATTTCTTCAGCAGCTGTGTAGATAGTTCCAGGTAAGGTTGGATGAGGTTCAGTAGTTTTTGCTAATATGATTACATTTGCTCCATCTTTACCCAGTGTTTTTGCAATCTCTAGACCTACACCTCTAGAGCCACCACTCATGATTATTGTTTTATTTTTAAAATTTTCCATAGATGTATTCTATTAAAATTGAGTCTCTTCTGTGGAGTTTTTCTTAGAAAGAAGTTCTGAATCATTACCCATAACTATTTCCCCAATAGATTCGAAATAATCCCCACCAACTTCTTGCTGGTGTTTAATAGCTGTATATCCCTCTTTGGAGAGTTCTAATTCATACTCTTGCAAGTCAACAATTGCCTTCATGTTCCCACCTTTATAATTATTTGCCAGGTTATACATAGAGCTAGACATTGAATGAAAACCAGCTAAAGAAACAAATTGGAGTCTATAACCAAATTCAGAGAGATTTTTTTGAAAATTTGTTATCTCTATATCTGTAAATTTATCCGTCCAGTTAAAAGACGGAGAGCAGTTATAGGCAAGAATTTTGTCAGGGTAATGTTTTTTTATTTCTGATGCAAATTCTTGAGCAAATCCAAGATCAGGGGTGTTTGTTTCACACCAAATAACATCAGCATATTTTGCATAAGCTAAAGATTTTGTGATTGCCATTTCTTCATTTTTCTCAATTGGGTAATAACCATCAGATGATCTTTTATTGCTTAAAAAAGGTCTATCAGTCTCATCAAAATCAGAAGTCATTAGTTTTGCATTTAATGAATCTGTTCTTGCTATAAGAACAATCGGAGATCCAAGAACATCTGAAGCAAGTCTTGCCGAAGTTAATTTGTTTATATATTCATGGGTTGGAATCACTACTTTTCCACCCATGTGCCCACATTTTTTTTCAGAAGCTAGCTGGTCTTCAAAATGTAATCCCGCCACTCCTGATTTAATAAATTGAGAAGTTAATTCAAAGACATTGTAGACGCCACCAAAACCTGATTCAGCGTCAGCGATAACTGGAGGTACAGCTTTTTTTTCTAATTCAACCATTTTTCTTAATAGCGTGTTGTTAATTTTTTCTACAAAATTTGGACCACTGTTTGAAGGGTATAAAGATAGATCAGGATATGTGTTCGTTCCGCCGTTACTTTCTGCAGCTACTTGCCACCCACTTACATAAATAAATTCATAATCTAGGTTGAACATTTGTAGTGCTTGTTGAGTTGTTATTGCACCTAGCCCAGAAATAAATTGATCATCTCTGTTTAAAAGTGACCAGAGCTTTTCAGCTCCAGTTTTTGATATGGGACTAATTGTTTCAAAAGGAGTTCTTAATTTTTTTATGTCATTTGACGAATATCTTCTAGAGATATTTTTCCAACGATCTGCTTTAATATAGCTCTCTATACTTTCAAGTTCATCAAAAGCTTCATTCATCATAAAAAGTTAAAGTTGACTAGCAGCAACAGAAGCGATAATAACCGTAAGTGTGATTATTCCAAGGGCAGTAATAAGTACTTCATTTTTTGTAATTTTTATTTTTGGACCAGCACTCATCACAGCAGAAAATGTCAAGATTGTTGCTGAAATTATCAAGGCAAAGAGCGGTGCGTAATCATGAAAGTTTATGAAAACTTGTGCAATTAAAAATGCTATTAAACCACCAACCATGATTGCGCTTAAAGGTATGACAGCAGAACCCGTAATTCTATTTCTTATAATTTGTGCTTCCTCTTCTTCAAAAACGTCAAGCCCTTTGGGTACTCCCAGAACCACTGAAAGCATGGAAATTAGAGCCTGAAATATAGTAGAAAGCAAAAGTATCCTCCAGAAGGAGCCGAAAACTGGTAATAGGAAAACAGTAGGATCTTCAGGAAGGATTGGTTCAATAGTTTGCCCAATCGAAGAGGTTATAAAGAATCCGGAGATGGATCCAAAAATAAGTCCCAAACCAATTCCTTGAAAAATAGACTCTCTATCTGTTGTTTTTATCCCGTGTCCAATAAAATTTGACTCTAATAATTTTTTAATGTTTACAGTATTGAGAACTCCAAAAAATGTTGTTAATGCAGTAAGGGCAGCAATATAAGTAGTTCTTTGATAGTCGGTTATAAGGTTAAAAGTTTCGGATTCGAGGATTAGCCCATCATAAAGATAAGTGCTAATGGCAATAGCTTGTATGAATCCAGTTACAATTCCAAAGAGAGAACCATATTGGACTGCACGGCCAATTTTTGAAAATAGGTCTGCAGGAGGTTCAATAGCTTCCTCTATAAAAGGTGCTACAACATCTTCTTCGATAACAGGTGCTACTACAGCTTCTTCGATAACAGGTGCTACTACAGCTTCTTCGACAACAGGTGCTACTACAGCTTCTTCGACAACAGGTGCTGGGGCAACTTCTGTGGGTGTACCACCTGACCAGCTAGATAGAACTGCATTTACATCTGTACCATTTGCTTCTGCTCTTGCCTGGGCTGACCTAGAGACAAGCATTTGAGGAACACCAGTAGTGTTGCTAATCTCTTCTATAAGTTTTTCATCCATAATGCTCTTATCAAATTTTAGTCGTTAGTGGAAGTTCTAACTACATCATCAAAGGTTTTTTCAGTTTTGTACCATTTCATCCAAGTTATAAGTATAAAGATCCAGAGTATCAATCCTCCGCCAAGCTTTAGAACAAGACCAGCCATGGTTTGATCGTTAATTACAGAAACATCAAAAATATTATCAACTTCGAGGTATGCAGAATAAAGTGGTTCAGTTCCAAAAGCTAAAAAGCTAGCGGGAATTGTTGGTAGTAATGATTGCATAAAAAGGTAAGCTATTTTTCCAGGATTACTTAACTGTTTAATTTCTTTGGTGAGCCCAATAACAGGAATCCACATATTTAGAGAGACTAAAAGCATTACGCCATGAATAAAAAAATGAAAAATAGTATTTGTAACCATAAGGTTGATAACCGTTGTCCAATGCATTCCAACCATGACGAAATTAAATAAGAAAAATGCAACAACAGGTTTGGTAGTAATTTGCAATAAGGCAATTAAAGGTCTGATCGAAATGAGTTTCTTTTGAGCACTATTTAAACCATTAAGCAAAAGAGGGGGAGCAATCAATGCTAAAACTAAGTGCTCAGCTGAGTGAACCGAAAACAAGTATTTCTCACCAATATCATGAATTGGCCAATCCGTAAAAAGCCATAAAATAAAAAGACCAGAATACCATGATTTTCTTTTGCTCTTTTTTATTGAAGAATTATCAGTGGAGTATTCAAAAAAAATTATAAGTGTAATAATAAGTGCCCAGACATCATAATGAGGGTGCCAAACTAGATTTTCCATTAAATAAAGTTTGCTGCTGCTCTTTCAAACATAACAATAGCAAATAGAATAAGAGCTAAAATCATTCCACCTGTGAAAAATTTATTAATTAATGAATCTTCAAATCTCAAGTGCATAAACCAGCCAACTACAATGACAAATTTTCCGACAGCTAAAATTATAAGCAACGGATCAGTAAATACTCCAACTACGTCTTCGGTGTAATATAAGGCAACTTCGATAGCTGTTAATACACCTAAAACTAGAGCTATTTGAACATACTGAACTGGCTTTGGATGGGGTTTGTGATCAACAGACATTATATTAAGTACACAACTGTAAAAAGTACAATCCAAACGATGTCAACAAAATGCCAATACAAGGCTACAAATTCTAGATTCATACCACCATCTAAAGAAAGTCCATTTTGTCTTTGACCTATGCTCCAGAGGGCGATGAGAAGAACTACGCCTATAAATACATGAAGACCATGAAAACCCGTTAAAACATAAAAAGTCGAGCTGAATATGTTTGAAGAAAGCACGAACCCTTTATGATAAAACTCCGTAAACTCATAGATTTGCCCAGCTAAAAAAACAGCACCTAACATTGCAGTGGAGAGTAACCAGACTCTTGTCTTTTCCTGATCACCATTCTCTAAAGCATTATGAGCTAGGACCATAGTCAAAGAGCTCATTAATAGGACGAAAGAGCTAACAGAGGTAAAAGGTATGTCATAAACATCAGAAAGTTTAATCCCCGGAAAGTCTCTCCCTTTAAAAATCATAAATGTGGTTATTAACGTTCCAAAGAATAATATTTCGGTAGAAAGAAATACCCACATCCCAAGTTTTCTGGTTTCGACCCCTGTAGGCTCATGTGGGTAAGAGTGAGAATCACTCATTTTCAGTATCTTCTGTAAACTCTTCTTCGAGAGGCTCTGTACCCCAACCAAAACTACCTATAAGTATTAATAAGACACCTACTATTGCTAAAGGAAGGGACTTATAAATGACAGCATATCCGAGAAACGGTAAACCAGACGCCAGAATTATAGGAAAATATGATGGGTTTGGAAGTTCTATATCTTCTTTTGGATTCAACCCTTCTTCTTCGAGTTCTAGCAAAAGAGCATCAGTTGTGTCTCTTTTAACAGGTCGGCCCTCTTCATCTTCGTCATATTTCATGTGCCAGAAATCATCAAGAGACTTTACTTCGGGGGCTTTTGAGAAGTTCCATACGGGTGTAGGGGAAGGTATACTCCACTCAATTGTTCTTGCATCCCAGGGATCAAAACCAGCTTCAGGACCTTTTCTTCTAGAATAAATCCAGTTTGCCATGAATACTAAAATTGAAAGAGCAATTATAAATGCACCTATAGAAACTATTAAGTTCCAGAATGCTAAGTTTGTTTCTTCTGCATAAACCCAGGTTCTCCTTACTTGACCCTGTAGCCCAAGCCAATGCATTGGTCCAAAAGTAAGATTAAACCCAATCATCATGAGCCAAAAATGTATTTTTCCAAGGGTCTCGTTATACATTTTTCCCCAAACTTTTGGAAACCAATAATAAAGACCAGAAAAGATACCAAACATTGCACCACCAAATAAAACATAGTGAAAGTGGGCAACTACATAGTAGGTATCTGTCTGTTGTGTGTCAGCTGGAACAATAGCGTGAGTGACACCACTTAAACCACCAATTAAAAACATTCCAATAAATCCTAAAGAGAAAAGCATAGGAGTTTTCATGCTTAATTTGCCACCCCATATAGTTCCAAGCCAATTAAAAATCTTAACACCTGTTGGAACAGCAATAACCATTGTTGACAGACCAAACCCAGCTTGCGCCACTGGACTTATTGCTGAAGCAAACATATGATGTGCCCAGACTCCAAATCCAATAAATGCAATTCCGAAACCAGCAAATACTATTGCGGGATAACCAAAGAGTGGTTTTCTGGAAAATGTAGGGAGTACTTCAGAAACAATACCAAAGGCAGGAAGTATTAAGATATAAACCTCAGGATGACCAAAGAGCCAGAATAAATGCTGCCAGAGTATTGGGTCTCCACCTCCTTCTGTCAAAAAGAAAGTTGTTCCAAATTGTCTATCGAAAGTTACATAGAATAGAGCTATTGCAATTATTGGTAGAGAGAATGCTAGTAAAAAAGAAACGGCGAAGGTCATCCAAGTGAAAACTGGCATCCTCATGAATCGCATCCCTTTTGTCCTCATATTAAGAATTGTTGTTATAAAGTTAAAAGCTGAAACTAAAGAAGCAATACCGAGTATTTGTAATCCAATCGCCCAATAGTCCATAGCTGTACCCGGAGAGTACTTCATTCCGGCATTAGGTTGATAGCCAAACCAACCTCCATTCGGAGCAGAGCCGAGGCGACTTACCTCTTCTGCTAGATAGCCACCTTCTGGTGCTCCAGCAGTTCCGAATAGAAAAGTTGAGTATAGAAATACACCACCAAATATAAAAATCCAGAAAGAAAGCGCATTCAATCTTGGAAAAGCAACATCTCTGGCTCCAATTTGTAAAGGAAGTAAGTAGTTAAAAAATGCTGCACTTATTGGCATGATTGCAAGAAATATCATGGTTGTTCCATGCATGGTGAACATTGCATTATATTCAGCCGCACTTAAAAAATTATTATCAGGTGATGCAAGCTGTATTCTCAACAAAAGAGCTTCAATTCCTCCAACTAATAAAAAGAAAAATGCTGCATAGCCGTACATTATTCCTATACGTTTGTGGTCGACAGTAGTTATCCAGCTCCAAATACCTGTTTCAGAAGAGGGTCTTTTAAAAATATTAGATTGTTTCTTAGGTTGTATAATCTTTGTCATTTAAGTGTTCCTAAATATGCAATTAGTGCGTTTATTTCTTTCTCAGTTAATTCTAGATTAGGCATGAAAGTACCGGGTTTTATCTCAGCAGGATTTGCAAGCCATTTTGTTAGATTTTCTCGATTGTTTTTTAATGCTGCGCCAGCAAATACATTTCTATTTGCAAAGTGAGTCAAGTTTGGAGCAATTCTATCTCCTTGGACATCCCATACACCATCAATTACATGACACTGTGTACATCCTGCATTTAGATAAACAAGTTGCCCCTCAGCAGCCAATGAGGACTCAGGTAATTCTTTCTCAGCATAAGACTGTTCATTTTCAACCCAAGATGCAAAATCCGCTTCAGTCATAGAAATTACACGACCGCGCATTTTTGAGTGACTTAAACCACAATACTCTCCACACTGAGCCCAAAATTCTTCAGGAGAATCTGCCTGAAGATTAAGATAAGTTTTTTGTCCTGGTACTAAGTATTTCTTCCCATTTAACTTTGGAACCCAATAGTTGTGTAATACATCATTTGACCACATCTCAAGTCTCACAGGTTGATCTTCTGGTATCACTAAAACATTGGCAGTTGTAATACCAAAGTCTGGATATTTGTATTCAAACCACCACTGATGTCCTATAACTTCAATTTTTAATGCATCTTCAGGTTCTCGAGCTAGATCAAAAATAGTTTGTACGGTTGGGACAGCTATGGCAGCTAAGATCATAACTGGAATTATTGTCCAAAGTATTTCTAAAAAGTTATTTCCATGAATTTGTTTTGGTTCAGGGCTTCCTTCCCTTTCTTTAAAATAAAATACCGAAAAAAGTAATGCACCTTGAACGATTACGAAAACGCCTACGGCAATCCAAAAGGTGAGCCAGAAAAGTTCATCTATACTTCTCGCATAAGGACCTGCTGGACTCAATGAATCAAGTGGAGCATCTTCTATACACGAGGATAGAAAGATAAAACTCAACCAATAAATTTTCTTATGTCTAAACATTTTATTCACAAACAACCCTTTAGGATAGCGTTCAAACTATATATAGTGTAATCATAAGTAGTATGAGTTAATGTTATCAAACAAAATTTCTTTGGTAAAAAAATATATAAAACTCTCGAAATTAAGAGTTGTAGAGCTGCTACTCGTTACGACTGTCCCCAGCATGATTGTTTCTCTCTACTCTATGCCCCCATTAAATCTGGTTGCTTACACATTAATCGGAGGAACATTGCTAGCAGTAAGCGCAAATGTGATGAATCAGGTATTCGAAATAGATAGAGATAAACTTATGACAAGAACTTCAGATAGACCCCTCGTCACCGGAGATCTGAAAAAGTCTAGTGCCATAATTTATTCCATAGTGATGGGTGTAATTGGTTTTATGGTTTTATATTTCTTGACTACCCCAACAGCAGCATTAATAGGTCTTATTGCAAATCAGTTTTACATATTTGTTTATACATTGATTTTAAAGCCCAGAACAAATCAAAATATTGTAATAGGTGGAGCAGCAGGAGCAGCTCCAGTATTAATTGGATGGACGGCAACAGGAAGTACACTTGACGTAGGAGCTTGGTTACTTTTTCTACTTGTTTTCATGTGGACACCTGCACATTTTTGGGCACTCTCTATAGAAAATGAGTCTGACTACAAAAATGCAGATTTTCCAATGCTCCCCACCCAAGAAACTCACGAAAGATCATCTATCTATATTGCAATTTACTCCTGCGCTACAGTTTTGATATCAATAGCGGCGGCTCCAGTTTTACAACTAGGTATTGTGTATTTGTTAATATCGATTTCTCTAGGAACAAATCTTATGTATAAATCTTTCAGCCTTTATAAAAAAAATATACAACCAATTAAATATTTTGTCTTTTCAAATACTTATCTTGCTGTTATATTTTTAGGAATAGTTGCAGACATAATGTGGACTTTAAGAGGTGTTGTTACATGAATGAAATATTCCTTGCCATTACATACCCTCCAATCCCAATTACACAGCTAGGACCAGTGGCATTTTCACTGCACGGAGTATTTGCTGCAGTAGGATTTTATTTTGGATCTACGTATGCCATCAAGTTGTGTGAAAAGGATGGACATGATGATCAGTTGTTTGCAGATGCATTTACTTGGGCAATCTTTGGTGCAATTATTGGCGCTAGGTTTTTCACTATTCCCGCTCATATTGGAGATCCAGGATACGGTTTAGATGATGTATTTTCTGTGGCCGGTAGCTATTCAATCATGGGAGGCATGTCGGGAGGAATCATTGCAGCGTATTTAAGAATTGTAATAATAGGTAAAGCAGAATTTAATACCTATAGTGATTATGCTGCTCCAGCTTTAATTATGGGCATTGCAATTGGAAGAATAGGAGATCTTGCAATCGTAGAGCATCTAGGTAGAGCAACTAATTTTGTTTTTGGATATGAGATTAAACCTGGTTATGACGTTGCCCCCCAACACAATGCACTCGAGTGTGTAGCACCAGAAGTTTCATGTGGTACTTTTCATCATGTTGCCATGTATGATTTAATTCTTGCAACAATTTTCTTTTTCATATTTAGGTATTTACAAAAAAATCTAAATTTAGGAAGTGGTTCATGGATAGGTCTTTGGGCAATATGGTACGGGGTACAACGAATGATATTAGATACTTTAAGATTTGGAATGGGTGATGCAACAATTGGTAACTTTACATGGAATCAAATCGGAGGAGCAACGCTTGCTGTTATAGGATTGATTGTCTTTTTAAGATTTAAGAATATTAGAACAGGCTGACTATAAATAAAGCGTAAGCCGCCAACATAGAATAACCCACCAGTGGACTTCTTTTAACGGTACTCCTTGAAATTATAATTACTACTAAAGAGATAAAGTACATCATAAACATCTGAATAGTTACATCAGATTCTATGTTTCCTGGTTGAATTATTATAGAAGCACCTCCAACAAGCCCAATGTTAAATAAATTAGATCCAAAAATATTTCCAAAAACTAAATCAGGTTTTTTCAATCTCGCAGCAGAAATAGTTCCAGCTACCTCAGGAAGACTGGTTCCGAGTGCTACCACTGTAACGCCAATAACTATTGATGAAATGCCAAATAGTTCAGCTAGTTGTATTGCATTATCAACAACCAATGAGCTTCCATATACTGTTGCAATAAGAGATAGCAATGCTTTTGGCCACACATTAGCAATAACCTCATCTAAATATTCCTCTTCGTCAATAGCTTCTTCATTTACCAATTTGTAAGTTATGGCACATACAAGTACTAACAATGTAACACCAAGAACTAGCGGAAATTCATTGATCAACATGTAACTAGATACAAAAACTGTTGTAACAATCATCATCCAGAAGGATGAAGTAGGATTTAGCTTAATTTTTTTGTTGTAAGACTTATCGATAAAAAGATACAATACAGCAACCACGAGTAGTGAATTCGCAATATTTGAACCGATTATATTTCCTATACCAAGTGATAAATTCCCATTCAAAGCAGCACCTGTACTTGCAAAAAGTTCAGGTGCTGAAGTACCAAAACCAATAAAAGTTGCACCAATTATAGATTGGGGAATGTTAAGCCTCACCGCAATTTGAACAGCAGATTTAACCATTACATCAGCACCTTTTACTAAAAGGATGAAACCTACAGCAAGGCCAAGGAGAATAATTAAAATATCCATTAATTTTTAATTCTTGGAGTCTCTCCAGGCTATCCACTCTTTAACGTCAGTTAAATCATATCCAGGACCATTTACTGCAAGAGTTACTTCTGTTGCTCCAGCTTCAATAAGTTCATCAGCTAAATCAATTCTTTTTATATCAATACCAATCGATCTCTTAATCTCTTTGGGATCTCTACCAATTTCTTTACACCAATTATCTAGGACTTTATTCTTATGAGCCACAGTTTCTATACCTGATCTCTCTTCAGTTTTTGTAGCAAAACCATGCCAGATATCAGCGTATTGAGCAGTGATTCTAAGGGTAACTTTTTCACCACCACCACCAATTAATATTGGTATTTTTCTTTTAGGCTGGGGATTAAGCTCCTTCATTCTCTTAACAATTCTTTCAAGAGATCTTTCGAGTGCATGAAGTCGGGAAATTGCAGTACCAAATTCATAACCGTATTCCTCATAATCTTGTTCAAACCAACCTGAACCAATACCCAATATTGCTCGTCCGTTCGAGATATGATCGACAGTTCTTGCCATATCTGCAAGTAGTTCAGGATTTCTATAAGAGTTACAAGTTACAAGTGGCCCTATATCAACTTTACTTGTGACCTCTCCCCAGCTAGATAGCATTGTCCAACATTCGAAGTGTTTTCCTTCTCTTCTTTCGCCTTCACCCCACTGAGTACCATCTTCTTTGTAGAGAGGGTAGAAATGATCCCAATTATAAATAGCATCTGCTCCTATTTCCTCAGCCTCTATTGCAGCCTGTCTAATCTGATCATATTCAGCGTGCTGAGGTTGTAAAAATACGGCTATTCTAGGTTTCATTTCTTATCTCCTATTCTTATATTATTTTTCAAGGATACTTTCATCCAAAGTACTATTTATATGTATCACTAGATTCATATTAGCTTCAAGCTTTTCTAATTTTTGCGCCATAAGTTTTTCTGCTGACGGTAAAGGATTCGCCATTATGAATGATCTTATATCATCTCCCAGCTCGCGGTCAAAAATTGCATCAAGACCAGAAAGTAATCTTGAAGCTGTCCATTCTGGCATAATTCCTAATAAACCTGAATAATTATCTTTAATCTCATTCCAAGAGTCTTTCCCTGTAACTTTATTTGCAATCATTGATGCCAAGATATACGGACAATCAGCCCCTCTTATTGTGCCATCTAGCATTGATTGAACAATGATTTTGCCAGCATTAGGGTCTCTAACTACTCCTAGAATTGCCCTATACCTTCCTTCAATCTGTGGTGATCCTGCATTTAAGAATTTCTCCAAAAAATGTTCAATTTTTATTTCTGGATCTAGTGCAGAGATGTATAAGGTAGTGTTGTAGAGGCTGCCATCTTCAATATTTTCGATACTTCCATCTTTGAATTTACTACTATAGAAATCTACAAAAGATTCTTCATTTTCTATTGTTCCTATTAATTTATTAATAGTTGCCCTCAACTCTTTGATTTCCATAGAGTCAGAATCTTTTATTTCTTTACCTAAATCATTTTTAATTGAATCAATAAGTTGATTGAAATAATTAACAAATGATACATTACTCTCATTTGGAAGGATTTTCGACAAAGAGGAAATTATTCCAGCTATATAAGCCCAAATATTAGGGTCTCTTTCTGACTTATAAATTGGCAAAAATTCTAAGAATTCATTAATTGAAAACTTTCCAATAGTTACTGATTTCCAAGTGTCCTCTAGAAGTCTATATTTTTCTAATGAATTAAGCTCATTAAAGCTTTCTTTTATCTTTGTAAATATTTCGGCATCATAAACAACATGATAAAAAGCCCAGCCACCATTATTAATAAAAGGTATTTCGCCCAATGCGTCTAATTCAATTGTTTTTGAGTTTTGTACAAGTGTATGAACTTTTCCTGTATCTAAAAACCTGACATTAACAGGTATTTCCCAAAGTGAATCATCAGTTGAGCCATCAATCAAAAATTTTGACTGTTCAAGAATAAATTTACCACCTGATTTACTTACATTAATAATTGGAAATCCTGGTTGCTTAATCCAGGTTGGCAGCATTTTATTTAAAGGAAGTTTACTTGCTTCACTTAAAGATTCCCATAAATCTGAAGAATGAGTGTTTTCAAATTTATATTTGTTTAGATATTGCTGTACACCTTTTTGAAAAACCTCTTCTCCAACAAACATCTCAAACATCCTTAATACAGTCGACCCTTTTTCATATGTAAGAACATCAAACATTTCTTCAGCTTGTTCTGGAGTCTCTACTTCAAACTCAACAGGTCGAGAGTTTTTTAATGAGTCAACTCCAAATCCTGCACTTCTAGAAAGGTTCATTTCACTCCACTGATCGAATTCGGGATAGGTTCCATTAGCTGCAATTGCTTCCATCAAACTTGCAAAAGCTTCATTAAGCCATATGCCATCCCACCATTTCATCGTAACTAAATCCCCAAACCACATATGTGCAAGCTCGTGTGCAATAACACTTACTGACCTTGAAAGTTCCTGGCGAGTAGCCTTGGACTCATCAATAAGAAGCAAGCTTTCACGAAAAGTTACTGCCCCAACATTTTCCATAGCTCCCATGGCAAAATCAGGTATAGCAATGAGATCAAGCTTTGAACCGGGATAAGGGATCTGGTAATAATTTTCAAAAAACTCTAAGATTTTCATACCAGCAGTACCCGCAAAACTAGTTTGATGAGAAAAACCAGGTCTGTGAATTATTCTTATTTGTGTATCACCAACGCTGCCTACCTCGGTAACCTCAAGTTCACCTATAACAAAAGCTACAAGATAGGTTGACATTTTCATTGAATCTACAAATAATGTTTCAACCCTACCGTCCTCTAATTTATTTTCTCTGAGCACTTTTTCATTAGATACCCTCAGGTACTTTTCGTCTGATGTCAAGGATATGGAAAATACTGCTTTATATTCAGGCTCATCCCAGCAGGGAAAAGCATTTCTTGCTGAAGTGGGTTCAAACTGAGTTGTGGCAATCCATTTTTCATTATCATTTAAATCTAAAAACTGGCTTTTATAAAATCCTTTTAAATCATTAGTAATAGTTGAATTGAATTCAAGCTGTAGTGAGTATTTCCCAACAGGTATATTTTCACTTGCAGTAAAAGATATTCTCTCTAGGTCCTTTAAGTATTCAAAAGTAAGATCAAATTCTTTGCCATCTTCATTAAAAAGTAGTGTGCTAATTATTTCAATATCTATGGCGTTAACTTCAAAAGATTTAGTCTCTTTTATTATCTCAAGTTCAACATCTTGAGAACCAGTATATTTAAAGTTGGATAAGTCGATGTCAAGTTTGACTTCGTAGCGTACAGGTTTTGCCACCTTTGGTAGTATTGCTTTATTCATTCTCTCTCCAATCAATGTGTATGTATTCTTCCGAATCTAACAGCTGTACAGTATGGCTTCCAAAGTAATCTCTTTGTGCCTGAATTAAATTAGAAGGATTACTGCTAGAGCTTAAGTTCAAATACCAATTTAGACTGGATGATAATACTGGTAGAGAAATATTATTTAACATTGAACTGCTAACTACATCTTTGACAACACTTAAGTTATCTTTCAACAGATTATGTAAAGATTCTGATTTTAAGAAATCTTCAGCTGTTTTATCAATCTCCAACAACTCATCAAGCATCTGAGATCTAATAATGCATCCTCCACTCCAGTTATTAAAAATATCCGAATAGTTAATAGATAAACTGTTAACTTCACTGTATTTGTGAATTATTTTAAGCCCCTGAACCATTGCAGCTACTCTCCCAAAATAAAGAGCCTTGCTGAGGTTTGATTCATTAATAATTTTATTAAATGAATGGTCAAGTTCTAACATGGTATTTTCACTTTGATTAGTAGCTTTTTTCCAAGTGTCACCAGCATTACTTTGGACTCTTGCATCGTAGGCAGCGTATATTGAGGGAGCTGAAATACCTAATTCGAATGAAGTTTCTATGGTTAGTTTTCCGGTTCCCTTATTGTTAGCAAAAGGTTTGATCAAATCTAAAGTAAAGAATTCACCATCTTTCTTTCTTAGTATTTCACTTGTGATTTCAATTAGATAGGATGATTGATTTCTGCCTTTTAGGGATTCAAAAAACTCTGCAATTTCAATATTGCTATATTCAGCGTACTTTAAGAGATAGTAAGCCTCTGTAATTAACTGCATCTCTGCATATTCAATACCATTGTGTACCATTTTTATAAAATGACCAGATCCATGGCCTTTGTAAAACCCTATACAATCATTGGGTGCTTTTGCAGAAATTGCGGTTAGTAGTTCAACCAATTCATCACTGAGATTATTAGCTGAGCCTATCATGATAGCTGGTCCATGTCTGGCACCCTCTTCTCCACCAGAAACACCCATACCAATAAATTCGATGGACTTTGATGAAAGAATATTTCCATGGTTTTCGCTTTCTTGATAAAATGAATTGCCACCATCAATAATTACATCGCCCTCATCTAGTAGATTGGAAAGTTGGTTTACGACAGAGTGAGTAGGCTGTCCAGAGGGAATCATTAATAAGATGTTGCGGGGGCGTTCAAGATTATCTATGAGCTCTTCTAATTTTGTGAATCCAGAAAACATGCCACCAAATTCATCACTAATTGCATCTATTTTTTCCTGAGAGCCATTGAATGCTTTTACAAAGGTACCCTTTTCAGCAATGTTAAGGGCGATATTTTTTCCCATAACACCAAGGCCAATCAAACCAATTTCACTTAACATTATTGGATTCTTTCATAAGTTTCAAATCTAATAATTTGTGTATTAATTTACTTCTCATTCTTATTTCTAATAGTAATAAATCAGAACTATTTGTAACTTCTAAAATTTCACCAAATCTATTGACTTTTTCTAAATCTTTTGGTTCTACCAAAAAGGAATCTTGTTGAACCTCTCCATATATTTCGCTCGAAATTCTTTCTACAAGTTCTTCAATTCCCTTATTTTTCAGAGATGAGATAAAAAGAGCTTGAGGATACCTCTCAGTCAGGTCATTTAATGAAGCCCTATCAAGCCTGTCTATTTTATTAAATACCATTATTTCATTTGCACTAACATTTATTTGCTCAAGAATATTTCTAACAGTACCTATGTGCATCTGAGGTATAGCAGTTGCTGCATCTACTACATGTATTAATAGGTCTGCACTAGTTGCTACTAAAAGGGTAGATTTAAAAGACTCTATCAAGGTTGTTGGAAGATTTTGTATAAAACCAACGGTATCTGACAAAATTAAGGGTTCTTGTACATTTTTTATTGGAAGTTCTCTCTGTAGTGAATCCACAGTAGCAAATAGTTCATCTGCTATGTAAGCCTCTGAATTTGTTAATGATCTTAATAATGTAGATTTACCGGCGTTGGTGTATCCAACGATTGAGACTAAAGGTGTATTATTTTTTTCTCTAGAGCTAGCCTGAAGAACTCTTTGTTTCTCAATTTTTCTTAATTCCTTACGAAGCTTATTTATACGATTATCAATTAACCTGCTGTCTGTTTCTAGCTTGGCCTCACCTGGTCCTCTAGTGCCAATACCCCCACCCTGTTGATTTAATGTTTTACCTAATCCTGCAAGTCTAGGTTTTAGGTACACAGACATTGCAAGTTCAACTTGGAGGTTTGCTTCTTTAGATTGCGCGTGTAAAGCAAAAATATCAAGAATTAAACCAGTTCTATCTACTACGTCACATTGAAATATTGCTCGTAACTCTTTTTGCTGATTGGGGCTAAGTTCACAATCAAAAACTACCACATCAATATCATTGGCTTTTGAAAGTTCTTCAAGTTCATTAATAGACCCCTTACCAATGAATGTCTTTGGATCAATTCGATCAATTCTTTTTGTCTGAATTATTGTTGGATTAGATCCAGCAGTTTTTACAAGACTTGTTAATTCTTTTAAAGACTCTTCACGGTCAGCTCTAGTTTGATTTTTAAGAATTATTCCAACAAGTAAGGCTTTTTGTACTGTTACAAAAATATCTTTATCAGATACTGTTAATAAGCGTCTATCAGTTTGATTTGGATTGTTATTTCTTTGATTCAATTATTTAAGATTATCCAGGATTTTGATATATCAAACATATATTTTTATATATTGGCGGAGGTGGACGGGAATCGAACCCGCCAAAGACTTTTACACCTTTCACCAGTTTTGAAGACCGGGGAGCCCACCAGGCGCTCATTCACCTCCATTATTAAGACTAATTGTATAAAAAATTATATATTGAATAGAATTACTTTATATGGAAAATTTTTCAACTTTATTCATGAGGCTAAAAAAGGAAAGAGGACTGTCTAATAAGCAGATCGCCTCTTTTACAGGTGCAAACCTTAAAGAAGTAAAAAAATGGGATGCAGGAGTTAGTTTTCCAACTGATAAGAAAGTTATAGTCGCCCTTGAGGGACTTCTTGGCAGAGAAGTTATGGATACACTCGAACATCTCAGTATTAATGATCAGAGAAGTATAAACCCAGAAAATATTGAAGATTCACTTTTTACCATAGATAGAGATAAAAATGTCGAGCTAAAATCGGGCATTTTCAATAAGTTTAAATCAGAGAAACAAAAAAATAAGGATGTTCCACAACCCGAGCTGTTTACCTATGAAAATATTAGTGACACACAAGACCTAGAAGACTTCGATATGCAAAACCAGATTAGTAACTTTGAAACTGCTTTAGATGAAAAACCATATATTGCTGATTCAAAACAATTGGGGTTTTACCTTTCGAGGAATATTAAAACATCACTAAGCCTTCTTTTTATATTGATATTGATCACAAGAGGATTTCAGTTATTTTTAGATTCTATAAAAATTATTATTGAAAATTTATTGTGACACTTTTTAATTTATCTAAGACAGGTTTGATACTCTCGATTTTATCTATTATTGCTGGT
>ENA-OREN01000131-OREN01000131.1-marine-metagenome-genome-assembly--contig:-NODE-131-length-106008-cov-6.704138_pt1 | contig 106008 bp, 116 predicted proteins | sample MGYA00248624_ERZ508555 | MGnify/ENA primary metagenome ERZ508555 (study PRJEB26222, sample SAMN06267773) | marine metagenome | isolation source: Saanich Inlet, British Columbia, Canada | place...
GCATTTTCTGCTAACTCGGCTTCCCTGATAACATCTAAATACCACTGAGAATAATCTTCTTCTCGAGTGGTAATACCCTTCTTGTTATTATTTTCTTCTGATTTTTTAGTATTCATAAAGCATTAACAATAATATTACCGTAGTATCTTCAAAAAACTTAAACTATTTTTTTTGCCACCATCTTTTTTTTACAACTTTGGTATCTTCTCCTAGTGGTTTTTTCCATCGAGCTTCTTTGTCTTTATCAGTCAACCCCTGAGCTTCTCCTGCGGTAGCGCCTGTAGTATCCTCGGATGCTTCATTAGAATTATCTTCGCTCTGTTCCATTACTCCAGTATCATACAACGCATCACTCACAACACCATCTCCAAATATAATTACTACACACCCGGCAACAACTAACGCTTCTAAGACTCTACGAGCAGCTTCACGGTCTTCTAAGGATTTCATATTTCTAATTCTCTCAACCAGCCCCCTTGCAAGCGAATTATATGCACCACCACTCTTTGCATCTTTTAATGTCTCTAAAAATTTCTCATGAGGTTCTTTTCCACCACCGACAACAGAAAGTTCAGGAGACTCTAGAAGACTTTGAACAGATTTATTTTCTTTTATTTGTGCAAGAAGCTGGTCTATCTGAGCTACAACATCCTCTCGTCCTTCGCCTGCAATCACGCCCTTAATTTCTTCGAGAGTAGCAATATCACTTCGAATAATACTCGCTCTTTCTTCTGCTGGAGTTTTATCATCTTCAGGTAGCGCTAACACACGCTCAACAGACGCTATGCAATCTAAAACTTCTGCATTATATTCTTGCGAATCTTCTTTTGACATTCCTTCTACATTATCAAACGATACTGAAGCAAATTCTACTTCAGGTTTCGTTTGAACTTCTTTATCTGGAGTTGCACTCCGTTTTACTTCTTGAGGAGATAGTTGTTCTTTTCTTAACCGCATAAAAAATATTACAAACTTTTAATGCTTTCTTGAATATCATCTATTTTGTGTTCATCTGCAAGTATACTTTCGCTTTCATCAATTTTCTCAAGAAGTTCTTTGGTGTATTTTTCTATTCTTTCTTCGTTTCCTGCTTTTATGGCACGAGAAAGTTTCCCGCCAGTACGATCGAGGCGTTCGACTGTTTCTTTTGAGTCCATCGAAAGAAGTTCTATAACATTCGCTCGTATGTCTTCTGGTTGGTCGTTTAAAAATCGAATAAAATTTTCGATATCTTGATCGTTAAAAACCTTGGAGGTACTGAGCGTTGATCTTAATGTATCTAAGGATTGCATAGAAATTTTTATAGGCCTTAAGAAAGCTTAGCTCGAATGCGGGTTTGATTCAACCTGTGGATGCTCGCTTGGAGTAACAATCCATAAAATAAGGTATGGCACTATTCCTGGCAGGCCACCTGGCAGCAACAAAAAGATTGCAATTAAACGAATAATCACAACATCGACATTAAAATATTTTGCTAGGCCACAGCAAACTCCAGCAAGAACACGGCCGTTGTCGCAACGCACAAGTCTTTTTTTATCTGAATAACGAACATTCATAGTCTTTTTATCATTATAATTTCGTCGATTAAATCTCCTCTATATAAAATTTTCTCTGGAATTCTGCCAACCTCTTGAAACCCCATTTTTTTATACAGCTTATATGCTGGAGTGTTGTTCGCAAAGCAGACTAGCTCTACATGGGTAATAGTTAAAGCTCTTGCTGATTCCTTTAGTATATTCTCCATTAAATATGCGCCAAGTCCTTTTCCTCTATATTTCTTATCGATTGAAATACCAAACACCCCAACATGCATGGACCTATCCCCTTTCTTTGTGATCCCGATTACAGCAATTGCTCTTTTTTCATCAAAGGCCGCGTAGTATAATTTTTTTCCGTCCTTCGACTGATCGACGATATCTCTCAACCAGGCGGATTCTTGCTCAAAGGTCAATGGTGGACCAAAATTAGAAAGTTTGGCATCTTCTGCACGAATACTGTTTATAAATTCAAGCATTGCCGTCGTATCTTCTTTTGTATCTTCAAGCGGGCGGATTACAACTTTCTCTCCATTTTTTAATATATATTCTGTGTCCATATTACTTAGCAGCTTTTGCAGACGATTCTTTTTCGTCTTCTGGGTCTATTAAAAAGCCTTTCAAATTTGTTCGGCCAATAATCATTGGGTATTTCATATGGCTTCGGTCTATTACTGCCGCATGAACTTTGAGTTTTTTATTTTTAATTTTTATGGTTAGTGGAATAAGCACTCGGACCGTAGAACCGCTCGCAGAATGCACTGCCTGAACGTCTTTAATATCTTTAAATTTTGTTAATTTCTTTCGAAGTCTTTTTTCGAGTTTTCTGGCTTCGAGTTTTTTCATTTTAGTCTGAAGGCCTTTATTATTTTCTATTACCTCTAACACATGATCATACCCAAGCTTTTTTACTATATCAACATCTAAGGAACTCGATTGCGCGCCAGAATCTACCCGTGCTTCTACTTTTATCCTATCTTCTTCTTTTACATCGTACACGTACACGGTCTCTATTGTTTTTAAAACCTGTTTTTCTTCTTTCTCTTCTTTTTTCTTTGGTTGGTGCTCTGCAAACAACTCTTTCGAAATCCGAATCCCCTGGCTTGCGTCTTCTACTTCGAGTCCTCGAACTCTTCGTAGTCTATCTTTAAGGCCAGCTCTATTTGCTATCTGAATAGAAAGCCCCGGGCGAGCGTTTACTTCTAACACCACCGGGCCTTTATCTTTTGCCAGCACAATATCTACCCCCAGGTACCCAAGTTTGCTTGCTTTTTGTGCACGGATAGAAAGCTCTAAAATATCGTCCCAATTTGGGATTTTAAATCCTTCGATAACCTTTTTATCGCCAGGGAGCGTAATATATTTATCGTACTGAATAGCGTGTGTTGTTTTGCCGGTTGCAATATCTATACCTAACCCAATACCTCCGGTATGCAAATTTGCTTTCCCCTGAGAATCTTTTGTTGGCAGGCGAAGCATTGCCATTATAGGAACCATATTATACACCACCACCCGAATATCTGGCACACCTTTATAGGCTATAGCTTTAAATAACGGGTCGTTGGAAAGCCGTTCTTCTATATAGGCTACGTCTGGGGTGTTGGAAAGCGAAAACTGGCCGTCGAGAATATCTTGGATATGAGCTTTTATTCGTACCAAGCCAACAGGATCGCCATTCGAGTTTATCCATTCACCGTTTTTGTCACGGGCGTAGGTAATTAAAATCCCTTCACCACCAAATCCCCTATTTGGTTTTACCACAAAACTATCCGGCAGTTTGGTAAAATCGACGGCATCTAAATCTTTCTTTGTTGCAATAATCGTATACACTTTTGCTGTTGGAATATCTGCCTCTTCGAGATGTTTTTTTGTAAGCAATTTGCTATCTGCAATATAGACTGCCTTTTTTTTATTATGAGGTCGCAAAAACTCAATATTCCGGGAATTCATTCCCAGCATAACTTGTCGTGCTTTTGCAAAATCGAGAATTTTCATACATTTATTCTATTCTTCGCGGTCTTCTCTTTCTTTTTTAGGAATAGCTTTTGGAGAAGCCAGTGTAGAAATAACCTCTCTAAATCTGTAATACTCTAGTAATCTGAGGCCATGCCATTTACCAAGAAGTACATTAATAAAAATTGTCGTTAAAACAATTTCTGGATAGCTTAATATAAGATCTCTTAAGAATGACCATTCAATAATATAATACCCAACAACAGAAATTGCGATGGTCTCTAACGTAATAACAAACGCATGTTTGGTACCTTCTTCCATTTGAACTTTTACAAATTCCTCAACCAGCACAATCAAAATTAAAATCGGGAAAATAGACACCACCAACAAATTCAAAGTCGGCATGAAGGTGCTTACAAACAACAGAATAAGCGCCGCAAAACTTACAGTAGTAAGCACAATAGCTACACGCGGCAAATACATAAGCCGTAATTTTTTAAACTGAATCCTCATCACGGTTCCTACAGCAAGAATAACTGCAAGCGTAATAAGCCCTTCGTACAGACCAGTTGTGGCAAGCGTAATTGCCAAAATGGTTGGAATATAGATACCAAATGTTTTAATACCAATAAACTGACGAGAAAACGCCATTAAGGTCGCGATAATCGGCAGGATAAGGATTAGGAATACGGTATCAACAGATACACCACGATTCACCAGCGAATTAATAAACACCGAAAGAAAATTCCATGGCGTTAAATGGCTGACATCTCTCCTGGAGTGAATTCCAAGAATACGGAATTTCTCCCCACTTCTTTGTACATTTTCTATAACAGCATCGTTCTTTGTATCTCTCACTATTTGGTGGATAAGATTCGAAGGCGCAAGCAACACATATTGCGGGGTTAATAAATCGTATACTGGCTGAGCCAGCAATGCGACAATATTCGATTGGCTTTCATCTATAATAACAACTCCTTTTTTAGAAAAATCTCCTAAACTTTTTGCTGTCTGCCCAAACCGCTGGAGGGCGTTAATACCTGTTGTTCCTTTTGTCCAAACAATTAAAGCCTTCGAGCGTTTAATTTCTGAAGCTCTTTCTAGCATTTGGTTAGCGAGATTATTTTCTGCTACAAAATCTGAGCCTTCGTTTGGCACTACTAATTGATACACCAAAAAATCGCTTTTCTGAGAAAAAGAAACAAACGACAATAGCTCTTCCTGAGGGATGTCGTCGGAATGAATAAGGAAAATTGCCTCCTCCATTATGCTTACTTTTACTTGTGCGGTGTCTTGAGTATTTAAATCGAGGTCGTTAATAAAAAGTGTTACTGTGTAGTCGCCGGTTTTTTTATAGCTATGTGCCGCAGTTTTTCCGAAGGCTCTGTTTTCGTCTCCAAAATCCCAGACATATTCTAAATTCTCGCGCCGTACTGGCACGGTGGAGTTTTCAGCAGAAAAATACACCTCAGAATTTACGAGCTCTACACGAGTGCCTCCAGCATCTACCTCTATAGGAAGAATAATTTGGCCTAATACTTCGCCTTCTTCATCTATAATATCTCCTTCTTCTGTAACCGTGGTGTTTTCTGGATATTCAGCTCCGTCTATAAAAACCGGCTCCTGAGCAAAAACAGCCGCTGGAAACGGCATTATCAATACAAAAATAAACGCAAATAGAAAGCATTTTTTGAATACGGACATATAAAATAAGTTATATACTAGCCCATATATTGTGGCATAAAGGGGGTGGAAAATCAATCAACTTTCCACAGCCATAATTTGACAAAGAGAAAGCCGCCTGTTTACGTTTTGCAACGTTAACGGCGGCTAAAAGGGTTTCGTGTTGACGGCGATAGTGCCGTTCGAGCTGGGGTTGGCTCAGCTCTATTCGTTCTGGCGATCAAGCCCTGATTGCACCACAGCGAGCGCAAGCTCGAGAATGATATCTCCTCTGGGACAGTAGGCATCGCTCATGGAGTAGAACGAAGGTTGCGCGGGATACAGGTCTATATCCTTTCTCATGATCTCCTCGGCTGCAAACCGAAAGTCAAGCTCTATGAGAGTAGCCAACCTCATATGAACGCTGACAACCTGTGTCCGGTGGTAAGGTCCCCATGTGTACTCGTAATACCGAAAGACCCTCACAAGACCAGTGGAGCATCCAATGTTCTTGTTGATTGTTGAGTTCCTGTCAAGAGGGTACAGATGCCGGTTCGCCGTTCCTGGCTCAGGACGTGGATCTATTGTCTCAACGACCAACGAAAAATCGCTACGCTCGGGAAGCCTCCCAGTATCAAAGATGCCACCAGTGAGTTCATAGAGCGGAGGGAGTTCATTGTATTCAACAGGGCCGCTTCTTACTTCATTAAGAAGCGTCTGGAGCTCTCCAATGGCGACAAGAGAGACGAGCTGGAGCTCGACTTCCTTAAACTGCATCCGTACCCAAGGGTCGATGGACCGAATGTCGTTCATCCACGACACCTCTAGAACTCGGGATCTCTCCTGCCAGTTGTCTTCTACATTAACAGAATAGACGAGCAGGCCTGCACCTTCCTCTCTCTTCCCGATGAAGGAAACCGTACGCTCAAAAACGTACTCTTCGCTGGCGCTGACCCGAAGCGTTAGCCTTCTGAGCCGGCGCATATCTCCACCGGAAAGAAACTCCGTCTGAAATTCGACAGTTGCTTCGACCGTATCGCCAGCTTCGTTCTGGAACACCACGGAAGGGGTGTTATACGGGTCGAGCGACGGAATCAGATCGAGGTGAGCCGTAAAGCCCCTTACCACTCCTTCTGAATCGACTCCGTTGAGGAACGCGGTGTGAAACCAGTTGTCTTGATCTGAGTTGACGGCCGGACTGGTAGCGTACGCCGATCCGACTGCGAGAACGACTATTGTCGCGGCGACGAGAAACCTGCGAAAGAACATGCGTATCTCCGTTCACGTACGATATGAGAGTTACGTAGCTAAAAAAACCTTCCCACAAACAAACAAAAAAGTCAACGCTCTATAAACACTGACTTCTTTGCTTTGCCCTCACTAGCTACTAATCATTTCCCATTGCTGGTCTATTTCTTCTACAGTTAAAACTCCTTCCATTACTCCTCTAAATATCCTCTCTTTTGTTTTAATGTCCCATAACTCATCTGGCCCGCCAGATGCTTGTGTTCGTTTCCATTTATCAAAAATTCTTTTAACACCATCCAAAGGAACACTCACTAATACAATGTCATCAACCGGGTGATCACCACTTCTTCGAAATTGATTTTTTGTTCTATCAATTTGTTTTAATTTAGCAGTGCGCTTTGCTTGAGTTTGGTCAATGGTAAATTGAACTCCAAGCCGCTCGGCTTCTTCTCCTTCTCTCGCAGAAACTTCAACGCCTCGAGCTCGAGATTTTCTACGAATAATAAAATCTAGCTTTTGCTCTACATCTTGATACACATCTGCAGTTTCTACATCAAAATCTACGCCATAATCGTATGTTAATTTCTTTAAAAAAATCTCAACCATCTTTTCTGCTATCAATCCAGGTTTTTCAACTCTTCTTTCTTTGTCTTGCTTAATAATATCGTACGTTGGCGCATTGTACCCCCTATCCATTTCATCTGCGATAATTTGCTGGTCTAAAAGATCTTGCAGCCTTCTTCTTGCTTCCTCTACTAAATATTTTTTTCTCACAACCTTAGGGACAGAGCCTGCATCAAAAGAATAATCTATCCCCCAACTTCCATCTGTCATAATAGCGCCAAGAGAAACTGATTCACCGTCAACAACATACTCATCTCCCTGCTTCTCTACCCGCCTGGCTCCTTCTGGAGCCTTAATCTTGTCCACATTACGAAGATCACTTCGCAACTCATCCATTATATTCTGCTTTACTGCTTGCCAAAAAAACACCTGCTGCTGGGCGTCTAATGACAACTCTCTTCCGCCAGTAGCTTTATCCATGGCGGCAGCATACTCATCTTCCACTTCATCCCATTCTGCTTGGTCGAAATCTATTTCTTTTTTCTTTTTTAGCTCGGTAGATCTTTTTGCGATATCTCCAAATGCGTGTAATTTATTCTCTAAACCTCTTCTCATATAATTTAATCTTCCCAATAGGAAAGATGCTTAGCATCTGAATAATAATCATCGTCAAACGAATGAAAAATGCTTTCTATATGGCGTTTGGCAATGGTTGCGTAACCTGTTTTTTTAAACCTTCGGTTACTGGTTACAATATGCCCTTTGTTTATAATACCAAATTTTTTGCGTTTTACCTTTTTTGTAAGTCTGTAATCTTCTGCGTATAAATGCGCCTCGTTAAAGCCACCAAGCTCCTCAAACTTTCCGCGGTCGAACATCATAAACATTCCTGAGGCATATGGAAGCATATACCGAGATAAATACTGTGCAACATTCCCCATCCCATAAAACACGTTATCTAAGGTGCCGCCGTCGCGAGCCCAAATATTGGTGGTAGCGCAATCGAGACGTTTGCGTTTCATCTTCTTTAACACATTCGAAATTAACGCTTTATTCTTTAGTTCTATATCGGCATCGAGAAACAATATATACCTACTTTTTGCCAACCGTGCACCGGCGTTTCTTCCAACTGGCGGCAGCCCTCCCTCTACAATACTTATGCATAATCGCTCGGAATAGCTCTTTATCACCCGTCGGGTATTATCGACAGAAGCAGCATCTGCAACTACAATATGCGTACGTTTTATATGAGAATAATCCTGCGCAAGCAAGGAATCTAAAAGCCGGCCAATAAAATGCTCTTCGTTCTTTGCAGGGATTACGATTGTAAGATCTTTGTTGAGTTTTGCGCTCATAGCGTAGGATAAGTATAGCGAAACCAAATCTTTTTGTCATCAAAACAAAGCCCTTGATTTTAAATTACATATCTGGTATAGTTGTTTTTGTTTACCACTAATAAAGCAAAGATATGTCACAAGATAATCTTATAAAACTCGAGTCCGAAGGCGACGAAAAGGGCGTAGGCAAAGGCCATATTATCTATTCTCGAAAGAATAAACGAACGCTTAAAGAACGTCTTAGACTTAAGAAACACAATCCTGTCGCCAGACTTCACACCTGGTATAAGGAAACGAAATAGTTTAACGAAGTAATCCCGAGAGGGGTTATTTTGTTTTTGGAGGGTGTAATGATATAATCGGAACGTATGAAAAAACAGACGCTTTACTCCTGGAATGTAAACGGCATTCGGGCAGCAGAAAAAAAAGGTATTATCGACTGGGTACAAAAAGCAAAGCCGAGTGTTTTGGCTATTCAAGAAACAAAAGCAGAGGCAGACCAGCTTTCAGATTCTTTAAGAAATATTCCTGGATATACATCTTATTTTAATGCCTCTAAAAAGCGAAAAGGCTATAGTGGAACAGCTATCTACACCAAAGAAGAACCCGTAGATATACAAACTGGAATGGGCCGGCCCAAATTTGACCAAGAAGGAAGATTAATTACTGCGTATTATAAAAATTTTGTGTTAGTAAACTGCTATTTCCCAAATGGAGGGATGGGACCAGAAAGATTACAGTTTAAAATGGAATACTACGATGCTTTCTTAAAATATATAAATTCTCTTCGTAAAAAAGGAAACAAAATTATTTTTTGTGGGGATGTTAATACCGCGCACACAGAGGTAGATTTAGCTCGCCCAAAAGAGAACCAAAAGAACACCGGGTTTTTACCAGAAGAAAGGGCATGGTTAGATAAAGTAGTTAAAAATAATTGGCTAGATACGTTTCGGCATTTTTATCCCAACAAAAAAGACGCTTATAGCTATTGGGATATGAAATCGAGAGCCCGAGACCGTAATGTTGGTTGGCGGATAGATTACTTTTTTGCAGATAAGGAGCTGACAAAAAATCTGACTGGAGCAAAAATTCACTCTAAAGTCCTCGGCTCTGACCATTGCCCTGTTTCGATAGAAATAAACCTTTAATAACAAACAAAAAACAGGCCACTACGGCCTGTTTTTTGTTTAGGTCTATGAACAAATAGCCTTTAACGATTATGCTTCAACCTCATGAAGCGGTGCCCATCTTTCTGTGCTTTCCAAAGCTCTGTTAAACCAAGCTCTTCTGCAATCTTCATTCCTTCTTCTTTATCGCCTGCTTTAAATAACTCATGCATATCTACAAATCTATCAAAGTTTTCTGCGGTTACGCCCTCTGCTTTAGGGCTGTCGGCTGCTGCCTCTACCCAGGCTTCGTAATCTCTATTATCTAATGCTGCCATCATTTCTTCGTGGCCTTCTTTGCTAAATTTCATTTTATGAAACGTTCGTTCTCCGCCAAGCCCAATTCCAAGCTCTTTGCGTAATGCTTTTACTTCTTCCCAATTGCCTTCTTCCATAAGCGCATGAAGCTGTGTAAATTCACTAAAATTCTCCTCGGTAACTTTTTTTGCGAACGGAGCTTCTCCTACGGCCTCTACCCAGGCGGTATAATCACCAGCCTCTACAGCCGCGCGAGCTTGTTCGTGATTTTCGTAATTCTGATGATGCCCACCCTTAAAGAACGAAACTTTATCGCCAAACCCGCCACCATTTCTTGCTGCGAATGTTGAGCCAACACCTGCCGTAAGCGCAAGTGCTAAAATTGCGAGCGCTGCAATTGTTTTATGTTGAGATTTCTTTGGTGTATTCATATATATTGTATTATTAATTAAATTGTAACGGAGTAGCTATCCTCGCTTGTTCATACGCGCCCCTTAAAACTTTCTTTCATTATCGAATAATCTGCATATGCATTCCTGCCTTCTGAAAACGAGTATCTATCATCCACGGCATTACATGATACGCCTCGAACGTAAACTCGTTTAATCTATCGCCAAGCATTCGGACTTTATTGCCTCTCTGAATTATGAGCGGAAACGAGTCTGGAATAGTATATTCACCAAGCACCTGCCATTCCTGGCGAGAGAAATCTTCTAGCAAAAACAATCCTTCTTGGTCTACCGAGACTATTACGCCACTTAATCTTCCTTTCTCCGGATTCCAAATGCTGGCTCTGCGGTTTCCTATCTGGCTATACACTGGAACGTTTTGCAGCAATACATCGTCTATTGCTACCCCTGCTCCAATATTATATAAAAACGTCCCTACTATTCCGCTTATTAAAATCCCGCCGGCAATTAACAAAACTGGCGAATACTTGTAGCCTTTTTTAGTGTGTTTAAGATTATGTTGAATAAGCAGCGCAAACAGAAGGATCAATATAATCCAGAAATATGGCAGCGTTGCAATAATAAGCCCGATTGCCCCGCCGTTTAATAACGAATACAAATCCCAATCGTTATTTATAAGCATGGAGAGCATTACCGCAAAAGCCAGGCTGCCAACAAAAACCGACACTACCCCAAGCACCCACACACAGCAATCTTTTACCAAAAACTGCCATCGCGGTTTGGGGGTAATGTGGTCTTTTTTTATCTCTTTCAATACGTCTTCTGAAAGCGTCATAGTTAAAATGTTATCTCGTGCTTGTCGAGTTCCTTTTTAAAATTCTTTTTTGCGCGGTTAAGCAAGGTCGATACGGTTCCCACTGGCTTCTTTAAAATATCCGAAATCTCGTTGTAGTCTTTTTCTTCTAAATACCTCAACACCAACACCTCTTTATATTTTATATCCATCTTCTCTAATATAGTATAAATATTCTTTTGTAAATATTCGGTGTCTACTGCCTTCTTTGTATCTAAATCAGATGCCATTTTCTCTAAAATGATTTCTGCTGCCTCGCCACCAAAACTTTGTGGCCGGGAACTTTTTTTTCTAAAGGTGCTTATTACCTCGTTTCTGGTAATACGATATATCCACGAAGAAAATTTCAGAGAGGTGTCGAAGTCGTTTAAATTTTGATACACCTTTATATACACTTCTTGCAACACATCTTCTGCCTCTTCTGTTGAGGCATTCGAAATACGTTTAATATAGCGCATGAGTTTTTCTTCGTAATTACGCATCAAACATAAAAAATACTGATTGTCTTGCAACGTCAGTTTTACAAGTTCCTCATCTGTTTTACCTTCGCAGGCTTTTTTATTCATAGAAGAGCGCAACGTGCTCTGAGGGTATCTTTATCTATACGCAGTGTAGCGCTGATTTATTTCATGCACAAATAAAATAATGGAAACATATTAACATGATTCCATTATTTTTTATTTATTACACAGCCAAAACAGTAATAAAAATTCCTGTAATAGCAATTAACCAGCCTATGGTATATAGCAGCAACGATACTGCCTCTTTTTTATTTCCATCAAGATACCAAAGAATTGGTTTTCCAAAAACAACCACCCCCATAACAGCCGCAGAGGTAACAAACAGCGACAAAAATGTAATCGCGCTTAGAATGCCTCCCATCTCTCCAAATAACCTGTCTCCGTTTCTCATGATAAGAGCAATAAACGAAATATATACAACTGCAATTACGGCATGCAGTAGGCCTTTTGTAAGAATTGTTTGATTCTTCATATAACTATTCTTTAATAACGATTTCTAATTTTTTTAAGAGTGATACTGCCTCAGGTAAAGAAAACTGTGCGCCTTTGGTTTTATTATTCATTAAATTAATAGCATAGTTTTTTGCGCCAACAAAATTCACCTTCTCTAAATTCGCATGATGAAACAACGTATCTTCGCAATCGGTATCAACAAAGCTCGATTCTTTTAAATCTGATTCTATAAACATAGATTCTTTTAGCTGGCATTCTTTAAATACTGTTTTGCGCATTTTAAGATTAGAAAAATTACAGTCCTCTACCAAAGAATCGTTAAATGATAATTGCAAAAAGGATTGGCTACATTTGGTAAAATCTACACCTATCAATTTAGATTTCTTAAATGTAACATCTCTAAACTCGACATCTACCACTTTTGTTAAACTAAAATTACAGCTATCGAATGTGCATTCAATAAATTGAGAACCCTTAAGCTGGGAATCAGAAAAGTCACATTTCTTGAAAACACATTTTTCAAAAAACTTTTTCTTTAATTCTTTCTTCGAGAAATCGACGTCTGTAAACTTCTCTTCTTCGAATGACTCTTGTGTTAAATCTTGCATAGCGATCCATTTTTACTAAGAAATGTCATTCTGAGAATTGAGCCAGGCGAATGCCGAAGAATCTTCCTTACAGGTCATATATTGAAGATCCTTCGCTAATCACTCAGGATGACATTTTTATGTAACTGAGATAAGACCAAAATTTTCTTAGAACTGATAAGTCCGGAATGACGAAAAATAGTCTTTTTTCTTAAATGGCTCATCTCGTGAGACATTTATTTTATCACTACTTATTACGAATTTTAATATACCAAAGCGCGAGTAACGCACCGATAGCATCTGCTACTAAATCAAGCGAGGTATTTATATATCCCCCTACTCCTGTCTCTGGCAATATCACCGTTAAAGTAAATTCTACAATCTCGTTAAAAGCACCTACTCCTAATCCAGCCATAACCACCACAATCCCTAACCGTACCCACCCCAGTTTTCCCTCTTTCAACAGCGGCTTCAACAGCACATACATTAAATATGTTGCTACCCCAAATCCTATTATATGCACCAGTTGATCGTATCTAAAAATATTATACGATTCGGAAAAAGTCACCAGCATGGTTTCGTACAATTTTACTCCATTCAAAAATATCCCACCGCCTGCTACATGCATAAACGCCCAAATGCTTAATCCCCATAATACATCTAATGGATAGGTTACCTTTTTATCGCTTAGCAATAGGACAATAAAAAAGAAGATAACAACGCCAACATAAATAAGGAATTCGTTGTTATGTTGCTGAATAAAGAAGCCTGTAAATAAGCTCAAGACAGCTGCGTTAACAATTACTAATGGCCAAAGTTTTTTACGGATAAACATATATTCGATTTTTATTATTGAATCTATTCTTTTAATAGCATTATGACACCCAATTACCCAAAATATAAGCCTCTGCTCCGATCGGTTTTCCTTGAGAGCCAAATAAAATAACCCTTTCTTTATCCGCGACATATTTTCTTGATTCATCTTCCGCAATAACCGTCCCAGCTTCTATGGTCTGAAAATCTGCAAACGTCTGTGTTAGTTCAAATTCCTCAGATGTCACCTTTTGAACATCATCAACATGCAATGCTTTTTGTGCAACCCTCCCCATGGGAATAATACTTTCTATGCAATTATAGTATTGTAAAAATTGAAGTATTGAATTGTAAGCTAAATCAGTATTTTTCTCGCTTTCTCCGGAATATCCACATTCCAAACAAATTCCAATTGTATTTTTTCTCTTCATGTATCCATCTGTTCCTCCGGGCTCTATTTTATTAAATCCTGTGGCAACAATAGTAAAATCCATATTACTAACGACCTCTGCGCCATTATCTGTAATAGCAAAAGGAGTTGTCTCCTTATTATTACTCGCATGGATATCTAATAATGCATCGCACTCATCTAAAAGAGACATTAACTCTATAGCTCTTTTTTCTTCATACGTCTCGCCAGATTGGTCGTCAAAAAAACATCTATTTAAATTCTTATCCACAAACCGAACATTCTTTTTTACTGCTTCTGGGTTTGCAAAAACAAAATAAACAGCACCTCTCGTTAGTTCTATATTCTTCAAAATTTTCTCCACAGCAAAAACTCCAGCTTTTTCGTTGCCGTGTACACCACAAAATACGGCCAACGTTTTGCCTGTATTCCCTGAATCTTTTTTTATTATAGAATCCATATTTTAAATCTCTATATCGCTACCTGTATAACCATAAACCAAAGTTGACTAAATATCAATTATTCATTAGAATAGCAAGCTATTTGATGCGAGCATGTTCTTAATGAAAAGACCGTGCTAAGCATCTAGAACCCTAGCGATGAATGGAGATCCTCATGGACCAGAAGCGAATAAAGAAGCTACTCGACGAGGCTAGCAGAGACGACTGTACGCAAGCCCGCCATGTCGATATACTGCAAGAACTTTGCATAGCTGCATCCCATATGCTCGCTAGCGGCAATCAACTCTTCAGCGACCCTGATAAGTTTGTGCAGTTCTTCCTCTCGACGCTGTACTACGAGGCTTTAGCTCACAGCCCAGGACATCTCTCGTCCTTTTTCACGGCCTTCGCAATGCTCTGTGGAAATCGCGGACCAGACGAGACATTCCCCAGCGTGAACTGGAGGCTGGCAGCGTGGAACTTCGAGCGCAACTACCTGAGGTATGGCAAAGACGACCCCGACGACAACTGAACAAACCCAACTGGCCCCGTGTGGACATAAGAGTCTACCGGGGTCGCTGCTATTTTAAGCTTACTTAAAGCATTGACAAATACTAAGAAAAAGCGTATATTACGTAAACATTTTGCGCACCTTGGATTGGAGACGTCATGCGAGCTATTGCTACGATACTCGCCCTTACGGCTACAATGGCTGCCTATGCAGGCGAAACCTTCGAGGTCTTCATCACGCTAGACGGTGAGTTGCAAGAGGTTGACTCGATATCGTTCGATGCCCTCACTAATGCAACCAAAAAGCCGACCTTCACTCTCAACAAAGAGAAGTGGGGTCGCAGAGACGAACACCACTCTGTTGACGATGAGTTTAACGACGAAAACGGGAAGATGGCGGGAATGGTCTTTTGGCATGAGCTAACTAAGCTTGGTGCCGGCGAGACCATGTTATTCTCGCTCGAGCTAGATAGGGACTGGGTAGAGATCACGGATCTTTACATCTACTTCCTCCAAGACGGAGAGTCCAACTGGATCGAAAGCGGGACTGCTTTCGAGGAAGACGCCCAAGATTTCCAGGTCGATGTACGACTGGAAGGCGAAGAACGGAACCTTGCGGTCTCCCCAACCAGAAAGATCGCAACCACATGGGCAGCCCTTAAGCGGTAACTAATCCGCAAAGGCTGCACAAAACGAAGGAATCGACATGTTAGCTCTCAGGCTTACGCTCCATCCAATGCCTTCGGACACGAAGAGAATCCTCTTCGTGGAGGGGCACGAGACTGGTGCTGCGGAAATGATGCAGATGGCTCACAGAATCGGGGCCATCAGCACGGACGAAGGTGGCAACGAGATCTTCTGGATCATGTACTGCGCGCAGCGAGACCGAGTGTATGGTTACACAGAGGAAGAACTTCGAGCAGCCATGCAGCGACGCATCGCCTACCGCCTAGCCGATGCCAGACGAAGAAGGCGACCATACAGGAATCCGCGCCTTGCGTTCATCGGGTAACACTACAGATGAGGAAAACCGCATGTACTCAGACGACCCGCCAGAATTGAACGTTCAGGCTTCCCAAGTGATTGTCGTAGAACCCGGTGACACCAACGCCAAACTCATCATGCAGGAGGCAGTCCACCACGACGCCGTCAGCACAGATGCCGACGGCGAAGACATCTACTGGGTTGTCTTCGACAACGACCCGGGCAGAGCGTGGGACTTTACGGAGAAAACGCTCCGAGTAGAGATCGAACAACGCGCTGCCGCCTAGCAGCATATACTCTAATTACGAGGAGGAACTATCCCACCCCGAAAGGAAACCACCAACGGTTCTTGCGGGGTGGTTTTCTTTTCCAGCAAAAAATTAAACCTCTCGCATCATATCCAACGTCGATGCGTCTTTTGTGCCTTTAAAGCTGCCAACCTTTTTGAATCCATTTTTGCTATAAAAGGTAATCGCTTTTTTGTTGTCTTCAAACACCCCACCCCATAAAATAATTCTTTCTTTATTAAACTTGCGGGCTATATCTACTATATGTGGAAATAATACAGAGCCTACACCTTTTTTTTGATAATCATCGGCTATACACGGCCCCATCCTGCAATCGGTTTTAGAATTAAGTGTAATACCATATCCCAAAAATCTTTTTGTATCGCCTTCAGGGATATCAAAACTATACTCAACCAACGCGACTACTTTTTTTGTAGATGTATTTATAGCCACAAACCGAAGTTTGTCGTATTTGTTTATAGCATCGCAAAATTCTTGAGCTTTTGCGCTATCGTAGCTGTCTAGAATATAAAAATCTCGGGTCTGTTCAGACAACCCTTCTAAAAATTCTGTCAGCAACTTAACATCCACCGCCTCTATAGGCCGGAAAACAACTTCTTCGCCAGAAGGAAGCGTGGATTTAAATGTTAAAACCTGAGGATTCTTTTCACCATCAGATAAACTTAAAGGCATAAAATTATTAATTATCTACAGCTACCACTGAATCTTGCCATTCTTTAAATCCTTCAAATTCCTCTTTAGACATATGCTTCCTGGCATATTTATCAGTCTCATCAACTGCCTGTTGATGTGCATCTGTCAGTCCGACCCCATCAACAAGCGCCAACTCTGCCTCTATAAGTTCATGAAAAAGAATAAATTCTTTAAACTCTAAAGGAACACTTTCGTGAACATAAATACTAAGAGATTTTCCACCTCCTCCAAAATCTTTCGTAACATTATATGCACCGAGTCTTTCTTCTCCAACCAAGGCACTGCCACAATCTAGATTATAATATATTTTGTACGGTATTCGACCATATCTCAACCATCCAGGCGATGATTCAAGATGTAATCTATCAAGATTCTCAGCCTCAACATCATGATGACTTTGTTCTGGAGATCTTCTCATACATTTTAAATTATTATTTCCTCACCGCCGCCTAAGAGCTTAATAGTGTCGCCTTGAACAACAATAGCTTGGTCGTCGGTTAAAATTCTTGTTTTATAGTCTACATCTTTCGTTTTTTCTTCTAATACTTCCTTCATATCTGGAGTATAATGGGCCTTGATGAGGAACGGTACCAGGTTCATGGCAGTGTAATCGGTAATGCCGCATCTGTCGAAGCCGGTGTTAGACCATGTAGACATTATAATAGATGGACAAGCAATGTAAGATCCCGCACTCGCCCCTATATATACTACTCCTTTTTCTATTAAATCTTTTATAACTCTATCGAAACCACTCTCACGAACGGCTTTTAATAGATAAAAAGTATTCCCACCCTCTACCATAACAATATCATAGCCTTCTAATTCTTTCTTTAGTTCTTCTTCGTTTTTGCCTGCTATATCTATTTCTGTATAATCCCAGCCTAGCTCGTCCATTTTTTGTTTATGTTTTTCCAGATAGCCTGTGTCGTTTACTTTTTTTGAGGCAGTAATAATATAAGCGATATTGCAATCGCCAATTTTCTTCGGCAAATATTCATCTATATTGTTTCTTGTGATGAATTTGCTGCTAGAGGTTAAAATTAGTATTTTCATAAAAAAACGATTTTTTCAACTGAAACAGAAAAAAACTACAACATAAATATTCCTAGCTTAATTCTAAAAGCTTTCTAATTCGCTCAATTAAAGGTTTGAAATTTTTAAAAATTTCTTCATTATTTTCATCAACAACCTTTTTTAAAAATTTTTTCTTGTTAAAATTCTTAACCAATGATGTAGTACCGTATGATCCCACTTTTTCCTCTGTAGGATAAACATCATCTCGAAACAATATATCTGGGTATAAATTTTCGATTCCAAGAGCCCTGCCAGTCTTATCTCTAGCTTTCGTATTTTCTGTATTTTCTGAGAAACAAAACTTTTTAAAACTACCTGTTTCTTGTATTTCATTTATTCTAGATAAAAAATCACAATCCCAAACAAAAAGAAAAATGCCAGAGTGAGTAACTGATGACATTACGTCGAACGCATTTTTTAATTGCTGGCCTCTTTTATCAGGAGCATCTTCAATAATTTTTACTTCACTCAACAATTTATCATCCAAGATCTCAATGGCTTTTTTTATATGTATCGAATTATAGCCCTCTGTTACAATTTGTAGACTCTTCGATTCATCGATAGCTCCTTGTATTTTCAGTCCCTTTTCAAAAGTCATTATCCCCTCACTTAAGAGATTAATAGCATCAACTTGGGATATTTTTTTTATTTTTTGTTGCACAGTACCTTTTTGAACTTCGAATAATGATTTTTCTGGAGAAAGAGCAGCCGTTGTAGATGAATGAGTGGCAAGAATGACTTTACATCCATTTTTGATAAATACATTCTCTATAACATCTAGCAATTGTTCAATCACTGAAGGGTGTAGAGAAGCATCAACTTCATCCAGGAGTAATAATTCTGGAAATTCGGATTTATCATCTTGATAAACAGTAATAGCAAGAGCACATAATACTTTTTCCCCAGACGACAAATCCTCAAAATCAATCTCCTCATCATTTACACAAATTTTTGCCTGAAATGAAATAGCTTGGCTGCCGATAAAGTCACCCTGTTTTAAATTTGGATATATAATCCTATGAGACAATCCGAATTCTTCAAACATTCTATTAACAAATCGCCAAGGTGATTCTTCTTCTAATTCTTGTATTTTTTCAAAACTGACCCCCTCCCCAGCTTCATCTTTTGGTAATTTTGCCAGTGCCATCTTTTTTTGATAATCAAGAAACACTTCGCTTAGACTCTCCAAAAGTTCATAGTCATCTGGGTTATAATTTGAAAACTTAAAAAATTCTTCCTTCGTGAGTTCAGAAGCATATTTTTTTGATTCAAATACTCCCGTTTTAAGTAATTTCCGTATTTTCAAACTCTTCTCTGTTCGAATATTGATAACATTTATAATATGCTGTCTTTGTGTTGCATATGATTGCTTCTGATCTTCTGAAACATCTATCTCGTAAGGAAATTCCTGTTCTCCCACTATTTTTTTAATTTGTTCATCGTAAATTTGAATCTTACTTCTTAGGGTGTCCAAAATGTTCCACGCTTGACTTTTTTCGTCATCAAGATTTCTTGGGGTAACTTCTTTTTGATTTTTTATTAAAAACGATTGAAGATTAAAATAAGAAATTTTTTCATTTAAAATAATGTCAGCAGAAACAGAACCTAATTGTAACGCTTTTAGCAAATGAGTCTTGCCAGCACCATTTACGCCTAAAAAAACAGAAAAGTCTTCAATGTTTATTTTATTAAAACTATCAATAGACTTATATCTTTGGACGAATTTAATTTCCATAATTTACTTTTATTTCCATGTCATAACTTATACTACTCTCCATTCTCCCTACATGTCCAGAGATAATCACTAAAAACAAAACAAGCCCCATAATCGTCATCCCGCTTGGTCCCGACCATGTGGGGAGGCTTGACCCGGGACCTCCCCCTTTGGGGGATCCCTCGAAGAGGGACATGATTTATCAAATGCTACCATAAACTCCCCCATCACAACGACGGAGCATGCCAAGCTCCACTTTTTTTAAAAAAAATGGGGCTGGGCACGCGGAATGACAGCAAAAAATAAACGGCTCATGGTGTGAGCCGTTTATTTTAGCTGTAATATCAACTAAATTGCGATTTATTTCTATTACTTTCTCTCTAACATGGCTTTTGTTAATAACCCAAGAACACGAGCAAGGCCGTTAAGCGCGTGCAAGAAAACAAATAGCAAAAGCATTCCAACAACCCCCACAACAATCGCACCCAAATAACTATTAATAAAACAAATATTATTTACTTCGATACAAAAAGGGCCATTAAGTATCCCTATCTCACTAAGGTGATATAAAACAGAAGTTGCGATTAAGCCGAATGAAACGGAAAGCAGTGTGGTCAAAACAACAAAAGAGAATATTCCTATCGGGAACTTAAGAAGAACATACACTAAACCTTTCCAGGTATATGAATCGGTAAGATAGTTTTTTATTTTCCCCCAAAGTCCATCCTTCTGCTCCATTGGTACAGAACCCACATCTATACCTAACATAATTTTTGATAGCAGGCATTCGAAGCTTGCAAATACTCGCCATAACAGAAGTGTTACAAATAAAATCGGAATCCCAATCAAAGTGAATACAAGTCCAAACCCGACGGACAAGCCAGTAACAATTAAAACAAAATAAAATATCCCTAATGGGAACGAAAGTAATAAATAAAGCAGACTTAGATATGTCCTACTCTGTGCAATTACTCCAAAAAAACGAGACAATTTTGTGGTCATATTATAGTTGGGTTATTAACGCTATCCTATTCAATATAATAAAGTATACCGTTTTTACTAACAAAGGCATACTCGAAACAAACAAAACAAGCCCCGAAAGGCTTATTTTGTTTGCAGCAAGGAAATTTTATTCCCCTATAGTTACAGGCCCTTCAACCTTCATTGCTCCTGCTCCATTCAGATACAATGTAGTTCTACCAGGAACGGGCTTGATCTGAAGACTTCCTTTCACCGCTTTTGTCCACCCTTCACCGGAACCGACTATACTTTCGACAGGTGACGATGAGGAATCAGATTTCTGCTCTTTGTGATAATGAAACTCAAATGAGGGCTTTAAATCCATCATATAAAGTAAATTAATAGTAATTACACATATAATATAGGAAAAAAATACGCCTATCAACACAGATATGAACAACTTGTGCACCTTGTTTACTGTGGAAACAAACAAAACAAGCCCCGAAAGGCTTATTTTGTTTGCAGGGGTGGAGGGAATCGAACCCCCGTCCCAGGTTTTGGAGACCCGTATACTAAACCACTGTACTACACCCCCCCGTCGCCACAACGCTCCCAACTACGTGTTTCAATCAGAGCATTGAAAGTCACTCCGCCGGTCGCATTGCGTCTCCTCTTTCGAGAAAATGCTTGCTCAGGCGAGGCGCCTTCCGCCCACCATTTCCTCGAGAAAAGAATCAACCTTCGTCTCACGCCAGGGCGCGCGCGACTACGGATTTCGTTTCCCACTCCTCTTCAATAAAACCTGATACTCGGCTGCTGCAGCCTGCGTCCTCAGATTTTATTGTTAAGACAAGGAATCATTCGGGCATTGCATCAAAAAAGAAAACAGACCAGTAAAATATCATAAGCCGGCTATCAGATTGATACTTCCGACCATACTGTTTACAAAACAGTTGCTCCCGCCTTCTCGGCGGGTCGCCGTAAAGGCGACTACCTCTGCTGGCCCGTAGCCGGCTATCAGATTTGAACTGATGACCTACTGTTTACAAAACAGTTGCTCTACCACTGAGCTAAGCCGGCTACGGGCCAGCTTGATGAAAGGATAACTGCATGGAGAGGGACTCGAACCCCCGTAGGCATAAAGCCGCCAGATTTACAGTCTGGTGCGTTTGACCACTCCGCCATCCATGCTCGCCGAAATGGCAAAGCCATTTCGGTAATTTCTATCTCAAAATCCTAAATCAAAAACATCTTTTAAATATCATTAGCCGTCACGCGGAGTTGAACCGCGGACCTCATCCTTCGTTTACACCTCAATTTATTTAAACACATATTTGAGGACTAGACTGTATCTTAGGCATATCACTAGGACTTAGCCTCCCTTGGCAGTCGTTCGGGCGAGAATGTCGCCACGGTCTGAACCTGTGATAGGCCTTTAACCGTTATTCGGGATTCGGCGCAGGTTTTAACCTGTGAAGGGCGGGGAGTCTATACGACCCACCATGGATGCGCTCTACCAGCTGAGCTATGACGGCTTATAGCCACCATATTTTACAAGATGATTTTGAATCAAGTTTCTAAGCTTTGTATTATGAAAGTACACAGTAACCACACCGTACAGAGATTTCTTTCTATATGTTCCTGGCTTCCGAGAGGGTGTTTTAACAACTTTTTGAAATTGATCTGGTTTTGCATTTAAGTGCTTCTGCCAATACTTTAATGCATCGTGCTCTGAACAATCGGTAAACAGCTGAAGACCAAAACGGAGTTGATTCCTATCTACTCCATAAATTACTTCTAGATATTGTATGAATTTTCTGAGAAGCCCTGGATCAGAATTCCCAAGTCGTACAGAATTTTTTGAAGCCTTTGTTCCTTCACCCCAAAATAATCCAAGTCCGAATCCCAACAACATCCACTCTAATTTAGACCCCGGCTTTTTAAACTCAAAGGGGTCTCCATTTGGATTGCTTTTAAGATAAACCGCATCACTAATATTTCGAGATTTAACTCCATGCGCTTCCATCCAATAGCGTACTTTATTAACAGAACAATCTAAATAGTCAGCAATCTCCTGCATTGATTTCTTATTTTCAATATAAAGTTGTTCTAGCTGCTTTTTTTCTATCATGTGCAGCTATTATACCTTATATCCACAGCAAGAACAAAGCTCGTCCAAGTTAGTGCATCACTAGAACACTCAATACTTTCATTATTCTTTTTTCAAGGAACTCTACTAAAAATGCCTATTGTAGACTTAGGACAATAGACATAATAGCTTTTTAAGTGTCAATGGTCAAGCCTACAATTCCCGAATTTTTCCGTCATATTCCTCTATCTTCTTATTCTCTGGATTTACCTTCTTTAGCTTGCCAAATGTATCCCAGGCCAAATTCTTATCCTTCAACAATATAGCCTGCTCTAGCAACAAATCTAAAAACCTTGGATTGGAAGGCTCTTTTGCTACCGCCCGCTTTGCAAGCGTTCTGGCATCGGCATAATCACCCAACCCGCTCGCCACCTGCGCAGATGCAAACAAATCTTCTGCCGCGGCATCTTTGCCACCCAGCTTTAAAATATAATCCCGCGTCTCTTTTGCTTGTTGGAATTCTTTCTTTCTCTCGTATAACTCGGCCAACGCTCTATAGACAACAACATTCTTCTTATCTAACGATAACGCCTCCATTAGCTTCTCTTCTACGGTATCGAAATCTTCGGCTGCGTGAGATTTATCTGCTTCTTCTACCAAACGAGTAAGATGTTGTTTTGCGGTTTCTTTGCCGCCCGATTTTGCTTTGCTGGTTCTTTTCTTTTGATCCAACTCCTTCTGTTTTGCTTTTACCTTATCTGCTTTTGTTTGGATAGAAGAAATAAACGATCTCATTTTAGGCGAGACCGCACCCTTTGCTTTTTTACCAAACCCAGAAATCTTTCGCTTAAGCCTTTCTTCTGTTAAAGCATTCTTAACATTCCTATTCTTCTCCTGCCGTAATGAATCTACATCTACATTCGCGATATGTGGAAGCTTGCGATACAAAACCATTACAATAATAGCAAGACAGACAATAATTCCTGCAAGAAGAAGAAGATTTACAAACATAGAATAATGAATAACAATTTATGTTGCGTTATGTACTGCTTTAATAACCTCTACAAACTGCTGACTTTTAATGCTAGCGGTTCCAACTAAAAACCCATTTATATGCTGTTTTTCTAAAAACCCAGGGGTGTTTTTTTCGTCTGCGCTACCGCCATAAAGAATAGTAGTATTCTCTTTCACAATCTGATCCGGGAAATGGTCTATTAAAATTTGGTTAATAACCGAATGCATATGGTTTGCTTCTTCGGCGTCTATAGCCTGGCCGGTGCCTATCGCCCATATCGGCTCGTAGGCAAATAATATCGAATGCGCTGGCCCTAAACTAATACCATCTAACGCCTTTTGCACCTGCCGCATTACCACATGCTCTTGCTCGCCTTCTTGCCGCTGCTCGAACGATTCCCCCACACAAACAATAGGTGTAATCCCTTCCTCTAACGCATTCTTTGTTTTTTTGTTGACCATCTCGTCGGTCTCGTTTAAATACTTCCTCCGTTCGGAATGGCCGACAATAACATAATCTACTCCCACCTCCCGCAGCATCCAAGGAGCGATTTCGCCAGTAAAAGAGCCTGTGTCCTCCCAAGAAACATCTTGTGCTCCAAGGGCGACAGGCGATTCCTCTACTATTGTTTGCACGGCCATTAATGCAGTATCTACCGGACAAACCACCACCCCACCAGTAAATGGAATCTGTTTTAAGCCAACTACAATATCTGCGGCAGCTTCTACCGAATGCTTAACCCCATGGTTCATTTTCCAGTTCGCAACAACAAACGGCTTTTGCAACATATAATTACACTAGAGACTTGAATCAATTCAATAGGTTCGGCTTGTTGTATAGAGTATACCTTAAATCCCTATGCTATGACTATTCCAGATTTCCACTCTCTTTCCACTGCCAGTTGTTAAACACCCAATAAATAATATTTTTGGTGTCCTGAAACCGGTCGGTAAGCTGTTCGCTTCCCATCACCACCACCACAATCTTCTGGCCAGTCTCGTTTTCTGCTAGCACCGCCAAATTATAACCCGCCTCTGGTGTATAGCCGGTTTTTCCGGCGATAATAGTCGGCCAATCTTTGCTTAAGAGCAGATTGGTGTTTTCTAGCCGCACGCTTCTGCCCGAACCCACAACCCTAAAATAATACTCTGACACCGAAGCGATATCTTGAATATACGGCAGCGTTAACATATCGCGTGCCATGGCTGCGACATCTTCTGCTGTAGAGGTGTTAGCAGCCGAAAGCCCAGACGGCTCGGCTATAAGTGTATTTAATAGCCCCAATTTTTCTGACGGTAAGTTTAAATAAGTGCTTAGTTCGTTTTCACCAGACGTAGCACGTGCTAATGCAGCTGCAACCGAATTATCCGAAGCCACCAGCGTTGCGGCAATCGCATCTTTTACCAACAGCCTCTCGCCACGGTACAACCTGCGGGCGCTTCCGTTTCGCTCATCTGCCGCCAGCATCGTTACAATCGCATCATCTGCTACCCCAGAATCGAGCGCTGCTGCTATTGTCCACAGTTTTGTTAGGCTCGCTAACGGTCGAACTTCTTGATGGTTTTTTTTATATAATAGTTGGCCAGTTTTCTCGTCTAGTGCAATCGCAGATTGTGCGGTAATTTCTATGCCAACATTCTCTGGATGGATACGCAAAGGCCCACCAACTTCTTGGTTTACCTCTATTAACGGTTGAATTACCTCTAACTCTGCGGCCGGGGTGTTTAAACCTATCGAAGTCCATGAAAGCAGTACCGTAAGTATCGAGATCAGCATATTATTCTTGGCGGGTTAAAAATTCTTCTAAATCTGGATGCGCAGACAAGGTTGTGTAATCTGGCAATTCTGATGTTTTTGAAATCCCTAAATACGTTAAAAATTCTATGGTTACTGAATACACCGGCAATCCAAGAGTTTTGTCTTTCACTTCCTTAATAAATCCGCGGATAAGTAAATTCCGTAATATAAGCGAACAGTTGACCCCTCGGATAGATTCTAACTCCTGGCGTGTAACTGGCCCGCGGTACGCTATTACCGTTAATGCTTCTAGTGCTGGTTGGGTAAGCTTGCCTTGAATCTCTAAATCTAAAAATGCTTGCACCTGTTGTGCGTTGTCTTTTAATGATCCTAACTGCACTTCTTTTTCGGTGGTTGTAATCTGCAACCCATGGGTATTGTTTTTATATTGAGCTTTAAGATTCGCTATCGCCTCTTTCACCTGCTTTTCCGAGATATCTAAAAACGCTGCCAATTTTTTGTACTGCAATGGTTTCCCGGAAACAAAAAGAAGAGATTCTATAACAGACGAATGATTCATATTTAACCTATTGAAATAGTAATGTCCTCGAATATCGTTGGCTGGTCTAATTCTATTTCCTGCAGTTTTACCAGCTCGAGTAATGCGATAAACGAGACAATAACATCGGAGTTGTCTTCTGCCTCTTTAGTAATACCTTTAAATGATACCTCAGTCATGCCTTCGAGTAAAAGCCGCAGCTCGGTTATTCTACTTTGAATATTGAGCGTTTTTCGGATTGTTTTTTCTGGCAGCCGTACAAACGGCAGATTCTTTATTACTTCCTGATACGTCGATTGGATAGTTTTTAAACTGATTTTCTCGTCTGACTGGAATGTTGTCGAAAATTCTTTGCGCTGCATTTTTCTTGGGATAGATTGCGCAAATCCATAGTCGTTTTTACCAAGTTTATTGGAGGCATCATGAAACAGCTTATACATTTTAAGCTGATCTTCTAGAGAGGTTTCTTCTTCCTCTTCTTCTGGTTGGAGCATGGGAATAAGCTTTCGTACCTTTAGCATTAAAAGCCGGGAGGCTATCATCAAAAAATCAGCCAACTCGTTTGGGCTGATGTCATCTGTATGCAGTTCCACGTACTGAACGTATTGATCACAAATGTCCGAAAGCGAAACTTCGCTAATATCGAGCTCTTTGTTCTCTATCATTTGCATGAGCAAATCTAACGGCCCTTCGAATTGTGTTAATTTAATATCCATGATAATACTATTATTATGAAAGGAGGCGCACTATGTGCCACCAAATTACGCGCTTCAGTACAGCCAGCAGTGGAGATCAGTTCACTCTCGGAATACGTGATGTTCCCCCGGGAACAAATCTCGAAGACATTCGAAGTGAATTACCTGCTGATACACCCGAGGTCCAGTATTCGGTGAGCTGGCATATGGACGATCCATCAACTGCAGTCGTCTACATCACCCAAGAACGCATGACATTCGCTGCCTTCAGTGTACAGGTCCTAGCCGCCTGCGCTGAAGTCGGCCTGGTCGCATCCACTTAATGGTTGGACCAAAGCAGATCTTTCCTGACTACAATGTTTCGAACCTTGACGATGGACTGCAGCGTGCAGACATCGTCTCTTTATTTTATCAATTTCATTTGTTGTTCTTCTAAAACTTTCCATGCCTCTTTTTTTCCTGTTGGCGTTAGGGACACGGTCTCTATAAACCATTTCTTTGGTGTACGTTTTCCAAATCCACGCAACAGCCCCTTGTCTATTAAAGATTCAAAACTTTTGGTTAACACTTTTTGTGGATGTTTAAGCTTTCGTTTTTCGAAATAATAGTTAAATGGCGCACGCCCAACTCTCCCTCCGGTTATAAAACACTGCTTTAGGATAAACTTTTGAAGTGCTGAGAGTCTCATAGATACGATATCATTCAGGAATTTCATGTTGCTCGGAAGCCCTTTTCGCTTGATCGTCGCTTGTAGTAATTATCTGATCTTTATATTTAGCCAACCTCTTAGCTGTTTCTAACCTACTGAGTAGTTGCGCCCTTAAATCATCCGAAATATTGGAGTCTTCTTGTATTTTTTCTTCCCAGTCCGACACCCCCTGCGCCGTCAGCTTGAAATCAAGAAAAGACTTAAGTGGACCTCTTTGCACTTTCACACGTTCTTTCCTTTTATCAAAAATTGTTCCGCTGTTGTGTTGTAAATCAAACACTCTATCTATAAATACCTCTCTGTCCAAAAAGCCATTCCATCCCCACAATGCTGTTTGAGCGATTAAGCCCCAGTTCTCTCCGCCAAAGACATCATCCCAACCTTTTTCTGCAAATATCAACATGCACAAAAACAAAAACTCTTTCGTTTCGCTTTCTGAGGCTGTAGCAATAAATTCATCAAATCCAATCCGCTCTATTTCTTCAATCGTTTCTTTAAGAGAAGTATACTCCTCTCTGTCCATTACATTCTTTGGACCATGACTTTCAAGATTCTTTTGTATTTCCCCAAAACAGGCATACACAAGATGCTGTTTAAAAAACATCTCTAGTCTTGAAGAAAAGGCTTCTCCTCGATTATGAATGTCGTTAAGTAATACCCTATCTCTGACTGGAACATCCACCTGTATTTCATGATACGCTCTTTTTACATCATCTTGCGAAGGAACTAAAGAATGGATTAAATTATCTACATAAAATTGAACTGCTTCCCCATATATATCTTTTATTTCTCCATCAACCTCTCTTTGATATTTATCCGCCTCTTTTCCTTCTGCCTCTTTTTCTACCACCTGAATGATAGATTCATTATCCTTATCCGATAGAGCTTCCGCTCCTCCATGCTCGACAAGAATTCTTTTTGCAATACGAGCAACTCCATACTCTTCACTCATCTTTCTTACTTTTTCTTTCACAAGCGAGTAGGGGAGTGATACTTCTCCTGGAGCATATAAAACAAAAGCAAATTGATCTATCTCGTCTTCTTGATCAAAATATCCTTCTACTTTACTCCTCTCTAATCCCTCGAACCGATCTATATTTCTTGCGACATCCCACACATATCCTTTTTCCATTAATAGGTCTGCAAACGAAACATCCAAATCTTCAAAGCTATCAATATTATCGACAACACTTCTCTGACTTCCTTCCTCTCCTTCCATAAGGAGGGTAGCAACCTCTACATTCAAATTATGAAACCGATGCATTTCTTGTACAACTTCTATGGCATGGCCTTTCTTAATGAGTCCTGCTGCTACCGGTGAATTTAATCCATCAAATTTGTTCATGTTCCATCCAACTCTTCTTGCAAGACCTACTTCGATCAACCCCAGCGCAACCTCAGCATTCAATTTTTCGAAGCTCTTTATTCCATATCCAACTTTCGTCGCAAATCCTGCATTAATCAGAGCAAGGGCAACTTCTGTATTTAATCTACTAAATTCATCTAGATTCTCCGCAACTTTCTCTGCTATTGAAGTGCCCGCGTTAATCAATTCGATTGCAACCTCTGAATCTATTCCATCAAACTCATCAAGATTCTCCACAACTTTTTCGGCATCTCCAGCTTCGATCAGTATAAGTGCAGAATTTCTATTTCTTGCCTCTGGCAAACCTTCTGAATCTTTAGTAGAAAATTTTCTACGAGAATCGTCCCCTTCTGGGAAGTGGCCTCGCGGTCTTTCAGGACTCATAGAAATTATTAAAGTGTATTGATTAATCTTCTTTTCGTAGTGCAATGTGGACTTCCCGTAACTGCTCCTCTGTTACCTTGGTTGGAGTTTCCATCATTGGGTCTTCTGCTTTCTGGTTTTTAGGGAACGCCATTACATCTCGGATGGATTCTTCGTTTTGCAGTATCATTACCAATCTATCTATTCCTGGTGCTATTCCACCATGAGGTGGTACCCCAAATTCAAAGGCATGCAGCATATGCTCGAATTCTTTTGCTGCCTCTTTGGTAAACCCTATTAAATCGAATATTTTTTGCTGTAATTTTTGATCGTGAATTCTAATACTTCCGCCACCAACTTCATAACCGTTACAAATAATATCGTGCTGTAAAGATTTTGCTTTAAGCGGCTCTTTGTCTAACAACTTCACGTCTTCTGGCCTCGGCATGGTAAACATGTGATGGCTTGGCGCATAGACGCCTGCTTCGTTGTCTTGCTCGAATAATGGAAAGTTCACCACAAACCCAAAGGCGAGTTCGTTTGGATCTGCTTTCTCATAAATCCCCAACATATGCAACAACGCTATTCGAACTGCACCTAAAATAGTTGCGGCCTCGTGTTCTTTGTCTGCTGCAAAGAATAAAATATCGCCTTCTTTTGCCTCTGCTTTTTTTACAAGCTCTTGCGCTAATTCTTCGCCGATAAATTTTATGATTGGAGATTTAAGCCCATCTTTTTCTACCACAATATACGCAAGCCCTTTTGCGCCCTCTTCCGCTGCTACCTCAGTAAGCTTATCTATCTGGCTTCTCGACAACACCTGTTTACTGTCGGAACTTTCGGCTTTTACCATTCTAACCACGCCTCCGTTTGTAACTGTTTTAGCAAACACCTCAAATCCAGAGTCTTTTACCATCTCCGAGATATCTTCTATTACCATGTCGTCTTTAAAACGCATGTCTGGTTTGTCTATACCATATTTCAACATAACTTCGTCGTAATCGTAGCGTGGCCATGGCTCGTTTGAAAACTTTTTATCTGGATATAATTCTTTAATAACCTTTATAAACATGTCTTCTACCAGCGACAAAATATCTTCTTGTTCTACAAACGACATTTCCATATCTAGCTGCGTAAACTCTACCTGCCTGTCGCCGCGTTGGTCCTCGTCTCTAAAACATCGAACAATCTGAAAATATCTGTCCATACCAGCCACCATTAACAACTGTTTGTATTGCTGTGGCGATTGCGGTAATGCATAAAACTCGCCATCGTGAAGCCTCGATGGTACTAAAAAGTCGCGAGCACCTTCTGGTGTGCTTTTAGATAACACCGGCGTTTCTATTTCTATAAAATTTTTCTTTTCTAAATAATCTCGAATCTTTTTTATAAACACATACCGCATCTCCATGTTTTTCTTCATGTGCTGGCGGCGCAAATCAAGATAGCGATATTTTAATCTGGTTTCTTCGTTTACATTAATCTTTTTTTCGCGTTCGTCTATTTCGAATGGCGGGGTTTTTGATTCCGAAAGCACCGTGACTTCAGTAATCTCTACCTCTATTTCTCCGGTATCGAGATTTTTATTAACCATGTCATCTGGGCGTGCTACAACCGTGCCTTTTACAGTAACCACAAATTCCGGGCGTACCACATCTAGCTCTGCAGCTGCCTCTTTATTTTTCTCTGGGTTTGCTACCACCTGCGTTAGTCCGTATCTATCTCTAAGGTCGACAAAAATAACCCCGCCATGGTCTCGGCGTGAATAGACCCAACCAGAAAGCTCGACGTCTTTTCCGACGTCTTCTTTAGTAAGTTCATTACATGTATGTGTACGTAGCATAGAATATCGTTTATCATTGTCATTGCGAGGAGGCCTAAAGCCGACGCGGCAATCTCTTAAAAATAAAGAAATGCACACGAGATTGCTTCACCTCCTTTGGTCGTTCGCAATGACACTAAATCATTGGCTAGGTTATCATGATTAAGCTAAAAACTAAATATTGACAAAACAGAGAATAAATACTAAAAATAACAATATAAGGAGAAAGATGATGCGAGATCCTATCCAAGGTATTGTAACAGCAAGGGCCCAACCCCATAGCTGTTTTCAGAGGCCCCGAAGTCACGTTCGCTCAAGAGACAGAGTTAGCGATTTAGTCCCCGACTTCGGATCTGTCTTGCCAAGCGAGAAACCAGCTAAACCATTATCGGACGAACAACAGCTCGATGCTTGGCGACGGACCATGGAGTTTATGTTCCCGGGATAGCGTGAGTTTCGTTATACAGAGCGTAAGCGTTAACTGCTTGCGCCTCTTTTTTTATGATAATGAGGAGTAACAAGCAACAGCTTCATGAGCTCTATCAGCATAAGCACTACTATTCCATGGCCTACAACCAATATCCAGCCAGCTGGATGCAATGGCACCGTGTTAAGTAATTTTTGAAGATGCGGTTCGTACAAAGAAACAACCTGCAAAACAAATCCTAAACCAACAGCCCCTAATAAAAATTTATTCGCAAGAATATTCGATCGCCATATCGGCGCCCTCAGACTTCGTAAAGAAAACACATAAAATAATGAGTCTACCCCCAGCATGGCAAAGGTAACACTACGAGCAAATACTTCATCTTGCGTTACTCTATATACAACATAAAATCCTAACAAACTCATTAAACCGGTAATAACACTCCCTAAAAAGATAACTTTCTTCATTGGTTTTGTTACCACGGGTTCGTTTCTATCTCTTGGTGGGTCGTTTAACACATCTGGGTCGCCTGGCTCGAATGTTAATGCCAAATCTGGCAAACCATCGGTAATTAAATTAATCCACAAAATTTGGGCCGGCAAAAGTGGCAGCGGTAAATGCAATAAAAAACTCGACAAAATAAGCACCACCTCAGAAAAACTGTCGGTAAGTAAATACAATATAACCTTTCGAATATTTTCGTAGATGGTTCGGCCTTCAGAAATCGCACGGATAATCGTAGAAAACCTATTATCTAACAACACCATATCTGCTGCGCCTTTAGAAACATCGGTTCCAGAGCCTAATGCTATGCCAATATCTGCTTTCTTTAATGCCGGAGCGTCGTTTACGCCATCGCCTGTCATTGCCACCACCTCGCCCTCTGCTTGCAATGCCTGAACGATCCGCAATTTATGCTCTGGGGTTACACGCGCATACACAGACACGGTCTTTAATCTATCTACTAAATCTGCATCTGTTAACGCATCTAACTGTCCGCCTTCTATAATGTTCTCTTTTTGCGTTGGAAGATTCAGCTCTTTTGCTATCGCCTGAGCGGTAAGCTTATGATCGCCAGTCATCATAACTGGTTTCATGCCAGCACGAATGCACTGCTTAATTGTTTTTTTAGTGTCCTTTCGTAACGGATCTTTCATTGCAAATAATCCAACCAATGTATAGCCATTATCTATTGCTTTCAGCTGCTGTATTTTTCCTTTTCCAGAGCCAACAGATTTATATCCACAAGCCAACAACCTTAACCCTTGTTTGCTATATTCTTTTATTTGTAATTCTAATTCTTTCTTTTTTGCCTTCGATAAAACTTCCGGCTTGTTGCCGACCAATACGTGAGTAGCTTTTTCAAAAATTTTCTCTGGTGCGCCTTTTATATACAAAACATTTTCTTTTCCTTTTGCATGAAGTGTTATCATGTATTTTGATTTTGAATCAAAAGGAATTTCGTCGTGCCGAGGTTCTTCTTTTTGTACTGCCTCAGTATCTACACCAACATTTAACGCCGCATAGAGTAAAGCTGCTTCGGTTGGCGAGCCTTTAATTTGGATATGCTCAAACTGCGCTTCTGGGTTATCTATAAACGAATTATTATTTAACACCCCTATCTTTAACATTTCCTGTAGCTCTTGGCCGGCAGCTTTCCCGTCGAGCTCTTTGTGAGATTTTTTAAGCATGTCCGCCTGATGGCTCGCAGTAACAATATGCACCACCCGCATTTTTCCTTCTGTTAAGGTGCCTGTTTTATCAGTACAAATAACAGTCGTGCTTCCAAGCGTTTCCGATGCAACTAATTTTCTTACCAAGCTACCCTCTTTTAATATACGCTGCATTCCTATCGCCAAAATAACAGTAACCGCAACAATTAATCCCTCGGGAATGGCAGCTACAGAAAGAGCAACAGACAGTGTAAACATATGACCGATCGAGCTTCCAGACAACACGCCAACAGCAAAAATAAGAATTGCAATTGCAAGCACCAATAATCCAACTTTTTTGCTAAATTTTTCTAACCCTTTTTGAAGAGGCGTAGAAATCTCTTTTATTTCTTTAATCGATTGGGCTATTTTGCCTATCTCGGTGTGCATGCCGGTCTCTACCACAATTGCTATCGCTCTGCCAGTTGTAACCAGCGTGCCTGCAAACACCATATTTTGCTGATCTCCTGGAGTGCTTTTTTTATTTACCACCGAAACTCTTTTCTCTGTTGGTAATGACTCGCCGGTAAGTAATGCCTCGTTTACTTTAAATTGGCTTAATATTTCTACAACCCGAGAATCTGCAGGCACTCTGTCGCCAGCTTCTAGCTCGATACTATCACCAGGAACTAATTCCGAACTGTCGCATTCATGCAGCTCGCCATCTCGAAAAACTTTTACGTTGTATTTAATAATGCTCCGTAGATTCTGCAAAGCAGTGTTGGCTTTATTTTCCTGAAAAAATCCAACAATAACATTTAATGCCACTGCCAACAGAATCACCATACTATCGACATGCTCTCCAAGATACCAACTTATAATTGCTGCCAACAATAATATATACGTAAATGTATTAGCAAATTGACGAACAAAAATACGCAGCCGAGAAAGCTTCTTGGCTTGCGCAATAACATTTGCACCATACTGTTTTATTCGTGCCTTTGATTCTTTTTCAGAAAGCCCTTTTTTTGAGGTCTTCAATTTTTTAACAACCTCAGAAAGAGTACTCTGATACCAGCTATTTGACGGCTTTTTCTTTTGGTTTTTCTTAATAGACATATATAGAGAATTGTACCACATTCAAATAGAAAAAAAGAAACATCTTTGCGCCCAGAGGGATTTGAACCCCCGACCATTGGCTTAAAAGGCCACTGCTCTACCAACTGAGCTATAGGCGCAAAGATGCTTCTTTTTTCTCAATACCATTACAACTATAACGCTCCCTTCATAAGGCCACTGCTTAGGCAGCTACCTCCGCCAAAGGCGGATCAGCCTCTGGCTGAAACGAGAGCTATAGGCGCAAAGATATTTCTTTTAAAACAAAAATATAATACCAGAAAATTTTCCATTAGTAAACCCCTCTTATCTTATCCACACCCCTAATAGTGCAAAAAGTGTGACTAGAGCCCTTGAGCGACTCTTTTATCTCACGTAGGATACATTGATATGGCAGAAGACATAGAAAAAATCCCGCCGCAAAATTTAGAGGCCGAACAATCGGTACTTGGGGCCATGCTGATAGATCCTGATGCTATTATAAATGTAGCAGATATTTTAAATGAAACCGATTTTTATAAAGAAACTCATGGCTTTATTTTTGAGGCAATGACAGAAGTATTCGACCAGCACTTGCCCATAGATTTATTAAACATTTCCAATAGACTGCTAGAAAAAAACCAGCTCGAACTTATCGGTGGCAGAGCATATTTAAGTGAACTTACAAATATTGTACCAACAGCCAGTAACGTTACAAGCTATGCGAAAATCGTGCAAAAAAAAGCGACGCTACGAAGGCTTCTAAAAGCAGGGAATGAAATTACTGCGATTGCGTACAAAGAAGAAGAAGACCCAGACGGGTTACTCGATTTAGCAGAACAAACCCTCTTTAGTGTTTCCCAAAGCCATCTTCAACAAAATTTTACGCCGATTACAAAAGTATTATCCGAAACCTTCGAAAGAATAGACGAACTCCACAGAGGCGATGGAAGCATGCGAGGAATCCCAACCGGGTTTACCGATTTAGACAACCTGCTTTCTGGGTTACAAAAATCTGACCTTGTTATTCTTGCAGCCAGACCTTCGGTGGGTAAAACAACCTTCGCCTTAGACATTGCACGAGAAGCAGCAGTAAAAAACAAAACTAAAGTCGGGATATTTTCTCTTGAAATGTCTAAAGAACAATTAGTAGACAGATTACTTGCAACCCAGGCTGGAATAGATTTATGGAAAATGAGAACCGGAAAACTCTCGCACGGAGAAGGCTCTGATGAATTTCCACGGATTGGGCAAGCAATGGGAGTTCTTTCCGAAGCGCCTATATTTATAGACGACACTCCGATGGCAAATATTATGCAGATTCGGACCAAATGCCGTAGGCTTCAAACAGAACATGGGCTTGATTTAATTATTATAGACTACCTTCAGCTTATGGAAGGCAGAAATTCGAGTGCAGGAGAAAACCGGGTGCAGGAGGTTTCGGAAATTTCTCGTGGATTAAAAGCTGTTGCCAGAGAATTGCAGGTTCCGGTGCTTGCGCTCTCTCAGCTTTCTCGTGCAGTAGAAACAACCAAACCAGCTATCCCAAAACTTGCACATTTGCGTGAATCTGGTTCAATAGAACAAGACGCAGATATAGTTATGTTTGTATACAGAAAAGCCACAGACAGAAACTATCAAGAAAGCGAACTTACACCAGAAGAAAAAAATACCGCAGAAATTCATATTGCCAAACATAGAAATGGTCCTACCGGTGTAACTCAGCTCTTTTTCGACTCTGCGCGTGTTAGTTTTAAAAATTTAAAAAACGCCCCTCCTCCTAGTCAATAAAAAATAAGCCGATCTGCGAATAAAATGTCCTGTTTCTAATTTTTTATTTCGTACTTCGTGCTTTCTACTTATATATGTTCAACAAAATTAAGCATTTAAAAGATCTTAGATCTCAGGCAAAAAAACTACAGGACGAGCTTTCTCAAGAAATTATTGAGAACGAAAAACATGGTATTACCTTAAAAATGAACGGTAACCAAGAAATCTTAGGTATCACTTTACCAGAAGACCAACTTTCACCTGATAACAAAACAAGTCTCGAAAAAAACATTAAAGATATATTCGAAGACACGCTTAAAAAATTACAACGGAAGATGGCAGAAAAAATGATGAAAGGTAAAGATATTTCTGATATCAATATTCCAGGTTTGGAATAGCCTGTCATTGCGAGAATTTTATGCTTCCAAAATTCGAAGCAATCTTAAGCTCATCTCTTATCTAAATAATTGTCGTTCCCTAACGAGATTGCTTCGGTAGATGCATACCTCGCAATGACAAAGCAGTATGCGCCATATCCCATCCGCGCTTGAAAAAGCGATGGAACAATTCGAAAAACTCCCAGGCATCGGCCCTAAAACGGCCGAGCGTTTTGTATTATATTTAATGAAGCGTCCAGAAGAAGAAATTTTCGCATTCACTGCTGCTCTTCGGGCATTAAAGGAAGGCGTTCATATCTGCCCGCAATGTTACAACTTTGCAGACAACGAAAACGAGCTATGTAGTATTTGTAGAAGCGGCAAACGAGACCCTAAAACTATTTGTGTGGTGGCAGAATCGAGCGATGTGGTGGCTATAGAAAACACCAGCGAATACCACGGGCATTATCATGTTCTTGGTGGCACATTAAGCCCTATCCACGGCATAACCCCAGAAAGACTTCGTATAGAACAACTTATAGAAAGAATTACAAACCACGCTCCTAATGAAATTATTCTCGCATTAAACCCCGATGTTGACGGAGAGGCTACTTCGCTGTATCTTACCCGGTTGATTAAGCAGCACGCTGTTAAACTGTCACACCTTGCTCGAGGGTTACCAATGGGATCAGATCTCGACTATGCCGACGAAATAACCCTTAGCAACGCGCTCCACCATAGAAGGGAGATACACTAATGGCGATTGAGCTTAGCGCCATAGAAGCCGCTCTTTACGAGAACGACGAAACCACTGCAGATGTTGTGTACAGGGTGATTGATGGCGATGATTGTTTAAACTGGGAGGCTTTTGCAGCTTCCTTCCAAGCTCCCCGCAACTCGCAACACCCCGCTGCTAAATGGTTTATCGAAACCAGCCGCCATTCCTATTACCCGAACGGCAAAGATATTGTAGTAGCCCCAAAAAGCAACCTCTAACCCACCACTGATTGTTTGTTTCTCTGGTGGTTTTTCGTATCAAAAAACCGCCTGGCGAGTTAGGCTCTGCCAGACGGGATCATAGGACGAAAACGTCGCCCTAGGCTACTAGACACTGTAGGTTCCTAGCTCTAATGGAGTCACAAGATGGGCGACTGCTCGTGGATAGTCTTCGAAAAACCACGAATACTCCCTAACGAGCATAGAAACATCTGCTCTGCTCCGGGGCTCAAATCGGACGAGCACCAATGAGACGCTCTCTTGGGGATCATTCCTCATTTGAACTCTCATGAAGAGATGCTCAAAGACGATTTCCCCGCTGTCAGATGATCGATCCCACCCAACAACAGTAACACTGTCTTGAGAGGCACGCTCTATCAGGAACGGCTGCCTTAGATGATTTGCAGAGAGCATAACCGTATCCGAAAGAACGTCCATCATGGCCTCTTGTATCGCGTCTCCCAACCCGAGACTTTTCACTGCCATGGATCTTCTCCTTCCCTGTTGAGTAGTTTATTCCTCATCAGTGAATTTCATGTGTACACAATACGCTACCTACCTTATTTTGATTATAAAAAAATAGCTCATAGCTGAGCCATTCTTTTATAATCAAAATTTGTCTTATGCGGAAATTTTATCGATTCGGATTTGGGTTTTGTGCTGTCTATGACCCTGAACTTTATGATACCGAGATTTAGATTTAAATTTCTCTACCCGAACCTTTTTATCACGAGCATGCCCAACAACAGTAGCCTGTACTTTTACGCCAGACACGAGTGGGGTTCCTACGGTAACTTTAGAGCCATCTTCTTCTGCTACTAAAAGTGGTTCGAATTCAACTTTTTCGTTTTCGGCTTGTGGAAGTTTCTCTATAGAAATGGTTTTTCCTTCTTCTACCTGATACTGCTTTCCGCCGGTTTTTATTACTGCAAACATATCTTTAAGCTAATCTTTACTATAAACAACGTGAGTACTATACAACAGCCCCTTATTTTAGTCAAGAATATCCGATAATGGAAAATGTACTCAACGAAGTGCGATTTTGTAGAGACGTATCGGTGATACGTCTTGCATACAAACTGGAAAAGACGCATTACCAATGCGTCTCTACAGAATTCAAGGCACTTTAATGCAGACCATCCCTCCGTCCCTTCCTTCTAAAGGAGCAGGATATGCATTTTCTCCTCCTTGCATAGGGGGAGATTAAGAGGGGGTTATTCTAATGCCAAAAATAAACGGCTCACGTGATGAGCCGTTTATTTTGGCTAATTTTGGCAAAGAAAAGAAGCGCATGTACTCAGATGTACAGAGGCGCCTCAAGGGGTTGGAGCAACGTTCCGCGTGAACGCTGCTATTTCAGGATCACCATGCGTCGCATCTCGGAGTACTGCCCGGCTTCGATGCCGTAGAAGTATACTCCGCTGCTAACGCGTTCGCCGATTTCGTTCGTGCCGTCCCAGTAAGCTGCGGCATCGCGGCTGCGATACTCACCAGCTTCGTGATGGCCGAGGTCGATTTGGCGAACTCGTTGGCCGTTCGGTCGGTAGACCGAGATCGTCACGTCCGACGCTTCGCTAAGCTCGAACGGAATCCAGGTTTCCGGGTTGAACGGGTTGGGGTAGTTCTGCATCAGCCGCGGCTGCGCCGGAACCACCGTATGGACTGGCCGCTGGTCACCAAGCAACAAGCGCTGCAGGTGGTTGCTCCAGCTCGTATCCGGCAGGTTGCGGAAGGCGTCTTCGACGTCGACCACACTTGCCGTATCGAGCGAGGGTGCAGCTAGACTGACCAGATTGGCCCAGTTTTCGCCATCCATCGACAACACGTCTGATTCGCTTGCGATCACGATGAACGCATCCCCTAGTCCGGAGAGCGCACCACCGCCTTCATTCGCAAGCACCAGTTCGCCATGCCACTCGGAGAGCACTCGTTGAATCGAAGGAGACAACGAGTACCAATCACCCGCCTGGATGATCGGACCAAAGCGAGGCGCGCCGACGAAGTTGATCCCCGCGTCTAAACGCACTTCGACTGGAATCGCCGTTCCCTCTAGTTCGAGGTCCATAGGCGACTTCATGTTGGCAGCGAATGACCGACCCGCGATGAGCAGGTCCGGATGCTCCGCAGCATGTTGGAAGACGCCGGCTTCGAGAAGCACCAACTGAGTCAGGCCCTCGAAGAGGTACTGCTCCAGATCTGATACAGTCCAGCCATTGTCAACCGCCACGTGGAACATGTTGAGACCGACGTCGAGAGGCCTCGTAACGAGAAACTCCTCTTCTTCGGTTCCCAGTGCAACACCCAGATCATCGCCTTCTCCTTCCGTGTTGTCGGCGATTGTATCGACGACCACGGTTAGGGTCGGCGCGGTTATGAGGAGCATCGGCATCTTCGGAACAGCGGTGATGATGCCATCATCCATAGCTTCCATGGCAGCGACCGTGTACCCCCCCTTTGCAGGCACTGCAGCAGAGACCGTGATAGTCTCGCCGTCAGCAAATTCAGAGATATCAGCAATTACTTGGAAGCTCACAACTTCATCAGGCAACTCGTCGCCTAACTCGCTGGGATGAACTACTGTGATGGTCTCGCCGTCCTGCAGAGATGAGACGGCGACAGTGTCGATGGGCTCGCTACCGGAGAAAATGTGCACTTTATCGGGGCTAAGTTCCTCGGTGCCACGAATTTCGAAGTAGCTGAGCTCGACGTCACCAGTATCACTCGCAGTCACTTCGAACTCTGCAACTACGGTGTGTTCTGCCGCGTCGATTTCTCCGGTTGGAGAATTCTCAGCGACTATTATCTCTACGGGCAAGCGGTCGACAAACATGCCGGATCCGCCGTCGTAACGAGGGGCCGTGAGGCCTGACTCGTCGGAGGGTGTGGTGAAGGTTTCGTACTCTTCGCCTTCCGCAGGTCCGGCGACCCCGCCACCACCAGATGGTGCCGTCGGTTCTTCGGACTCGTCAGGGAAGATCGAGTCGTACCCGTCTTCAGGTTCGACCGGCGTCGGCATCTCTACTTCGTGGTCGCCTTGGTCGGGTTCGGGGTGTTCGTCCGGCTCCTGAACAGGATCCGGATCGTCACCATCAACCAACAAGAGGTCGAATGCCAGGTGATCGTCATGGGACGAGTTCACCCAGATCAACCTGTGCTTGCCGTAATAGCCAGGCCAGAGTGCTGAGCAGAACCCACCACCCTGCAGTTTGGCGTACACGTTTGGATCGTACTCCCCTGGCCCCAGTTCAAGCGTTACATCGGGATGGAAGCCGTTCACCCCTGCAGGGAACGTAATTGTATTGAATCCATCTGTAACGATTTCCTCGAACAACGCCCGAGGAGCCGTAAGCACTGGACTGAGTCGCCCGAAAAGCGACGTTAGTCCGTACTCACTCAGCCTCAGATCGAAGGTGAACTCGCCACCTTCAGTGAAGGTAAACGTCCCATCGATGTCGTTCGTGCGGTGAGCCCAATAGAAGCCGGGCTCTTTGTACATGAACGGACTCTGGTGGACGTTAATCGTGACCGCCTCTGTCATGTCCGCCGCCTGCGGGTCGAACATGACGGTTACCCGCCAAATCTCGTTCCGCGCGACAGCGTCTGCCGGTGGCGGATTCGAGGTGTCGAAGGTGGTTTCAGGCGGAGGTGGCGGCGGTGCGCCACCAAGTGCGACGGCCAAGGAGCTGACGCTGGCGAACATCGCCAGTGCGAATGCGAGCGCTGTTGTTGTTCTACGTAATGATTCCACGGTGTCCCTCTCATTAGGACGCTAGTAACCTACGTACGCGTTTCCACACATACGCTATTTCCGAGCGAGAAAACGTGCTTTTTTAGCCAGTTCTAAACTATTCAGCTAATAAAGCGCCTTTTCTCGCTCGGTACTTTCCTTTTCAATGAACATGTATTTATATCAGAACAAACTATTTTTGTCAATAGCTTAAAAAACGACCTATACTAGAGTAATAATGCATCTTTTTTACTTTTCAAACAAGTTGCAAATGATGAGCGGGTTTGTAAAACAAGCCTTTATTTAGCTAATTTTAGGCATTCCATGCTCTACATCTAACATATACTCACTTACTTGACCCTCTCGACTGAGCAAAAAATATCTCTATTTCATTGTAGAGACGGGGTTAACCCCGTCTCTACGTAAATCAAGTGGCTGCTATTCAAACTCTATTGCAATAGTATCGCCTGGGAACAGTTTATGCGCCTCTGTAAAGCCTGAAACTACCTCTAAAACACGATTTACCGGCACAACCGGCGAATAGAGCACTTTCTCGCCTTCTGCCGCCTGAGGAGGTGCTTTGGGCGTAATATCTATAATCGTTTCATTATCCAGCCATATAATATCTATAGGAAACTTCATCGCCTGCATATGAAAGTTATATTCATCGTAGCCATCGAATTCAAACAACATGCCACTATCTTCCTCCAAAACAGCGTGCTCTAACAGCCCAGTCATCCGCTCCTTATTTGTACGAGCAACATTTACCACCAATATCTCGCCACCTATATATACGCGAGCCTGGTTACTCTCCAACTCTGGCAAAGAAATTGCTGGGGTAACTGGGCGCAACACATCTGCCTCTTTATTAAACTCTATACTTCTTTTTGGAAACGCTATAACAATTCCAGCAACAACCAGAATAATAATAGCGATAAAAATTTCTAAATGTTTACGAAGAATCATATTTCTTTTTTCGTGGTACAAACCAACCAATAAGAATAAGCGTTATCAACAACAATAAAAATAACCAAATCCAAGCGATATTCCTTAGCACCAGACCAGCGGTCCCAAACAGAAAAGCTAAAAGATAATAAAATAATGAAACCCGACGCTGGGTAAACCCTCTGTCTATTAACCGTAAATGTAAATGATTTCTATCTCCCTTAAACGGTGAGTTTCTTTTTTTAACACGTCTATAAATAACCCAGCCTGTGTCTAATATTGCTAACCCCATCACCAAAAACGTTAAAGAAATTTTCGCAGTACTTATAATAGCCAGTGTCGCCAACATAAACCCAGCCCAGGTGCTGCCACCTTCACCCAAAAATATAGATGCTGGCGAATAATTAAACACCAAAAACCCAAGCATTACTCCCAACAATATTACCGCCAATACAGGTGACATGGTCTGGCTTAAAAAAAGCCCAACCAAAAGCAAGAACACGGCTCCTATTGCAGTAACCCCAGGAACCAATCCGTCTACGCCATCTAAAAACTTTGTGGTGTATATCATCCCCAAAATCCAAACAAACGTAATAATATCTGCTGGCCAGCTTATAAAATATGGAATCCCTCGAAACCGTAAAACCTCCCATTTTTCTTGAATTAAATTAAGATTCCCGCCCGTAAGTGGGTTAGTAATTTCATGAAGCCCGATGCCGCTAGCAACCACAACAGCAACTGCAATAAGTGGAAATATAACCTGCTGAGAAGGTTTTAAAGAATACTTATCGTCGAGCAATCCGCCAACCACCAAAACAGCACCCCCAAGAAGCATACCAACAACATTTTTCATAATTATCTCATCTGAAGGCTGCAGTAACAGGTATAAAACTAAAACAATAACAAAAGAGAGGAAACATGCGATTCCTCCTCCTAATACAATCGGCCGGGTATGATGTTTTCTATCTTGATTTGGATGATCCACAACCCGAAAACGTGCCATCAGCATTTGCACTGCATAGGTTGCGACCACCCCCACAATCACACTTAAAACGAGATAAGCTGCAATAACCAACTCCATAGGCTTGAAATTTACCACGTACAGAAAAACTTTAAATTCAGCAGATACTTCATATCAGCAGTACTTCCAATCTTCACAAATTCCTAATTGCTCTAATATCTAATTATTCTAATCAATAACTAATACACCAAATACCAATACTGTATACACCTTAGCGAATTGTTCATTTGTCATTGGTGTTTAATTATCCCCCTTCGGGGATCGCCATGGGGGAGAAATTAGGTTAATTAGGGCAATTAGAAATTTATTTATTTATCATCTTTCCTAAATACGTTTCTAAAATAAACTGTGCTGCGTACTGGTCGTCTAATGTTGTGCCACGAGCAGCTCCTTCGAGCGCTGATTTTGCTAGCTTCGAGGTTCCGCGCTCGTCTTCTTTATGAATTGGAATTGAAACTTTCTCTTTTAATGTTTGTATAAATTTTTTTACCACTTCTGTCTGGTTTGAATCTTCCCCACTCATATGAACCGGAACTCCAACGACAATATCTGTTACCGCCTCCTCTTCTATAATTTTTTGAATCTCTACGTATACGTCTTGCTCTTTTGCATTAATTGTAACAAACGGGCTTGCAACTTCCGCTTTATCGTCTACTGTAATTGCAATTCCAACATTTGTTTCGCCATGATCTATTCCTAAAATTCGTTTCATACATTTTTATGCTTGAGTAATAATCTCTGCGCCGGATTTACGAACAAGAATAGTGTGCTCGAAATGAGCAGAGTCCGATGAATCCTCTGTATGAACAGACCAGCCATCTTTGCCGGTAACAGTTTTCCAATCACCTAAAGTGACCATCGGCTCTATTGCTAACACCATACCCTCTACAATTTTGGGGCCACTGCCACCATTCCCACGCCATGGCCAAAAATTAGGAATATGTGGGTCTTCGTGAACACCATACCCAACTCCATGCCCCACCAAATCTCTGACTATTCCATATTTTTCTTCGTCTATAGAAGCCTGGATTGCTTTCGATATATCTGAAATGGTATTGCCTGGCTTTGCTTGCTTTATACCAGCATGCATCGATTTTTTTGTTACCTCGAGTAATGCTGATTTTTCTGGAGAAATATCGCCGACCGCTATGGTAATTGCTGAATCGGTATACAAGCCATTGTAACTTACTCCGCAATCGATACCAACTATATCGCCTTCTTTAAAGACTTTCTCTTTCGAAGGAAGCGCATGCACAATTTCGTCGTTTACCGAAACACAAATAGCACAAGGATATTCATTCCCCTTGCTTCCATAGTTCTTAAACGAAGGAATTCCACCTTCGCTCTGAATAAGTTCATCTGCCAATTCGTCGAGCTCTTCTGCCGAAACCCCAGGTTTAACACGCTCCTCTAATGAAGCTAATGTCTTTGCTAGAATACGACCGCTCGCTCGCAGGTGCATGATGTCCTCTTCTAGGGTAATTATCGCCATATACGAATGTTTATGCTCCGTCTATTGACGGATCCCTCCATAGATTGGCTGTTATAAACTAAGAGCTTTTACAATATCTTTATGAACATTATCTTCTGGCTGGTCTCCGTTTATTGTAACGAGTTTAAAGGCTGTTGCCAAATGTGCTATTGCAGGTTCTACGCTATCGTGAAAATAGTCGAGTCTATGCTTAATAGCATCTGGCGTGTCGTCGTGGCGTTGTCTACTTTCCATTCTTTTTCGAGCAATGTCGTCTGACACCTCTACTAACACCACCGAAACATCTGAAATTTTTAATTTTCTCATTAATTCGATAGCATCTTGAGCTTGAGTTTTTCTGCGAGCATAACCATCTATTATAATGTGCTCTTTTTCTTTTAACAGTGATTCTAACTCCTCTTCGATAAGCGGTGTTATCTCTTCATCTGCCATGTGCTGGCCGTCGTCTAATCTTTTTTTAATCGATTTACCTCTCTCTGTGTCTTCACCTGCAATTTTACGGAGAATAGTACCGGTCTCGATAAGCTCGAAGCCGTTAGTGTCGTTTAAAAGACGTGCTTGGGTTCCTTTTCCAGAACCAGCGATCCCCATAAAAAATATAATTTGAGGTGAATGACTCATAAAATTATGAAAGCCCCGATCTTGCTTGGAAGCCGAGGCAGTATTATTAAAATAAAATCTAACCGTGCACTCATTACTCGTAGCTGTGATACGTTAGCTGGGCCTCTACTTTTTTGATAGATTCAATAACCACAGACACTACAATCAACAAACTTGTACCTCCGATAATCAGGTTGAAGCTGGTTGCTGATTGCAATACCAACGGAAGAACTGCGATTGCACCTAAGAAAAGTGCGCCTGCAAGAAGAATTCTATTTACAACTGATTGCAAATATACCTCTGTTTCTTTCCCTGGGCGAATGCCCGGAATAAAACTTGATTGCTTTTGAAGATTCTCTGCAATCTGCTTTGGATGAAAAATAATAGCGGTATAGAAGAAGGTAAAAGCAACAACAAGCACAAAATATATAATACCATACGAAAGCCCTCCTTGGAAAATATCTACCACCCATGCGGCTGCATTCGAAACCCAAACCGATTCTGCTCGCACAAAGAATTGCGCAATAAAAGGAGGAAACAGCACTACCGAGATAGCAAAGATAATAGGGATAACGCCAGCCATATTCACCCGCAGCGGAAGATAGTTTTGGGCGCCAGAGGTAAGCCGTGCACCACGAACCTGCCGGGCATGAGCAATTGGAATATTTCTTTGCCCCTCTGTAATAAACACCACACCAGCAACCACCAGTACCACCACTAAGAGTAACAGAAGATAGTTGGTAAGATTGCTTGGGTTATTTGATAAATCGAGCCATGCCTGAAATAACGCCTGTGGAAGACCGGCGATAATTCCAGCAAAGATAATAAGTGAAAGTCCGTTCCCTAAACTTCTTTCGGATATAATCTCTCCTATCCACATAAGAAGTATTGTTCCAGCGGTAACGGTAGCTAATGTAGCTGCCCAGGTAAGTGGGGTAAATTGAGAAAGAAACGAACCGGCAGCACCAGTATGAGAAGCCGCTCCTCCACCAAGTCTGCTTAAAAAGATAATAGTGCTATAGCCTTGCAATGCTGCAAGCGGTACAGTCGCCCAACGAGTCCATTTGCTTATAATTTTCTGACCGCGTTCGCCGTCTTTAGATAATTCCTCTAACTGAGGAACAATCATGGTAAGTAGCTGGAAAATAATAGAGGCGGTAATATATGGACCAACTCCAAGCATGATAATTGAAAAGTTTTCAAGTCCACCACCAGTAAGTAAGTTTAACAATCCTAATACCTGATTACTTTGTAGCGAAGACTGCAATGCCGTTGGGTCTACTCCAGGAACTGGAATATGAGCCATAAACCTAAAAACGACCAGCATTAACAGTACAAATATAAGATCGTTTCTTAAGGACTTTGTCTTAAAAAATTGTTTTAAACCTGATCGAAAGGCCATATTTAGTTTTGCTCTTTTGCACGAGCTTTTAATCGAGCTTCCTTAGGAAGCCGTGTTTGAACGCGTTCTTTTTTAACAATGACGACAGATCCGCCGGCTTTTTCTATTTTTTCTTTAGCCGATTCAGAAACTGCATCGAGCTTTATGGTAAGCGGTTTGGCAATTGTTCCTCTGCCTAGGCATTTTACACCAATAGTATTCTTGTTGACCAATCCTTTCTTAATCAATAAACCTTTTGTAACAGTATCTGCTTCTTTGAAAGCGGCGTCTATATCGTCGAGGTTTACAACATCGTAAGGAGTATTAAGAGAATTAAACCCTTTTAATTTAGGAATCTTAGAAAGAAACTGCTGTGTTATTGCTCGCTTTCGTAGCCCGCCCTTTCCGCCAGTACGCGAACGCTGGCCTTTCATACCTCTTCCAGAAAATGTACCAGCACCAGACGCATTTCCACGTCCAACACGCTTCGATTTTTTTCGAGATCCTTTATTCGGCTGAATTGTATGGAGTGATAATGCCATATAAATATAATACGTTATGCAAGAAGCTATTGTTTTTTCTCTGCAGGCGCAGCACCTGGCTTACTTTGCCCGGAATCTTGTTTTCTAAAATTTGATCTTTGGTTTCTTCTGTCCTGACGACCACGGCGCGGTCTATTTTTTTCTTCTTTCTCTCGTTCTGCTTCTCGCAATTTTTCTTCTTTTTCTCGCTGAGCCGAAACCAGCTTTTGAGCTTCTACCTGGTCTTTCATATGTTCTGGAACAGCATCTTTTAACATGAGCAATGCTTTTATGGTTACCTGAACATTATTAATCTTATTTTGTGAGCCAAGAATTTTACCAACAACATTCTCTGCACCAGCAAGCGTTAAAATTGTTCTTACTGCTCCGCCGGCAATAACTCCAGTACCAAGAGCCGCTGGTTTAAGCATTACTTTTGCAGCTTTAAACTTCGCCACAACAGCATGCGGAATAGTACCACCAACAACATGCACTGAAACCATATTTTTTTCTGCCTGGGTTGTTGCTTTACTAATAGCAATCTGGACATCTGCTCCTTTTGCTATGCCAATACCTACCTTACCTTTCTTGTTTCCAAGAGCAACACACGCACGAAATCTCATACGTTTTCCACCAGCCATCACACGAGTGACTCGCGCAATATCAATAATACTCTGATCAAATTCAGATTTTTCTCTTCGGTCGCCTCCTCGTTGGTTACGTTGTTGTGACATACTATATAAATAAACTCGAAATTAGTGACCCTTCGGGTCATCACCTAAAGGGTGAAAATCTAAATCGTTAAAATTTCAGACCAGCTTCACGCGCGCCATCGGCAAGTGCTTTTACACGCCCATGATACGCATAGCCACCTCTATCGAATACAACAGCTTCTACCTTTTTCTCTGCTGCCTTTTTTGCAATAGCTTTTCCAGTCTCTAAAGCTCCAGCTGCATTAGCAGGAGTTTTTGTATCTTTACTTGTTGCCATCGCTAAAACTTCACCGGTGTCGTCATTAATAAGTTGAGCGGTAATAAAGCGAGCACTTCGAAACACATTTAACCGAGGAGCAGTTGCTGTTCCTTTAACTTGTGAACGAATGCGTGCATGTCGTTCTTTTCGTGCTTGATGGGTGCCAGTTTTACGTTTCATATAACCTTATTATTATTCGCCTGCGCCTTTAAGCTGCTTGCCGGCTTTTCTTCGGACGAGTTCGTCGCTATATTTAATTCCTTTTCCTTTATATGGTTCTGGCTTTCTTTGTTTTCTAATATTTGCAGCAAATTCTCCAACAGCTTGTTTGTCTATGCCAGAAACCGTTACAATATTTTTCTGAACCTCTACTGTAACTCCTTCTGGGGGTTGTAACTCTATTGGATGTGAATACCCCAAATGAAGAACAATTTTTCCGCCTTCCATTGCGGCTCGGTATCCAACACCATTTATTTCTAATTCTTTTTTATAACCTTCTGTTACTCCAATAATCATGTTTTCTGCTATCGATCGTGCCATTCCCCAATACGCACTCTGCTGTTTTTTCTTAGGGTTTACAACCGAAACAACAACAGTTTTTTCCGCTTCTTGAATATCTAGTGATACTTGTAATGGAAACGATTGTGTAAGCTCTCCCATTGAGCCTTTCACGGTTAAGACATGGTCTTTAAAGGAGACCGTTACACCATCTGGAATAGAAATTGGTAGTTTACCTATACGAGACATATACAACTAATAAATTTCACATAATATTTCACCACCAACCTTCTCCTTTCGAGCTGTTTGGTTTGTCATAAGCCCTTTTGGAGTAGATATAATAGCAATTCCAAGCCCATTTAACACGCGTGGCAATTCTTTATAGGCGCAATATACACGTCTACCAGGTTTGCTAATACGTATCAAAGAAGTAATACGAGGCTTTTTGTCCTCATACTGCAACTGTACCTTTAATGCCTTTATTACCCCTTCAGATACCACTTCAGACCCCTGAACATAACCTTCTTGTTCAAGAATTTTAGCGATTTCTTTTTTTAACTTTGAATACGGCATTTCTACCGTCAGTTTTCTGACGGCTTGTGCATTCCGTATTCGGGTAAGCATATCTGAGATTGGATCTGTCATCATATGTAAGATTGAGTAAAGCTTTTACCAGCTACTTCGTTTTATTCCGGGAATTTCACCCTTCGTTGCTAATTCTCTAAAACAAATTCTGCATATTCCAAATTTCCGCATAAACGATCTATTTCGACCACAACGCCAGCACCGGTTTACCTTTCGGGTTGAAAACTTAGGAGTTCTTTTAGATTTTGCTATTCGAGATTTTTTTGCCATATCTTTGGATTATAATTCTTTTTTAGCAAATGGAATTCCAATTGCGCGGTAAAGCTCTATTGCTTCGTCTCTGCTATTTGCATCTACTGTTATGGTAAGTTGCAGCCCATGAATATTATGAACTTTTTCTTGATCTACCTCTGGAAACACTGAATGCTCTTTAATTCCTATAGAAAGATTCCCTTCTCTATCAACAGAGCTTAATGGAATCCCACGAAAGTCTCGTACACGCGGAAGCGTTACATTTACCAATCGGGCAAGAAAATCGTACATTCTTTTTCCTCGGAGCGTTGCCATATATCCAACAACATTTCCTTCTCGGACTTTGAATCCAGCAATAGATTTACGAGCTTTTGTCTCGACTGGTTTTTGGCCGGAAACTTGTGTCAGCGTTTCTCTTACCACCTCGAGCATGTTTTTATCTTTTATAAATTTGCCCACGCCAGCATTTATCGTAATTTTCTTAAACTTCGGTAATGCCATTGGATTAGAAACCTCCAGCTTTTTTATAAGCTTTTCATCAAGCGTTTTTTTGTTTAATATGTTTGTCATATTACTTGATTACTTCTTGAGATGATGTGCTGACACGAACTTTCGTACCGTCTTCTAATTTCTTAACTTTAACGCGGGTTGGTTTGCCTGTTTTCGGATCTTTTAATGCAACATTCGAAAGGTTAAGCGGAGAGTCGTAGGTAATGATCTGACCTTTTTCGTTTTCCTTTCCAGATTTCAAATGCTTCTTTGCTTTGTTTACACCTTCAACAGCAACTCGTTGTATTTTAGGAAATACTTGGAGCACTTTTCCCTCTTTTCCTTTATCTTTTCCGGCGAGGATGATTACTATATCATTTTTCTTAATCATTTTCATATGGTTATAACACTTCAGGTGCTAATGATATAATCTTTTTAAATCCTTTCGCTCGGAGTTCTCGTGCAACCGGTCCAAATATACGGGTTCCTTTTGGTTCTTTATTCTCTTTGTCTATAATAACAACCGCATTTTCATCAAATCGAATCCGCACGCCATCTGCACGGCGCATTTCTTTTCTGGAGCGAACAACAACGGCATGTACAACTTCACCCTTCTTTACACTTGTATGTGGTGCTGCTTCTTTAATTGCACAGGTTACAAGCTCTCCGATACGGGCGTATCGTTTTTTATTGCCACCAAGCACGCGAATAACTTGTAGTTTTCGTGCGCCGGTGTTGTCTGCGGATTTTACCATCGATTGAGGTTGTACCATATTATTGTGTTACCTTCGCAATTACACGCCATTTCTTATTCTTTGAATACGGTCGACATTCCTGAACAGTAACAGCATCACCTACTACATATTCACCTTTTTCGTCATGCGCCTGATATCTGGTGCTTACCGTCATTCGTTTTTTATACAGCTTGTGCATGCGTGTTCGGTCAATCCGAACAACCACCGTTTTTTCCATAGCAGTTGAAACAACGGTTCCAGTAAGTGTTCGTGCTTTTTTGATTGTCTTTTCTTCCATATTATTTCTTTACTTCTCTCGTATCTCCTTTAAGAAGTGTTTTAATTTGAGCAATAGTCTTTCTTTTCTTTCGAATATCTCGAACAGTCTTTAATTGCCCACTCGCAACTTGAAATCTTAAAGACTTAAGGTCTGCAGTAAGTGCATGCATTAATGTCTCTAATTCTTTGGGCTTTTTTACTCGTAGTTCTTTCATGTTCATAAAGATATTCACTATTGTCGAGAAACAAACTTTGTCTTTACTGGTAATTTATGGCCGGCCAATCGAAATGCCTCGCGTGCTGTTTCTTCGTCTACACCATCTATCTCAAACAACATGGTTCCAGGTCTTACATTTGCAACATAATGATCTACCGCACCCTTTCCTTTTCCCATAGGAACAGCAAGTCCTTTTGTTGTTACTGGTTTATCGGGAAAAATTCGGATCCATACTTTCCCACCACGACGGATAAATCGCATAATCGCTCGACGAGAAGATTCTATTTGCCGGGAACTAATCCAACTAGCAGTTGTTGCCTTTAATCCAAACTGCCCAAAACTGACAGATGTTGTTCTGCTTGCAACCTTGGAATTTCTCATTCCAGCACTTCTGTGCCATTTTCGATGTTTTACTTTTCGTGGGATTAACATATGTCCTTGTTTCAAACTGTAGTAGTTTTGACAAATTTTATCGATTTAGTCAAGCTTCTTGTTTTTATTATTTATTTTTTTGAACAGTGTCTTCCTGCTTCTCGTTTCCAAAGAGCTCACCTTTATACACCCACACCTTTATTCCTATAACTCCGTAGGTGGTTTGAGCAACTCCTCTGCCATAGCTTATATCTGCTCGAAGGGTGTGAAGAGGCATGTTTCCTTGCGATAGCGTTTCTGTTCGAGCAATGTCTGCACCATTCAATCGGCCACCTATCTGAAGTCGCACTCCTTGTGCTCCGTCTTTCATAACTTGGTCGATTGCGAATTTCATAACTCTTCGGTAGGGGAGTCGGCGTTCAATTTCGCCCGCCATGTTCGAAACAACAACATCGGCATTCAGGTTTGGTTTCTTGAGTTCTCTTATTGTTAATTGAATTTCAGTGCTTGTGGTAAGAGCATTTTTCTTAATTTCTTGTTTTACTTCCTCTGCTTTCTGTCCCCCGCGTCCGATTACAACACCAGGACGAGCAACAGACACAATCGCTTCTACATTCTTTTCTGCTCTTCGAACAATCTCGATTCCACCAATACCACCTTCTTTAAATTTTGCTCTAATAATTTTTCTAATTTTATGGTCTTCTTCGAGATATACTTTAAACTCTGGTCCACGACTAAACCAACCAGATGACCAGGTTTTGTTTCCTCCTATTCTGAAAATTCGTGGATTTATTTTTTGACCCATAGAAATATATTATGAACTCTTTTGACGTGTTACCTGCTGTTTCTTTTGTGATACAGCCCCTGGCTTTCCACCAGCTCCTTTGTTACCTGTATGTGAAACCTCCTTACTTTTCTTCTTCATCGACATTGCCTGTTCTGCTGTTACTTCTATTTCTTTTGTCTCTTTCTTAGAAGTCTTTTTATCTTTCGCTGAGGTAACTTTCGGATCTGGGCCTTCTAATGTAACGCGTATATGCGATGTTCGTTTTCTAATAGGAGTTGCACGCCCATGAGCTCTTGGCATCCATCGGCCTAATGTTGGGCCATCGTTTGCGGTAATTTCTTTAATAACGAGGGTTGCGGTAGTCATTCCGTTATTGTTTTTAGCATTCGCGACCGCAGATTCTACTAATTTAAATACCGGTCGGGCTGCAGATTTCTGGGTGTGGTGTAACTGCACAAGCGCCTTCTCTGCATTCATGCCGCGGACCATATCTAACACAAACCGAACTTTTCGGGGTGACATGCGAATATATTTTGCTTGTGCGCGAACTTCCATAAGAATGAGATTAAATCTTTAGAGCTTAGTCTTTCGTTTTTTGTTCGATATCTTTCTGAATCTTACCACCATGTCTTACAAACTTTCTGGTAGGAGAAAACTCACCGAGTTTATGGCCGACCATGTCTTCTACTATATAAACAGGAACATGGACTTTACCATTGTGCACTCCTATCGTAAAGCCAACCATTTCTGGGGTAATAGAACACGCTCGAGACCAGGTGTTTATAACTGTTTTTACACCAGGAGAAAGCTGCATAATTTTCTTAAGCAGTTTTTCGTCGACAAATGGTCCTTTTTTAAGACTTCGAGACATATAAAATAGATTATTTCTTTTTCTTCTTTCGTCGTTTGAGAATAAATTTATCTGAATGCTTTGCTGGCCGGCGGGTCTTTACACCAAGCGCCTTCTTTCCGTATATATTCTTAGGGCCTTTCATTCCAATTGGCTGTGATCCTTCACCACCACCATGAGGGTGATCGACTGGGTTCATAGCTTTACCTCGAACTGTTGGTCTAATTCCTAAATGTCGTTTTCTTCCAGCTTTACCAAGTCGGACATTTCGGTGATCGCTATTAGAAACCTGCCCTATAGTAGCTAATGCTGTTTTTAATACAAGCCGTATTTCCCCTGAAGGCATCTTAATCTGAGTATACTTGCCTTCGGTTCCTTGTACCGTAGCCGACATTCCAGCAGATCGAACCATTCGAGCACCTTTGCCTGGCTCTATTTCTATTAATGATACTTGTACACCCGTTGGAACATACTGAAGCTGCATTGCATTTCCAACCACAACGGGTAATTTCTTTTCCGAAGATACTACCGTGTCGCCAATCTTCATACCTTCGTTGGCAATAATATATTGTTTCTCACCATCTTTATAATAAAGTAATGCAAGAAATGGCGTTCGGTTTGGATCGTATTCTATTGCTGCTACTTTTGCTTCTATATCATATTTTTGGCGTCTAAAATCTACCATACGGTATAATCTTTTAGCACCACCACCTTGATGACGAACAGTAATTCTACCTTGGTTATTTCTACCGGCTTTGCTTCTGTTAAATGTTACCAACGCTTTTTCCGGTCGCTTTTTTGAAAGCTCACTATAATCAACCACAGATGCTCCTCTGCGGCCTGGCGTTGTTGGTTTGTATCTTTTTATTGCCATAGGTTAGACGTTTTCGAATACATCAATACGCTTTCCTTTTGGAAGCGAAACAATAGCTTTCTTAATAGCAGATCTTGCACCAAGAGCACGCGAGAATTTATTTCGGATGCTTTTACCTTTTAAGGTAATCATTCGAATCTTTACTGGTCGTATACCATAAATGGCGTGAACTGCTTTCTTAACCTGAACCTTGTTTACATCTAACGGTACCTGAAAAACAACTTTGTCTTCTCCAAGGCTTGCAGCTTTTTCGGTTACAATCGGTCGTAAAAGAATGTTCGAATAAGATGAATGAATAGCCTTTGCTTCTTTCTTTGGCTTTTCTGCTTCCTTTGCCTTTCCTTTTACTGCTTTTTTAGGCGCTGGCTTTTTTGGAGCAGCTTTAACTGGCACTGATTTCTTTTCAGGCTTTGCTTCTGTGTCTGTTGCTTTTTTTCGGTTAAGTAATGCCATATGTTATGCCTTCAACAAAGCGATTAAATCTTCCATACTTTGCTTTGTCATAATAAGCGCGTCAGTCTTAAGTAAATCTACAATATTTAAAGATTTCGCCTCTACAGAAGAAATATACTGCAAATTCTTACATGCTCTAATACGTGCTGGATCGTTCGAAGAAAAACTTAGAATAGCACGCTTGCCTTCCCATGGGAGTGCTGTTAGCACCGCTACCATTTCTTGCGTCTTTCCAGAAATTTTAATGTCGTCTACCAACACAATCTTTTCTTCTTTTGCTAAATCTGTTAACACCATTTTAAGTGCTTTTTGTTTCATTTTCTTATTTATCTTTTTGCCAAATGATCGAAACTTCGTTGGCCCAAAAGTAACTCCTCCACCAGCCCATAATGGCGATCGTATAGATCCGTGTCGGGCTCTACCAGTACCTTTTTGTCGCCATGGTTTTCTTCCACCACCACGAACCTCTGATCGGCCTTTCGTATGAGCAATTGCTACGCGTGCATTTGCTTGTTGCGCAATAACCACCTGATGAATAAGAGATGATTCTACTTCAACAGCAAAAATCGCTTCCGGTAACTCGAACGTTCCGGTTTCTTTTCCTGTCTGGTCGTATATTTTTGCGTTCTGTGATGCCATATTATTCACTTACAATTTCTAACCAGCCGTTTCGTGCGCCTGGAACAGCTCCTTTAATATATAAACTGTTGTCTTTTACATCTACTTTCATTATTTCTAAATTGGTAATGGTAGCGCTTTTGCCACCCATTCGGCCACCCATTTTTGTGCCTTTAAATACCTCCTGTGGACCGGTAGGACCAATAGACCCAGGCATTCTTAACTGATCTTTATGACCATGAGAAGCAGGCCCACCTTTAAATCCATGACGTCGTACAACACCTTGGAAGCCTTTACCCTTTGTAACTCCTCGAACAAAAACTTTATCGCCAATCTCGAACTGAGAAACATCGAGCGAACCACCAATCTCTACTGGTAAATCTCGTTTTCCGTGTGCTGTATCTATTCGGATTTCTCGAACTCCTTGCGAAGTATTCTTTTTTAATAATCCTTTTAATGCTGTTCCTATTTTTTTTGATTCTCCAAATCCAATCTGAACTGCCTCGTAGCCATCTTTATCTATTGTTTTCTTTTGGATTACAACATGAGGTGTAGCATACACCTTTGTTACGGCAATATTATTGCCTTTGTCGTCGAAGACTTCTGTCATCTCCTTTTTTTGTCCGAATATATATTTCATATAACGGGTCGCAAATATACGAATTTTCTTCAAATATACAAATGCTGTACTGCTCTTATTTGTATATTTGTTCTCAATTTGTATATTCGCGATGAGTTGGTAAAAAAACAATCCGCCAACTCAAGCGGAAGAAGTGCATGAAAATCATGCCTAGCTTTCTATTGAGTTGAGTGTGTAATACGCGAACGAATGCCTTTCACGATAACACAGCCTGCTATGTGTACTTTCCCCTCCATCTTTTCGAGAACATAATTCGTTCGCGAAAAAGTGGAAGGGAGTTACATCACCGAGCTGCCCTATCTTAATTGATTGAGATTGAACAAAACTACATTTTAATCTCTACATCTACTCCGGCTGGAAGATTCAGCTGCATTAAATCGTCTACAGTTTGAGGTGTTGGATTAAAGATATCTATTAATCGTTTGTGGATTCTCATTTCAAACTGATCACGAGAATCTTTATGAACAAACGTAGATTTCATAACCGTAAACTTCTTCTTTTCTGTTGGAAGAGGTACCGGTCCTACAATCTCTGCACCAGAACGATCCGCGGTATCGATTATTTTTCGAGTAGATTGATCGATAACTTTATGATCATACGCTCGAATTTTTAACCGAATCCGTGTTTTTGCTTCGTCGTCTGCCTTCTCTGGAGTTGTTGTTTTCTTTTCTGCCATGTGAACTTCTTTAATGTACTTTGGTGCCCAGCCCTTCTCTCTCGAAATAAAGGTTTAGCAAAGCCCTACTCCCGAAGGAGAAGGGCTGGGCATATAATTTAGGTTATAATTTTTGTTGCTACTCCGGCGCCTACTGTTCGGCCACCTTCTCGGATAGCAAATCTCATTTGCTCTTCTAGAGCAACCGGTTTAGACAATTTAACTTTTAAGCTAATAGTGTCGCCAGGCATAACCATTTCTGTTCCTTCTGGAAGTTCTACTTCGCCTGTTACGTCGGTTGTTCTAATATAGAACTGAGGTTTATATCCTTTAAAGAATGGAGTATGTCGTCCACCTTCTTCTTTAGATAAGATATAAATTTCTGCTTCAAATTCTGAATGTGGGGTAATAGTACCAGTCTTAGCAAGCACCTGTCCGCGTTCGATTTCTTCTTTCTTTGTTCCACGGAGTAAGATTCCTGCATTATCACCAGCACGTCCTTCGTCTAAATTCTTGTTAAACATTTCCACACCAGTAACAACTGTCTTTGTGGTGTCTTTAAGTCCAACAATTTCAATTTCTTCGTTTACTTTAACGATTCCTCTTTCGATTCTACCGGTTACAACCGTTCCACGTCCTTCAATAGAAAAGATATCTTCGATAGGCATTAAGTAAGGTTTGTCGATATCTCTTGTTGGCTCTGGAATGTAAGAGTCTACAGCCTCCATTAAATCCATAATAGGTTTTCCAGCTTCTTCGTCGTCTGGGTTTTCTACTGCCTTTAATGCAGAACCTCTTATGATAGGAGTTTCGTCTCCGGGGAATTCATATTTCTTTAACAAATCTCTTACTTCTTCTTCAACCAAATCTACTAATTCTGGGTCGTCTACTTGGTCTATTTTATTCAAAAATACCACAATATACGGAACACCAACTTGTCGTGCAAGTAAAATATGTTCTCTGGTTTGTGGCATTGGTCCATCTGCTGCTGATACAACCAAAATTGCACCGTCCATCTGTGCAGCACCAGTAATCATGTTTTTAACATAATCGGCGTGTCCAGGACAGTCAACGTGAGCGTAGTGTCGTTTTGCTGATTCGTATTCAACGTGTGATGTTGCAATAGTAATACCGCGCTCCTTTTCTTCTGGCGCGTTATCAATTTGATCAACATTTTTGTCTGCAGCTGTAAAACCTTTAGCTGCGAGTACTTTTAGAATAGCAGCAGTTAATGTGGTTTTACCATGGTCAACGTGACCAATAGTACCAATATTAAGATGCGGCTTAGAGCGATCGAAATCTGCCATGTGTTTTTGACTCTCACAGCCTTGCTTTATTAAGCAAGTTTCAACCCAGCTGTGGGAAAATTACGAATTATTAATGACGAATAATTATTAAAGAAACCTTAGCCAAATACCAATTTTCTTCAAGCATTATTTGTCATTAAAATAGCATTAATAAGCGCTAGAAATGAACAAAAATGATTATAGCATACTTTCTCAAAAAAACAAGGGCGCCCCAGGCACCCACCCTCCAGAGATACTTTTCTCGTTTTGTGAGTCACAATCAGTGCTTTTTTAGTAAATTCCTTGCATTCTATTCAACGGGTTCGAGGTATACTCTGTCGTCGTCTGTAGAAACGTCTTCATCTTCTGGAATAATGGGTTCGAACTCATCCCATCCTGCTTCCTCTTGCATCTGTCTCCAAACCGCTATATCGCGGTTAATCTTATCTAACAGCTCGTCCTCTGTCAAGGATTGAATCGAGGTTTTATCCTCTATTAAATTCTCATAATCGCCTAATGTCATTACCACAATAGGAGAATCGTATTCACTGACAACAATAACTCTATCGCCTGTCTTTTTTACCACCGCTAATACTTTCTCTAGATCTTTCATAGACACTCGTAAAAAATGCGTTCGGAACTTTTTCCCGAACAGTAACAAGAAGACAGCCCTCCAAATCTATCTAGTGCATCAATCCTATCGAATCACCACAAAAATTGCAAGAAAAACACCCCGTGATACGCCCCCCCTCTCTTTGCATAAGGGAGGGCTGGGGAGGGTTTCTTCTGTGTTGCAAATAACTCCCCCTAACCCCCTCTTACATTAAGAGGGGTAATATACCCTCATAAACTATAGATTAAACACTTTGCTATCTTTTAATTATACTAATTAACTAAATGCTATTTTAAAAAAAAGAACGCCGCAGTCCACATCGTTATGTGAACCACGACAGAATCAACTGACATCTCGGGCTAGCAATGCATCGCGACCATGTTCGTCGAGATAGACAAACAGATGCTCGTCTATACCAGGAAGTGCAAGGACATCGTCAATGCTGGTATATGGCCCACAGATTGTTCTGGCCCCAACCAGTACGGGGTCCGCACCAGCAAGCTCTCGAGCAAGATAACTCCTGGCAGCTGCTTTTGAAATGAAGAGCATAAAGCCTATCCGGGCGCCTGGGGTTGTGCTTTCTTCTGTATCTACCCGCTCATAAACCAATCCTTCCCAGTTACGGATGATCCAAACTTCAGGGAAAGGCAACTCAACAGTAGAAATACTTCCCCGAACTTGATTAGGCATGTTGATGCCTCCCTCCTCTCTTTTAGTATCAAAAAATTATATCGCCGTCAATATTCTTTTGTCATTTCGCGATGTCCCGACCATGTGGGGGAAGGACTGCATTGCGGCTGCGACGAGAAATCTGTAGTAAAACATTACACGTCCTAGTGTCCCCAGATTTCTCGTCGCAGAGCCTCTGTCGAAATGACAAAAAAGAGCCTTTTTACAGGCTCTTTTTTATAGCTCTACATTTGATTGTATTATTCTTTTGCTGGGGCACCAACACCGCGAGCGGTCTTAATCTCTTCTTCTACATTCTTTGGTACTGGTTTGTAATCGTCAAATTCCATAGCATACGAAGCCCGCCCTTGAGTAAGCGACCGTAACTGAGTAGCGTAACCAAACATCTCTGCCAAAGGTACTTGCGCGTTGATAATTTTAATATCATCTCTATCCGACATTTCGTCTATCTGCCCACGCCGTGAGTTTAAGTCGCCCATTACGTCTCCCATAAATTCTTCTGGGGTGGTAACTTCTACTTTCATAATAGGCTCTAGCAACGTTGGTTTTGCTTTACGTGCAGCATCTTTAAATGCCATAGAACCAGCCATCTTAAACGCTACTTCAGATGAATCAACATCATGATAACTACCGTCGTATACGGTAACACTAATATCGATTAACGGATAACCAGCAATAATACCGCTGTCCATTGCTTCTTTTACACCTTTTTGGACTGGTGCGATAAATTCTTTTGGAATAGCACCACCTTTAATCTTTTCAATAAATTCAAATCCTTCTCCTGGTTCTCGTGGAACCAACTTTAACCAACAATGGCCATATTGCCCACGTCCACCAGACTGACGGACATATTTTCCTTCTGCTTCTGCTTCTATCGTAATAGTTTCTCTATATGCAACCTGAGGTTTACCAACATTGGCCTCTACATTAAACTCGCGTTTCATTCTATCTACAATAATTTCTAAATGTAATTCCCCCATTCCAGCGATAATTGTTTGGCCAGTTTCATCGTCGGTACGCACACGAAACGTTGGATCTTCTTCTGATAATTTAGATAACGCAATACCCATTTTTTCTTGGTCTTGTTTTGTTTTAGGCTCGATAGCAACTTGAATAACCGGTTCTGGGAAGGTAATAGATTCCAAAACAATCGGGTTATCTGGATCGCATAAGGTATGGCCAGTAAAGGTACCTTTTAATCCTACTGCTGCTGCAATATCTCCAGCATAGACTTCTTCTACATCTTCTCTGCTATTTGCATGCAACCGCACAATCCGACCAATACGTTCTTTTTTACCGCTCGCGACATTTAAAACATAGGAACCAGCTTTAACGGTTCCAGAATACACACGGAAAAAAGCGAGTTTTCCTACAAACGGATCGGCAGCGATTTTAAATGCTAAGGCTGCAAACGGTTCGCTATCGTCGGCTTTTCTTTCTATCTCTTCTTCGTCGTTACCTGGAGCATGGCCGGTAATAGCTGGTACATCTAATGGCGTTGGCAAGTAATCTACAACTGCATCAAGCAATGGCTGCACACCTTTATTCTTAAGTGCGCTTCCACATAACACAGGGATAATATCTAAACTAATAACTGCTTTTCGTAAAATTTCTTTTAATTTTTCTACTGGCACTTCTTCGCCTGCTAAAAATGTTTCCATTGCTGATTCGTCGTTCTCTACAATCGCTTCAACAAGCTTTGCTCTATATTCTGTTGCCTTTTCTTTCATGTCCTCTGGAATGTCGACAATTTCGGTATCTTGGCCCATCTCGTCTTTATACATTATTGCATTCTGCTCGATAAGATCGACAATCCCAACGAAATTTTCCTCAGTACCAATAGGCAACTGAATTGGGAAGGCTTTTTTTGTTAACCTGCTATGGATTGATTCGACATCTTTATAAAAATCTGCACCAGTTCTATCTAATTTATTTACATAACATATTCTTGGTACCTCGTATTTGTCCGCTTGTCGCCAAACTGTTTCGGATTGAGGCTCTACTCCTGCAACGCCGTCGAACACCACAACCGCGCCATCTAGCACTCGCAAAGAACGCTCTACTTCTACGGTAAAGTCTACGTGGCCTGGGGTATCGATAATATTTAAAAGACTATCTTTCCAAAAACACGTGGTAGCGGCCGCGGTAATAGTAATCCCCCTTTCCTGTTCTTGTTCCATCCAGTCCATTTCTGCTGCACCTTCGTGTACTTCGCCTATCTTGTGTTTTTTACCAGTATAAAACAAAACACGCTCTGTTACCGTTGTTTTTCCGGCATCGATATGAGCGATAATACCAATATTACGCGTCTTTTCTAACGAATATTCACGGGCCATATTTTTACTTGTTTTTATCTACCAAAATGCGCGAAGGCACGATTTGCCTCTGCCATTCGGTGGATATCATCACGTTTTTTTACTGCCTCGCCTTGATTTTGAGATGCTGCAAGCAACTCATCTGCGAGTTTATTTCTCATTGGTTTACCTTTGCGTGCACGTGCGGCAGTTAAAATCCATCGGTAGGCTAATGCCATTCGTCTGTCGCCTCGCACTTGCATTGGAATCTGATAATTTGCACCACCAACTCTTCGGGACCGTACTTCTATCATTGGGGCTACATTTTTGATTGCTTTATTAAAAACTCCAAGCGGGTCTTGGTCTGTTTCTTCGCGGATTGCTTCGAAAGCATCGTATACAATTTTCTGGGCAATAGATTTCTTTCCATCGTGCATTACCAAATTAATAAACTTAGCAATAGTAGTGCTTTGATATTTTGGGTCTGGTTTTATAACTCTTTGTGGGGCTTGTTTTCCTCTCATATTTAGGATTTAGGTTTCTTAGCACCGTATTTTGATCGACTCTGCATTCGGCCGTCTACTCCAGTGGTGTCATATACTCCGCGAACAACGTGGTAACGAACACCAGGTAAATCTCTTACGCGTCCGCCCCTAAGTAATACAATAGAGTGCTCTTGTAATTGATGTCCTACTCCAGGAATATAAGCGGTTACTTCCATTCCGTTCGATAATCGTACACGAGCGATTTTTCGTAAAGCCGAGTTAGGCTTTTTTGGTGTCATGGTTGTTACCTTTAAACATACTCCACGTTTAAATGAAGAACCTTTCTTTAATTCTTTTCGAGTTCGGTTAGAAGGATTATAAACATACCGCAATCCTGGTGATTTTTCTTTCTGCGGTTTTCTTTTTCTTCCTTTTTTTATTAACTGTCTTACGGTAGGCATATCGTCGGACCAAAGCTTCAGATTCCGGATCCTGTAATGAACAGGCTCCTCCACCTTTCGCTTGCTCCTCCTCTTCAAAAAAATGCTTGCTCGCCACCAGAAGTGGCTCCGCCCACCATTTTTTTGAGTACAGGAGAATTAAGGTATTTTTTAAAAAAATTTAAATTAAAAAGGCTGAACGGATCAGCCACGAAGCGCACAAAGATAGTATCATACCGCCTTTTTTTCGTCAAATTCCGCTTACACTCGTGTTTGGGAGGTCTCCCCTCCTTTAGAAGGAGGGGATTAAGGGGTGGTCTCCATTACTGGCTTAATGATGAATATGAACAATCATCTCCAATAGCAATATATTGAAGATCCTTCGGGATGCACTCAGGATGACATTTTTTACCCAATCAGGTGCATACCTCTCCCTCTAAAGTAGGGGGAGATTGAGAGGGGGTCTCGCCATTTGATCATCCAAGCATTTTCAGCACTAATCCAAAAAACCACTGAAACAATCCACCTAAAAAGCTACCAGGTGTAAACGAATCTATAATAATCACCAAAAACAAAATCCACGGGCCTTTTGTTTCCCACATCGCTTTTCGCTGTTGCCATTCGTAACTATCTGGCAATAGGGCGTACGCTATTTTAGAACCATCTAACGGCGGGATTGGAAGTAAATTAAATACCATCAACACTACATTTATCATTATAAGAAAGATAAAAAACTGAATAATAAGGCTTTCTGGAGAAAATGCAAAAGACCCTAAAAGAACCCTTGTTACCACCACAAACACAAAAATACTCAGTAAATTCGAAACTGGCCCTGCTAATGCTACTAAAGCAGACCCAAGTTTTGCGCTTTTTACTTTATGTAAGTTAAAAGGATTAAACGGCGCTGGCCTTCCCCACCCAAACCCAATTACGAGCAACAGCAAAAACCCCATAGGGTCTACATGCGCCAGAGGGTTTAAGGTAAGCCGGCCCATATCTTCGCCTGTGTGGTCGCCTAAATACCGCGCCATAGCTACATGCGCGAACTCGTGAATAGTTATGCCATATACTATGGCAACTACCCATATCACAAAAAACACAGGATCGGTAAACAGTTTTGCTAAAATCATACGAGATAATCGTATAAGGTTCTTGTCTGAATGTCAAAAAAAGGATAATGTTATTTGTTCGCAAGCACAGACTCGCTGTGCACCGAAATATGCACCTTTAAGGAGGCACGAGTATGGATCAAGTAACAAAAGACTTGCTAGAAAGGATTCAGCACTCTTTGCAGGAAGCGGGCGTGAAAGACGAGCCTGTTGGAAGAAGGTTCATCTTCCATGACAATTCGGGCCATCACATAATTGGCACCGTCACAAGCTCAGGAGGATCTGAAGAAGAAGGAGTGGTTCTGTACGTGAGCGCTCCCAGGTTCGGGGGAGTGAGTATCCTTTACCTGAGATATGACCCCAACCAGGCCTCGTGGCTAGCTGTCGGTGAAGGCGAAAGAACCACCAAAGGAACCTTTAGCCTCATTCGATAGTCATTCTCTGCTCGTGGACAAACTCTCCAACCTTCAACCCACTTCCCCCGATTCGCAATATCGGGGTCTTTTTTTATTTAAAAACAGCGCAAAACAACGCTTGACAATATTTATTTATTATGATATTTTACTCTCGCTATGTGCGATGGTGTTGCCGTATATGTTGGCTTTGCAACAATGTCGCACCGGCGAATTTTTATGAAGATCATGTTAAATTGCACGGCGAAAAAACAGAGAAAATCAAAATCTGAATTCGCATTTGTGCCCGCACCTTGACCCGACCTTCGCGACGAGGAGACGGAACGATGACGACGCGACGAGAGGCCGGACGCAGCAGCTTCACTCAGCCGCCAAAGCCCGAACTCGGAGTTCGAGTTCTCCCAGAAGAGCTCAGCAGAGCCATCTACACCAACTTAAAGGATGAAGGGCCCAGCCTGGTAGCGAAACTTCGCTGGAACAACGACACCCAAACGTGGGTGGGAGTCTGTGACGAAATGCGAGCCAGGGATGGCCTGGTCTGCTTCCTAAATGATGGCATTGCGCCTACCATGGGCGAATGCATCATGATAACAAACCACGGAGGATCCGTGGTAATGGGAAGAGTGATCCCCATGCCAAGGATTCACCTTCCAGCGTTCCGAGGACCTTTTGCGTCTGTTTCACAGACAGAAGATCTACCCGGATCTTTCGTCTACCGTGCAACAGTCCTCGCAGACGAACTAGACGAAAACATCGACCTTCTTGATTCACCGCAGGTTGAAACAAACCGGCTCATGGTCATAGGGCTAGAGGTGATTGATGGATATCCGCACGTCCATCTTCGCCATGATGACCCAAACGAAGAGAGCGACTTGGACAAGCTCGGAGTACGCCCCTCAAGGGACGAGTACTTCTCTGTCCCTACGAGCCTCAGGAACCTGCGGCCAGGAATGTCGTTCTTCTTTACTCGAGACGAAAGCCTCTGTCCAGACCTCGAAGAATGGCAAGGCGCGCAGGTTGCAGAACAGGCGCCGCGATGGTTCTTCTAAACAACAAACTCACATCCTCATGAAAGGAGGAATTATAGGTGGTACTCGTTGCATCCTGCAGCCGGTACCACTTTTCGTTTTCTTAAAAATAATTTAATGATGAATAATTCCAAGCTCCAAAGATTCTTCGATTGAGACAATCTCCTTGTCACAAGGACGGGGCGCGGCTGAATGACGAATGGAAAGGGGTCCTCCTTACTCGTCATCCAGCCTGCCCCGTCCGTAGTCTGCTTGACAGAGTGACTGGGGAGGAGACTGCATGTCGGCGAAGGATCTCTGCATATCACAATCAAAACATACGAATACACACATCGCTAATGACTATAAAAAAATAATTGACCTCTATACAAATATCTGGTACAGTATGTCTCGTTATCAATAATACCTCTCTATGGCTAAAGAATGTTACCTCTGCAAGCGAAGTTCTAAAATGTCTTTATCTCGATCGCACTCAATGGTAAAAACAAAACGTCGCGTTTATCCAAATCTTCAAACAAAAAAGATAGAAGGAAAAAAACGAGACGTTTGTACCAGGTGTCTACGAGTAATGTCTAAACTTGCTGCTTAAATCAACGAATATCCCGAAAGGGATATTTTTTGATCTTTCTATCAAAAATTTGGTATTATAAAGATATAAAATAAACACCTAAAATATGAAAAATGAAAAACGAGGTCTTACTCAACTTACAACACTTGGGTTTATCCTCTTGGTCCCAACCGCACTCTTTTGGACTGGTGCAATATTCAAACTCTTTAACTTTTTTCCAGACTCGCCGCTTACAAAATCGTTCCAATCGCTTACCCCTGCCACTGGTTTTATTTTAACGATTGGATTACCGGTCCTTTCCTTCTTACTTGCTATTACTGGAATAATAAAAAACAAACAAGAAGAAAAATTCCTAAAAGCAGCACTGCTTATTATCAGCATTATTCTTGTGTTCGCAATGACCGCCGTATTCTTAATTCAGTACGTTATTGGCTAAATTTCTTATGGCGCATCTCTCTGTTAAGGAGGGAACCATCCGTCAGGCAATGGCAATAAACGAAACAATCCCCGAGTTCTCTTCGCCACAGCCATACACTGCAAACTACTTTACTGATCGGTATAGAAAAAAAGATCACTGTATTCTGATTGCATTTGTAGGCAATGCACCAGCAGGATATATGGTAAGCTACGATAGAGACTCTGATAATTCTTTCTACTGCTGGATGGCGGGGGTTGATCCACTGCACAGAAGAAAGGGAGTGATGAAACAGTTGATGACACACCAGCTGCAATGGGCTAAAGATAAGGACTACAAAAAACTAACGATAAAAACACGAAACTGCCGCAGAGAAATGCTGGCTTTTTTAGTTTCGAATGGATTTATGTTTACCGAAACAACACCCTACGAAGAAATAGAACAAACCAGAATCCATTTAGAAAAATTACTTTAATTAAAAAAATCACCCCTCGTACTCTATTCGGAGGGGTGCCAGCTGGAACATGAATTGAGGCCTAGGCTCGATCCAACAATTGGACGAGATAGGTGGTTCCATGATTCCAGCTGGCTTTTGCGTACCTACGAAAGTCTGACGAACTGAGGACTTATTTCGAAATCGTCAAACGCCACGCAGGTACACACTCTAAAGTTGAGAAAGAACGAAAAAATAAGGAGGAAGGCTGACATCCATTAAACAGGCATACCAGCCTTCAAAGAAAATATCTGAAAGGCTCGCGTCGCTGTTCCTTTTTCAAGCCCGCTACCACTACTATTCCCCGCAACGGCCCCTGGGCGAGCAATGGGATCAGAAATCTTCTCACACCCCTGTTATAGTCCTCCCAGAAACAAAAGTCAAGAAGTTTTTTTTGACAAGCTCCCAAAAGCATTGTTAGATATATGCAACGAAGCCTCGCACCAAAGGAGAACTGGTCATGGTATTACGTCGCCGCAGTGTGCAAATCGCCTTCATGCTAGCTCTCTTCGCATTCCTCTTGGTAATCCTCGGCTGTGGTGGGTCGCTTCTTGGCCCGCCACTTGTAGTTTGTGTGAATGTTTCAATCTTTACGGTCCCGGTAACGATCCGAAACCAAACCGGAGAGACCGTTTTCCTTGAGCAAAACACAAACGGCATCTGGACGAGAATCGCCTCGATTAGCCCTGCCAAAGAGCCGGTACCAACAACAAAGCTCCAGCTTGGTTCATGGTCAATAGAAGACTCGTTCAGCTTTGAATTCGAATCTGGCCAAGCTTCCCAATACACGCGGTCCGAGATTGTGGCCATGGTAAAATTGAAGTGCCAGGACTTTACCCTTCACGAACAAGGAGGCCGCCCGGTGCTTGAACCAACCACTGAGAGCACAAGCCAGCCAGTCGCTGGCGCCCCTAACCCTACCTCCCGTGGGCCTTAGTAACTGTAGATACGTCTACACACTAAGGCCCCGTTCTGTTTTATAGGAGACATTCACTAAAATTTCTTCCCAAGGTATACTTATAGTAAGTAACCTATTAACCATTACAGGCTCTATGTCAGAATCAACTAAATTATTAATCGCACCAGGAGCACTCTTTCGTGCTGCTTGGGCAAGACTCAAACAACGACAAAAAACACTGCTTATTCTTTCGGCTCTCTATGCTGCTTCTATTCTCTTATACTCGTTATATGCGCAAGGAGATCCTAACCTAGAATTAACAAATCCAAGCAGCATACTTTTTGTTGTTGGGTTTATTCTTTTTACACTTCTGTATGTACTTATTGCCGTATGGGCACCATTAGCATTACTTATTGCGAGCTTGTCAAAAGAAACCACAAGCAACGTTAAGGTAACCCTAAAGAAAAGCTTAAAACTTATTATCCCATCAATCGGAATAAATATTGTTATGATGGTTATTGTTTTAGGTGGGTATATCGCATTTATTGTTCCAGGAATTATTCTTGCTGTTCAATTAATGTTTGCTTTGTACGTATATGTAGACGAAAACCTTGGCATTATGGATTCGATTCGGAAATCTCGCATTCTCGTGAGAGGTAGATGGTGGGCTATTGTTGGAAGGTCGATATTATTATCGCTCGCAGTATACGCATTGTTTATTATTGCAGGAATTATTTCTTATATAATCGGCGTTGCTGTGGGAGGAGGAGAACTTGCACAAATTATATTAACGTCTATTGTAATGTTTCTCTATATTCCTTACACCATGTGCTTTATGGCCGAGTTATACTTAAGCTTAAAAGAATCGAGAGGCGAAATAACCCCAGAGCAAAAAGAGAAAAACGAACACTACCTCCATGTTTGGTTGATTGTTGGTATTGTGCTTATAGCACTTGCGATAGCTGGTGGAATTGCTGCGGGAATTTTTGTTGCAATAAACGCGGCAAGCTAATTACCTTCATTATAAAATACTTACCTTAATTTTCTTGGTGAGTATTTTTTTACTAAGTTTTATAAATAAGCTTGACCTTAAACGACATCTCCACTATATTTTAAACAACAAAGAGATAGTACTCTCTGATTGTGGGTAAACACATCCCCCCAACTCAAGAGATTACTGCCTCTCCATCGTACCCCGATCTGCTCGCCATTCCGACCCGGCGAGCTCTTTTTTTTTTGCTTAATGTTTAGGATTTTTGTATTATTGTATACATGAAAGCAGAAACAAAAAAAATACGAATAGTAATTTTAGGAGCCGGGTTTGCTGGTGTTAATACTTTTCGTTATCTCCACAAAAAATTCCACAGCAACAAACAAATAGAAATAATTATAGTAAACCCAAAAAATTATTTCCTGTTTACTCCCCTCTTACACGAGGTTGCAACCGGTGGATTACCGCCAGATACTATAATGCAACCTATTCGTAGTTTTATTACCTGCTGCCAAACAGATTTTTACCAAGCAACCGCACAAAAAATACATAGCCAAGAACAATTAATACAAACTTCGCTTGGGAATATTTCATACGACTATTTAGTAATTGCACTTGGTGCAAAAACAAACTTTTTTAATATTACCAATGCACGCAAACATTGCTTTACATTAAAAACAATGGAAGATGCCATTAAACTTAAAAATCACGTCATAGAATGCTTCGAACACGCCCGCCATGAGGCAGATGCAAAAAAACAAAAACAACTGCTTCAATTTGCCGTTATTGGCGGCGGCCCAACCGGAGTAGAGATAGCCTCCGAGTTAGCAGAATTTATTCATAAAACTTTTAGAAGATTCTACCCCTTGGAATTAATGCAGCATGCGCAGGTTCATTTAATAGAACGCTCAGACAAATTGGTTTCTTCGTTTGCACCAACAATTCAAAGAGAGAGCCTGAAACAATTACAGAAAGCTGGCGTTAACATGCATCTCCAACAATCAGTAGAGAGCATAGACGAAAACGGCATTACCCTAGAAAGCGGAAAAACGCTACACACTGCTACTCCCATTTTTGTTGCAGGGATTAAAGCCGCTGAAATAGAGTTTGATATAAAACCAGCAAAATCTTTCGACGGAAAAATTACTGTAAATGCAAGTCTTCAGATTACTAGTTCGCCAGAAATATTTGTGCTAGGCGACATGGCAGATCACCCGGAAAACGTGCCAGCACTCGCGCAAGCTGCAGTACAGCAGGCCAGTGCAACTGCCATCAACATACAACGACTCATAAACAATAAACCTGTAAAAGCTTTTCATTATAAATCCGCTGGAATGCTATTGTCGCTAGGAAGATGGAAAGCAGCAGCGCAAATAGGTAGTTTTTCGCTCACCGGTAGGTTTGCATGGTGGATGTGGAGAACTATTTATTTTGCAAAACTTATTTCATGGAAACAGCGATTACGAGCAACCGTAGAATGGACTATTAGAATCTTTACCCACCGCGATATTTCCGAGCTTTAACTCTTCTTCTGTCATTTCGAGAATCCGCCTATTAGCGGAGACGAGAAATCTGTAGTCGAGCAATACCTGTTCATTCGTTCCCCGATTTCTCGTCGCCGAGCCTCCTCCCCAGTAACCATTCGGTACGGGGCGCGCGAAATGACAAGCAAGGATTTAAAAACTTAAATCTCAAATTAGGCTTTCTTTAGCATAAATAAACGGCTCATGCAGTGAGCCGTTTATTTTTTGATCCATAAACCACAAGATTAAATTGACATTAAAATCATTATTTAGTATATTCGTATTAGCAGGAAATCGTCCCTTCCACACAGACTCGACAGGAGCGTCTCGGTGTCTTCGTCACAAGTAACATCAGCTGCAGCACTCATCGGCTTCCGTCTCCCCCAACAAAGGAGGGGGGAGAATGCCAGGCTTCCTAGCATGGCAGAAACAAATGCTCAGATGCAGAGGAAAAGCCTCTCTCGGTTTGCCAGAGATGGCACAACTCTAGAGGTTCGTCAGCTCGCCTGGACATTGCTTTCTCTTCTCGCTGCCAATGGAACAACAGCGCCTCTTACGGTTGTTGATGTCCTCGAGTTGTCTTCGCCAGCACCCCTAGTACTGGGTGCAGCAGACGACCCACACGTGCGCAGCTCACTCGAGCTCGCGCACATCAGCTTACCTTCACGAGCTGCATCGGAAATCATGAGAGAACTCTTCACCAAAGAGACTCTCGTAGCACACGGAATCGCCACATGAAACTTCTCGTTCTCGGCCCCGAAAACCACCACCCCGCGATAGCCGGTCTCAATGGAGACCACCAGATCGAGACCATGCTAGATCGCCTACTTCGAGAAGATGTTGACAGGCGAACAGGATCCGGAACTTTCGGGAACCTGAACCGCGCTGCAGCTGGCAAACGGGCGGTAGTCATCGACTTGAGTGACCTCTGCAATACAGGAACTCGAATCAGGGCGATGGCAGCACGGCACATCCAGGAGTCGACGGATACTTGGCCGGATGTGATCGTCATCCCGAGCGCGAAAAACAGCGGGATCGTCAAGATAGGAAGAAGGGACACCTTCAACCCTGAGAATTCCGCCAAAGCAACTACGCGCGAAGAGCTCCAAGGGATTCTCGACTGGATGGAAAACCGAAGAGCCGGGCAGGAGCTACAAGTCATCGATGCTGCGCTTCAGCATCCCAGACACGAAGCCAGCACACACGACTGACGGCCTGGATGCGCTTCGTGCATTATCGAACACGAGCTATGTGTTCAAGGGTACCTCAACGACTCCAGGGGTACCCGTTTTTATTCCAAAATTATCTCCCTAATTGATTTTTCACGCCCGCTCGTATACGATTACTCCATTATGGCATTACAAGACGAACTCCAAACACGCGAAGATCAGCTTAAAAAAATAAAAACAGCTGGTATTGCTCCGTATCCAGAAAAATTTCCTAAAGACAAAACAATCCAGCAGGCATTAGGATTAAAAGAAGAAGACACCCTATCTACAGCCGGCAGAATTACCTCTATTCGAAAGATGGGGAAAATTACATTTTGCCATATTTCAGATATTACCGGCAAAATCCAAGTGGTATTACAAAAAGATGCTGTAGGAGAACATGCCTATACCGAGTTTCATGAAATATATTCACTCGGAGACTTTATCGGTGTATCTGGAGAAATGTTTGTTACAAAATCTGGTGAGCTTTCACTAAAAGCCCATAAAACAGTATTCCTCGGCAAAGCACTCTTACCGCTTCCAGAAAAATGGGCTGGATTAAAAGACACCGAAATAAAATATCGTCAGCGATATTTAGATTTAATTGCAAACCAAGACAGCAAGGAATTATTTGTATTCCGAAGTAATGTTATAAAAACATTACGCGAATTCTATTGGCAACATGGGTTTCACGAAGTAGAGACATCAACCCTTACTCATGCTGCTACTGGTGCGGTTGCAAACCCATACAAAACGCACCACGATGCGTTGGATCAAGATTTATTCCTACGTATTTCTCACGAGCTGCCATTAAAAGAATTAATTGTAGGTGGGTTTGATAAAGTATTCGAAATAGGGAAAGCATTTAGAAACGAGGGATTAGATCCATCTCATTTACCAGAGCATACACACATGGAACACTATGCTGCGTATTGGAATTTTGAAGACAACATAGATTTTACCGAGAAAGTGTTTGCAACGCTATTCGAGAAATTAAACATTCCAGAAACAATCGAATACGAAGATGGCACCAAAGTAAACTTTAAACAACCATGGCCACGAGAAAACTTTGTAGAACTCTTAAAAGAAAAAACTGGAATAAACATTACTGCCTATACCGAGGCAGATGAACTACGAGCGGCTATAAAAAAGAAAGATATAGCATTCGAAGGCTTAGACGAAATGTCGTTGCCAGGGTTAATGGATAATCTCTATAAAAAAGTTGTTCGTCCGACATTAATTAACCCAGTGTTTCTATACGGCTACCCTGCTGTATTACAACCGCTTGCACGAAGAAACGACAAAGACGAAAACATAGTAGACCAGTTCCAATTAGTAATAAATGGTTGGGAAATTGTAAAAGCCTACAGCGAGCTTGTAGACCCTATCGACCAAAAAGAACGCTTCGAAGAACAGGCAGAAAGTAAAGAAGAAGGTGAGACAGAAGTTATGGAAGGCGACGACGAATATATTACTGCCATGAAACATGGTATGCCGCCAATTTCTGGTTGGGGTATGGGAGTAGATAGACTTGTTTCTTTGTTATCTGGGAATTCAAATTTAAGAGATGTAGTACTGTTTCCTTTGCTACGTAAAAAAGATTAAACAGACCACCCCTCTATCCCCTCCTTCTAAAGGAGGGGACATGACACAATCGGTAGAGACGCGGCGATGCCGCGTCTTTTGATACATTTAAATAAGACGTATCACCGATACGTCTCTACAAAACAAAAACACAGTAGTCGGTGTTTTTTATTTCTTTAATAAGCAACACCCTCTTGGGGATAATCCCGAAAGAGGGTGAGCTAAATACCATGGTGTGTCATAAACCCTTGGTGCTTTAACCAGAAGTGAAAAGTGTTCCCAAGTGCAAGTAGTTTAGTCTACCTAAAGGCAGAGTAAACGCATGAGCCCGCAGACCACTTCCACGGAAGTGATCGATAAGGACTACCTTGAGATTTTTTATAGAACACATTTTACACCCCTAGCCTCAGCTAAATACAGTATATCATTATTAGTATTAAATTGAAATGAAGAGAGGCCGTGCGTATAAGTATCTGTTGGATACACGCACAGCCTCCTCGGTGACGAAATGATCTCAGTCTTCGGGCTCTAGCGACCGATCTTCCACGTCGTCGATGTTGGAAAATCAAACGCCAAATAGTCGGTTCGAGGCGACGGTGAAGCAGTCGGAGGCTCCACAGGCTCTGTGACAACAGTGTCGTCGGTTACCTCCACCAGAACCTCTGCCGGATCGACAGATAACGCAGTTACTTCTGGCGGAGTGTGATTGCTTGCGACGGACATGGAAACCGCTCCTTCGCTTCCTTAGGATTCAGCCTAGCCCATCAAAAAACCCCTTTCGTCGTGGGGTCTCTGGTGAGCACATCGTTCGTTTCAAGTCGTTCGCTATGCAGTACCAAACCCCATCCCGTTAAAACGGGATTTCACATTCGCTGATGTGCATTTAGAGTGCTGATAATACATATACCGAAAATAATTCTACCACTTCCTCCCTATTTGTCAAGTGGGGAAGGAGAGAGGCAAATCGTTATCTACCTCTCCCTTCCAAGTTCTCGTACCGGTTAGTCCGCACCACGCAGGCCCTGTCCGCCTACTTCATCATTGCACCATGTTGCCCAGGTGACATCACCATCATCGGCATCTGGCGGCGGAATCGCGCCGGAGTGCTGCGGGTCGCCTGACATTCCAGGTTCGCCCGCGAGAAAATCCGTTCCCCAGCAGCCGCCAGGTGCAAGTCCGCAGTTGACTCCGTTCTCGTCTCCGCAGCAACCCCCACAAGGAAGGCTTCCTGTAATGTGGATTTTCGTGCTGCTCGGCGTTGCGATTTTTTGAGCCACAATGGACTCCTTTTTGTTGGCTTCAACTCGTAGGGTGCTCTCTCTTGCGCCCGTTCCTTGGCCTAGCTCTGACAGCGGCAAGCGTAGTCGAACTCGGCGTCTCTCAAAGTAGCTAGAAACTTCTCAGCCGCCTCGGCACTCGTATGGTGTTCGGGCTGTTCTTCTTCAAGCCGCTCTTCGTCGAGGTGTTCGGTCGCCATGGTTTGTCCTCTCCGAGATAGGCAGAAAAAAACATCGCCCTTTTTAGGTGGCGAGTCTTGATTTCTGCTTAGGTTATCTACGCTTATGCTTCAGTATCAAAACTCACCTTGTCTGTGACAAGTTTATTAATAATAAAGAGTTTGGATGTCTGCTGATGCATATTGATACTTACATTAAAGAATTTTCATTCATGCGTCAAGAAAAACTGTGGAAAACTAAAAAGGAGCCTTTCGGCCCCTTTTCTTTTTGAGTGATGAAAAATTAAAACATTATATCTTCTTCTGCTCGTTTATAATCGTGAATTTCCTCTGGGGTAAACCACAATCCAATTTCGTTGTCCGATTCTTCCTGCGTTTCCGAGGCATGTACAATATTTTTAATTGCACGTTTTTCTAAATTTGCAACTGCTGGAGAATCTACACTATAGTCACCTCGAATAGTTCCCATTTCCGCAAATACAGGCAATGAATGGCCAACCAATTTACGAACCATATCTATCGCATGAATTCCTTGAATAACCATCGCCACAATAGGCCCAGATGATAAGTATTCAAAAATTTGTTCTTTAACCATTGTTCCAATTTCTTTTTTGTCGTCTGTTCCCTGAGCTTTGATAGGATCTATTTTATATTCCTCAAAAGTGCTCAAAGTTTTTTCTCCCAAGCGTTCTACCCAGGCAGGATCGGATGGCAAATGGCTTTCGAGGTGTTCTCTGTCTACCCAAACCATTTTCATGGCTATTACCTTTAACCCGCGGCGCTCGACACGATTAATAATATCGCCAATAAGCCCCCGTTTTACTCCATCTGGTTTAACCAGCGCTAATGTTCGCTCTTGTTTCATCTTTTTGTGCATATATATATGAGATTCAGAAAACCGACCCTTCGGCCGGCAGCGTGTTGTGCAACTCGCCTTATTCCTGAGATTCTTTATCAATCTTCTTTAAAACGTCCTTGATTTTATCAGACACTTGTTGTGGGGTCAAGTTTGCTTTTATAAGGTAATCGTACGCTCCAAGCGACTTTCCTTTTTCTATATCCTCGTCTTGGCCAAGATTTGTAAGCATAATAACTGGCACATCTTTTGTTTTCTCGTTTGCTTTCATCTTTTCGAGTACCCCAAAACCGTCTAGTTTTGGCATAATAACATCTAACAAGACAACATCAAAGTCGCCTTTTTCTATTTCTGCATACCCTGCCTCGCCATCTAACGCGGTTGTCACCTTAAATTTATCGTGCGACAACTTGGTTTTGTACATTTGAGAAAGCAATTCATCGTCCTCAACTAAAAGGACAGATGCGTTTTTTGGTGACATAGCTCATCTGTTAATTTCCACCCCATTATAACATGAGAACTTATAAACCACCAGAAAATTGCGGAACTGTCGAATACCTTGCTCCATCGGAAGTAATGGTAATGTCGCCATGAATATCGGTACGAAATGTGGGAATATTCGAATCTTGAAGTGTTTTAAGGGTTCTAAAATTCGGATGCCCAAATCTATTCTCTTTGCCTGCCATAATAATTGCCACCTCTGGGGTAGTGCTGTGTATAAATTCTTTGCTGGTAGATGTTTTGCTTCCATGATGCGCAACCTTTAATACATCTATATCGTGAAACAAATTCTTTTCTATTAACCTTTTTTCTATCTCCTGGGTAATTTCTCCTGCAAATAAATATTTCTGATCTTTGTACACTAGCTCGGCAACGACAGACCCTTCATTTGCGTCTTTTAATGTTTGAGTATTAATAAATTGCTCTTGTGGCCATAAAAAAGTGAGAAAAAGATCCTCTCCTAAAGTGATGCTGCGTTCTGATGAAACAAAATGCGTTGGAATATTTTTTTGTTGTGCAAGCAATACAAATGCTTTCCAATCTTCTGTTTCGTACGGAATATCTGCTGTTATAATTCGTTCTACCTTATATCTTTCTAAAACATCTATAAACCCAAAAAAATGATCTGACTGCGGATGGGTGATGATGATAAGGTCTATGGTTCTATCATAAAAAGGCAGTGTTCTGCCAAGCTTTTGGATAAGCGAATTATCTGGCCCACCATCGATAATAATGTTTTGTTGATACGGCGTTTGAATAAGCACAGAATCGCCTTGTCCTACATTAAAAAACGTTATTTCGAGCTGTTTTAGAGCCTGTGTTGGACTAAAATAAAACACCAATAACAAGCCTAATGCCCCTAAAAAAATCACAAAAGATGTTAAAACAAGCCATTTTTTAGATAAAACAAACATTGACAAATAAGTATTATTATGCTAATATATCAGCATTAACACAGAGCTTGGGTTGGACTTAGAATGGACAGTATAGAATACATCCCGCTTTCGATCTTGATCTTCGCCTGCTTCTTGCAGATGCTCACTCAAAATCCCGAAGGGTAATCTATGTTCCGCGAAGATACTCCCAAGTTCACAGCTGCCCTGCTAGCTGCAGTCGCGTTGTCGGCCGCTATAGCACGACAACTTGGCTTGAACCAGCTGATGGCGATAGACCTCGAACAAGCGCTTCTCTTCGCAGCAACCCTAATCGCCTTGACGAGGCTCTCGCTACGCAATCCGTTAAGGAAGAGGTAACACTCCCATGCGAGCAACTCTGACCGTACTCGTTATAACAGCAGCACTCGCGGTTTGGGTCTGGAATCAAGGTTCCGAACCCCTCCTTGAGGTGGGCTTCACCGTCAGCCAGAACGACCGAGTGGAAGACGTGCTCGAAGATCGTTCTAAAGAAAGGCTTAACCTCGAACTTCCAGGAGTGGAATTCGTCGGAGTCCAACTGAAGTCGACGGCCTACAATCGAGACTTCAGCAAGGAGGTAGTGGCCATTGTTACATACACAAGGCCATAAACACCAGCGTCCAACAATCCGTTCCCCGTAACCAGAGCTCGCCGCGACCCGCCCCGCGTCGAGCTCTTACCATTTCTACGAAGCCTTTCCCCATACATACGTATGGGTTTTATAATATCAAAATTTAGAGGTGGAGAGTATTTTCTTGCGATGCCAAGCAAGCAACAACCAACCCAGTAATCCATAACTTATTATTAACCATGGCCACGAAAACCACTCAATAGAAACACTCGCCCACCCAAACCCAGACAACCACTCTGCAACTCGAATAACGTATTCCAGCAATATCCACACCGGAAAAGAAACAACAGAAACAGCTAAATATCCTAAAGGAACAATCGCTACAACAAACGTTACAACAGCCCCAAGTGCCATTACCCAAGGAACTACTGGTAAAATTAACAAATTCGCAAATAAACTTACAACAGATAATCTTCCAAATATATATAAAATTAAAGGCAGTGTCGCGATAGTTGCAGCAAGTGTTGCTGTTGCTATCTCTTTTAAAAACAAAAACTTCCCAGTTCTTAATCTTTCAAACAATGGCTCTATATACACTAATCCAAGAGTTGCCAAAAACGATAATTGAAAACCAGCGTCGTATCGTAAAATCCATGGATTAATAGCCACCATGGCGGCAGCTGTTACCAATAATGCATTCCCAATAGATTGTTTTCTTCCTATGGTATATGCCAATGCTCCAATTATGCCAAATAATGCCGCCCGCACTACAGAGGCTTGTCCACCAACAAAAATAACAAACACTCCTATTAACGGCATCATCAACCAAAATGCGTGTCGCCTATTTATCCAGACCCAGGGAGCAAGAATTAAAACAAATCGAACAATGAGTGTGATATTATATCCAGATATCGCAATAATATGTGTTAAACCAACCCTATTAAAATCTTCTAGCAATCCCTCTGGAATGCTTCTTCTTGCTCCAACTAAAATACCTGCGAGCAAAGACGAATGTGGCTCTGGTAAAGATTGGTTAATAGAACTAAGCACTTTCTGCTTTAACGTTAAGATAGATTTAATAATAGTATTACCCTGAGTTTCTACCACATTAACGCTTTTAGGATAATAACAAACCGCATCGATAGTTTTTGTTTTTAAATAATTCCCATAGTCGAAATCTTCTATAACTCCTGGCTGCTGAATTTTACAGGTTATATTTAAGACATCTCCATAATTATATTCTGGATACAATCTGGTTGTTACAAGAATATTTCCTTCGTAGTCTTGTGGTTGAATCGAAATTCGTTGCTTGTCTGAAAGTCTTTCGGGCTCTCTAAAAATTCCCCCCTTAAATGACACTTCCTTTTCTTTGTGAATAAGGATGGAGTTTTGCAATTCTGTAGTGCCTATCGAAAATCTCCCTATTCCCAAAAATAAAAAAAGAATAGCCAGAGACAAAGCTACTATTCTTTTCTTCTTAAATATAAATGCGATTACAAGCGTGATTGCAGCTAGTATTCCTGTTGTTACAATGATGACCGGAGGAGGAACTATAAATGTCGCAACAAATACTCCAATTAAAAAAAAGATTCCTGCTATTCTTAAAATTTGATATGGATATAATTGATTTTGTTTGTCATCCCGCGGTGCCCCGTCCTTGTGATGGGGGGCCCCGACTCGGGATCCAGGAAATTTATTAATTCTCATAAAACATGGATTCCGGCTCAAGGCCGGAATGACGGAGTGGATGCAATTGATTTATAACCTTTCCCATGATAGCTTATAAATAACGTCCACGCGTTCCTTACGAAGGGTAAAACCATGACCAAACAGACTTGTGACGGCCCCGAATGGGACGACGGTCAACGCTTTCGAGTGAACAAAAGGGCTTTCGAAGCGCTCTACATGTTCTCACTCGTGGGGTGGTCACTGATAACCAGGTTTGCTGCATCGGACAGTGGCACGTTCGTACAGCTAATGGTATTCGGCTCGATCGCAGCAGTCCTGCTGATCTCCTATGTATCCTGCCGATTTCTTCGAGTCGGCCGAGTGGCTGGAGTTCGAGCTACCACTCTCACGGCAATATCCATCACTGGCGGGATCTGTCTCCACTGGACCTACAACATCTTCAGTCAAGCAGCGGGACTCTAGGCTGCTAAACAGAAGAAAGGACACCTCGATGTCGATAACTTGGTTCGAACGAGGAGTTGGATGCTCGCTCAAGTTCATGTCCGAGAGAAGCACGATCATCCATCCAACGGTTCTCCTTGTGGCGTCGTTCGTAGGCTGTCGACTTGCATCCCCCCATGGGATAGCTGCGGTCTTAATACTGACCATACTGATCTTTGTGTCGGTGCTGGGGTGCTACTTCGCTCTCGCCTACAAGAAGCAGAGGTCGGAACAGCGACTACCCTGGCGTCTCTCTATATTGTCAGGGGGAGCGATAGTCATCCCCTTTCTCTTCACGATAGGAACCATACTTCACAAATCTGCGAAGCTCTAGGCTCCCTAGCAGCTTCGTGAACAGCCAACTTACCAACCTGACCATCGTCCTAACCGGTGGTCGTTTCTTTTTTCCACTTTAAATACGCTTCGATAAATTCCTCTAAATCCCCATCTAATACATCTGAAGGTGAGGTAGATTCAAATTCTGTGCGATGGTCTTTTACAAGTTTGTAGGGATGCAACACATACGACCGTATCTGATTCCCCCATTCGGCAGACAACACCTCGCCTCGTAAATCTCGTTCTTCTTTTTCTCTATCGTGTTCTAACTTTTTTGCAAGCTTGCCACGTAATATCATCATCGCGGTTTCTTTGTTTTGATGCTGCGAGCGCTCGTTTTGGCAGGTAACGGTTATATTGGTTGGGAGATGAACAATCCTAACAGCAGAATCGGTTGTGTTTACCGATTGGCCGCCATGCCCAGATGCCCTAAATACATCTATCCGTAATTCAGATTCAGGGATTTCGATATTTCCAACCTCTGGCAATTCTGGCAAAACATCTACCAACGCAAAAGAAGTATGCCTCATATTTTCGGCATCGAAAGGAGATATTCGCACTAACCTATGAACACCAGCTTCTGCTTTTAAGAACCCATACACATACCTACCATCTATCTTTACGGTAACGCTTTTAATACCAGCCTCCCCGCCACGAGAAATATCTAACACCTGAAACGACCAGTTCTTTTTATCTGCAAACCTGGTAAACATTCTAAACAGCATTTCTGCCCAATCTTGAGCATCTACCCCACCCGTCCCAGCATGAATAGAAAGAATCGCATTACTCTCGTCGTACGCGCCGTCGAATAATACAAAAAATTCCAGCTTTTCAAACTGGTTTTTATACTGAGTGTGTTGTTCTGTTAAGTCTGTTTTTAAAAGCGCACCTTGCTCGTCTTGCGCCATCGCAAGATCGGTAGATACGTTATCTTCCAAGTTTCCCCATTCATTGAGCTCACCTCGAAGCTGCTCCACACGCTTAGAAACCTTACGCGCTTCCTCCTGGTCACTCCAAAAACTGGCATGCTGCATTTTTTTCTCTAACTCCGAAAGCTCTTGCAACCGCTTCGGATGGTCAAAGATACCTCCTGGCATCGCCAATGCGTGCCAAGAGGTTCTCAAGTTTTTGGATTAACTCATTCATATATGTATAATTTTGCAGAGATTCTTCGCCTGAGGCAGGCTCTGAATGACACTATACGATTATTCTTGTGATCTTTCTATTAGGGTAACCAAAACATCTTTTTCTTTGCCTTTACTAACAACTTTTAAGGTAACAACATCGTCAACATTATATTTCGACAACGCCCGAGCTAAGCTATTCTCTTCGTTTATTTCACTGCCATCTACCTCTAATATAATATCGTTTTCTAATAACCCGGCTTTATCTGCTGGACTACCAGGAATAATAGCTAAATCTTCCCTGCTTTCACCTCGAACTATAAGTGCACCGTAGTCTATTGCAATTTCATTCTTTTCGGCGATAGCTTCATTTAATAGTATATACCGAACCCCTAAATACGGTCGAACAATTCTGCCGTTCTCTTTTACACTGTCTACCATTCGCGTTGCTTCGTTTACTGGAATAGCAAACCCAATATTCTCGCCTTCTTGGCTTACGGCTGTATTTACACCAATTACTTGGCCTGCCAAGTTAATAAGCGGGCCACCAGAATTCCCAGGGCTAATAGCCGCATCTGTCTGAATAACAGCATCAAGTCTTTCGGAAGATCCAGCTTTATCTCCGGCTACAATATTCCTTCCTAATCCAGAGACAACTCCTTTGGTAACACTATTCTGGAATTCTCCGAGTGCATTACCTATCGCTATTACTGTCTGTCCGATTTTTACTGATTCGGAATCGCCAAGTTCTACAACCGGCAAATCTTGGGCATCTATTTTTAAAACCGCTAAATCGAGAAGAAGATCTCTATCTAATACCTCGGCTTCATGGGTTGTGCCGTCGTTTAACACCACCGAATACTCGGCGTCTTCGTCTATCACCACATGTCTATTGGTAACAATAAGCCCGTCTTCGGTTACAATAAAACCACTACCGCCACCAATCTGGCGTTTTTCTTTTTGAACAGTCCCTCGCTGCTGAGCAAACGGATCGCCTCCAAAAAAATTAAATGGATCAAATGAAAAAGGATTTCTCTGAATAATAGCCAACTCTTTTGTAACGACAATACTTACCACACTTGGCAGAACCTTTTCTACTGCATCAACGGTCTGAGACTCCTCCTCTACCGATAATGTTGACCCGTTTTTTGAGTTGTCTGGCGGGGGAGGTGAAGAAGGATTTGAATACGTTGTCATGACAAATGAGACAAGAAAACCAGCGACTGCGCCGGCGATAACGGATCGAACAAAATTATTTTGCTTCTCTGTAAGAGACATAGATTACACTAGCCTTTTGGTTGGCCTTGCAACAACTCTTGATACTGCTGGAGTATTCCTCCTCCTGGCGATAATTCGCTTAATTTCTCGAGGAATGGTGGTAAAAAATATATCGCAGCAACCAATGGCGCTAAAATAATAACAATCTTAAGCACTGAAAGAACTTGTGCTCCTATTAAGTATCTACGTATTCTTCTCAAAAGTCTTTCATTTCGATCGAGTAAGTCTCGAACGTCTTCTAATGTTTGCTTTTGAGAGAGTGTTGTTTTCTGTGCGGGCTGTGGAGATTGTGCTGTTTTTGCTTTTGGTGTTTGAGTAACCATACATGTACACTATTGCTTATATCAACATATTATACCACACTTTTAACAAGCTCGTCTTTTTGGGCAGCTCGAACGACAGCAAAAACGACCAAAGGTACCGCAATATACACAACATCGCCAAAAAGCATATTTCTATAGAATGGAATGCCTGCAACTAACGAAGCTATTAAGCCATCGAATGTTTTGGGATACAATGTTCCAAACAGCCAGACCGATGCGTTGGTAATAACAAAAAAGGACAACGACCCAAACAGTGCTGTTCCCCATTGGGAAAGAGAGGAAGAATATTTTGCTGCTAATTTTCCGTACACTGCATAAAGTGCGAACGAACCATACACTGCAACAAAAATTTGCCATTGATAAAACCCAATAAAGGCATCTGAAAGCAGCATTGCTGCTATAAGCACAGCACCCCCTACCCACCATTTCCTAAACACAAAGGCACCCCAAAATGCTGCTGCTCCTATTGGCGTAAAATTCCAAGGATGGGGGAGTATGCGAGAAACAACGAGCGCCATAACAATTGCCGCTGCCCACACAATAATTGAGATATTTTTTGATTTCATACAGTGTTTTTTTGCAAGATAAAAACAGACGTTCCATCATACCGTGATCAAATCTGGTTCGTCAAATTTATTTGTCTATAATTGCCCTTCTACATATTTCCACATGACCACTTCCCCACCGGAGAGGGTATAGAGTGAAGAGCTTACCGTTGCATATTCATTATTAACCCAGTATTGCCATGCTTTTTCTACACCAGAATTCCTGTAATTATCTATTGCCTCAACCAACACTCCAAGCGAATCATATTCCTTAAACGACACTTCTATCCCCTCTTTTTTTGCTAACGACTGAGTAATACTCCAGACAGTTGATGAATCATATTTAGAAATGTCGAAAACTTCAGAGGTAATATTTCCGTCTCCAAAATCGAACATAAGAGAAACTTCCGAAGACGTAACTTCGTTGAGAGACGAAGGCGCCTTAATTACAGGAGCAGAGCCTATATCGTAGCCTATAACAAAGGCAATAATGATTGCTAAAAACACAACAATAGGCCCAAGGGTTGAATGTTTTTTCCAAGGAAAAGTCATAGAGATTGAGCTAAATCAGAAATCTAAAATACGAAATAAGAAACAAATTGTTGATTTTTTTTTTACGAACACCCGAGTGAATTTCCACAATTAAGACATTTGTAACACGAGCCATTTCGAACAGTAATATGCCCACATTGGTCGCAGGCAGGAGCATCTCCCATCATATCACTCATAAATTTATTCACCATAGAAGCGTCAGACGTCGATCCTTTTTCTGATAGTGCGCCTGGGCCATCTGAAACAGCAGTAGGTTCTTTTTCAACTTCAGGTTCAGCCATTACCTCCGCTTCTGCTATCGGTTCTTTCACTTCCTCTCTTTTTTCTTCTACGCTACCTACTTCTTCAACAGGATGATCAATAATATCGAGCTGAACCTTTTGCTGTTCGGCAACTTCTTGAACTCGAATTACTGTTCCGGTTTGCTCCGGAGTAACATGCACCAAATCGGTTCTTCCTAAATATTCCATTGCAAGAATCCGGAAGATAAAATCTATAACACTGGTTGCGGTCTTAATATTAGGATGATCTGTCATTCCATGAGGTTCGAAGCGTGTAAACGAAAAACTCTTAATAAGTTTTTCTAACGGCACCCCATACTGAAGAGCATGCGAAATTGCAATCGAAAAACAATTCATCATACTTCTAAATGCAGCGCCTTCTTTATGCATGTCTATAAAGATTTCACCTATCGTCCCGTCTTCATACTCACCAGTTCTCAAAAATATCTTATGTCCAGAAACACGCGCTTCTACGGTAATACCATTTCGCTTCTTAGGAAGTGGGCGTTTCTCTCCACGAGTAAGACTAAGAGGTAACGGCAATGTTCCTGTTGGTTGATACGAAGCTCTATCTCCTGCTGATTGAGGTTGTTTTGCGGCCACAGGAGCTTCAGCAGAGGTTGCTGTCTCAACTTTTTCCAGAACCTCCTCTTCCTGTGCTTCTTCTGTATCTGAATCTTTTTTATCTTTTTTGGCATTTAAAGGTTGTGATAATTTAGAGCCGTCTCTGTATAAAGCGATCGATTTTACTCCCCATTCCCACGCTTTGTGGTAAATATCTTCTATTTCTTCGACTGTTGCCTCGTTTGGCAAATTCACAGTTTTAGATATAGACCCAGAAATAAACGGCTGAACAGCTGCCATCATTTTTACATGAGCCATTGGTTCTATAAATCTTTCCCCGTCGCCACATTTATTGGCACAATCAAACACATATAAATGCTCATCTTTTATGTGAGGCGCGCCTTCAAGCGTCATATGACCACAAATATAATTGTGAGCCACCTGAATTTCTTGATCACTAAACCCAAGAACCTCTAATACATTTAAAGATGGATCTTGTATCTGCTCGTCTGAAAGCCCAGCACGTTTTAAGGCATCTTCTCCGAGTGCAAATTTATTAAATGCAAATGAAAAATCGAATACCGAGGTAAGTTGGTCCTCTACTTTTGTAATATCTTCCTCAGAAAAACCTTTTTCCTTAAGAGATTCAACATTCACATGAGGAGCACCGTCAAGAGACATGCTTCCAATCACATGATGCATAATGTCTTTCATTTCTTCTTTCGAGTATTCAAGAGCATTCAAAGCTGGTTCTATAGATTGGTTTGCAATTTTAAAGTATCCCCCACCTGCAAGTTTTTTAAACTTCACAAGTGCAAAATCTGGTTCTACTCCAGTGGTGTCACAATCCATTAACAACCCAATTGTTCCAGTAGGAGCAATCACCGTTGTTTGAGCATTCCTATAGCCATGTTCCTCCCCCCATACTACAGCTTTATCCCACGCCTCTTGAGCTGCTTTCACTAAATACTCCGGAGCATTGTCTTTTTTAATTCCGTGGGGAAATACCTCTAAGCCCTCGTATTCTGTTTCCGATTCATCGTACGCGGCCCTACGATGGTTTCTCATAACACGAAGCATGTCTTCTCTGTTTTCTTTGTATCCAGAAAATGGTCCTAAAAAGCTCGCCATCTCAGCGCTGGTTGAATATGATTCTCCCGTTAAAACAGCTGTTAAACTTCCAGCAATTGCTCGTGCCTCATCGCTATCATACGGAATACCCGACACCATTAAAACAGTCCCAAGGTTTGCATAGCCAAGCCCAAGCGTGCGATAGATAAAAGATCTTTCTGCAATCTCTTTGCTCGGATACTGCGCCATAAGAACACTAATTTCTAATACAACTGTCCAAAGGCGAATAGCATGTTTATAGCTTTCAACATCAAATTTTCGTGTTTCGGTATCGTAAAATTTTATTAAATTAATAGACGCCAAATTACATGCAGTATCATCTAAAAACATGTACTCACTGCACGGATTCGACGCTCGAATACGCCCAGATTGTGCGCATGTGTGCCATTCATTAATGGTGTCGTCGTATTGCACCCCTGGATCTGCGCAAACCCAAGCAGCATGGGCAACCTGATCCCATAATTCTTTGGCTGGCATTTCTTTCATAATAGAGCCATCGGTCCTGGCAACCAAATTCCACGATCCGTCTTTATCGAGCTCGTGCATGAATGCATGAGGAACGCGGATAGAATTATTTGAATTTTGGCCAGTAACAGTCTGATACGCCTCGCCTTCAAAATGGGAATCATATCCAGCAGAAATAAGAGCAGCTACTTTTTTCTCTTCTTTTACCTTCCAGTTAATAAAGCCTTCTATTTCTGGATGGTCAAGATCTAAACACACCATTTTTGCGGCTCTTCGGGTTGTTCCTCCAGATTTAATAGCCCCAGCTGCGGCATCCCCTATCTTTAAAAATGACATTAATCCAGAAGATTGCCCGCCGCCTGAAAGTTTTTCTCCACGGCCTCTAAGGTTTGAAAAGTTTGTTCCTGTTCCTGATCCATATTTAAAAAGACGCGATTCTCGTATCCACAAATCCATTATGCCACCATCGTTTACCAAGTCATCTGACACTGCTTGAATAAAACAAGCATGTGGTTGTGGGTGCGTATATGCGTCTTCTGATTCTTTTAATTTCTCGCTATCTGGGTCTACATAATGATGCCCTTGTGCTGGGCCGGTTATTCCGTATGCCCAATTAAGTCCGGTATTAAACCACTGAGGAGAATTCGGAGCAGCGTATTGATGGATAAGCATGTACTTAAGCTCGTCCTCAAAAATTTGAGCGTCTTCTGGAGAAGCAAAATAATTATATTTTTCTCCCCAAAATCTCCAACAGCCAGCCAACCGAGCCACCACTTGCTTTGCACTTCGCTCTGGCCCAAGTACGGCCTCGCCGTTATCGTCTTTTTTTTCTTTACCGTCTTCGTCTGTTTGAGGGACACCTGCTTTTCGAAAATACTTCGAAACCATAATATCTGCAGCAATCTGTGTCCAAGAGGCAGGGATATAGGCGTCTTTCATTTCAAAAACAATAGACCCATCTGGATTTGTAATTTTTGTTGTCCGCTTTTCGTAGGTAATTTCTTCGAGCGGATCAACACCAGGGCGAGTAAATCTGCGAGTAAATCGCATTCCAGTTTGTTCCTTTAAATGAGGAATAGCCTCCGACGGAACAGTAACTTTTGCATAATATCCATTTAACCGCTCTACTTTTGCGGTTGTTTTGGAAGAAGAGGAAGAGGACGACGATGACGACATATTACATGGGGTCTTTTATACACCTTCTTATTTTAAAGATGTATGAAAGATTTTGTTACTTCTAACAACTAACTCAATTTAATTTTATCGGGGAAGAACCGAGTTATATTAAATTGAATTACTTTCTAGCAGTACAATTATTTGGAAGATGATTTTGTTTTCTTTTTTCGAGATTTTGGCAACAAGGCATTTACCTCTTCGTGAAAAACATTAATATCGGAAAATTGCCTATAGACCGAAGCAAAACGAATGTATGCAATCTTATCGAATCTTCGAAGATGCTTCATAACAATAGTACCAACTTCGTCACTGCTCACCTCTCCTGTAAACTTAAGCTGAATGTCTCTTTCTATTTTTTGTACAAGCTGCTTAAGCCTATCTTCTGACTGCGGCCGCTTATACAATGCACGCTTAAGCCCAGTCGTAATTTTTTCTCGAGCATAGGGTTCTCTTTTGCCGCCTTGCTTTACCACAACAAGACCAAGTATTTCTACTTCTTCTACCGTAGAAACTCGAAACAAACATTTCATGCATTCCCTTCTTCGACGGATAGATAATCCGTCAGAGCCAATACGTGAATCGAGCACACGAGTTTCTGATTTTCCGCATGCAGGACAAAGCATAGATATTCCATTAAGATGTGAAGACTTCAGCGAAACACCATATATTGTGTTTCCAAATACAATTATACCACAACATATTGTTTGATTCAGAAACAAAACTGTGGACAAGTTGGGCGGAATTATTATTGAGTACTAAAAAAGAGGTCTTTCTTTTTTAAAGACCTCTCTTTTTTATACATATTTTTTCTATCCCATTTTCTTTCGGATAAATGCCGGGATTTCTAATTCATCTTCCTCTGGCAACGTTGGCGCTGATGAATTATTTTCAGATGATTGAGAACTCATAACAGCAGGTTCCTCTTTCTTCTTTTTTTCCTCTGTTCTGTCGTGGAAAATAGAAGATTCCTTTTTCTTTTCTTCTGGCTTCTTCTCTTCTGTTGATTGTTCTTCTTGTTGAGACTGCTCTGCTTTCTCTCTACTTACAAGCTCGAGAGCTTCATCACTAAAGCCAGTTGCAACTACGGTAATTTTTATTTCGTCTCCAAGCGTTTCGTCTATAACAGTTCCAAAAATAACTCGCGCACCTGGATCTGCTTGTTTTGTAATAATTTGAGCGGCTTCGTTTACTTCATACATCCCCAAAGACTGATCGCCTGCCACAGTAAACAAAATTCCTTTTGCACCATCTATCGAAACTTCTAACAACGGACTATCGATAGCAGCTTTTGCTGCTTCTGCTGCCCTGTTGTCTCCTTCGCCTCGGCCAATCCCCATAAGGGCAGAGCCGGCATTCTGCATGATAGATTTTACATCGGCAAAGTCTACGTTAATTAATCCAGGAACAGTAATAAGCTCTGAAATCCCTTGTACTCCTTGGCGAAGTACGTCATCGACGACTTCAAATGCATCAAGAAGTGTCGTTTTTTTATCAATAATATGAAGCAATCTGTCGTTTGGAATAGATATAATAGTATCTACCTGATCTGCTAAAGCTTCGAAACCTCTTTCAGAAATAGCCTTTCTTTGCGCTCCTTCAAAATTAAAAGGTTTTGTAACAACCGCTACAGTTAGAGCCCCAAGGTCTCTTGCAATACGAGCAATAATCGGAGAGGCTCCGGTACCCGTGCCACCTCCAAGTCCGCAGGTAATAAATACCATATCTGCGCCACTCAATCGTTGTTCAATTTCCTCGGTTGTTTCTTCTGCTGCGCGTTTTCCTTGTTCTGGGTCCATTCCAGCGCCAAGTCCACGGGTAACAGATTTCCCAATCTGAATCTTAGAAGGTGCTTTACAATGGTGAATTGCTTGAGCATCGGTATTGACCCCAAGGAACTCAACGCCTCGAATTCCAACTTCCATCATTCGAGTGATTGCCGCATTCCCAGATCCGCCAACTCCAATAACTTTAATCTTTGCGAACGTTTCAATATCTGGCGTTACCTCTGTAACATGCGCCACTTTTTTCGAATTTTTTTCCGCTGATGTTTTTTCTTGTGCCATACATTAAAGTGAAAAAAGACGAGTATTACTCGTGCAATCTTAACTTACATCATTTAAAAAGACAAGCGTATTCTATCGACACTTTATACACACGCTCGTAACCTTTTTTGCTATGTTCCGAGCGATTGAAACCAAGAGCGCATTTTTCCAACACCATGATGCACCGATGAAAACCGTGAAAGCATCCCTGCGCCACCTTCTTGCTGCAAATGGTCTCCCCATAACACCAATCCTACCGCTGTTGATAAGGTAGGATCGTGAACTTTATCTATAGCACTTGATACTTCTTTCGGGTAACCAATAGAAGCTGGCAATCTAAACTCTTTTCGAGCAATATCTACCAAACCTTCAAGCTTTGCGCCTCCGCCCGTAATAACAATCCCCGCTGGTAGTTTACCTGAGCGCTCTATCCCCTTTAATTCGCCATCTGCCATTTGAAAAATTTCTTCTACTCGCGCCTGAATAATATCTGCCACATGTCGCCTGGAAACAACCTCTTCCTCACTATCGCCAAATTCAGAAAGATCTATCTCTTCTTTTTTGTCTATATCATCTGGTAATGCCGTGCCATAACGAACCTTTACCAGCTCTGCTGTTTCTAAGGAAGTTCTCAATCCAATCGCAATATCAGAGGTAATGTGAGTTGATCCAACAGGTAAAATAGAGGTATGCAATACATCGCCTTCTTCAAATACTGCTATAGACGTTGTCGAACCTCCAATATTAACCAAACATACACCAAGTTCTTTTTGTCGCTTATTGAGTGATGCTTCGGCAGCTGCAAGTGGTGCAAGCACAACATCGTCTATATCAACGCCCGTTCGGTAAACGGACTTGGTAATATTTTTAACTTGAGCGGAAAGCCCTTGTATAATTTGGGCTTCTACTTCTAATCGAATCCCCGTCATACCAACTGGGTCTTTAATTCCCGATTGGCTATCTACCGTAAACGACCGAGGAATAACATGTAATATTTCGTAATTCGGTGGGGTGGCAACAGCCTGGGCTGCTTCGATTGCTCTATCTACATCTTGCTCACGAATCTCTCCATCTGCTTTTGCAACTGCAACCACACCTCTCGATGACTGTGAAAGAATATGCGTACCTGCAATAGAAACATACGCACTTTTAGATGGAACCCCCGTCATGCGCTCTGCTTTTTCGAATGCTGTTGCAATAGAAGAAACTGCATCTTCTATACTATTAATAACGCCACGGCTAATTCCCTCACTAGGAATTTCTGCAACACCAATAATATGCACGGGTTCCTGCTCTATTTTTTGACCGACAACAACTCGTATCATAGACGAGCCAATGTCGAGACCTGTAATAATGTTATCTTTCATACCATTTAAAACCTGCCAGACCTATACATTAACTAATTATATATAGTATACACCACTTCTCCTCTTTTCACCTCTTCACAAGCTTCTTCCAAGAATTTTTTCCTCTATTTTCTCCATTCGCTTCTCTAAATTTTTGGAGGTGTGATGAACACCACACACATGTAACAGTCCATGAACAAATAATCTTTCCATATGTTGCGAATAAAGTATACCCTGCTGCTTCGCTTGCTTTCTAACAACTGATGGACAAATTATTACTTCGCCAACCAATCCTTTTCGGTTTTTTTCTATTAAGAAGCTTAAAACATTTGTTGCAGAATCCTTCTTTCGATACAATGTATTTACTCTCTTCATTTCTCCCGGCGTAACAAATGCTAAAGAGACAGACACATTTCTTTTTCCACAATACTTCTGAACTTTTTTCATTAAAACAAGTAATCTTTTTCGTTGATACCACGATTGAACTTGGTTCGAAACTTCTAGCATACAATTATTGTATATCGATTGGAGAAGCCACTCTTACACCAGCCAAAAGCCCACCTGAATCTCCACCTAAACAAAACCGCAACTCAAACGATTCGCATTCTCCAGAAGCAGTACACGCGAGCCCGCCTTCGATTGTTGGATTATAACGAAATGCATTTTCTTCTTCAGAGCAGGTTCCATCAGCAGGAAGTGAAGAGGTTGGGATTTCTTCCATAATATCTTTTAACGATCTGTTTTCTCCGTCGTCTAAAAGCGGCAGATTCGTTAGTGAATCTTTAAGTGGGTAGCTATTATTTTCGGTATAAAACACAGCTAATGAGGATTGAATTCTTTGAACACTAGCGATTCGTGCCAAGTCTCTTGAAGCTGATGCTGAACCTTCTCTTTCTGTTGACCCTTCTACTCGCATTCCTTTTACCATCATCTCGAATGTCGTTAAAAAATTAAGAGAGACTCTTCCGTCTAGTTGATAGGTAAACGTAAATATTTTTGGCATACCCGTTACTTGAACGTAGTAAACCGTTAAATCTTTCGAAACAAGCATGTCTAAATTATTATATACACGCACCTGCAAATCCTCTATCGAAGTATCTAAATCTTGGCTCGAATACCAAGAAACAAGTGATTGCTGTTCCAAATTCTGATCAACCTCTAGGGTTATGTATTCATCGGTTGTGGTGGCAAACAAAACTTCGTTCTGTGTTTGTTCGTCGAGCGGAGAAGCAATCCAAGAAGATGGATACAAAAGCGTATACCCATGATTTGCGTTCGCATAAATGGCTATTCGCTCCTCTTGCGCCAACCGAACCTCTCCTGGCTTTCGCGGTGAGAATAAATTAAGTACTTCGGCGCCATCTCTATAGCTATCGTCATCTGTGTCTGCTTGTGCGGGATCTGTTCCATACAAGAACTCTTCCAAATCGGTAAGCCCATCTTGGTCGGTGTCGGTACTTCGAGCAATGGTAACAATTTCTGGTTCCTCTTCTGGAGGTTCTTCTTCATCTACAGCAAGTTCTTCAACGAGCGTTGGAGAAACAACAGCATACGAGCCAGTCGTAATACTTACTAGCACAGATGTTACCAGGCCTTGATCTTGATTAAAGAAGCTATCTTCTAATATATTCCATGTTTTTTCGGATTCATCCCAAACGCCAATTGCAACATCACTCGCTGCTAATTTTAATTCCTCTGGGCTTAATGTTATTGATAATGAAAGAGGTGATGCAATAGTTACAATAGGGCGAATAACGTATTCACCACCTATAGCACTCTGGCGAATAAGCGAATCATTCTCTGTTACCAATCGCCCTGTAAGAGTAAAGTTAGCTCCTTGTTCGCTTGCAGGAATATTTAAAGATGCTCGGGTAAGTATCCTGCCAGCCAAATTACGAACCGTAGCCTCTATTGTTTTAGGTGGAAGCGGTTCTTCTTCTACAATTAATTGTTCTTCTGGTGGTTGAACTTCAGATGACACAGGTTGTTGATCTACAACAGGAGCTGTTTCTTCCTTTGGTTGGAGTAACACAATAATTGCAACAATAATTCCTAATACAATAATAAGCCCACCCGAAAGTGCAGCAATAAAAACCCACTTACTCTGTTTTCCTTTAGCTTTCCCGCCACTCTTTTTCTTTACTCCTGATTGCTGGGCTGGTAAAAACTGCTCTGGCATTGAATGAATAGAAACACCCTCAACCGCTCCTTTAGCAGCTTGCTGCTGAGAAGGAGGCTTTTGTTGCTGAGGCGTGGGGTTTGTATTTTGTTTTTGTTGAGAAAATGAAAAATCTGCCATAGGTTTAAGGTCTTTAAGACCTTAGATAAAATATATCTTTACTGTGCATTAATTCTGCCAGGGCCATTAGGGTTGTATCCATTGCGAGCTTCGTGGCCATCATCGAACCCGTCGCCGTCAGTGTCTTTTGAAAGAGGATCGGTAAAGTAAATTTCTAATTCTTGCTGATCTGAAAGACCATCAAAATCCGTATCTGGGAAAAACGCATTTGTGCCAAATTCTTCTTCGTCGCTATCTGGTATACCATCTCCGTCGGTATCAATGATAAGTTCTTCAACAATTGGTGGAGGCGGCGGCGGTGGTGGCAAAGGAAGCGTCGGCTCCTGTGCAACAGGCTCTTCAACTACTGGAACATTTATTGGAGGTATATTTGAATCTAGATTAATCGGAGGCAAATCTTCGAGTGTTGGAGGCGATGTCATTGCATTGTAAGCAAGGATAATTCCAACAACAACTCCAACCACTATTACTCCTCCTATTATAATATATAATAGCATCTTTTTGCTCTTCGATTTTTCTGGTAATGGCTGTGGTACTTTTTGCTGCTCTTGTTGGTCTGTTGGTAGTTCTTGAGCAGGTGGTTGAACAGGTTTTAATGGCGAAGATTGAGGTGCGACAGGAGTTGCTTGCTGAGTGGGTTGTGGCATTGGCTGGGCTACAGGCATTACTGGCTGTGGAGTAGGATTCATAGACGGAACAGCTTCTTGAGGGGGAGGTATAGGAGCTGGTTGCTGTGGCTGCAAGTCTAAATCATCAGCAATAGGTAAATTCCCAGGTGGGCCTGGTTGTGCTCCGGTTTCTTGTTTTTGTGGTGGTGGCTGCTGTTGAGGTGAGTCATCAAACATATCGATGCCATTAAATAATTAGCTATTACCTTCTAATACTACGTTTACACACGAATCTTCATTATAAGGCCCTGTGGGTGGAGGAGGATCAGTGTCGGGGTCATAAGCTGGAACAGTAATTAAATACTCATTATCCGGATGTGATTGCCAATTCACAGGAAGCTTATCGAACTCAAATTTTGCTTTTAATTGATATCCACCACCTTCATATCTATATTGATACACATAAGAATCAGCAGGACATACAAATCGTTCCACTGGAGCAAGGGTTCTATTCCAACAGGTGGCTGGATCGTGGTCATCGCACACTCCAAATTCATTTCGTGGATCTACCGGGGCAAAGCCAATTCGAGCTCCAAGTTCAGTAGTCCAAGAATTCCAACGACTTGTTGTATGGTTTTCTTCAAAGCTTCCAGCTGGCAACTGAGGGGCAGAAAATGAATATGGACCAATTGCTCGTTGCATGTTTGTTAAATCAAACACACGCTGGCGGTCTCTACTAAAGCGAGCCTTAGCGTCACCGCCAAGATTTGTATTTAATTCAAAATTATTTACCAAATCTTGAAATACACGTTTTGTCGACTCCTGAGCGCCTTCATTATACGATAAAAGATACACTCTCGTAAAGGCTCTGTTTGGATCGAAACTCCCTTGGAAATCTGCTCCATTTATATAGACACTGGTACCATTTTGAGCTGCCGGATAACCATCTATAGTAAGAGATTCCGAAAGGCTTCCAGAATCTAGACCAACCTCTAAGTTATTCTCTGTAACCCATTCATTTAAAGAAACTCTTTCATTATTGTTGCCAACAAGAACAATAATAGCATCTGGTTCTTCTGGTGTTGCTAAATTTGGTACCTGAACATAATGAACACCTAAAAATGGTCTACCAGGGAATTCTGCAGCTTTTTTTGTACTCACAACTCGTGGATATTGATCTTCTTCAAAATCATCAAGACAGGCATGTGAATGGAAATGCGTACTTGCAACAGAATCAACAGCTTTGGTCTTCGGCCTACTGCCTTCGTCCGTAATCATAAAATTCGTATTTATTTCATTATACGGAAATTTTTTAAGATTATCAGAATCTTCTTGATTTGTATCATTAATCACAAAGTGATTTTTGCATGCTCGAACAGTAAATGGGTATTCACCAGTTCTTGTTTCCCCACTTACTGGATCTCTTATTTCTGCTCGAATAACTGTTTCAACTGCCTCTGTTACCCTATTACCGGATATCAAAACAGCTCCTGCATTTACTTCTGAGTCTATGATACGAGCAACAGGATCTGCAAAACTCCATTTTTCCCCCATTGGATACGCAAGCTCTACTGGAGGAGCATCTTTCTGAGCTTCTCCTGAGTCCATTATATCAATATCACCGTCTCCGTCTTGATCCCAAACTAAACATTCTGGAGTTGTTTGCCCAAAACATCGAAAAACGTTTGTCATTAAAGGAGAAAACTCAATTGCAGTACTCTGGAAAGCAACTTCCATGTTTTCACGAATATTTATTGTGGCACCCTCGTCCACAAGCTTTGCCTCCACAGCAATAGGTTCAACTTTAACACCATCAATTAAACATTGTTCGGCCTTTGTAGCAAAAGTCCAACTACAAGGAGGCTGGTCTCCATTTTGACAGATAATATCTTCGCCGTTCTCTCCCCAGTCACCAGAATCTAAAGTAATAGTATAAGCAGGATCTTCAAGTATTTTTCCTACCCCAGGTCTAATTTTAACTTGCTTCCCGTCAACCGTTACTTTCATTCCGTCAATTGGGGGACTTGAAGTTACTAACCTTTCTATTATTGCCTGAGAACCAAGTTGATTATTAAACTTAGCCGAAATAAGCACATTAGAACACACATTTGCGTCATTTGCAATCGGGGATATTCGAGTAATTCTTGGCGGTTTAAATCCTCCGCTCTCTCGAGCAGTACATTCAGCTGCACTTAAAGCGTCATAAGTTGTAGAACAAACACCAGCTGAACAAACAACATTATAATCTATAATAATTCCATTATCTGCAACAAGTATAAGGTCTAATATATCAAGCGCGTCATCACCATTAACATCGAGCCTATTTCCTATAGCAGCTGGAGCTGGTTCCCCAAATAAAGGTGACACTGCTATTTGCTCTAAAAGAGAATATGAGTGCTCATCAAAAGAAGAAATTGTTGCAGGAGGCGTGTATTCAATTGCAATGGTTGAATTCTTTTGTGGATCGTGAGGAATTCCTTTTAATATAAGTGTTTTTGAAAAAGGAAGAGTAGAAGAATCTAGCGTTGGGGTGATAGCTGCTCTAGGTGCGACTTCACCATCAACTGTTTGAATAATAGAAAGAGTAGAAAAATCGAAATTCGAAGTGTCTACTGGCTTATTTAGCGTAAGAGTAAATGTTTCTTGACATGATTGACTTCCTCCGGCTATTAAAGAAACTACCTCTAAATTACATCCATCTGCAATACAATCTTTAACTTCTACTGCAGCCGTAGCATTAACGCCCCCTATAGAAGCTTGAATAGCTGGAGCAATACTCCCTACTCCCGTACCTACGATTTGGAATTGCTGACCTGTTGGCGGATCTGTTAATGCTGAAATATAATTTAAACCGCCTGCTGTAATACTAAAGGTTGCTGGCTGAGAAGATGCATATTGATATGGATCCCCGTTTCTATCTTCATATCCTGCTATAACTTCAACAGAAGTATAGATAGCTTTACTCCATTCAACGGTGTATCTATCTGGCGTAAAAATAATACTTTGCACGTCTCCTGGTGCATGAGTAGCAGTAAATTCAAAGCTACAATCATCTGCGAGTCTTCCTGGAATAGCCGAACAATCTACCCGACGAATAGGACTGCCGATCTTTCGGAGGTTTGTAGTATCTAATTGAACACGATACGGAGAATTTGGAGCCCATTCAACTAACGGATCTGGGATTGCTCTAATTGTATTACCAGCAGGTATAAGAGCCAGATTAATTTCCTTTGAATCCTTAATATTTGTTGCTGTTATCGTGCCTGCTGTTACAGTTGCTGCATCAATGTCTTCATTAAATTCAAATACTATAGCTTCGTCTAATGCAACGTTATCACCTGAAGGCCCAACATCTGAAACGTAAAATGGTGTACTTCCTGGGCCACCAGCACATAAATCCGCACTCGAAAGTTCGTACGCGGTAGAACATCTACCAGTTGAGCATGTAACGGTTGATGCTATCGCAACAGAATCACTCTCGAGTTTAGTAATATCAGCTGCATTAATGACTCCATCTTTGTTTACATCACGTGGATCACCTGTCACCCAAGGATCTCCCGTTAGTATTGCCTGAGATATTTGTTCTAGCAATGCTAATGCTGTTGGTTCGTATGAAGGAAGTGTTGTTGGTGTATAGGTAATGCTTACAGAAGAATCTTCAAACGAGTCTTGTGTAAGAGAACCAAATATAAGTCTCTTAGAATAACGTGGTGTAGAAGAATCTATTATTGGAGTAAACGTTGATGTTGTACCGGCGATTGTTTCTTCCACAACAATATCAGCAAATGGGAAATTCGCTGTATCGACTGCTTTATTTAAATTAAGAGCAAAAGTATTTTGGCATGTGCTGCCACTAAAAACTCCCACACCGGCAAGCGAATTCACTCGCATTTCACACCCAGCACCAGTACAAGGAATAACATCTACCTCTTCTGTGTCTTTAATGGTATCTCCTGAAGTATTATTTATCCAAGCTCTAATATCTGACTCTATATACTGAGGACGGCCTACGTCTTTACCAAAAATTCTAAATACTTGAGCAGGTGGATGAGGATTAGGTCTGGGTACAACTTTACCAGCCCCTCTGGATACTACAAAATCTGCGAACTGAGAAGAAGTATATGGTGCTTCTCCGACATGCCCTGCTAACACCGTAATCCGGGTTTGAATATTTTTACTCCACTCTACTGTATAAAAATCTTCAGTAAAATTAACATCTATAACTGGCGCTGCTTCTCTTTCGACTGCAAAAACATATTTACATTCAGCTGGATCGGTAAATCCAGAAGCATATGTACAATCAAGAATTGCACTTGAATCAGATGCAAGTTTTAAAACTGAAGCATCTAAGTGAACGGTATAACGACCTTCCGGTGGATCCAGTTCAGACTTTATCCAATCCACAGGCTCTCCAGCATTCATTTGCTGAGCTGTAATACGCCGAGGATTACTGCCATCTATTTCTATTGGAATATTATCACCAGGATTAGATGAATGCTGTACTGTTATTGAATTAGCAGTAAGAGAGGCAACATCTACATCTTTATTAAAATGTACTTCTATAATTTCATCTACGAATCGATCCACTCCTTTTGGACGAACACTTAGAACATAAAATTCTGGAGCATCTGGACCAGTCCATGTAACAGTAACAGAAGACCGATCTGTCTTTGAATCTGCCGCGGCTGCAATATGAGTCGCTCCAATATTTACCGGTGACACCGAAACAACTCGAGAGTCTGCCGTTTCTGTTACGTTGGCAACATCTTCGTCATCCGAACTCCATACTGGGGAAATATTAATTCCATCACCACAATGCTCTCCAGCTACAATAGCTGTTACCTCTCGAGAGCTACCATTTTTTACAAGATCAACGTTTGTGGGGGTAATATTTACACTATCGACTGGGTCTGTTGTTGGTTTAAATGTAATATTTTTCTTACATTTTGAACCAGGCCAATTATCACAATCAAGCGTGTTACCTTGTGTATCTACTACCGAAGAAGGAACCGCAAGATAGACACTGCCATCTCCTACGGGCCATTGATTTCCTGAAGATGGAACAAAAGAAGTCTCTCTTCCGCTAGAAACACCAACTCCACTACTTGATTGTATTCCACCGAAATCTATCACCGTGTTTGCAATAACAGAACCTACATTCATTGGTCTATCAAACCCAAGTGTAATAGAACAATTTTGAGGGCTTGGAGTTTCTGGATGAATCCATAAAAGTTGTGGGTGCTCTGGTAATACTTCCCCACATGTACCCATCGCTTCGCACGAATCTTCTACATCACAATCAGGATCTCCAGGATTACATGGAGGTTTGATAGGACAGTCTGGATCGCCAGGATTACACGGAGGTTCGATAAGACAACCTGGGTCACCAGGATTGCATGGATCAACAACTATCCCAACGCCACTTAACACTCTAAACCAAGCTGGTGTTCCTTCGGCATTCACTGAAAGTGAATCCAGATATATTGGTGTTATATATCCAGTCTCTGTACCTGTCGGTACTGTAAATTTAATAAGAGCATCAGTTTTTACTGTAAAATCGGTTGCTGCGATTTCTATCGTTGGGTTAACGGTAAGGGCTATAACTCTATTTAAATGAATCCCCTCTGCTTCAACAGCCACTGGTACTGCACTTTCATCAGGCTTTGCTCCGCATAAACCAGGGCGAGCTGCATCGTCTTCTATTTTTATATATTGAATATTACTAAATTCGTTTGAATCCTTTGTTCGAAGTCTAACACCATACGTTCCAGCAAAAAGACTAGTTCCAATATATACTGTAGCGGAATTATTATTCCAAGTTGCCGATGGGTTACCACTACACATAGTAGGGGTTGTACTTATTGTGTGTTCTATCTCTCCATCTTGTATAAAATCTACATGACCACGAGTTGATCCAAAATTATTTCCAACAAGTGTTAATAATTCTTCTAGACGAACAGGATCTGGTCGCAGTCGAGACAAATAAGGACTGTTTACTTCTACCGTCTCTTGAGATTTACTCTCCAATTCCCCCATCGCAACAGTTACTTTATCGGTTGTCGCACCAATCGGAATTCTTACCTGTATAAGTTCTTGCGTCCAGCTTGTAACGCAAGCTTCTTGATTAAGCCCAGAACTATCCGAACAGCTAATAGTATCAGCCGTAATATTTCCAATCCTAACATCTCCAAATAGCCCGAAACGCGCACCAGCAATAGCTACTTGTGTATTATATTTTGTAATCGTTGGTGTTACAGATCGAATTTCTGGAAAACATTCAGCAGTCGATTGATTGCTTGTAGAAAAAATCCATTCAAAATCTGCAGCCTGATTAAGTTCTGGATTTATCCTGTCCCCATTAAGCGGATTACCACAGACATCTTCAAATCCTTCACGTCCAGCAGTTTCATCTGTTGTATAAAGTTTAACCGTATACGTTCTGTCGCCTCCAGTACTTGACCGTTCTAAAGGATTTACTGGAAACACCATGAATGACTTTAAATCCGCACCAATACGTACACTCCTTAATGGTAGCTCTGCTCCTGTTTCCCCATCTAATAGAAAAATGTTCGAAGATCTCAGGGTCGTAATATCCATCTCTTCGTTAAACACCACCTGAATTGGAGTATTTAAACACACATTTGTCGAAGTCTCCGAAGGCAAAACCGAATAAACAGAAGCTGATTGTTCGACACGAGGGAAATCGTTGTCGCGGGCTGGGTCACTCGAGGTTGTAAAATCCCATGCCCGAGGAGTTGCCATACGAAGACCAGCAAGATCACCAGCATCTGAAGCAGCTGCAACATCGGTGTTTACTTCCGCATGATAGGTGTTATTAAGTTCCATATCTCCAGCCGAAAGCCTATACCTGAATGCTTTTCCATCTTCGGAGAATGCTAAATCACCACCACTACTTGCCGTTGTAACAGCCCCAGAGACAGTATTTTCTAAAGAAAAGGCAGAACTTAAACTTACTTCATCTACTTTTGCGTTAAATGTCCCTTGAACGGCTCGGCATGCTTTTACTTCTGCTTCATCTTTTCTTGGCGAATGATTCACAAGTTTAAATTGATCGCTTGGGGCAGGCAAAAAGCAATTTGCGCCAACACAACCACCAGGAACATTTCCATTGCCTAAATTAGGATCACCATTCCCTAAGCTTCTGGCTATAAGCCAAAAAATAAAGTTAGCAATCACTGCTGCACCTAAAACAATCCCTAACCCAATCGCTGCATTCAACATTAGCTTCTTTGCCTGTTTAATCTTTTCTGGGTTACCTCCAGACGTCATCCATATTACTCCGGCAGTAATAATAATAATTAATGCTACGAGTCCTAAAAATCCTAAGAAAATATTAATCACTCGTGTAACTACATTCAAAAGAGATCCCTGAGCAAGCCCTGTATTATCAAGAACCGGTTGGCTAAAATCTTCTACCTGAGCAAATCCAGAGGAAACACCAAAAAACACAGAAGCAAAAAGAATCGCCACTGCACCGAATGCGAGAATATATTTCCATTGTATTTTATTTTTATCTTTATTCCTTTGCATGTATTCACTCACTGGAATTATGAGCTTAAATGTTTTTTCACCGACTCACTTACTCGCTTACCATCTGCCAGGCCTTTTACTTTTGCAACAACCGCTCCTATTACTTTCCCCATATCTTGCATCGAGGTTGCTCCTGTCTGCTCTATTACTTCTTTAACAATGGTTTCTAAATCCTCATCGGTCATTTGTGCTGGAACGTAGCCTTCTAACAACGTAAGTTCTGCTTGTTCCTTCTGTGCTAAATCATCTCTGCCACCAGCCTTATACTGCTCTATAGAATCGCGGCGTTTTTTTATTTCTTTCTGCACCACCGCACCAACTTCTTCTTCTGTTAATTCTTCCTTCTTTTCTATTTGCTGATTTTTTATTGCAGAAACCAACATACGCAACGTTAACACCTTTGCTTCGTCTTTTTCTTTCATTGCTCCAACTACATCTGCTTGTAAGTCATTCAGTTTCATATTTTTCTAAATATAATAGAGATAGGCCTATTGACCCATCTCTATTATATATCAGTTCACACTCAATGTCATGTGTAATCTGTGTATTAACGTCGGCGTTTATGTCCGCGTTGTTTTTCTAAATATTCGTCGAGTTTTCCAACTTTATCAAGCCAGTCAAGACGAGTTGCAGTTTTTGCACGGTGAGTTGCACTTCGTTTCTTTGAATTTTTGGTTTGTGGCTTGGTATGGAATTTATTCGCCTTCACTGGCCGAATAACAGAGCTAAGTGCTCTTCGGCTAAATCTGCGCAGCAAATGATCGACAGACTCTCCATCTTTGCGTTTAACTTCTATCATAATATGAGTAAACCTCCTTTCAAGAGTTAAAATTAGGTAAAACTAGTCTACTTAAAAACAATAGATCCGTCAAGTGACTCTACCCGTTAAGACCTCCAAGTTTCTCGCCACCTAACACATGAACATGAAGATGATCTACCTCTTGGCCGGCATCTGCTCCGCTATTTATTATTATTCTATACCCAGATTCTAGTATTCCAATCTTTTCTGCTATTTTTTTAGAGGCAAGTAACAATACTCCAAGTAGTCCTGCGTCTTCGGACTCTGAATCACTTACTTTTGAGATATGTTTTTTCGGAACAATCAAAACATGCGTAGAGGCTTTTGGGTCGATATCTTTAAATGCAACCAAAGAATCGTCTTCCAGCAAAAACTCTGAAGGGATTTCTTTGTTTACAATTTTGCAAAATATACAATCGCTCATATATCGATTCTACCTATTTCGTCATCCAGAGGAGACTGCATGTCGACGAAGGATCTCTGGCGCGGAATGAGAGCCGAGATTCTTCGCCTGTTGCAGACTCTGAATGGCGAACATAAAAAATGCAAACCACCCCTTCCGCCAGCTGGCGGATTCCCCTCCTTCATGCAAAAGGAGGGGATAAAGCAAAATACCAATGCTTACCATGTCATTGTCACTCGTTATTCGTCATCGTCAATTCTCCTAGGCCTTCTTCAATCGCTTTTCAAGTTCTTTTTCAATATTTTCAAGAACAACTGTTTCTTGAATACCACTTTCCATATCTCTAATTAAAACCGTGCCGTCGATCATTTCTTTCTGCCCAACAATAACAGCAAATTTCGCGCCTTTTTTATTTGCTATTTCTAATTGCTGGCGTAATCCATCTTTTGCAAGATTCCCGATAATAGGAATCCCTTGTGATCGGAGCTGTTCGAACAATTTTAACGCTCTCTTTTTTGAGTTATCACCAATCTGAGCAAGATACACAAGCGGTTCGTCCGATTTTGGAGGAGAAGTCTTTTCCTGCCGAAGAATAGCAATAATTCTTTCTATCCCAAGAGCAAAACCACAAGCAGGGGTTTCCCGGCCTCCAAGTTTCTCCACTAAGCCATCGTATCTACCACCACCACCAAGTGCACTTTGTCTTGTTTCTTCGGTATCGCCATGCCACAGTTCAAATGCTGTTCTATTGTAATAATCTAAACCACGTACAATCCGAGGGTTTAATGTATACGGTAAATCGAGTTCATCTAAATGTTCTAATACCGAAACAAAGTGAGCTCTGCAATCGTCGTCTAAGTAATCGATAAGCTGAGGTGCTTCTTCTAATATCGATTGAATCTCTGGATCTTTGCTATCTAAAATTCGTAACAAATTCTTTGAGTATCTTTCTAACGCCTCTTTAACCGCTGCGCTTTTATGTGTTTTTAAATATGTTTTCAAAACTTTATTATATTCCGCACGAGCCTCTGGTGAGCCAACGCTATTCACCTGGATAGATGTTTCTATTCCCAATTCCTTTAATATTGTATGCGCAATTAAAATAGTCTCGGCATCCATAACCGGAGACTCACTTCCCAAAACTTCTACGTTAAACTGATGGAACTGTCTAAATCGTCCAGACTGCGGACGTTCGTATCGAAACATCGGGCCAGCAAGATACACCTTTACTGGCTGAGGCATATTGAGCATGCCATGTTCTACATAGGCTCTCACAATCCCAGCGGTTCCTTCTGGTCGCAACGCTATTCTATCTCCGCTTTGGTCGTCGAATTCATACATTTCTTTTTGTACCAAATCGGTGGTATCTCCAATCGATCGTTTAAATAATTGCGCGTCTTCTACTATAGGAGTTTCTATCTCTGAATACCCATATTGCTCTGTAATGCCTTTTGCTACATTTAAAAACCACTGCCAATAGCGTTGGTCTCTCATTAAAATATCTCGCATTCCTCGTACCGATGCGATATTTTTTTTCTTCGATTTTTTTCGCGGCTCAAATTCTGGTTCTTTTGATGTCACACGGTTTTTTGCTAATGGTAAAGACTTCTTAACAGATTTTTTTGCCACCTTCTTCACTGACCGCTTTGGTGCGGCTTTTTTCTTTCTTGCTGTTTTTGGAGCCTGTTTCTTTTTTACACGAGCTTTTGGTTTAGCGCGTGAAGAAGTGCGAGATGCACGTTTCTTTTGAGCAGACATAGAGGCTTTTTTTAGAATACAGCTGACCTTAGCAAAGAGTGAACCTTTTCGTCAAATTTATTGATACTCGGGGGTTTTAATAAATCCAGCTCTATGCGCTGGCCACCCTCTTAACATAACTTTTCCAACGACATTTGAATCTTCAAGCGGACCGAATCTTCTTGAATCTAACGACGCGCCCCTATTGTCTCCCAATACATAATAATGGCCCTCTGGTACGAGCGTCGATGTTTGTTGGCATTGTGTTTTTGTTTCTGGAGAAAGATACGCTTCTGGAATTTGTATTCCTTCGGGAAATTCAGCATTTACAATTGTAATAGACTCGCTCTCGCATTTTACTTGCTCACCAGGAAGCCCGATGATTCGTTTAATAAAAAATTGCTCTGGATCTGGCGGATATTTAAAAACAACAACATCGCCACGCACGGGCTCTTTAAATCGGTATGAAATTTCGTCTACAATTAAATATTCTTTTGTTTCGAAAGTTGGGAACATTGATTGCCCCTGAACAACAAATGGTTTAATAACATAAAAACGGATACCAACAAATAAAAGTGCACAGATAACCCCCATTTTTAATATTTCAAAAAAGAATCCCCCGATATCGTGTTTATCTGGAGTTTGCTGTTTTGCCTCTCCGTCTACCAGCTCTTTTGCTGTTTTTTTTGTAAGAGATGGCTTTTCTTGTGGCTTGCTGTCTGAAGACGATTTTAATGAAGGAATCGGCATATACGTATCGTGTGAAATTATGCTACCACCTCAAAATAGCACAAAGAATGTGGTTTGCCAAATATCAAATCCTGAAGTATAATCAAGTGAGTTTATAAATAACTACAGCATAAAAAACCATTTAAAATCTGGTATGGAACACAATGAACCCTCAGAGAAAGATCCTCAGAAAATAGACTTGCTCCGACATCATCCCAAAATCTTAAAGGCACCATATAAGCGCCCCAAAAAACGAAGAATTTTTTGGGGTAAATCGTTGATTATATACCCACTTATTGTTTTGGGGATAATTTTTGCTATCGGAGCTGTTCGGTTTGTTGCTAACGCAGATGCAACAAGCAAAGAACAAACTGGGCTGAATCTTTTTTCGCAAATAAAACGATTAGTACTTTCCGATGACAAGCCAGAGCACGCAAAAGAAAACGATCGTATTAATGTTTTGCTGGTTGGAATTGGAGGCGCAGGACACGATGGCGCGTATCTTACCGACACAATAATGGTTGCAAGTATTAAACAGTCTTCTCAGGATGTTTCGATTTTTTCTATCCCTAGAGATTTACTTGTCCCAGTCCCTGGATACAATTGGCGAAAAATTAACAGCGTCTACGCGCTCGGTATAATGAAAGATTCCGATACCGCACTGGATAAAATTGGCGCTGTTGTTGAAAATGTATTAGATATTCCTATTCATTATCACGCCCGGATAGATTTTAAAGGATTCGAAAAAGCAATCGATGCCGTAGGAGGAATCGAAGTTACTGTCGACAGAAGCTTTGTAGACGAAAAATACCCAATAGAAGACGGCACCGGAGAGGTTACGGTAGTTGCTTTCGATAAAGGAGACAGAAAAATGAATGGTGCTACTGCGTTAACCTATGCCCGCTCGAGACACGGAACAAATGGAGAAGGATCGGACTTTGCGCGCGCAGCCCGTCAACAGAAAATTTTAATGGCATTTAAATCTGAACTCTTCAGTTTTTCGACGCTTCTTTCAAGCAAGCGAATATCTAAATTACTCGATGTTGTAGAAGACCATTTCGAAACAGATCTTTCGTTAAGCGAAATGATGCATCTTGCATCGAATTTAAAAAACCTAGAAGCACAAGAAATTTCTACGTATGTATTCGACACCAGCCCATCTGGATTTTTAGTGAACTCCAAAACAGAAGACGGCGCATTTGTGCTTATCCCACCAAACTATAGTTTTTCTGAAATGCAATCATTCGTTAAAACAACGTTCACAGTAAGCAGCAGAAAAAAAGAAGGCGCACGAGTTATTGTACAAAACAGTACTTCTATAGAAGGACTCGCACATATTACAAAAGAAGCGTTAGAAAGAAACCAGTTCGATGTTGTTCGAGTAGAAAACTCCCCCTTACGAGACCTTGAAAGCACTATTATTTACGATTTGACTGCTGGAAAAAAACAAAAATCTATATCCGATATCCAAAATCAACTTCATGCAAAAATAGCGCCGATTATCCCAGACTTCTTGCAGAATTACGAGGATACAGATATTGTTGTAGTACTGGGACGAGACCAAGAAGGTCTTGTTGCAGGTGAACGCGCCCAAGCGCTTTAACTCTGGGGAATGTTCCCGAATACCGTATTTGGGCTCAATTTTCATCTTTCGGCAAAATTAAACAAATATCTTCACCAACACAACCATATTCCTTCAAAAATATTTATTTAATTTTACTCGAAATCTAAAAGTTCATCCTCAAAAGAGTATTCTGGAACACTCCCCTATGACTCCTCAACTGCCAACCGTCGTTCTTGCAGGTCGCTCTAATGTAGGGAAATCGAAGCTCTATAATAAGCTTAAAGAGCAGCCATCTGCTGTAGTTTCTGCTATTCCTGGGACCACCCGAGACGTAAATGAAACCACTATTCAATGGAATGGTGTGTCTTTTACGTTGGTAGATACTGCCGGCCTCGATATCCCGCAAGAACAAGATATAGACCAAAAAGTTATTAAAAACACCAAAGAAGCACTCGAAAAGGCAGATAGTATTCTTTTTGTTGTAGATACCAAGCATGGCATTACCCCGGCAGATAAAGATGCCTTAAAAGAGCTTTCTGCTTTCAAAAAAAACATGCTTTTAGT
>ENA-OREN01000134-OREN01000134.1-marine-metagenome-genome-assembly--contig:-NODE-134-length-105684-cov-13.214598_pt1 | contig 105684 bp, 93 predicted proteins | sample MGYA00248624_ERZ508555 | MGnify/ENA primary metagenome ERZ508555 (study PRJEB26222, sample SAMN06267773) | marine metagenome | isolation source: Saanich Inlet, British Columbia, Canada | place...
TGTTGAAGCATGTGATTGACCGAATGCAGTTGGTTGATCGGAGTATAAAATAAAGCCAGATAGCCAACGAAGGCGACCAGAGAGCCAACGGTAATATCCCCGGCTTGCACCAGCCCCACTCCATACAAGAGAATCAAAACCGTGCCGAGGGAACCGAGAAACATCATGGACGGGGAATAGAAGGCCCATAACCGCATGACCTCCAAAGTGCCATCGCAGTAATCCCGACTGCGTTTTTCAAATTGTTTGATTTCATGAAGCTGACGATTAAAGGAAAGTGTTTCACGAATTCCAGAAATGGAGTCCTGTAGCTTGGCATTCATTTTTGCGGCCCTTTTCCGTACAACGTGATACTGATCGTGGGCCTTGGAGGTATAGAACCACGCGCCATAAATCAGAATAGGAATTGGAATCAGGGCCACCACGGCCAGTTTCCAATGCATATAAAAAAGTATGATGGAAATACCGATCAGAGTCAGGATCGCGGTCACGACTTGTTCCACGCCATCGATAAAAATACGCTCGACATAATTCACGTCATCGTTGGCACGAGACATCAACTCGCCGGTGGAGCGGTTTTCAAAATAGCTCATGGACAAATTCTGCAGTGCCCGGTAAACGTCGGACCTTAGATCGAACACCACATTCTGCTCGACTTTGTTGTTGATCATTATGCGTCGGTGATTGGTGAAGTTTCGTGCCAGATAGACACCGGCCAAGCCTACTATGGGTCCGTAAAGCCATAACGATTCTTCGCCTTCCACCAGCTGATCGACAACCAGCTTAATTAGCCAGGGTGGGATCAGATCCAGAAGGGTGGTGGAGACGGCTAAAAACAGGGTCACCGCTACCCCTCTCCGGTAGGGCTTTAAATAACTCAATACTCGCAGAAGAGCTTTCATATTTTCTAGTTAAGGGTAAGTCGTTGAATTGCTATAATTAAGATTATAATGATTACTTTATAATACCAGACGGTTTTTAGATGAGTATTAAAACTTGCAAGTAAAATTCAACTCGGGCGAGGTATATGGAATACAGGAAACTGGGAAGCAGTGATCTTAAAGTGTCGGTGATTGGTTATGGTGCGTGGGGAATAGGCGGAGCCCCCTTCTGGAATAATGAGGGCCATACAAAATCCTTAAACTCTATCAAGAAAGCGTATGACCGGGGAATCAATTTTTTTGATACGGCTCCGGTTTATGGTTTCGGTCATTCCGAGGAACTGATTGGAAAGGCTCTCAAGCCTGTGCGGGATAAAGTGATTCTTGCTACCAAATGCGGACTGCGCTGGGACAAGGAAGCGCTGGGTTCAATCCGCAAGGATGCCAGCCGGAATTCCATCTTGGAAGAAATTGATCAAAGTTTGAAACGGCTGGATACAGACGTGATTGACCTTTATCAAGTCCACTGGCCCGATGTGGAGACGGAGCCAAAAGAAACCATGGAAACTTTACTGGAGCTTCAGCAAAAAGGGAAAATCCGTTATATCGGGGTCAGTAATTACTCGGTGGAGCAGATACAGGACTGTCTTAAATTCGGAAAAATTGTTTCACTGCAACCGGAGTTCAGTTTGCTGGCGCGGGATATTCAGAAAGATACGGTTCCCGTTTGTCTGGAGAACGATATCGGAATCATTGCGTACAGTCCTCTGAGTTCAGGTGTTTTGACCGGGAAGTATGACAAGAATACGAAATTTGAGGATTGGAGGAGCAAGGGGATCATTGGTACTTTTACCGGCGAAGGATTTGTACGCAATATTGCAAAGGTGGACCAGCTAAAAGAAATTGCTGATAAAGAGGGAAAAACCTGTGCCCAGACTGCGGTCAACTGGGTGCTAAGGCAGGAGGGGCTCACGACAGCTTTGGTGGGTGTGAAGAATCAGGATCAGGTAGAAGAAAACCTGAAAGCAGTTGGCTGGGAACCGTCTCCCGAACACTGCGAAAAAATAGAAGAAATTTTTACCCACTAGGCGTGGGGCCAGCGTGCCATCGCTTCCTCTGGCGAGCAAAGAGTTGTCTCGGCGCAATCAAGCCCTTGCTCAGTTGCACCCCTGCTAAGGGGCACTAGGCCCGGTCAAGCGGCCGGTGGCAAATTGCAATAGCTTTTGTTGGAGAACGACAGGTTAGCTCGGCTTAATGAGCTGTTAGTTGATCCCCTTCGGGGCATGAGAATAATGATGGGGTTATCACAGCCTCCCCGGCTAGGGGTAGAGGGGGGTCAGGGTATTGCCGCTTCCTGGGTTTGCTGTACCATCTGGCTCAGTTCATTTGAGTTTCTCTGAACCTTTTCGATCAAAATACCGAGGGCGGTAGTTTGGGGTTCAAGTTGATCCAGGGCCTGATTCATATTTTGGATTGATTTGTGTAAGCCGGGGCGGGATTCTCCGTCCACTCTCGCTTCAAGATCCCGGATTTCCCTGTGAAGTTTATTTTCCAGTAAAAGCAGGGTGTGGTTTACCTGGCCCTGTAGAAAGCTGAGGGTCGAGTCGATGTTTTTGTTTTGGGCTCTTTGCAGGGTCTGGCTGGTATACACGAAACCGAACAGTAAAACCGCAAGACCGGTATAGAAAAGAATTTTCAGTGTGGTGGTTTCACTCTTTCTTTTTTGAATACTGGCTTTGATGAGGGCCAGTTCCGTAGCCAAGGTTTCCAGGTTGTCTTCTTTATTGGATTGAAGTGCCGTGGTTTGGTTTTTGGTTTCTTCGTTTTCCATTTATCAAGTCCGATGGCTGATTAGAGTATTTCGTATGTTGTTCATTATCTTCCCAGATAATCCAAGTATAACCGAATGAGTGGGTTACCGTAAAATAATGTGACCAGAGTGCCCGTTGCGAGAAAAGGTCCGAACGGGATCAGGCTTTTCCTTGATTTTTTTTGCACTGCGATTTGGAATAAGCCGACTATAGATCCTAAAAAAGCTCCGATAAAAATAACCAACAGTACTTTTTGCCAACCCAGTAGAGCCCCTGCCGCGGCGATGTATTTAATGTCTCCCCCTCCCATCCCGCCATTACTGAGAACAGCAAGCAAATAAAATAATCCGCCCCCCGCGAAAAACCCGAGCAGGGAGTTTGCGTACCCTATCGTATAGGTTCCCACCGCAAGTCCCAGAACAATGCCCGGTAACGTGATTATATCGGGAATGATCTGGTGCTCAATATCGATAGCCGTGATGATGACCAGTGCGGGAGCCACCACGACATAAACCAGAAAATCAAACGACAGTCCGAACTTGAAAAATCCAGCTAGCAGAAGCACGGCAGTCACCGCCTCGATAGCCGGATAAATCGGGGAAATGCGTATGGAGCAGTCCCGACATTTCCCACCCAGGATAATATAGCTGATGACCGGAATGTTATCTAGTGGGCGAACCGCCGCCGAACATGCGGGGCAATGTGACCCGGGAAACACTACAGATTCTTTCCGTGGCAAACGGTGAATGCACACGTTGGCAAAACTACCGACCGTCAGTCCGAAACAAAATACCGCTACGGTTAAAAGCGGATAAGGAATTGCTTGAATAAACTCCATTTTTTAGTTAGTCGGCCCCATGCTTAGTGGTTTCATAGATAATATCGGCGGAAAACCCTCTTCGCTGAAGGTATTGGACCAGCCGACGCATTTTTTTTTCGGGATCAAGTCCGTGCAGGGAGGCCAGTTTTTTGTTGGCGCAGGCTTGGGCAAGATCTCGCTCCGGGTGAGAATCGTAAAGAGTTTCCAGGGTTGTTTCAATGATGTGAGAGGCAATTCCTTTGGTAAAAAGTTCCTGGCGCACGCGTTGTTTGCCAAACTTTTTTCCTTCAACCCGTGACCGGCCCCATTCCATAGCGAAGCGCTGGTCGTTAATGTAGTTCAGGTCTTTAAGGTACTGAAGGGCTTTTTCTATAACGGAAGGGGTATGTCCCTTTTTTCCCAGGTATAAGGTAAGCTCCTTCTCGCTACGGTCCCGGTAGGCGAGGTATCTTACTGCCTGGGATTTAGCGGTTTTGAGGGCTTCATGATCTGGCATCAGACTTTACCACTAAGCGTGGGGCTAATAAGCAATGGCTCGTTGAGCCGAGAGAGCGTTTGCCCGCAAAATAAAGACATTGCAATTTGCCACCAGCGGCCCGCTGGTTAGGATTTTTTTTCAGCCTTTTTTGCCTTTGCTGTGGATTCTTCGGCATTATTATCGGGTTCTTTTTCAGACGGGATCAGCCCCAGGGTTTCTCGCAAACGGGTTTCAATTTCTGTTGATATTTCCGGGTTCTCTGCGAGAAACCTTTTGGAGTTTTCGCGGCCTTGCCCAATGCGGTTTTCTTTATAGGAGAACCAGGACCCACCTTTGGCGATAATTTCGTGGGCCACGCCGAGATCGAGCAGGTCTCCGTATTTGGAGATGCCTTTCCCGTAGATAATATCGAATTCAACCTGGCGAAAGGGCGGGGCTACCTTGTTTTTCACCACTTTGACCCGGGTGCGATTACCGATGACGTTTTCTCCATCCTTCAAGGCCGCAATGCGGCGAATATCCATGCGGACGGAAGAATAAAATTTGAGTGCGTTTCCGCCAGTCGTTGTTTCGGGGTTGCCAAACATCACTCCGATTTTCATGCGTATCTGGTTGATGAATATCAGGCTGGTTTTGGATTTGTTGACGACTCCAGCCAGTTTGCGCATGGCCTGAGACATCAGCCGGGCTTGCAGTCCCATATGGGAATCGCCCATATCTCCATCGAGTTCATTTTTGGGGACCAGGGCGGCTACAGAGTCGACCACGATGACATCTACCGCGCCACTGCGGACGAGAACTTCTACAATCTCCAGTGCTTGTTCGCCTGTATCGGGTTGCGAGAGAAGCAGGTCATCCAGATTGATACCCAGGTTGCTGGCATATTCCGGATCCAAAGCGTGTTCCGCGTCGATGAATGCGGCGACCCCTCCTGTTTTTTGCGCTTCCGCAATGATGTGGAGGGTTAAACTGGTTTTTCCTGAACCTTCCGGGCCGTAGATTTCAATGATTCGGCCTCTTGGAACCCCACCCACACCTAACGCATGATCCAGAGAAATGGCACCTGTGGAAATTACTTTGATGCCCTTCAGGCTTTCGGCCTGGCCCAGTTTCATGATGGAGCCTTTGCCGAATTGTTTCTCAATTTGAGTGAATGCCAGTTCCAGTGCCTTTTCTCTGTCGTCCGAGCCCATCATGTCTCCTTGGTTTGTTTCAGTTGGGGGTAATGAAGAAATATCACCATCTCACGCCGAGTGATGGGCGACATTATACCTTTATCCGGGGCAGGTGCTCTAAATTTATTTTTCCGGGAGCTGTTACAAAATTGGGGTGTTGAATCGGGTAGGAAAGATGTAAGGGGAGGTTTAGGATTTAACGGGTATTTTAGTTTCCAGAGAGCGACCAAACCCTAAAATGCTGGCCCGAAAGCTTCTGTTTTTGATGCGGCCGTATTTTTTCAGAATCAGGCGTTTCATGACCTCTTTACATTCCTCAGGGGTGATTTCGCCGACCTCCAACTTCTTTTTAAGGAAATTGATGTTCCTCATCTCTAAAAGGGAACGTAAACCGCTTCTCATGGCATTATCCTTCCTTGGCCTGATTTGATTGAATGTGGGAAGAATAACAGTTTTCGTCCGTGATGTAAAGTGTTGATTTATATTGCTTTATGTTTTTTTGTTGGATTGGGCTTAAGGTGGGGAGCAGAAAGGCCCAAAATTTGATATTCTTTCAAGTCGTGAGCATTAATAGTCGATGATAACTTATGGCCTCATTAAAAAAGCGATCTCATTTAAGCACCCTGATTTTTTTCAGTCTTCTGGCTTCAGGCTGTGGGGAGGAACCGGTAGAAGAAGTGGTGGCCTTTGAGTCTGCACCGCAGGTAACGATCACCCTGCATTCTCAACTGGAGCTCGATTTTTCTCTGGACCCGGACCCGCAACTGCAAACTGCCGATACGGATGAACTTGAAGAGGGGGATAATAAATTCATCGCCGGAGTTTATGCCAAGCTGAAAATGAGTGCGAGCTTGCGGTCTCAGTTAGGGCGGCTTCCTGAGTTTAAAGCGGATACCAAATATCAGTCTATCAAAAGGTATGAGACTATTGATCCTGAACGTTATGCTATTACGATCAAAAAGCGTGCGGAAAAGCCAGGGATAAGAAAAACGGTTAAAGTGCAGGACAAGCCTTTGATCTTCGCTGGCAGAGGCTACAATATTTCTGCTTTTGAAAAAGAAATGAAACCCGCGATTGATGTGGACTACGCCACACATCTCAGGGTCGCTCCTCCAGAGCCGCCTGTCCGGGAAATCAAGGATCAGCTGGACCCCAAGGCGGGGTATTCCAGGGACACAAAGTATCTGGTTTACAACTCTACGCGTTCCGCTTTCGGGGAATTGCCACCCCCTCTTATTGATGACAAGCCCGCACTAAGTGCTGAACCTGCCATCCCATCGGAAAGGAATCCAGACTCTGTTCTATTGGTTCCGCACGGGGAGGAAAGCCTGTTGGTTCTGAGGCCGGCAGATAAGCAGTTTGATCTGTTGGCCGGGAATGAAGCTCTGAATAAAAAACAGTTTCAGGCTTCTTCTGTTAAGGTTCCCGAAACCAGTAAAAAAACACCCAGTACCCTACAATAAAAACTCCGATAATTATTTTGCGGACAAGGCTGATTCCGGCACCGCTTTCCTCTTTGGGGAGAGGGGAGATTTGGGTCTTTCCCGTTTTTTTCTGATCCGGTGATTCCATTGGTCTGACCAATAAGTTTGAAAGTGCAGGTCCTCTATCATTTTAAGGATAAGTGTGCCTGCGTCAAGCCTGAGGTTGGTTCGGGGTCAGGGATCTTTTGTTTTTGCGCAACGAAATCCGAAGCTGTTATTTTTTACCTCCGGGGTAAAAAAACTTCGGTTGAAGGTTGGGGCGCTTAATCCGCAACCATAAGAAAGACAGTCGAACCAGGACCCGCCTTTCAACACTCTTTTGTCTTTGCCATATTCCGCACGCGTGACGGGGTTCCCCGGATGCGGTAAATAGTAGCTGTCCACCCATTCCCATACATTTCCGGAAATGTCATAGAGGCCGTAGGGACTGCGCCCATCCGGGTAGGAGCCAACAGGCTCTGTGCCGGTGGAATGTTTGTAAGGATTATTAGATTTGTCGAGGGACCACTCATTTCCCCATGGGTAAATAAGACCCACTTCTCCTCGCGCCGCTTTTTCCCATTCCTGTTCCGTAGGCAGACGTTTGCCGGCCCAGGCGCAGTATTCACTCGCATCGAACCAGCTTACATAAACGACCGGATGATTTTCCTTGTCCTTGGGAATATTTCCTTCCGGCCAGTGGTGAGGTGTTATTTTCTCGGAGCTGTTTGTAAATTTTTTATAGTCTGCATTGGTGACCTCATTCAGATCTATATAGAATGCGCCTGTTGAGGACATGTGTTCCGGTGCTTCGTCATCCCACCGTTCGTTTGATCCCATGATGAATTCTCCGGCAGGAATAAAGGCCATGGAGCTTGAGGCTTTTTTCTGCTTCGGTGCCGGCTCTTTGGGTGGGGAACCGGGTACGGCTTGAATGATGGATTTCAACAAAAGGCTGTTTTTGCCGCCTGCGGGGTTCGGTGTTGAAAAAGGGGATAATATATTTTTCCCCCCTGTGTGGCAGGCTTTGCATTCGGCTTGAGTAAACTTGTCGTTCTTTGCCTTCAGGATGTGTTCCGCCTGGTGGCAGGTGGTCTGGCAGTCTTTTCTAAGCGGACCCAGTTTTTCAAAGGCCATGGCTGGGCTGCAAAAAAAGCAGGCCAGAATGAAGGCGAAAAAATAAACGGATTTGTATCTGCAATTGACTCTCATACTTCATATTTATAGGATGAATCAATATGAGTCAAAAAAATTATCGTTGGATGAGAATGATATGAAGTTTTCGCGATGAATAATCCTATCTGGAGATTGATTGAAGATGGGCCTCTGGATGGCAGGTTGAACATGGCAATAGATAGAGCCATTCTCACCGCTTGCGACCAGGGCCAGGCTCCTGCCACTTTGCGTTTGTATGGTTGGGACAAGCCGACTCTCTCTGTGGGTTATTCCCAGAATAAATTAAGGGATGTGGATACGGTGCAGTGTGGGCAAAAAAATATTCCCATCGTGCGGCGGTTTACTGGCGGGCGGGCTCTGTTGCATCAACATGAGTTCACCTACAGTCTCGTTGCTCCCATCCCCCACCCCAGCTTTCCCGGGAATCTGGCCGGAGCTTTTGGTGCAGTATCGAAAGCGGTGGTTTTTTCCCTGGAAAAAGCCGGTGTTGCCAAACCTGAAATATGCGGAAAAGACAAAAGATCTATGGGGCAAGGCAGTAAGCGTTCTCCGGCCTGTTTTTCGACCTCCAATCATTGGGAAATCACGGTAAAGGGGAAAAAACTGGCTGGCAGTGCCCAACGTCGGTTAAATGGGGCTTTTTTACAGCATGGCTCAATCTTACTGGACTGGGATCCCGGACTGGCCCATAGCCTGCTTCGCTACTCCTCGGAGTCTGAACAAGCTCAGGGACTCAAAACATTGATTTCGGGAACATTAACCTTGAGAGAAATATTATTGGCAAAGCCGGAATGGGGAGAGCTGGCTCATTGTTTTGCAGACGGATTCCAAAAGACCTTTCCCGGACTATGGAAACAGGAAACTTTAAGTTCATTGGAAACGGGGTTGGTGAAGGAGTACTTAGGGGAGAGTGAGCAGGTATCATCTGTAAAAGATTTGGGTTAACTCTTTGATTTCTCAAATGGCGTGTAAAATTTTTTTGAAGTGTTTTTTTTATAGGAATTTGTTGTTCCCCTCGGGCGCATTGTTTATAATGCCCCACTGTTATTTTTTGAAAGAGTTTGTTTAGATTTGTTTTCCTGGAGTTGGGAACTTTGCACAACTCAGATTCCTGGGGAATAAAATTAAGGATACTGGTGTGCAGATAAAATTTTGGGGAGTCAGAGGAAGTATTCCTTCAGGAAACCCTGAAACGGCAGGTGTCGGAGGCAATACGACCTGTGTTGAGATCCGTTGTGGTGATGAGCTGATTATCATCGATACGGGATCGGGGGTCCGAAATCTGGGTATGGCACTCATGAAGGAGATACCTGTAAAAGGGACGATCTTGTTCAGTCATGTTCATTGGGACCATATACAAGGATTCCCTTTTTTTGCGCCCTTTTTTGTTCCCGGCAATGAGTTCCGGGTTTTCGGAGGCACCAGCTTGCCGATAACCATTTCAGATGTTTTGAACCAACAAATGACACCCCCCTGCTTCCCGGTCAAAACCGATTTGTTCGGTGCCAAAATTACTTATCACGATGTCAAACCGGGAGATGTGATTGAAGGGGACAATTACAAGATAACGATGACCTCCTTATATCATCCGAACGGGTGTTACGCTTACCGGATCGAGTACGAGGGAAAGTCACTGGTATTTTCCACCGACTGCGAGCATTATGAAAACGAGCCAAATACCAATCTGATTGAGCTTTGCCGAGACACAGATGTTCTGGTTTACGATGCTCAGTATACAGAAGATGAATATTATGGCCTCAATGGACAGTTCTCCCGTAAGGGCTGGGGCCATAGCACCATGCGCGAAGGGATTAAAGTTGCGAAAGCGGCGAATGTCGATAAACTGGCATTATTTCATCACGACCCTTCTCACGATGATAACTTTGTTAAGCAAATTGAAGCAGAATCCCGCCAACTTTTTCCACAAAGCATTGCCGCCTATGAAGGCTTGCAAATCGATTTATCACAGGGACCATTGCCCAAATCTTTGTTTGATTAAACCCTTGTTGCAAGTCTTGCTTGTCCTGATATTGCTCAATGGGTGTGGGGGCTCCCAACCCCATGTCGCGGATAATCCTGCCAGTCAACGTTTTCGTGATGAAACATTGCTCCCTAAACAAAGCTCCTCCCAGAGGCAGGCCATTTTGTTTCGTGCGGATCAGGATGCATTGCCGGATTTAGTGGTCTTGAATGAGGTTGAGCCCGGAAAACCCCAGTTACAGATTTTCATCAACCATGGGGAAAAAGGTTTTCAACGAAAAAATCCGGGGCGGTGGATAGAGGAGTTGAAGACCCCGATCCTTTCTCTCGCTGTAGCGGACCTGAACCGCGATGGTGGCGATGACCTGATTCTGGTAATGGGAAACGGGGTGTCCACCCAAATTCTTTTTAATAATAAAAAAGGTTATTTTTACTCCAAGGATAAAGAAGGCTCTTACCCTCTTTGGCCTGGAATAGAGAAAGTGATTTCTATTGACCTGGATCAGGATGGAGACAAGGACCTTTTTTATTTTGGTCAACGAGTTCTGAATGCGAGTGGAAAACCCTCCAACCATCAAACCCGCGTGCTCATTAATAATGGTGTGGGAAGGTTGGAAGACTTGACAGCTTTGCTTTTGCCCCGTCTTCCTGTGGGAATTCGAGATGTCTCTTTTGCTGATTATGATGGCGATGGAGTGGTGGATGTTTTTCTGGTTTACGGTAAAGGTCAAAACCGGATTCTGGTAAATAACGGAGTAGGAAAGTTCGCAGACCGTACTGCATCCCATGTCCCCCGTATTCTTGACGATAGCCAACATGCCGACTGGGCTGACTTTGACCAGGATGGAGACAATGATCTTCTCATCGTCAACCGAGTGATCGACAAACATTACAGGGCTTACCCCGGGGAAACCGCATACTTTCTTGAAAATACGGGCGGTGGACATTTTAAAAAACGTTCACACAAAATACTTCCCCGCCTTCCTTCATACAAGGCTTACCTTTTGGACGCAAACGGCAATACCAAACCGGATGCCTTGATCTTGACCTCAAAGGGAGTTTATTATTTGCAGGGCAGGGGCCGGTGGGATTTCACCGATGAAACCCGCAGGCGTCTTCCACGCTTCCGGTTTTTTCGGGAGATGACCTTTGCCGATATCAATCAGGATGGATTTTTGGATCTCTTTGCTTTATCGCCAACTCCGGGTAGAAGTCGGGTTTGGCTGAACCGCTTCGATTAAGGAAAATACTATGTCCAAGTTTAAAAAAATGACTTTTCTTAAAGTGCTCACGACTGTTGCCTGGGCCGATGGAGAGGTCTCGCAATCAGAATTTAATATTCTCAAAACATTTTATAGAAAATTCGACCTGGAAAAACATGAGATGGATGAGTTAAAGCCCTATCTACTCTCCCCAATATCAAAAAAAGAAAAAGATACGTTGTATCGACAGATGGTCGCGGAATTATCTTCCCCGCAGGAGAAGAAAGAAATCGTAGGTGCTTTGGAAGAGATGGTCGAGGCACATAAAAGAATGAAGAGCGATGAAAGGGAGCTGGTCGACCAGTTTTCCGAGTGGCTGGAAAAATCTTCCCATACAAGAAGATCATTTGGGCGAATTAGAAATTTTTTTCAAGGCACCATTTTTAAGCATGCGCGGGACCGAGACCCCGATATGGAAAAATATTTTAAACGTCGTGTGCTGAAAAAAATTGAACTGAAAAGCTCACATTCCAAAATTTCCACCAACCTGCCTGAGGAGCGACTTTATTTTGTTTGTCTTGTGGGCACGTTGATGGCAACGATTGCTCATGTGGATGACCATTTTGATCCGGCAGAAAAAAAGGCGTTGAAGCGTTGCCTTGCTGATCAGTTTTCTTTAAAAGGAAAAGAATTGACTCTGCTATTTGAAGTGGTTGAGGAACAGGCGCGCCAGGGTTTTGATTTTCATGAGGTGGCAACGGAATTGAACCGGGTCGCCTCCTACAACGACCGTATCCATTTGATGGAATGCCTTTTTGAAGTTGCCATCGCGGATGGAGAAATGGCCCATGGAGAAGCAGAGGAAATCAGGCGAATTACCAAAGCCCTGCGCATTCCCCATAAAACTTTCATCGAATGCAAGGTCCGCGCTTTGGATAAGATAAGGTGATGGCGTCAGGAGAATAATGAAAGAGACCGGAAAAAAATTTCTCGGTATTATGTTTGAGTGTTGCAATATTTATCGGCGCGTTTATATAAATAAAGAAGGCAATGCTTATGAGGGGCGTTGCCCGAAATGTTTTGCCGAGGTAAAAGTCCGAATAGGAACTGACGGTTCAGATACCCGTTTCTTCCGCGCCCGCTAACCGCCACTAGGCGTGGGGCCAGCGTGCCATCGCTTCCTCTGGCGAGCAAAGAGTTATCTCGGCACAATCAAGCCCTTACCCAGTTGCACCCCCTGCTAAGGGGCTAGGCGTGGAGCCGGTACTGCATTGCCCGTCAAGCAGACCAAGCCCTCAAGCGCAATACTTTAATATTCCCCCTGATAAGGGGGATAAAGGGGGTTTGCATAAATCAGCAGTTTTGCTGGCGAGCAAAGAGTTGTCTCGGCGCAATCAGCCCTTGCTAGTTGCCACCGGCCGCTTGGCCGGGCAGTGGCTATCTTTCTCTCGATGTACGAATCCGTCTTTTCTGCTTGTGCAGGTCATAACCTTTGAGTGTTTCAGGAAGTTGCAGGTCGCTGAAGTTTTCCCGTTTGGTCTGGTATTTGGTGAATAAGGATTCCAGTTTGGCGCGGGTTTTTTTGAATAGGTCCATTTTCTTGGCTTTGTGGTATACGATTTCCGTGATCAAAAGGTTGGAAATGGCATCATAACTCTGGTTCAGGGTGTCGTAGGCCAACCCCAGCCTGTAATAGGCATCTCCGAAGTTAGGGTCAAGCTGGACGGCTTTTTTAAACGAATCGATGGCATCCTCAACATTTCTCATGTCATATTTGATGCGCCCTGATGAAAAATGCGTTTTACTGTCAAAGGGGCTTAGCTTGATCGACAGGTCAAGCTTGGCAATGGCTTCTTTTCTCTTTCCCAGTTTTTCGTAGGCCCAGGCCAGGCTGTTCAGGATATTTTCATCCGTCCTGTCCAGTTTTAAAGCGGTTTCCCATTCTTCAACGGCTTTGGGGAAGTCCTTTCCTTTTGCGTAAATCACCCCCAGATTGTAATGCGCCATGGCATTTGCACTGTCCAGTTCCAGGGCCTTCTCGTAGGCGGCGGCGGCTTTTCTCTTTAGTCCTGCTTTTTCGTAGACCACCCCCATATTGACATGGGTTTCGGGAAGACCAGGATTTTTTTCCAGTGCCTGCTTCCAGAAACTTAGTGCCTGCTTGTTTTTGCCCATTTCCACAGAAAGCACTCCAAGGTTGTTGAAGACGATATGCATATTGCTGTTTCTGTTTTGTGCGACCTTGAGGTACTGAAGGGCGTTTTTGAGGTTTCCGTTTTTCAGGTAGATGGAGCCCAGGTCGGTGGCGATGTCAGGTTGCGTGGGTTTCAGTCTGAATGATTTTACGAGGACCTTTTCGGCATCCGTGTAATTTTTTAAATAAAACAGGGCGAGCCCTTTTTCACGGTAGGCCTCAGCGTAATCCTCTTTCAGTCGCGTGGCTTCGGTCAGCTGTTTGAAGGCGGCCTGGTATTCCTCTTTTTCGATATAAACTTTCCCCAGCTCGTAATGGCCTTCCGGGTTATTTGGGTCCTCTTTAACTTGTTTCGAATAGGTTATAAATCTTCCCTCCAGCGAGTCTTCTTTGGGGCCACAGGCCAGAAGAACCAGAGAAAAAAGTAGGATGAAGAATCGAAAAAATGTCATAGCATTGCGCAAAGTTTGTATGCCTGCTTTGTTGGAGAACAACAATGAAGCCGGGAGTCCGGCACTGTGTATAGGATAAAAGGATGGGGGAAGGGTGGCAAGCTAAAAAGGAATGGCGCCTCGGGCCAGTTCCATCAGGAAAGAGGGGAACAGCCCTATTCCCACAACCACCACACAGCTGACGGTGATCAGGGCTCCCATGCCTTTATAGATTACCGGCTGCGGAGTATTTTCATCTTCATGGAAATACATCATGGCAATTACACGGAGATAAAAATAAACAGAAATGATGCTGGCGATGACCGCTAAAATAGTTATGAGAATGTATCCCGCTTTAATCGCGGCATAGAAAACGAAAAGTTTTCCGAAGAACCCGGCTGTGGGCGGGAACCCGGCCAGAGATACCATGAACAGGCTCATTGCTACCGCAAGAAGAGGGCTCTTTTTGGCCAGTCCTTTGAACCGGTTGATGGAGTTGCCTTCTTGTCCTTCCCCTTCCATGATGAAAACCACCGCAAACGCTCCAACATTCATGAACAGGTAAACCGCAAGGTAGAATAAAATGCTTGCCATTCCTTCCTGGGTATTGGTGACGATACCGATCAACAGGTATCCGGCGTGGGCGATGCCGGAATAGGCGAGCATCCGTTTAAGGTCGTCCTGGAAAATGGCGGCGATATTTCCCACCAGCATGGTCAGGACCGATGTGCCGAAAAGAATCGGCATCCAGACCTTTTCCAAATCCGGCAGGGCGGTGAAAAAAATGCGGACGATTACTGCGAAGGCCGCCGCCTTGGTTGCTACCGACATGAATCCCGTGATAGGAGTCGGCGCACCTTGATAGACATCCGGGGTCCATGAATGAAAAGGTACCAGAGAAATTTTAAATGCCAGTCCACAAAACATCAGGCCCATCCCGATATAAACCAGCGTATTCTTTGTATAGGGGTTTTCGTGAATGAGTTGCCCTATCATTCTGATTTCGGTTGTGCCGCTACCGGCATAAATCAGGGCCATGCCATAAACCAGGATGGCAGAGGCAAACGCGCCGGTTAGTAGATACTTGACGGTCGACTCCTGCGAGGCCAGGGTTTCCCAGCTTAACTCGGTATTGCTGTGAGGTCCCTCCCTGCCGGTTCCGTGTTTGGCAGAAAATCCGCAAAGAATATAAAGGGCAATGGAAAACAGTTCCAACGAAATGAATACGGTGATCAGGTTTCCGGATTTGGCCAGAAACATCATGCCTGCAACCGCCATCAGCAGAAGAGTAAAATACTCCGCCTTGTTTTCATGGTTTTCCTCCGGGTAACGGGCTGAACCGAAAATCGGAAACAGGGCCATCAGCAGGAAGAGCAGGTTGAAGGCCAGGGAAAACCGGTCGTAGATCAAGGCACCACTGAACATGCCCGGATTGCCTGGGTTTTCGATGGTCGGAGCCTCTCCCCAAAGGGTCAGGGTGAACAGCAACGCCGCGATGATACCGACCAGCGAAACTCCGGATAGAAAGGAAAGTTTATTCATCCCCTTTTTAAGTCCGGCGAGAAGAATGAAGAAGGCGGTCATCATGATGATGAGTTCCGGCCCGATTGCCGCCCAGTTCATGTCGTCAAAATTTATTGCGAATTCCATGGATATTCCCAAAAAGTTCCTGCCATGGTTTTAAGTGACAGAAACCCCATATTAATTCAATAATTATGGGGTGTTTTATAGCATTTTGAGGCTTTTTGCAACCCGCATTCCATATAAGGCGGAGTCTGGATATTTATTCAATGCTTCTCTTACAAAAGCACTTGCGAATTGGGACATTTCCCTGCAAGATAGGCCTTTTTGAACCCTGTTCGTGGAGAACCCGATGGATACTAATGAGGCAAGGGCCTATCTCAATTACCTGCTCACTCTGGGTCTGAGGCGGGAAGAGGCGTTTGGTCCCATGGCGCTTGATTTCATTCGGGAAACGGATTTCGATACGGTCGGACTTTTGCCTGAGGAACAGTTCAGCCTGATTATGGCTACTATCCAGGCTCTGGCGGCAGAGCCGAAACGCTACACTCTGAAGCTGGAGATGCTCAACCGGGCGCGGGAACTGGTCGATAAAACTACCTTCAATGATCCACAATTGATCCAGCAGATCGATCGGGACATCAAAAAGACCACAGCCGAGATCGATATATATAATGAAGCAATGCGACCTGCCAAAACCAGCGGCCAGGAAAAACAACGGCTGGTGGTGCAGAGCGATGCGCCGGAATACTTTCTCGATATTGCCCAAAAACGGGCTTCTACCTATTATCAGAACAAGTTCGGCCTGGATAAGGAAGAGAAAACCGCGCAACATTTTGGCGGTGGACCGAGAAAATTCGAGCCGGACAACCCCAAAGCGCACCGCGAACATCCGGGAGCATGCGGTCCGTTTATGAATGCGCGTAGCAATGCCTTCCACCTGATGATGCCCTTCGATATCAAGATCAGCAAAAAACCTGATGACCCGCTGGATGGAGGGCTACGTGCCTATTATTCAAAAATGGGTTACTCATTTCCTCTTGGATTTGAAATGGGAAAAATCTGTAGTTATGAGGATGGGGAGATTCTGGATATATCTCTGGATGACCCAAACCTGTTGTTCCTGTCTGTTTCCAGGGTTAAGGAAAAAGAGTTTCGGGCCTCTGCCTTTCCCGGAACGCCGGAAATTCCGGTGGAATATGCCTATCCCCGGGCAGTTCTGGAGCGCACCGGAACTTTGGGACCCTTTGTGCAGATGGTTTCAAATTTTAAGATATGGTTTGATTCCAGTCAGATATCGCTCCTCATTCAAGGTGCTCCGGACCTTTATGAGTATGGGCTTCAAGGAGGCTCCGGCCTGATGGTTCGGAGCCACGCCGCAGATAAGATTCCAGCCTATGTTGAAAATACTTCCCAGCCCTGGCAGGAGGGGATGAGCTTTAACTTTGTCAACATCCACCTGGCTCTGAGTCCCGGAACCGAAACAGCTTTTGTCCCCTTCAACACCCCGCTTTTCACTGTTTATCCCGTTTTGCCTGTGCAAAATTTCAAATGGATGGACGTAGCGGAAGCCTGAATTCCTGCATTACTCTCCCTGTCGCATTCAAATCGCCGCCGTTGGGTTTTGCGTTATAATAGTGTATCGATAACGCTGATTCCGGTGACCATGATTTCATTTGGAAAATTTCGAAGCTGGGCGATTCTGGCAATCGTGTTCCTTTCTTTTCCCAATATCTCTGCCCACGCTTCTCCTGCTCTCAACATTCCTATTCAGGTTACTTCCAATCCGGGAGAAGATTTTGCTCCCACCGTGTCGGCCAACGGGAAAGTTATGGTTTATGTCTCGGACAAGTCGGGAAACCTGGACTTGTGGCTGAAAAATCTGGGGCCGGGCATCCAGCCTCCCGATCGAAGGCTGACTTTTCACAGCGCGGAAGATAGCAGTCCCGAGATCAGCCCGGATGGGAAAAGGGTGGCCTTCGTTTCTCACCGGAGCGACCCAAGAGGTGACATTTATATTCTCGATCTAGAGGCAAAAGCGGAACCCAAACCGGTTATCCGGGAATCCGGGGAAGAAAGCGACCCTGTCTGGTCGCCAGACCAGAAAACTTTATATTTCTCATCTCGCTCATCGGGTACCGCACAACCGGTCATTGAAAAAATCGAACTGGATGGGGCAAAGCGCACAGAACTTTTAAATCCGGGAGGCGTGAACCTATCACTGTCCCCCGATGGAAAACATCTTGCTTTTGTGGCAGGCGAGGGCGATTTAAAAGTTTATAACCTGGAAACCACCGTCATCCAGATGCTGGCGCAAGGGCCGTTCATAGATGTTTTCCCCCGCTGGTCGGTGGATGGCAAGACCATTCTTTTTACCCGCTACCAATATGACACCAATCATGATGGGCAGTTGGGCATTGACGACAACCCTGATATCTGGAGTGTCGAATTTAATGCCGGGCAACCGGGCCGATTCCGCCAACTGACGGACAGCTCTACTTATGACTTCCTGCCTCGCCCATTGGATGAAAAATATTTTTTGTTCACCTCTCACCATAACGGCAATGCGGATGTGTGGAAACTTCCCCTCGCCGGGATCATGCCCGACTTGAAAGAAGGGGAAGAAAAAAGGGCTGACGAAATTTGTGTGGCCGAGGTGCCTTCCTATTCCTGTGTGCTGGCTCTGAATAATCTTAAGGTTCCCGACAAAGAAAAAATGGCTCGAATTCAATACCGTCTGGCGGTACAGGTTCTGGGCCTTGGGCATGATGCGCGTGCCATTTTCAAACGGACTCTGGAGGATGGCGACAAAGAGATTCAGGGTCTCTCCGAAATAGAGTTTCTGCGTTTGGAGGATGAAGAAACGGTTAGCCAGTTAGAGAAAAAAACGGGTCTGCAAAAGCTTGAAAAAATTATTGCCGATTACCAGGGCGTGACAGCGGTAGAGGCGAGAGGATTGCTGGAACTTGGAAAACTGTCTTTAGCTTTAGAACAACCGGATAAAGCACTGGAGTTTTTTCAGAAAGTAATCCGGCAGTATTCAACGCAACGTAAGATTTCTGCTGAAGCGGCATTTTCCAAGAACCGTATTTATGCTCTGATCGGAAACCGGGAAAAACAGGTCGAGTCGTTTGTTCAGGTGGTACGGGATTATGCAGACGTTGAGTATTGGGCGCAAAAATCAATCCAGGAGATTTTTCAGCTTTATGAAAGCCAGCCCACGCTCGAGAAAAAGGTTTCCAGCCTTCAGGTTCTAGCCGAAACAGAACTGTTGTCCGCCACGGTGCAGAACCGCATCGGGGAACTGTATCATCAGTCCGCAGAGAACCTTCTTGCTAAAGAGGCTTACCAGAAAACTCAAGGCGTGGAGGAAGAAGTTTTTAAAGCTCAATTCGCGCTGGCACGCATCTATGCCGAGGAAGAAAATTTTGACAAGAGCCTGAGCATTTACCGGGAAATAATGTCCGGCGAGTCAAAAGAATTGGAATCTTATGCCCGGTCCGCCCGTGCGGGGCTGATACAAAAAACTCTGGAAAAAGGCAACTGGGAATTGCGCGTTGGTGAAGTGAAGCTGGCACTCAAAACATTCCTGCAACTGATCGAGTTCAGTCCGCAAACAGTGAGAGCGCACAGGGGCTATCTGCAGGCTACAGCGGCTTTGGGAAAAAGAGCAGTACGGTTTTATCAGGACCGTGTGAAGTCCCGGCCCGATTCAGCGGTAGATCATTATGCGTTGGGACTGGCCCTTACGTATTTAAATCCTCCGGCGTTGGACGAAGCGCAAGCGGAAATCGGTAAAGCTCTTCAGTTGAACTCGCAGGAAGTTTTTTATCACCAGACTCTGGGGTGGATCTACGAGCAGAAAGAGCGGGTGGAGCCGGGTTTCCTGGAAAAAGCTCTGCACGAGTACCAAATCGCGTTGGCACTTAATGATGGAGATTCCCGTAACGAGGCGGACTTGCTTCTGAATTTGGGGAACGGACATTATTTGTTGAACAATCCTTTGTCGGCCTACCATTATTATAAAAAACGCGAAGACAGTAAGGAGCCTTTTCTTAATGTGGATCGGGAGGCCGTTTACCGCCAACGGTATGGTTCAGCCGCATTCAAGTCGGGTTACTCGCAGAGTGCCGTTGCACAATTTAAGAAAGCCCTGAAGATAGAAGAGAAGAAAAATGCGCTGGACCGCATGGCCCAATTGCATGACCGAATCGCACTGGCTTATCAGGACCATAAAGACTATGCCCGAGCGGTAGAGCATTTTACAAAAACCCTCGAATTGAACCGGCAGGCTGGCAAGGAGGTTTCGTTTTCCAGGACGCTTCGTAATATTGCCAATAATATTTATTCCGGCAACCAGAAGGAACGTGATTCAGAAGAGATGGCCCGTGCGCTCAACCACTATTTTCAGGCCATTGAAAAGCTCGAACAGTTTGGCGCCGTGAAAAAGCAAAAGGAGTCGAGTGCCCTGATCGATGTGAATGTGGAAGTGGGAGTCGGGGAGGATGTTTCATCGGCGGCGCATGGGTTTGACAAAACAGGTGAAATGAAACTGATCTTTCATTACATCGGGAGAATTTACGGAGACTTTGGGCAGTATGAAAAAGCGATAGAATATTTTAAGAAAAAACTACTGTTAATTCCTTCGGGTCTGGATGTTGATAAAAATATTCCGGTTTTGCTGGAAAAGGCACTTCTGCTGAATCAGATCGGAAATTATTATTTCCAGTCGGCAGATTATGAGTCCAGCCTGGACTTCTTTAACAAATCTTTCGGGCTCTCCCAAAAACTGAATAGCCAACGTGGCATGGCGGTCAATGCGGCAAATATCGGCCGAATTATTCTTGCCCTGAGTTCCCAGAAACCCCTGATGTCTTTGAAGGACGACATCCACCATTCTATTAGGCTGTTGGAAAAGGCTGTGGGAATCGTGGCCGGTTTGGAAGGATCGGAACTGTTAATGGTCCTGCACAACTATTTGGGCATTCTTTACCACTTCCAGGGTTTTCATTTGGATAGCGTGGCAAAAAGTCTGAGTGGTAATGAAATGAAAGACCAGCTCAAATCGAGTCTTATTGAGTTGCAGGGACAACGGAAAAGCATCCAGAAATCCATGCGCAATTTTGAACTGGCTTTAGCTTTTGTGAATCAGGATAAGCCGGGAAAACAGGCGGGAGCGATCTGGCAGAATTTGCAATGGACCCGTTATCTTGCCGGCATGAAACCCGGAGAGGGCGAGCAAAAACCTTCCGTCAAGGATCGCTGGCAGTCACTTTATTTGCAGGCAAAACAAATGCCCGATCATCTTTCTCGCCTGCTTGCGGCGGAAAAGGAGTTGAGTCGCCTGCCCTATGGTTGGGTGGACCGTTCTGTTCTCGCTTTAATCGAACAGCTTTATGAGGACATCGTTTTTCTGTTGTTCAAGCAGGAAAAGTTTGCGTCGGCATTATTGTTTGCTGAAAAAGGTAAGAAGCAGGTGCAAATAGTGTTGGCTCCCCAGTTGCGTTTCTCCGATGAAGACCGGCAGGCGTATTTTGATGAAATTATTACTTACTCAGGGCGTTTGGAGTCCGCCTCAGAAGAGGAAGCTTCAGATCTGCTGGACGAGTATCAGGAGTTTCTGCAATTGGTCGATGAAGAGGACCCGGAACTTGTTGACTGGGTATCCCCCCGGGTTCCGAAGCTGGATGTGTTCTTTTCAAATCCCCTGTTGTTGAAATTCCAGCGGGTTCATAATGAAATTCTGGTCTGGTGGATGCAGGCCGATAAAGTAGGCGGGAAACGGATTCCCGGCAACCAAAAACTTTTTGACCTGATTTCCCGGTCGGCAGATAACAAAAAAGAAGCGACCGTGGAGGAAGTGAACGATTTGTCCCGTTTGCTCTTATTGCCGCTGGCGGAGCCGTTGGGATGGGATAGGGAGTCGGTGGTTTTGATTGCGGATGGCAAGCTGGAGTTTTTGCCGTGGGCCGCAATGAAAGTGAATGCAAAATCCTTTATAGAAACCGCAAGCTTGGCGTTTGTCTCCTCGCTGTCGCAATGGCAACGGTCGATACAATTAAAAAACCTTTATAGCTCCCGTCTCCTGACTTTGGATGCGGAACACACTGAAAACGCGAAGACCGATTTTTCCACTGTTTTAAATTTGCAGGGGGATGAAGCGAACCTGAAAAACTTTTTAACGAACTGGGAGCATTTCGGGGTGGTGCAGATAGAGAGCCCGGTGCGCCTGAGCCGTCTTCACTCTTCCTCGTCTTTTATCACCTTGACCCGTGAGAGCAACCGGTTCCAGAGAGTTCCCTTGTCGGTTCTTTATGAAAAACCTTTTGAATCCTATTTGATGGTGATGGCAGAAGTCGAACATGAGTTCGACCCGTTGTTGTCGCTCTCTTCAGCCAGTTTGCTTTTAGATGGACTGGCCTTCAAGGGTTATCCCGGTGTTTTGCTTCATGCCGGAAAGCCGGACCCGGTACTGCACCATGAGATGATGAAACATTTTATGGCAAATATCAGAACGGAAAACCCTGCTGAATCGTTACGCAATGCGCAAAGGGAGCTTGCGAAAAAATACCCCGAAAATTTTGAGTGGGCACAGTATCGCTATTACGGTTTTCCCGGCATGAGCGATGAAGAAAAAGAAACGTTTGCCGAGGAACATTTTCAAGCCAATTTGCAGAAGGGTGCGGGGGCGTTCAGGGAGAAGGACTGGTTGGCTGTCATCGACCATTTGGAAAAAGCGTTGGTATTGCAACCATTCCTTGCCGACAAAAAAATGGCCGGAAAGATTTACCAAACCCTGACGCAGGCGGCCTACAACCTTGAGGATTATGCCAAGGCCATCCGCTATCAAAAGCAGGTGGTGCCCCAGTCCGAAGAGGACCCTGAGGTTTTGGCAGAGGCACTTTATTTTCTCGGGATTCTGTATTCCCGCACGGAAAATTTCCCCTCTGCGGTCGAGCATTTACAAAAGGCTCTGCGGATTTATGAAGAAAATGAAATCCTTGATCGTTTGGCGGAGAGTTACAGCACGCTGGGAATCGTGGAAGAAAATGCGCTGGACTACGACAACGCCCTCAAGGCGTTCAGCGCTTCCCTGGAGATCAATGAGGAGATTGGGGAAGACCTGAATCGGGGCCGCGAATTACGCCGCATTGGCAGGATTTATTATCTGCGTCTCAACCGTTTTCAGGAAGCGCGAAAATTTTTCAGTCAGGCCTATGAATTATTCACAGAACTGGAACAGGTCGATCAACAGGTGGAATCCCTTTTGGAGCTGGGACTGGTGGCGGAAAAGGAAGGGGACTTCAAGCAGGCTCTTGAGTTTTATGGCAGAGCCCAAACCCTGGCAGAAGAGGCCGACCTCAGATCGGGCCTTGCCAAAGCTTTTTTATATCAGGCCAATTCCCATTGGTTTCAGGGCAACTACCAGCAGGCTTTCAGGTTTCAACGGCAAGCTCTGGAAATCGCCAGGAAACTGGAGGACAAGCTCCAGCAGGCTTTTATTTTGAATACTCTGGGGTTGATCCACTGGACGCTTAACGATCCAAAGCGAGCGTTGGAAAACCTGGGGCAGAGTCTGAAGCTGGCTGAAGCGTCTCATTCCCTTTTGGATATAGCGACAGCCTATAACAACATCGGTCTTGTTCACCGAAAGGAAAAGCGTTATCTGGAATCCATTGAATTTTTCAAGAAAGCCTTAAAGAGGGATGAACAACTCAAATCAAAATGGGGGCAGGGTTACACACACCGAAACATGGGGATGAGCTTTTTGCGCATGGGTCAGTTGGAAACTGCAGAAGTTCACCTTAAGAAGGCTGTAGAACTCAGTCGTGAAATCGGCAATCGCACCAACTTGGTCAAGGCTATGCTGGAGTTGGGCAATCTGGCGCTGGAGCATAAGCAGTGGGAGCCGGCAGTCTCCTTGTTTCGGGAGACGGTTGAACTTTCCGAGCGTATTAATGTGAAAGAGGTTTCCTGGAGAGCTTTACGCGGAGAAGGTTTTGCCCTCATTCAACTAGGAAAAAATGAGCCGGCAGTGGAGGCGTATAAAAAAGCGGTAGCGGTGGTGGATGCTCTGCGCGCGGCCATTAAGGTTGAGGAGTTTCAGAACGGATTTTTAACCGACAAGCAGGACGTATATAAAGAACTGGTTCTCCTGCTTTTGAATATGGGAAAGGTTGAAGAGTCATTTCAATTTACGGAACGCGCGAAATCGAGAAGTTTTATCGACCTGTTGGGAAACCAGAAAATCAGTTTGAAGAACGATGTCAGCCAGAGTTTGTATGAAGCTTTGAATCGTCAAAAACAAGCTATTCGAAAAATTGAAGAATCGCTGGCAGCCTCTCGTATTGCCAGTCGGGAGGAAGAAGCCCGAAAATTGGCAGAGGGACTGGTGAACGCCAGGAACCAGTATCAGGACCTGCTGATTTCTGCCAAAGAGCAGAGCCCGGAAATTTCCAGTTTTATCACGGTGGAAGCGATATCGCTCACAGCGTTACAGTCTTTATTGGAAGATTCGGTGGCGTTGGTGGAATATCTGGTGACAGAAAATGAACTGGTGGCCTGGGTGGTCACTAAAGAAAAAATAGATGTTGTCCGCGTTCCGTTAGCAGAGAAAGAGTTGAATATTTTGATCGCCGATTATCGTGAGCGTATGCAAAAACTGGCTCCCATCGAAGAACAGGCTGAACGCCTGTATTCCTTGCTGATCAAGCCGGTGGAGCCGTTTATTGCGGGAAAAAGATTTTTAGGAATTGTTCCCCACGGACACCTGCATTATATTTCTTTTTCCTCTTTAAGGGATGGGCAGAACTACCTGGTTGAAAAGCATCCGCTTTTTTATTCCCCCAGTGCTTCGGTCATGCAATTCACATTCAAGGAAAAGGCGAAGCGGGACCGGGACATCAGAGTGCTGGCACTGGGGAATCCGGATCTGGGAGACTTTAACTATGACCTGCCTCTGGCGGAAATGGAAGCCAACGCTATCAAATGGGATTTCCCGAAGGTCGATATTTTTACGCGAGAGAATGCTACAGAGAGCTGGCTGAAAGAACATATCAGTGAATATCAGATCATACATATCGCTTCGCATGGTGAGTTTGATCCGGTCAACCCTTTGTTTTCTTCATTGAAGTTGACACGTTCCAAAACGGCGGACGGAAACTTTGAGGTGAACGAAGTGTTTGGATTGGAGATCAATGCCGACATCGTGACCTTGAGTGCCTGCCAGACTGGCCTTGGGGATATCGTTGGTGGTGATGAGCTGGTGGGACTCAACCGGGCATTTATCTATGCCGGTACAAAGTCCATTCTCTCTTCTTTGTGGCGGGTGAGCGATATCTCCACGGCTGTGTTGATCAAGCATTTTTACCGAAACTACGGTCATGAAAACAAAGCCGAAAGCCTGAGAAAAGCCCAACTGCTGGTCAAGCGTCTTTACCCGCACCCCTCCTACTGGGCAGGATTCAACCTTGCTGGAGACTATCGGTAGCAGTCTCTCTCCCGTTATTGATAATAGCGCGCCGCTATTTCCGGGAACTCCTGATCCAGTTTTTTCTTCAAACCTTTGGGCATTTCGCGTGTTCTGCCTTTGGTTGCGACAGAACGCGTTTCGCGCTCACGGAACATCCTCCAATGTCTTTCACGCAACATTTTTTCTGAAAGGACTTTTTTGACCTTTCCCTCGGCATTATAAATGGTAACCGGGAACAACATTCCCTTCACCTCCCCTTCATTCTGAAGTGGAATCAATCATTGCTCTGATAATTAATATAGGGTTGGAACAAAAAACTTCCACCTGAAATAAAGGTGAATTTCAGGAATATTTGCGCTGGGCAAAGGACCTTATAATAAGAAGCCCGTAATGTTTGCATGTCAAATAGGGGGTTGTTGTGAGTTATCCATTCTTAATGCATCATGGGATTTTCAGGCACGGGGGCCATGTTGAAAGGAAACATGGGGACGCTTCCTGGCTAAATTGGCAACGTGTAGTTTTTGTGGTTTGCATGACTGTTTTGTTCCTTTTTATGTTTGTTTTTCTTTAAATCCCGGGTGCAAAAAAAACACAAAAATTAAAAACTGCTTTTAGAGGCGGGGCGGCTTACCGCAAACCTTTTGATATATCCCTCTTTATTCCTCATCTCTGTGGATGAGTGGAAGATCTTGCAAAAAAAGGCTTTATAGCCCCTTGAATGAAAGGGCTGTTCCGTATAAAATAATTTTTTATTTAGACTGAAAGCTACTATCTTTTTGTGGCTTTTGCCTCTTTTTGGAGTTGTGTTAATTATGTCTTCGGAGCATGGTGTCGAACATTATCACCCTATTGATGCCAAGATTCTGGATAAGAAATCGGATCTGGTTTTCAATATTTTTTCCAAGGTGCAGGATGATAGTGAAGACCGCTTTATTTTATACGCCAGTAAAGAGCCCCGTTATCGCGAGAAGGTGCGTGAGTTGTTGCAATCTTCAGATTTTACGGAGGAGCTTTATATTCATGAAGAGGACCTGACTCTTTATTTTGACCACGCCACCAATTCCCTGCGCGATTACGTCATAAATTCGGACGCCCCTCCTGAAAAAAAGATGGAAAAGGTTTATGACCTTTCCCGGGATGTCACCCAGCAGTTTTTCGATACCAACGCTTCTCCTGAAATTCTTCGTGGTTCCGACAAGGTAGTGGACTTGATGGGAAAGTGTCTGGACAATAATGAACTTGGATTCTACGGGCTGACCAAGATTATGGAAAAGGACTATTATACCTATACCCACAGTATCAATGTGGGGCTCTATTGCATGTCCTTTGCCCCTAAAGTAGGCATACCCGCTGACGAGGTTCATGAACTGGGGTTGGGTGGCATGCTCCACGATGTTGGTAAATCAAAAATTCCTCGGGAAATTATTAACAAAGAGGGAGCCTTGACGGAAGAAGAGTTTGAGGTGGTAAAAAAACACACGCAAAGCGGCGAGGAGGTTATGAAGGAATTAGGATGCTACGGAGAAAAAGCCATCCAAATGGTAGGGCAGCATCACGAAAAATATAATGGAAAAGGCTATCATCGGGGTCTCACCGGTAATGATATTGCCCTGTTCGCGAGAATCTGTAAATTAGCGGATGTCTACGATGCCCTGACCACACGTCGCAGTTACAAGAAGTCCTTAAAAACGCTTGAGGCACTCACCATTATGAAATCCAAAATGGAACATGAATTCGACCCCAAACTGTTGAATGCCTTCATCCGTTTTATGGGTCCCCAAGGCTGACTTTGAGCGGTCTCACACCAGTTGGGATTGTGTGTCGAAGTATTATTAAACCACCCTCACCGCGGCTACGCCTTGCCTCTCCCCTCAAGGGAGAGGAAGCAAAAAGTCCCTTCTCCCCTGGAGGGAGAAGGCTAGGATGAGGGGGGTAATAATGATCGAGCCTGCTTGTTTATCCACGCAATATGCGGACTAATTATTACCGTTGTTGTCCTTTTTTAGTCCTTCGATAAGCATTCGTAGTTCCTCGGCCATTTTGGAAAGGTCGGCACTGGCTATCTGAGTATCTCCTGCACCTTCTTTGGTTGACTCCACGGCCTTGGCCAGAGAAGCCAGGTTTTCCGCGATGTTCTGGCTTCCTGTTGCCGCATCGGTTACGTTGCGGCTCATTTCACCAGTGGTTGCTGTTTGTTCCTCAACTGCGCTGGCTATGGTCGTTGATATTCCGTTTATCTGGTCGATGACTTTGCCCACATCGCCGATGGAAGTGACGGCTCCACTCACATCCGATTGGATGGATTGAATTTTCGCTGTGATCTCTCCCGTTGCTTTGGCGGTTTGGTTGGCCAGTTCTTTAACCTCATTAGCCACCACAGCAAACCCTTTACCCGCTTCTCCGGCTCTTGCGGCTTCAATGGTCGCGTTTAAAGCCAGCAGGTTGGTTTGCTCGGCAATCCCGTTGATGACTTTGATCACCTCGCCGATCTCCTTACTGCTTGTGCCGAGACTGTCGATGATGGTGTTCGCTTCCTGAGCTGATTTTACCGCGTTCGCGGAGGTGTCGGCGGCGTTACTGGCGTTCCCAGCTATTTCTCTAATGCTTGCATTCATTTCTTCCGTTCCCGCCGCGACGGAATTCACATTGGCACTCACTTCTTTCCCGGATTCGGAAACAATTTCTGCTTCTTTAGCGGCGTTTTCAGCATTTTGTTCCATGGTACGACTGACCGCTGCAAGTTCTTCAGAAGCCGCCGCCAGACCCTGGACAACCTCGCCAATTTGATTTAAAACGGCAACCATATTTTCCTTGTTCTTTCTGTCCCGTTCTTCCAGTTCTATTTTTTCGCTCACCAGCGACCAGGAGACCATAGGCCCGAGATAATTCTGATCGTTGTCATAAATGGCGCTGACCAGAAGATCGAGTTTTTCCGGTCCAAGTTGAATGATGGCCTGGTGCGGCAGGTTCCTGGGGTCTGCCAGAATCTTTCTTTGGAGAGCCGGGTTTTTGTGGAAGATGTCTATGGATTTACCCACAAGCTCCTCGACCTTGACCGGTAGATATTGCTCCAGAGTTTTTAATGTTTTTGTGGAAGCCGGGTTCATGTATTGGACGTTCAGGTCCTTGTCGGCGTAGATCACGTTGGTGGGCATGTTTTCCATCATGGATGTGACTTGCGCAGACTTGGTTTCCAGTTCCAGTTTTTCGGTCACCAGCGACCAGGAGACCATAGGTCCGAGATAATTCTGATCGTTGTCATAAATGGCGCTGACCAGAAGATCGAGTTTTTCCGGTCCAAGTTGAATGATGGCCTGGTGCGGCAGGTTCCTGGGGTCTGCCAGAATCTTTCTTTGGAGAGCCGGGTTTTTGTGGAAGATGTCTATGGATTTACCCACAAGCTCCTCGACCTTGACCGGTAGATATTGCTCCAGAGTTTTTAATGTTTTTGTGGAAGCCGGGTTCATGTATTGGACGTTCAGGTCCTTGTCTGCGTAGATCACGTTGGTGGGCATGTTTTCCATCATGGATGTGACTTGCGCAGATTTGGTTTCCAGCTCCAGTTTTTCAGTCACCAGCGACCAGGAGACCATAGGCCCGAGATAATTCTGCTTGTTGTCATAAATGGGGCTGACCAGAAGATCGAGTTTTTCTGGTCCGAGTTGAATGATGACTTGATGCGGCAGGTTCTTGGGGTCCGCCAGAATCTTTCTTTGGTGGGCCGGGTTTTTGTGGAAGATGTCTACGGATTTCCCCACAAGCTCCTCGACCTTGACTGGCAGATATTGCTCCAGAGTTTTTAATGTTTTTGTGGAAGCCGGGTTCAGGTACTGGATGTTCAGGTCCTTGTCGGCGTAGATCACGTTGGTGGGTGCATTTTCCAACATCGCCTGAGTTGGTGATTTTGGGGTACCATTGAGTAAACCGAACATAGCGTTACCTCCTCAGGTATGAACATAGATGTTTGGTATGCCAACAAGCAGTATCGTTTATGGGTGGTAGCGAGACCCATATATAGTAAAAACTACTACTACTTTTTCGGATTAATGTATGACTTAATAATACGGTGCTGTGATACCTGGTTGTGATAAAATTCTGATTTTTGTAAAAAAATTGCGATTTTATACAGGAGCATGAAGTGGATTTTCCTGGAATATAGGCAATCTCATTGTTTTTTCGTACTATCTGGTGATGGCCGTATAATTATTGCTACAGTTTAAAAACTTGCCAAAGGAGGTATTTAAAGACTTCTGAAGTCGATTAAATTCCCTATGAGCGATATTGCCCATATCGGATACCCGAAAAATATTACTGCTAAAACTGCCTTGTCCCGTAGCCCATTGCGATTTTTCGTCAATCGTGTTCAAATATGCCACCTGATAAACGGTAAGAATTAAGAATAGAACTCAAAGGATGCAATCATGGCAGGCAGACAAAAAAGACCCAAAATGGCGCAGTTTCTGAAAGATAATAAGGGGAAGCTGGAAGAATTTGGTAACCGAAAAGGCGAGAAATATACCCGCGAACCGTGGATGTTGAATGCCAACCCGGCGGCGGAATGGACGGCAGAAGTCCTGGCCGAAAGCGAACAGTCCGACCATTAGCAGACCATTTTTAATACTTTCAAAAATCGCTGGAATTCTTCATGGGTGATGTCGCCCATATTTGCGATGCGGAAAATAGTGTCGCTCAGGTTTCCCTGCCCGGCATAGATGACGAATCCGTTACCCTTTAACTCTGCATGAAGCCTTTCATAACTCACTCCCTTTGGCAGGCGTAGTCCTGTCAGGCAGTTACTTCGCCAACCTTCAGGAATTAAAAACTCCAGACCGATGTCTTTGAATCCGGCGCGTAAAAATTTTGCCGCGCTGGCATAGCGTTGTATCCGACCCGCCACCGTTTCCTCAATCAGTTCATCGAGTGCAACGTCCAATGCGTAATGGACGGGGATTGCAGGTGTGAACAACAGTCCGCCTTTTTCCTGGGCTCTATGGTAGCCGGTAAGGTTGAAGTAGAGAGTCCGCTCAGGAATCTTGCGCAAGCGCTCCAGTTCTTTTTCCCGAAGCAGGACAAAAGACACACCGGGGAAACCCTGAATGCATTTATTGGCAGTGCCGACTGCGATATCAATGGACTTGAAGTCGATTTCATCTCCCGCCAGACTGCTGATGCAGTCCACCAGATAGATTTTTTCATAACGCCGGGCAAGTTCGCCCACTTCCTTTAATGGATTGAGAAGCCCGGTCGTTGTTTCATGATGCACCAGTGCCACCACTTCTATGTCGGGGTTTTCTTTTAATTCTTTTTCAATGTCCTCTAAATTTGGCGGTTCTCCCCAGCCCAGTTTGATTGTTCTGCGGTTGAACTGGTAAACGTCACAAATTTTTCCGATACGTTCGCCATAGACTCCGTTCTCGATAACCAGCATGGACCGGCCCGGACTCAATGAAGAGGAGACGGCCATTTCCAGCGCCGCTGTTCCTGATCCTGAAACCAGCACCGAAGTGTATTCCTCTTCGATATCAAAAGCCTTGAGTAATTTTGCGCGGATCGCCGCCATAAGATCGGTAAATTCTTTTTCCCGGTGGCAGAGATCAGGGAGCATTAACGCCTGTCGGACCCTGTCGGTTACATTGACTGGGCCGGGGTTGAGTAAAACGGTTCGTGGCATTGAAATTTTCAAAGTTAAGGGTCGTAAAAAACTTAGTGTACAACAGTCCATTGAAATCTGGCAACTGCCTGTAACAGAAAGGTTCTAAATCACCCCAGCCCCTCTTTGAAAAGAGGGGTCCATTAAAGCTCCCCCTTCTACGAAGGGGGTTGGGGGGATTTGATTTTTCTGGCAGAATTCATAAGCCAACCCTCCCTCAGTCCCTCCCTATGAAGGGAGGGATGCAAATATTTCTTTCCTAGTATCCCGGTACCACCTGTTTTAAACTCAAGTGGATGCGAAAACTATTGACCATATTTGGGTTGGCCCTTTTTTTTATCGTCGGGGTGGAATCGGTGAAAGCGACCGGCGCCGGTAATTCCCACCTGACTCTTCCCCGGATTCTATACCAGGGAGGCAACGACAACCCCCGGCCTCAAGCTCTTAGAAGTCTTCTTGCCCAACTTTCACGCCGAACGTCGATTGAAGTCAACCGCGAACCGGTTGCGCTGAATATTTCAGACCCCGAGTTATTCCGTCACCCGTTCATCACTATGGCGGGCGATGAGGGATTCGACCCTTTTCCAGAAAAGGATCTGAAAATTTTGCGCAATTATTTGAGCTATGGCGGGTTTCTTTTTATTGATGACAATTCTGCCCGAGCTGATTCCGCGTTTTCTGTCTCGGCGCGCAAAATGGTGTCCGCGTTGTTTCCGCAGAATCCGCTCGGAAAAATTTCGCGCGACCACTCCGTTTTTCGTTCTTTTTATCTGCTCAATACTGTGTCGGGCCGGTCTATCGTCAAGCCCTATCTGGAAGGAATATCCATTAAGGGAAGAACCGTTTTGATGTATAGCTCGAACGACCAGGGCGGTGCATGGTCAAGAAATAAACTGGGGCACTGGAATTATGATGTGATCGCGGGAGGATACAGGCAGAGGCAACTTGCCATCCGCCTGGGCGTGAATATCATCATGTACGCACTGACTCTGGATTATAAAAAGGACATGGTGCATTTGCCCATTATTCTTGAACGTTTGCGCAGGTACAATCCGAAATGAACGGACTGGCGAAATTGCTGGGGCTTGATCCCGAAGAATACAACCATTGGCAACTGCATTGGTCGCCTGATGTCCTGGTCTTAACTGTGCTTGGCATCGTGATTCCCCTGGCGCTCTGGTTTTTCTGGGCCAGCTTGAACCGGGTGGGCTCCCGCTCAAGAAAACTTTTTCTCTTCGCACTCAGGTTGGGTGCGTTCACGCTTTTGTTGCTGGTATTGCTGAAACCCGAACTGGAGTTTCGTAAAAGCCAGTCCCTCAAAAATTCCATAGCGGTGTTGCTCGATAATAGTAAAAGCCTCTCTATAAAAACAAAAGCGGATGAATCTCCGAGAATCGACCTGATAAAAAAAGCTTTGCAGGCCAATGCTTCCTATTTCGAAAACCTGGGGAAAGATTTCAACGTCGACTATTATTTTCTCTCTGATGACATCGAAAAGGTGGCGGCGGGCGCGGTGAAGGATAGATACCGGGCTCATAGGCCCTATACCGACCTGACGCCGGCCTTTGGCTCGTTGGTCGAGCGTTACCCGGACCAATCGCTGAAAGGGGTATTCCTGTTTTCGGACGGTGCGGATTTAACCCAGGAGCCAGATGGAATTTCCAGAAACCTGGTGGTGAAGCTCAAGGGATTGGGAAGTCCGGTCCATACCCTGCAGGCCGGGAGCAACGCAGGATTTAAAGACCTGGCCGTCGAAGCGGTTACAGCATCGGATTTTGGATTTGTGCAACAACCCCTTAAGATTTCCCTCACTGTGTTTGCCTCATCGATGGGAAACCGCAACGTCCCGCTGGTTTTGAAAGAGGGGGACCATATTCTGGTTTCAAAGATCATTGAGGTGCGGGAAGATACAAAACGGTTTGAAGTGGAATTGGAATTCACACCCCAAAATGTAGGCAAAAGGATTTATGCCCTCAGTCTGCCCAAGTTTGCAGGCGAGTTTATTCATACTAACAATGAAAAGGAGTTTGAAATAAATGTGGTGCGCGACAGAACCCGTGTTCTGCATCTCAATGGTCGCCCATCGTGGGACTCCCGATATCTCCGCGAGGTTCTTGCTCACAACCCGAAGGTGGATCTGCTGTCGTTTTTTATTCTCAGAGACATGGGCGATAATGTGGAGGCTCCGGTTTCGGAGCTCAGTTTAATCCCTTTTCCCTCCAACCTTTTATTTGATGATTATTTGAGCTCTTTTGATCTGGTCATCTTTCAGAATTTTAAATACGATCCGTTTATTGACAAGAAGTACTTGGACAATATCCAAAAATACGTCAAGAACGGCGGCGCGTTTTTGATGATTGGCGGCGAGCTTTCATTTCAGGGCGGGGGCTATTCGCGGACTCCGATTGAAGAAATCCTGCCGGTAAGTTTTAGGGATAATCCCCGGTCCCTGATGGGCAAGTTGTTTCACCCTGTCCTGAATAAAGAATTTTCTTTGCATCCTATCCTGCGTCTGGAGAAAGACCTCAATCAGGATGCGTGGCAGTCGCTTCCTCAACTTCAGGGCATCAATATGGGATTGGTGCCGGACAAGAATGCGCATGTCCTGCTTCAGTATGCCAGGGAAAAAGAATCCGCAATTCCCGTTTTAGTTACCGGAAGTTTCGGCAGTGGGCGAACCGCTCTGCTGGCTACTGATTCGGCGTGGAACTGGAATTTTAGGAATGTGGGCAGTGGCGGCAGTGGCAGATATTTCCAGAGATTCTGGAATAACGTCATCGACTGGCTGATCGCCGAACCGGAAACACGGCGACTGCAACTGGAATCTGATAAAGAGCGGTACCGGGAAGGCGAACAGGCCCTGATAAAATTCAAGTTACTGCAAAAGAATTACCAGCCAGCGATCAACGCAAAAGCGCAACTGACCCTGACACAGCTCAAGGCAAAACCCGGCGTGGAAACGGAATTGAAAACCGATGAGCAGGGCGAAGGCATCTTCCCGTTTCTTCCTGACAGGGAAGGATTTTATACCGCCAGAGTCCAGGTTGATTTGGAGGGTGAATCCTTGACGGAGGAAATCATGTTCTCCGTGTTGAAGGATACAGCGGAATTTGAAAAGCCTCTGGTCAATGAAGCCCTGCTGAAAAAGATATCCGAGATTACCGGCGGCAGGTACCATCCTCTCACTGGCAGTGATGACCTCAGTTCATACAAATTTACCAACCCGGATATTCAGGTCAAAAGTCACAGTCGGTCATTTTCTCTTTGGGATAACTGGTGGGCCTATAGTCTGGTGCTGGGTTTTTTGGTGATGGACTGGTACCTGCGAAGAAAGTCCGGCCTGAGTTAACCCACTAGGCGTGGGGCCAATATGCCATCGCTTCATTTGGTAGGCGTGATATTCATCCTTAGACCTCGTGCCCCGCAGGGGTAAAAGAGTCGTCTCGGCTCAACGAGCCATTGCTCAGTCCCTCCCCCGGGAAGGGTAATACTTAATATCTTCCCCCTGATAAGGGGGATTGAGGGGGTTAGGTTTTTCCTGGTTTGTGATTTTGTTCCTCATCAAATCCTAATGAGATTGTTGTAAAAGTGTAAAGAAAACAGAATTGTGTAACACCTTGTTATCCTGTAATATCGCAGTGAGTCGGTTCTCTCGATACTTACCTTTTTGTAAAACCTGTTTTCAACATCCAAAATATGACTAAGACGGTAAAAAAAAGCGGAGTTAATATTCGCCAATGGGTGCGTGACCGCATCCTGTTTCTGGCTATGGTCATCTTTGTGATAGGGGCCGGGGCTTATATCAGTGCCGAGCAGGTGTTTGATGCGCACAGCATCTGGTTACACCCGGTTCGCGAATTCGCTCTGCTGATTTCCCTGATCGGGGTGATCTCGCTGGGCTACGAAGTTTTCTTAAGGGAATTGACCTTCAACGAATATAAGGAAGCGTTGGAAGAAATCGTCAATCCCGATGCGGTTCGTCTTGGCATCCATGGAATTTATAAGAACCGTTCCGAGCTCGCGCAAGCCACCTCTTTTGAGGCGTTGTTCAAAAATGTTAGGGAAGAAGTTTTCATAGGTGGTTCCTCTTTACTGTCGATCTCGACCGCAAGCCGTGAATTGATCAAAAATAAGGTCTTAAACGGAATCAAAATCCGCTTACTACTCATAGACCCTGCTTCTCCGGTTGTGGAGTTGATTACCAAACAGGGCGGGGGCAAGCATACGTTTGTGAACGAAATAAAAACCTCCCTGCTTTTATTGCAAAAACTTCACGATGAAATTCAGCAGGAGAGTTCTCCCGAAAATAAAGGGAAGCTGATTGTGCACAGCTATGACCAAATTCCTTCACATTCTTTTATATCGATCGATCCGGAGCGTTCTTCAGGAGTGACCGTGGCCGACATTGGACCTTATCTGGGCCGCAGTACCCCCAGGCCGAGTATGCTGGTGGTCAAAAAAAAGAACGGCATGTTCGATTATTGGAAAGAGATGAATGAACTCATGTGGGAGTCCAGCAAGCCGGTAGATATGGATGCGGCCGACCCTGCAGCCGCCCAGATTAAAACACTGGTCTTGACCAGTGGCAGTAGAACCCAATATTACGACACGGAATCGGAAACCTGGAACAAGGTTTCCATTTGTCAGATGGGAAGCGGCTGGCGCGGTATCAAGGGGAGCCAGTGGGTGTGGGTCCGCGATACCGTTTCGTTAGAAGAAGCTAAAACCGGGAGCCAGCATAAATTCCGCTTCAAGTTTGATCTTCCCATCAGCAATCCTAATGCTATCCGCCGGGCAGAAATCCTGCTTCGTTCTGATGACACCTGCCACATCTCGGTGAACGATGTCAGCCTCAAGCAGGAGTATGGCGGGGCGGAATACCCCGACCCATTTTTGATCGACATTGAGCAGTTTGTCCAGAACGGGGAAAACACCATCAGCTTCGAGTTGATCCACTATGCCCGGCCCGATGCCAAAGAACCCGACGACAACCCCGCCGGCCTCATCTACCGCCTGCACATCGAGTATTCCTAGTAAATACCTGTAAAATAGGCTTTTTAGAGCTAAAACCCAAAGCAGGGTTGACTTATGACTAGTTTTAACGTACGTTAATTATAACGTACGTTAAATATGGAGTATATTTTATGGCTGAGAAAGAGCTCGTCTTGAAACTGGCCGGGGGAGGGCCCACCCGGAATCCTAAAAAGGAAGTTGTGGGGCGAGATGCTTTTGTTGCGCAAATGATCGAGCGACTGGAATACACCAGTATCGAAATGTTTGCTCCCCGACGACTAGGGAAAAGCTGGGTTTTAAAACTTTTGGAGGTCAAAGCACCTTCTCCTGTTATGGCTGTTTATATGGACTTGGAAGGAGCCCATAGCACCTATGAGTTTGTTGATAATGTCGCAACAGCTTTTAAATATGCGGGAAAACGTTTGGGAGCCGCTGTCGGAAAATTTCTAGAGGGCATTGAAATCGGTCATTTAAAAAATACGGGTCATAAATTCCCTTGGAAAGCACATCTGGATGGGGTTTTTCAAAAACTTGAGGCTCAAAATAAACCAGTATGGTTGTTAATGGATGAGTTTCCCTTGTTTTTGATGAACCTTACCAACAATGAGGAAAAGAAGACGGCGACTGAAATACTGGACTACTTCCGCTACGTCAGGCAAAACTACAAGAATATCCGGTTTGTTTTGACCGGTTCGATTGGACTCCATTGGGTGATCGAAGATCTGGAGGGGATAGGTTGGCGAAACCCTCAGAACGATGATACCAAAATGACCTTGGAACCTTTAGATTTGAAGGAGGCTACTCGGCTGGCACACGCTTTGTTTAAGGGGATTGGCAAAGGAATGGGTTCGGCGAAAGAACTTGCGGAAGTTGTGGAAGGCCACCCTTTCTATATCCAAAAGGCGATCGAAAACTGGGGTCAACGCAAACGCGGTGAAGGTATGGCTGATTTCTGTTTGAGGATGGCCTGCAAACCAGACGACCCGTTTGAGTTTGCCGATCTGCATAAACGGCTGGGAAATTATTTTAGGCGAAGTGCCAGTCTCGCAAAAAGCATTTTGGATTTATTGGCACAGGAAGGGGAATGTTCTGTGAAAGAAATCCAGTCGCAATTGAAAGGGGATAGAGAAGAAATTTTGAATATATTGAATGGTCTTGAGAAGGATGGATATGTGAGATTGCATGAGGGTCGCTACAAGCTCATACAGACGTTGTTCCGCAAATGGTGGCAAGTAAAGCAGGGGGGTAGCCATGTCTAAACTAAAGGGAAGGATCGCGCCTTTTAACCCGGGCAATATGGACCCTGAATTATTGCAGGAATTATTGGTGGGGAAAGATAAGATTTTAAAAACGCTGGTGGGCAATATTGTCTCCGCCGCGAAAGAAAAATCGGCTCCTCCCCAGCAGTTGATAGTCGCGCCCAGGGGTTATGGAAAAACCCATTTGATCAATGTGGTGCACTCAAAATTAAAGAAAAACAGAGTTTTTAAAAAGAGCCTGTTAGTGGCATTTTTCAAGGAAGAAGAGCATGTGAGCGGTTATCTGGATTTTTTACGCCGTGTATTGCTGGCTCTTAAAAAAGAATGCCCCAACCCAGATTTGGAAGAAGCCTTCGAACAAATTTTTGCAAGCCCTACCCCTGAAATGGTTGTGCAAACCGAAAGTTTTCTAAATCAATATATTGGCGACCGGCTTTTGGTGATCTTGTGTGAGAATCTGGGTGAGATTTTTGACGGGTTGGAAGAGGAGGGCCAGAAAAAACTGCGGGCCTTTTTGCAGAACTCCGGCAAGATTTCACTGCTTTGCACCACCCAAAAGCTTTTTGAGCCGTTGATGGCGAGAACCTTTCCTTTTTATGGGTTTTTCTCCAGAACCGAACTGAAACCGTTCAGTGAAAAAGAGGCTTGGAAACTCTTAAAGCGTCTTTCCGAAAACGTTGACGACTCTAAATTATCTGAATATTTGAATATTAAAGAGGGTAAGGCTCGTGTGGCCGCCGTGTGCGAACTGACCAATGGAAACCCGCGCCTCATTGCATTGCTGAGTGGATTCTTAACCAAAGAAAAGCTGGAGGGTTTGACCGAAGCTTTTCTGGAAATGATTGAAACCTCCCTGACACCCTACTATCAGGAGCAGATGGCAAGGCTTGCTCCTCTGCAAAAGCGGATTATTGAAATCCTTTGTGAAAAAGGTGATGGCAACTCCCTACCGGTAAAAATGATTGCTGAAAAGGCCTTGAAAACTTCTCAATCCATTAGTCATCAATTGAGGAAGATGGAGGAGTTGGGAGTTCTGTTTTCAGCTAAGCAGGGTCGTGAAACTTATTATGGTATGGCCGAGCCCTTATGGAGAGTTTCCATTGAGGTCAAGAATAGTCAGGAGGGAATTTTACCGCTGGTGGTGGAATTTATAAAAATTATTAAAAGCCCTGATGAGATTTTTGCGACTATTTCAGAGTCAGGGGTTCAACAAAATACTGTTTACTCGCATATGGTTTATGCTTTGAGAGATAGCTGTAAATTGTTGGAATCGAAAAAACTCGATGGATTGTTTGCAAATAGATTAGTAGAAATTGCGGACTCGCTTCCTGATGATGCTGAGGAGGCTGAGAGGCTTACTCAGGTTCTAACAACTATATTTGACGGTGAGTTGGTTCACGTGCTATTTGCCGCTTTGAGGATAATTAACTCTAATGGTGAATTTGCGGCTCTAAAAGAGTTTGGGAAAAGTAAAAGCTTTTTGGTTGGTAGGCTTGGAGATCAATATTTGTTGGAACAGTCGATGTTGTCACAGGAAGGGAAGAAAAATTTTCTGATTTATACTAAATTTATTTTATCGAGTGCGAGTGGTCAGTTTCAACCTGCCCTGTTGGAAGGAATTAGTTGTAGTTCAGCAGAATATGTATTTCTTGTTCCTTTCCTTTTGAGTACTTTTAGGGAGGATGATTTGGCGATTAAGTGGTTGGTAAGAGTTGCTGAGGACCGCAAAAACTACAAAAAAATTAAGCATAGTTTCTTTTTGTTCCATTCGGATTCAAAAGATTTATGGCAAAAGGTCCTTTTTTCTGCGTTTGAAGAGTTTGATTCGGAGTTTTGTAAGGATGGGGCAAGATTATTCTTAGAAATTATTTCAAAATTTATTGAAGTAGATTTTGAAATTGGAATACTAAAACTCTTAGAAATTTTAGGGCGGAAAATGGAAACGCAAGATCAGTTTATCTTGCTTTGGTTGATATGTAATGCTTTAGTTCAAAAGGAAAGTAAAGTTTTTGCATTTTTGGATGTTAATAAAAGTTCTGTATTAGAAGTTCTTGAGGGCTGGGATGAGCCAGAAATTTTTCAAAAAATTCTAAGCGCTTCGGTGGAATTTGCTAAGGGGCAAGATGAGCAAATCGCAAGTTTTCCTTTGGAGTTTAGGAAAGGATTGATGAAAGCCAGAGATCAACAATATCCCCAATTAGACTTGTCTTTTGAACCTAAAATAGAAAAACTAAAGAGGTAGCTTTGAAGGCTTTTCTGGGAGCACCTTCTTAAACCACAAGAAGAACCAGTAGATGTAAATCACCCCAACCCTCTTTGAGAAAGAGGGTGTTAAAAAAACACCGGTCTTATCTACCGCCTGCACATCGAGTATTCCTGAAACAGCCGAAAAGACTCTTTATTTGCCAGATAAATAGAGTACCTGCTGGCCCCACGCCCACTCCCGTGGGAGGGGGCTGGCAAGAGCTTATTAAGCCGAGACAACTCTTTGCTCGCCAAATAAAGCGATGGCACACCGGCCCCACGCCAAGTGCAGGCATTGTGACCTTTCCATGCCGATTTTCGCTCCCCGTTACGGCATTTCCCCTTTTTTTCTGTGCCAGTTAACCTGTTTTAGTTAAAGGCCTTGCGGATTTCTGCTTGGGCCAGATGATGCCGGTATCTATCGGTAAATCAGTTATTGACAGGGTAGGGCAGACTGCTATAATCCCGGTTTTAGCGGCTCATTGAGTCTGATGGCTCAGAGGGGTGCTAACATATTATGAAGATGGAGTTTTTGCCCGGCGATCGTTCCAGGCTTCCACGTTAAATTAAAAATGACTGAATATTTCTACATTTCGTTGTTTGCGATTGTTGCCCTTGTGGTGATAGGTGCCTTGTTGGCATTGTCTACCGTGCTGGGTCCGCGCCAGCCAAGCACACAAAAAATGCTTCCTTATGAGTGTGGTATCGTTCCGACCGAAGAGGCCAAAGGCCGCTACCCGGTGCGGTTTGCGACCATCGCCATGCTTTTCATCATTTTTGATGTGGAAGTGGTGTTCATGTATCCGTGGGCGGTGGCTTTGGGAGAACTGCAATTGTTCGGATTAGTGGAGATGGTCATTTTCATCATCATTCTGGCAATTGCATACGTCTATATTTGGGGACGGGGAGGTTTGGAATGGGATTGATAGAAGACGCCGCCGAAAGGGTTGGCGACGAGATCAACAACCTTAAGTTGAATGTCCAGGATTCCATCGAAGCGATGGATCATGAGTACGCCGGGTCCTTGTATGACACGATATTGACCACTAAACTTGGCAAAGTTGTTGGCTGGGCGCAGAAGAACGCCTTATGGCCCGCGACTTTTGGCTTGGCCTGTTGTGCTATTGAAATGATGGCTATGGCCAATTCCCGCTGGGATGCGGCACGTTTCGGGGCCGAGGTTTTTCGCGCTTCTCCGCGTCAGGCAGACCTGATGATTGTGTCGGGGCGGGTCTCGCAGAAAATGGCGCCGATCCTGAAACAGATTTATGACCAGATGCCCGAACCCAAATGGGTGATGTCCATGGGAGCTTGTGCTTCCTGCGGCGGGGTTTTCAATAATTATTCCATAGTCCAAGGGGTGGACCGCGTGGTGCCGGTGGATGTTTATGTTCCCGGATGCCCTCCCGGTCCTGAAGCTTTGCTTTATGGCCTGATCAAGCTTCAGGAAAAGATCATGGCAGAAGCGGGGACCGACAAGGCCAAAAAGAGGGTGGCATGACAGGGGAGGAAATCATCGCAACGGTGAAGGCTGGCCTTCCCGATACCATACAGGATACCGCTTTGCCTCAGGGTGATGCTGTGATTTTTGTCGCTCCCGACTGCTTGCAAAAAGTAGCGGCTTTTCTCAAAGACGACCCGTCCCTGAAATTCGATTACCTGTCTGATGTGAGCGGAGTGGATTACCTCATTGAAGAACGGGAGCCCCGCTTTGAAGCGGTATATCTGCTTTACTCCATTGACCATTCTCATTCCATACGTATTCGTGTCGGCATAGAAGAAGAGAATCCTTCGGTACCTACCGTGTCGGAACTCTGGAAGGGAGCGTTGTACCCTGAGCAGGAACTGTTCGATATGTTTGGTATCCACATTGAAGGACATCCTCGGATGGAACGGCTGATCATGCCGAAAGACTGGGTGGGTCACCCGCTTAGAAAAGATTATCCGTTAACTACAGAGCCTGTTGCTTTTTCGTATAACCGGGATTTTAAAAGTGAATTGGTCAAATCAAAACCTCCAACTCGATAGGGTGACTTGTGAGCGTAACTGAACAAGGATTGCTGGAACGCGATAAAGACACCATGACCCTGAATATGGGGCCTCAGCACCCGAGCACCCACGGGGTCTTCAGGGTTATCCTTGAGATGGATGGCGAGGTGGTGGAGACCGCTGAACCGGAAATTGGCTACCTGCACACAGGCATCGAAAAAACTTCCGAAAATAAAAGATACGTTCACGTCATCCCGATGACCGACCGTTTGGACTATCTCAACCCGCCGGGCAACAATCTGGCCTTCTGCCTGGCAACGGAGAAGCTGCTGGGCGTGGAGATTCCTGAACGGGCCCAGGCTCTTAGAGTCATCATGTGTGAGCTGGCGCGGATCGCCAGCCATCTGGTCTGGTTGGGAACGCATGCTCTCGACATTGGCGCGATGACAGTTTTTCTGTATTGCTGGCGAGAGCGGGAGATGGTTCTTGATCTTAATGAAGAGATTTCAGGTGTGCGCATGATGACCAGTTATATTCGCATCGGCGGCGTGGCGAAAGACGCGACCCGGCCCTGGCTGGATGGCATCCGCGATTTCATCGACTATTTTCCCGCCAAGGTGGATGAGTATGAATCGTTGCTGACGAAGAATCCGATCTGGATGGATCGAACCCAGGGCATTGGCGTTTTCTCCAGAGAAGAGGCGATCAACTGGAGCTTAAGCGGTCCGGCACTCAGGGCTTCCGGTGTGAACTGGGATATTCGTAAATCCCGGCCCTACAGCGGTTATGAAAAATACGGTTTCGAGGTTCCTGTTTACCAGGGCGGAGATATTTATGATCGTTACCGGGTGCGTGTTGAAGAAATGCGCCAGAGTCGGGAAATCATCAATCAGGCCATACAAAAATTGCCGACAGGGGATTATAAAACACCGGACAATAAAGTCTCTTTGCCTCCACGGGAAACTCTGCATACCAGCATGGAAGCGTTGATCCATCATTTTAAACTGGTGTCCGAGGGAGTCAGTGTCCCGAAAGGCGAAACCTATGTGCCCATCGAAGGGCCGAGAGGTGAAGTGGGATTTTATATAGTCAGCGATGGCACCAATGTCCCTTACCGGGTCAAGCTGAGGGCGCCTTCGTTTATGGCGATTCCTGGTATGTGCCAAATGATGACAGGTTGTTATATCGCCGATGTGGTAGGCATCATCGGCAGTATCGATATTGTAATGGGAGAAGTCGACCGCTAACCACCACTAGGCGCCGGCGAGCCGCCGGTGGCAATGGGCAGTGGCTTTGTCTGGCTAGCAACGATATTCTCCGTGGAATTTTTATAAGGAAAAATTGTTGATGTCCGGGTTTATATTTTCTGAAAAACAGGAAAAAGAAGTTGCGCGCATTATCGCCAAGTATCCTTTCAAGAAGTCGGCGATGTTGCCTTTGCTGACTCTGGTTCAGCGTGACGAGAGGGTGGTTTCTCCTGATGCCATGGTGGCGATTAGTAAAAAGCTGGATTGCTCACCGGCTTATGTGCAATCGGTCATGTCTTTTTATACGATGTACCACACCGAGAAGGTGGGGAAGTATATGATCCTGTTTTGCATCAACATCAGTTGCCAGTTGAACGGTTGCGACAAACTGCTTGAGCACACGGCCAAAAAACTGGGTATCAAGGTGGGAGAAACGACAGGCGATGAAAAGTTCACCCTGCATCGGGAAGAGTGTCTGGCAGATTGCACGCGGGCACCGATGATGCGGGTCAACGATACTTATTACGGGGATTTGACCGAGCAGCGTATTGACCAGGTTCTCGATTCTTTGGATTGACCGATGACACAGATTCTTTTCAAAAATATAAATGCGAAAGACCTTCATACCCTGAAGGTCTATGAAGAACAGGGCGGTTATCAGTCCCTGAAGAAAGCTTTTGCCAGGAAACCGGAAGAAATTATCGAGATGGTCAAGGCTTCCGGCTTGCGGGGGCGTGGTGGTGCGGGTTTCCCGGCGGGATTAAAATGGAGTTTCCTCGCTAAGAATGTATTTCCCCGTTACCTCTGTTGCAACGCCGATGAGTCGGAACCGGGGACCTGTAAAGACCGGGAACTCCTGCTTAAAAATCCGCATATGCTGATTGAGGGAATGATCCTCTGCTCCTATGCTTGCCAGATCGAAACCGGGTACATTTATATGCGCGGGGAATTCCATGACTTGAGTTTTATCATGGACAAGGCCCTGGAAGAAGCGCACGCCAAAGGCTACTTGGGTAAAAATATTCTTGGAAGCGGATTCAATTTAGATATTCATACCCATCTTGGCGCAGGAGCTTATATCTGTGGTGAGGAGTCGGCTCTGCTCAATTCCCTCGAAGGTGGGCGGGGAGAACCGAGGATGAAACCGCCTTTTCCTGCTGTGGAAGGTTTGTATGCCAAACCGACAGTCATCAATAATGTCGAAACCCTGTGTGTGGTTCCTTATATCGTCAACGAAGGTGCGGAAAAATACGCCGCACTGGGAACCGAAAAGAGCAAGGGTACCAAGTTGGTCAGTGTTTCCGGGCATGTGAAAAAACCGGGAAACTATGAAGTGGTGTTAGGCACCCCGACCCGGGAAATCATTTATGACCTGGCTGGAGGAATCCGTGATGGCAACAAACTGAAAGCTTTTATTCCAGGAGGTTCTTCGACTCCCATGCTTCCGGCGGACAAGGTGGACGTGGGTTATGATTACGAGGCTATAGCTGAAGCAGGCTCCATGCTGGGTTCCGGCGCATTGATCGTTATTGATGATAGCGTCAATATTGTTGAAACGACGTTGCGGCTGATCAGTTTTTATATGCATGAGTCCTGTGGCAAATGTACACCCTGCCGGGAAGGTACCCGGTGGCTCTACCAGATCGTTGAGCGGATCATGCAGAACAAGGGACAACTGGAATACATCGACAAGCTGGAAGATATTTGCGGCAACATGGCAATGAAAACGTTTTGTCCGCTTGCCGATGCCTGTGTCTCTCCTGTTGTGAGCAGCATCAAGCATTTTCGCTCCGACTATGAAGAATATTTTAAGAAAATACCGGTAAGTTCGGTTTGAGGCAATTATGTCCGACAATGAAGTAACATTAACGATTGATGGGAAATCGGTGACGGTTCCCAAAGGCACCAAGCTGGTGGATGCGGCGAAACGGGTCGATGTGGAGATTCCTGTTTTCTGCTATCACGAGAAGATCGGTGCTTTAGGCTGTTGCCGGATGTGTCTGGTTGAAGTCGAGAAGATGCCGAAGCTGATGACCGCCTGCACCATGGATGTGATGCCGGATATGGTGGTCAAAACCACTACCGAAAAAGTGGAAAAGGCGCAGAAGGGTGTTTTGGAATTCACTCTGCTCAACCATCCCCTCGATTGCCCGGTTTGTGACAAGGGCGGCGAATGCCCTTTGCAGGACAACGTCTTCAAGCACGGCTCTCCGGATACCCGTATGGAGTTTCACCGGCATAACAATGCCAAGGCAACTGCGCTCAGTCCGGTCATTACCATTGATCGGGAACGGTGCATTGCCTGTCAGCGATGCACCGCTTATAGCGAACGGATTGAGCAGGACCGCGGGTTGGTCATGCTGAACCGTGGTTTCCATAACGAGGTAGGCACGTTTAACAACGAACCTTACGACAATCGTTTCTCCGGTAATGTCATTGATATTTGCCCGGTGGGCGCGTTGACCAACACGGACTTCCGTTTTAAGGCCCGCACATGGGATTTAACCAATGTCGAAACGCTTTGTGCGCATTGCGGCTGTAACTGCAATATTACGATGGGCACCCGGCTCAATGAACTCATGCGTGTGGAAGCGCGTCCCAACGATGCGGTGGACGATGGCTGGATTTGCGACAAGGCCCGTTGGGGTCACCAGTTTGTGCATAGCGAAAACAAAATCTCCATTGCCCGCGAAAACAGTGTGGGTGACGGAAAGCCTACTTCCTTTCCGGTGCTCCCGCATGACTGCGCTGGCGAGGATGCGGCTGGCAAGGCGGCCGAGGCGTTTAAAAAAATCGCGGAAGAACACGGGCCTCAAAGCGTTGGCTTCATAGGGTCCCCTTATGCCACTAACGAAGAGAATTATCTCTATCAGAAATTGTTTCGCTTGGGATTGGGCTCAAACAATATAGATCACAAGGTGTATCAGGATACTCCCGGTCTTCCGGTCAGCCATTATGATGTTGAACAGATCGAAACCTCTAATGTGGTGTTGTTGATTGCCAGTGACCCAACGGAAGAATTACCCATTCTTGATCTTCGCATTAAAAAAGCCGTGACCCACGGGGGAACCCGGTTGGTGAGCTTAAACGATCAAACAATCGCCCTCGATAAATACTCAACCCAGTCGGTGCAATACAAGGTGGGCGGTGAGGCTCTGGCGATTGATGCTTTGACCAACGGCCTGGCTCGGGAACTGGGGGAATCGGCTTCGGCTCAGGGCGATAGCGGAATTTCTGCGGACGATATGAAGTCTTTGGTCGAGACAGTACGTAGCAGTATGAAAATTTGTGTGGTGTACAATCCATCCGCCCTTTCTGGAGAAGCCGTTTCCGGGGTCAAGCGTCTGCTGAAAATGATTGCCAAGGTCCCGACCATGGAATGCGGGGCCATACCTGCGGCTCCGATGACCAATGCGGTGGGCGCAATGGATATGGGACTGCTTCCCGATTTTTATCCGGGCGGAGTGCCGATGTCAGACGAAGAGGAAATAAAAAAACAATGGGGAGAAAATGCGCCGACTGCAACCGGCCTTTCCGCATTAGAGATGATCGCCCGTGCCGAAAAAGGAGAGTTGAAAGCCTTGCTGGTGCACCGTTCTAATCCGGTCATGGATTTTCCTGGTGGAGCACAGGTGACGGAAGCTTTGAAGAAGCTGGATCTTCTGGTGGTGCATGACATGCTGGAAACGGAGACGGCTAAACTGGCGAACCTCGTACTGCCTTCAAATGGTCCGGGTTATGATGAAGGAACTACTACTAATATTGGCGGCCGGGTGCAAGCCAGAAGAAAAGCGTTGCAAGCCGATCAGGCGCCGGACTGGAAAATCATCAGTCTGATGCTCAACGTGCTGGGTGATGAAACCGACTACGGTAAGGTTTCAGATGTTACTGAAGAGATTGCCCGGAAAGTTTCGGGTTATCAGCAAATCAGCAGAAGGTCGGTAGGCAAAACCGGGTGTAACCGGGACTCTGTGATTTCTGCTGATGAACAGGCTTCCGCTAAACCGGTTCAGGCGGGTACGAACGGAAGTCTCCGACTTCGTATTGCTACGTTCCTGTTTGCCGAGGACAAGGTTCTCGATGCCTCCTCGAAACTGGCGCATCATTTCCAGTCTTCGACAGCGCATTTTAATGAGGAAGATGCTGGTCGGCTTGGTATTCAGGATGGCAACACGGTTCTGCTTTCGGCTGAAAATGTCAATCTGGAAGCTACGGCAAAGGTTGACAACCGTTGTCAGCCCGGAGGTGTGGTAGTGCCCAGAGTCTCGGACGGGCAGAGAGTGAATGGCTTGATCAGTGCAGATGGTAATACGGCATGGGTGGAAGTCAGGAAAGTTTAAGATCGGATTTTTTGTAGAACGGGTAATGCTTTTTGGAGTGATTACGGTTTGGATTGGATAATTGAAACGCTAACTGAAATATTCAATGAAACCTGGGACTTCATCGTCCTGTTTCTGAATGAGAACGTTCCTCTGATTGTGGGGAGTGTGAAGGCCGTGGTTATTGCGGTGGCGGTTATGTCCGTGGTTCCCATGCTGGTCTGGTTGGAGCGACGCTTGATGGGCCGATTTCAAGTTCGCCTGGGGCCGAACCGGGTTGGACCTTTGGGACTTGGTCAACCGATGGCCGATACGGTGAAGTTGTTGTTCAAGGAATCCATCATTCAGAGTTCGGCGGACAAATTTTTATTTCACCTCGCGCCAGCTGTTGTGGTATTCGCGGCGATTGTCGGGTTTGCAGTAATCCCTTTCGGGGCACCTTTCGAGGTGTTCGGCCAGAGCATTGAGTTGTGGGGCGCCAATGTGAACAGCGGAATTTTATTCGTGTTCGCGATTTCAGGCATGGGCATTTATGGAATGGTTCTTGCCGGGTTGGCATCGAATAACAAATATTCGTTGATGGGCGGTCTGCGGTCCTCTGCCCAGATGATCAGTTATGAATTGACGCTGGGGCTTTCGGCGTTGAGTATCATCGTGCTCACCGGTTCCCTGAACCTGGTGGATATGGTCAAGGCCCAGGAAACGGTTCCATTTATTCTTGTTCAGCCTTTGGCTTTTTTGCTGTTTTATATTGCCGGTGTTGCGGAGACCAACCGGGCTCCTTTTGACCTGCCGGAAGCGGAGCAGGAACTGGTAGCCGGTTTTCATACGGAATATACGGGCATGAAGTTTGCCATGTTCTTCATGGGTGAGTACATCAACATGGTGACCATGAGCGCTTTAGTGACCCTTTTGTTTTTGGGTGGGTGGAACGCTTATGGACTGCCGGTTTGGCCGATTGTGGCGTTTGCTCTCAAGGTTGGTTTTCTATTATGTGTGTTCATCTGGCTGAGGTCGACGTTTCCCCGTATTCGTTACGACCGGTTGATGACGTTTGGCTGGAAAGTTTTGTTGCCATTATGTTTGTTAAATCTTTTGATCACCGCCACGTGGAAGGTGATCTAATTTCCCTGAGGGGATGAGCTATGTTGCAAGCAACTATTAATGGGGTAAAAAACCTTTTGATCGGAATGGGAGTCACGTTCCGAAATATGTTGAGTACGCCGGTCACCCTGCAGTACCCGGAAGTCAAGCGAACGATGCCCAAGCGTTATAGGGGAAGACATTTCCTCAACCGCGATGAGGAGGGGCTGGAGCGATGTGTAGGGTGCTCTCTGTGCTCGATCAATTGTCCGGTGGGCTGTATTCATGTTGTGGCGGCGGAGAATGATCCGGAGAATCCGGTTTCCAAGGGCGAACGCTACGCAGAGGTTTATGAGATCAACCTTCTGCGTTGTATCTACTGCGGGTACTGTGAGGAGGCCTGTCCGGTAGATGCTGTGGTTCTGCGTGACCATTATGAATTGGCGGATTACGACCGCGACAATTACATCATGGAGAAAAATGATCTTTTGGTTTATCCGGAACCGAATCGGTTCCGTGTCAACGTGTTGGGTAATACGGAACGAGTTTGACCAGCCCAGCGTGACGCTGGAAGCAACGGGTAACAAATTTTTGGAGTAGGTTTGTTTTGGAAATCGCTACGGTATTTAATTTTACGCATGACGCGGTAATTTTTGCGGTCGGAATGACGGCAATCCTTGCCAGCCTGGGGGTCATTTTATGTTCCTCGCCGATCTATTGTGCCTTATACCTGATTGGCCACATGATTTGCCTGGCCCTTTTGTTCCTCCTTTATAATGCGGAATTTCTTGCAGTCGTCCAGATCATTGTTTATGCCGGAGCGGTGATGATCCTGTTTTTGTTTATTATCGCGCTTCTCGGCGGAAAAAAAGAGGTCCAGGAAAATACATTCCACCGTGCCATGGCGTTTGCCTTTGTCTTCATTTTGCTGGGGGAATTGTATTTGTCGGCCACGGTTGGGACGACTCAGCCGATTCGCGGTGAAATCCCAGCTGAGTTATTTGGCACCGCCAAAGCTATTGGACTCGAATTATTTTCAAAACATGTCGTGGCGTTTGAGCTGGCTTCCGGCTTGCTTCTGGTCGCGGCGGTGGGTGTGATTTGTCTGGCAAAATTTTCGTTTGCTCCTTTAAGAAGGAGGGTGAGGTAATGGGGCAGGAATTTGTTTTGCTGGTCAGTGCTTCTATATTCTGCGTCGGTGCGGCGGGGTTCATGATTCGCAAGAACCCGCTCATCATGTTTATGTCTGTCGAGTTGATGCTCAATTCGGTGAACTTTCTTTTGATCGCTTATTCCAGCTTTCTCAACTCACTGGATGGCCAGATTTTTGCCCTGTTCATCATGACTGTTGCGGCGGCGGAAGTGGTGGTGGGATTGGCTATCATTCTGACTATTTTCCGCACTCGTCATGATATGGATGTGGACCATATTGATACATTGAAAGGATAATCTTTTGTTCGCAAGTAGCTGGCTCATACTTTTGTTTCCTCTTCTCGGGTTTATCGGCCTGAGTTGGTACGGCAACCGGATCTCCAGAAAGCTGGTTGGGTTCGTGGGCTGTGGAACCGTAGGTGCGTCCTTTTTTATGACGCTGGTGACGTTGAGCAATCTTTTGTTTTTGCAGCCGGAAGAACGGGTAGGGCAGGTTCAAACTCTTTACCAGTGGATATCAGCGGGGTCATTCAAATTGAACCTGGCTATTCTGGTGGATCCGCTTTCGGTGTTCATGTTCCTGATCGTAACCGGTGTCGGATTTGTGATTCATGTCTACTCGGTTGGCTACATGCATGATGATCCGGAATACTCCCGATTTTTTGCTTATTTAAACCTGTTTATTTTTTCGATGCTGGTGCTGGTTGCGGCGGCGGACTTCTTTTTCCTGATTGTCGGTTGGGCGCTGGTTGGCCTTGCGTCTTATTTGTTGATCGGGTTCTGGCGGGAAAAAGCCAGTGCTGTGCTTGCCGCCCGCAAAGCCTTTGTCATGAACGTGATAGGCGATGTGGGAATGGTTATCGCCGCATTGGTTATTTTTGAGACGTTTGGAACGCTGAGTTTTGTCGATGTGTTTGCATCCGCCCCGGATCAGTTTCGCCCTAATGACGATGCGATGCTTTTGATTACTATGTTGTTGCTGGTCGGGGCATTCGCGAAATCTGCGCAACTGCCCCTGCATACCTGGTTGCCGGACGCGATGGAAGGGCCGACTCCCGTTAGTGCGCTGATTCACGCCGCGACGATGGTTACCGCTGGAGTCTATCTGATAGCCCGTTGCCATGTCCTGTATGAGCTGGCTCCCTATACCATGTATTTTATTGCCGGAGTGGGAATCATCACGGCGATCTTCGCCGGATCGATGGCAATGGTTCAATATGACATCAAACGTGTGATTGCCTATTCCACCATGAGCCAGTTGGGCTATATGTTTCTGGCAATGGGCATCGGTGTTTATAGTCTGGGCATGTTTCATTTGATGACCCACGCATTTTTTAAGGCGCTACTTTTTATGGCGGCGGGAAGCGTGATCCATTCGCTGGACGGCGAACAGGACCTCAGAAAAATGGGCGGCCTGCAAAAAGTCATGCCGCTGACCCACGCAACTTTTTTAATAGGTGCTCTGGCGTTGGCCGGGTTTCCCCTAACCAGTGGTTACTTCAGTAAAGAGGCAATCATTCTGAGCTCTTACCATGCGGAGATGGGAAATATTGTTTTCTGGGCGATTGCGGTGCTGACAGCGGGTATGACGGCGTTCTACATCTTCCGGGTTTATTTATTTACTTTTTTCGGTAAGCTCCGCAGTCCAGAGGCACATCCGCATGAGTCCCCCATGATTATGGTTGCCCCTTTACTGGTTCTGGCCGCTTTGGCTCTGCTGGGCGGGGTGTTGGGGCCTTGGGTCGACAGCTTTCTGGCACCGGTATTTGGGCATGTTGCCCACCCTCATGATAACGCGTTGGAAACCATAGCCCTGATAGCGGGAATTGGAGGCATCGCGACTGCGGGTTTGTTGTACATGGTGAGCAAGCAACGTCTGGACCTTTTCAAGGAAGCGTTGGCTCCCCTTTATGATCTCTTGCTCCACAAATATTATGTGGATGAGATTTATGATTATTTGATCGTGCGCCCGACAAAAGCCATCGGGGCTTTTTTGGAACAAAAAGCCGAACGCGAAGGTGTGGATTTTACCGTTGATCAGGTTGGCCTGCAGATAAAAGAAGTGAGCCATGTTATCAGTCTCTGGCAATCGGGAAAAGTGCGTTCCTACGCCTTGAATATGATTGTCGGCGTGGTGACGATTCTAATGTTTGTCGTATTCATGTAACCGGAAAAATATATGTTATCCCTTATAATTTTCATACCCCTTATTGCGGCACTGGCGCTCCTCATGGTCTCCAGAGAGAGTGTGGCCGCGATCAAAACAGTTGGGGTGGGTGCGGCAGCGGCTAGTTTTGCTCTATCTTTATGGTTACTGTTCTCGTTTGATACCGCTAACCCGGGTATGCAGTTTGTCCAGACGTTTCACTGGGTGCCTGCCCTGCATATCAATTATCTGGTAGGGGTGGATGGCATTAGTTTGTGGATGGTTGTGTTGACCGCGTTTCTGGGGCTCCTTGCCGTTATGCTTTCCTTCAGTCAGAAGGAAGGACTGAGAAATTTTGTCGCTCTGATACTGGCACTGGAAGCGGGCACGCTTGGGGTGTTTCTGGCTCTCGACACCATTTTATTTTATGTATTTTGGGAGCTGATGCTGGTGCCGACTTATTTTCTCATCGGTATCTGGGGAGAAGGTCGACGAGTCTATGCCACGATGAAATTCGTGATCTATACCCTGGTGGGAAGCTTGTTGATGCTGGTTGCGATTGTTTCCCTGACGATGGTGCACTATGGTGCTACCCATGATGTGACGTTTGATTTGCGGGTGCTGACCCTTACCCATATTGACCCATCCATGCAGATATGGATGTTTTTATGTTTTTTCCTGGCGTTTGCTATCAAGGTCCCGGTTTTTCCTCTGCATAGCTGGTTGCCTCATGCCTATGTGGCTTGCCCCATTCCCGCTTTGATCCTATTGACGGGAGCCATGTCCAAAACCGGTGCTTATGGTTTTCTGCGTTTTTGTCTGCCTCTGTTTCCCGAAGCGGTTGAAAGTTTTGCTACCGTTATTGGATTGATGGCGGCGGCTGGAATGGTCTATGGAGCCTGGATAGCCATTGCACAAAAAGACCTGAAAGCCCTGGTGGCTTATTCCAGTATCAGCCATTTGGGATTTATTGTGATTGGCATCTTTGCTCACAACGGGACGGGGATTGAAGGCAGTTTGCTCCAGATGATCAACCACGGCATCATCGCGTCGGCGTTATTTTTGATTGTTGCATTTATCGAGATGAGGGCGGGAACCCGCAACCTGAACGAGCTTCGTGGTTTGAGTAAGGCCATGCCCGTTTTGTATGGGACCTTTATGCTGATCATGTTAGCCGCTCTGGGGCTCCCAGGGTTAAACGGTTTTGTCGGAGAGTTCCTGATTTTAATGGGAGTCTGGACATCCAGCATGTTTTCAGGGTTATCGGGTATTCTGGTATTGATGGGTGGATTGTCAATTGTCTTCGCCTCCATTTATATGCTGTACATGTTCCAGGGTTCGATGCAGGGAAAATCGGATAACCAAGAGTTGACCGATATCAGCCGATGTGAGTTCAAGCTTCTTTTGCCTGCCTGCCTGCTTATTCTGTTGATAGGGCTTTACCCCAAACCTTTCATTGACCGGGTTACCCCTTCGGTCGAATCATTACTCCATCTGGAAAAAACGGTCAACCTCCATACCGGCGAAGAAAGCGGCCACTAGGCGTGGGGCCAACTGGCAATAGCCTTCTCTGGCGAGCAAGAAGTATGGGCGGCTTGATGAGCCGTTGCCACCTGCCTCCCCTGCCAAGGGGTTTGACATGAGATTCGGCAAGAACATTGTTGATGGTATTTTTCTTAAACGGCCAAACCGTTATCTGGCGCATGTTGAGGTGGCGGGGAAGGAAGTTCTGGCTCATGTTCCCGACCCAGGCCGTCTGACCGGATTGATGCTGGCCGGGAGAAAAGTGCGGCTGGTTCATCAACCCTCGGAAAAACGTAAAACAGACTACACGCTGGTTTTGGTGCGGCACGGTTCAATATGGGTTTCGGTATTTCCGGTATTTGCTAATAACCTGATTCAGGGAGCGTTGATGCAACACAAGCTTCCTTTCCTTCAGGGCTATTCCGACTTTGCCAGCGAAGTGAAAGTAAAGAACAGTCGCTTCGATTTCAGGTTGGAGTTTCCGGAAAAGTCCGCGTATGTTGAAGTGAAATCGGTGAGCCTGGTCGAACAAGGGCAGGGCAGGTTTCCTGACGCGCCGACAGAACGGGGAGTCAGGCATGTCAAAGAGTTAATCGAGTTGTGCGCAAAAGGCTATAGGACGGCAGTGGTATTTGTTTCGCAACGGGCCGATACACGATCCATTACCTGCAACGATGACATTGACCCGGTTTTTGGGGAGTGGTTGCGCAAAGCACATAGTCAAGGCGTGGAACTTTATGGTATGAATTGCAAAGTCACCCCAACCACGATTTCCCTGAACAAAGAGGTTGAAGTAGTATTGTAACTGGCACTTTGTTGGTCAAAAAAGCAACCCCCTCAAATCCCCCTTGTCAGGGGGAGGACAGTTCCCCCCTGACAAGGGGGGCTAGGGGGGTTACTCTAAAAATATGTCCAGATCGGGAATGACCAGCCATTGTTCTCCCTCAAGCACCCATTCCTGCTCAACGAGCCGGGTCACTACTTTGGTGCTGGGTAATACTGCGAGTTGATAGCGGATGACGACGATGGCCCGGTTGAAACCTTCTCCGGGTCCTTTGGCTGTAATGGCAACCGGAGCACCATCTTTGAAAAACTTGATATTCAAAATGGTCGCTTCAAAAAAAGTAATGCGCTGGACCATCTCCAGTGACTTTCCCATATAACTGGCGCGATGGGTCGGGTGGACGAACCGGGAACTGATATCCATCGCTTTGCTTTCAAACTCGAAATTAAAAGCTTCGATGCTTAGGTCCAGATTTTCCTGGGTTTTATAATAAGGGTCCAGAGTTTCGCAGGATACAGAAGCAAAAAGAAGAAGAAAAAAAACCACTCTTTGCACAAGGTTGGGTGTGGTGTTGGATTTCAGCATGAAGGTTGATGAAAAAAGTGAGGGGTGAATAATCGCTTCTCATTGATTATAGATAAAAATATTGATTCCTTCCAGTTTATAAGCTGGGCATTGGAGAATGATGGCAAAATCAGGTGGATTTAAACAGGTGAAACATAAAGCCGGTTCGAGCAATAGAAAACCTGTGAGCGCTACGAGAAAAAAACCGGAGAAGAAAGAGCTGACGCTCTGGGATCAGGCTTCCCGTTGGTATGACTCGCTGGTTGGTGGTCAGGGTACGGATTTTCAGAAGGACATTATCATGCCTGGTGTGTTCCGATTGCTGGAAGTCAGCAAGAAAGACCGTGTCCTTGATCTGGCTTGCGGTCAGGGAGTTTTTTCCCGCTATTTGGCCAAGAAGGGTGTTCGTGTCGAGGGGCTGGATTCTTCCTCTGAACTGCTGAAACATGCGCGGTCCCGTTCGGGCCCTTCCATTAAATATCATGTGGGAGATGCCGGTGATGCTGAAAATTTTGAAGCAGATTGCTTCGATGGTATTGCCTGTCTGATGGCGATACAGAATATCGAGAAAATGGACCTGCTTTTTAAAAGCGCAAGCCGATGGTTAAAGACGGGAAAACATTTTGTGGTGGTGATGACGCACCCGTGTTTCCGGATTCCCCGCCAAACTCACTGGGGGTGGGATGATGAAAAGAAACTGGAGTATCGGCGGGTGGACCATTATATGACGGAGACTAATGTTCCTATTCTGACCCCGCCCTTCGCTGATTCTAAATCGTTCACGCTTACCTATCACCGTCCGTTGCAAAGTTATGTTTCAGCGTTGGTTCAAGCCGGATTTTGCGTTGATGCGATAGAGGAGTGGGTGTCGAACAAGAACAGCCTGCCTGGTAAACGGGCCAAGGCGGAAAACAGGGCGCGAAAAGAAATCCCACTGTTTTTAGCTCTAAGGGCGCGGTTGATGCCTGAGCCTGCCTCGCAAAAAGATAAATAATATTCCTTTAGCAGGAAAAAATATTTTATGACCAGCTACACCTATGAACTGCCTGAACAGGGACGGCTCTTGTCTCTCATTCGCGAGAACCTGAATAAAGTCGGGGAAGAGTGGAAGGAGATTGCCGATTTTATGTTGGAAGGCCATGTGGAATACAAGCCGGTGAGGGCGAGCCCTGTGATGTCGGGCCGTCAGTTTGTCTATCAACGGGCGAAGCTTAACCTGACGCTCTATTTCCCGGAACGCATTTTTGAACATTTTCTCAGTTGGCTGGATTCTGGAAAAGTAGAACTGCTCAAGGCAGTGGTGCAATCTTCCCTGCCAGAACGTGCTGGTTATGACATTCATGAATTTAAAATTTTGGGAATCATAGATGAAGCTCACCGGCCTAAGGCCTAGCGGAAGGGAACATCATCGGCAATGGCTTTTCTGATGCTTGTCATCCACTGCTGGTAGAAGGTGGAGTTGTGCAGGGTGAGAAGGCGCATGGCGAGGATTTCTTCTACCATGATCAGGTGCCTGAGATAAGCCTTGGAAAAATTCTTACAGGTGTAACAGGAACAGTCTGGTTCGATGGGGTCGGGGTCGGTTTTGTATTGTTCATTTCTAATATTTATTTTACCGCCCTTTATAAACAGGGACCCGTTTCTGGCGTTGCGAGTAGGCATGACGCAATCGAACATATCCACTCCCATGGAACTGCATTGCAAGAGGTCTTCGGGAGTTCCCACCCCCATCAGGTAGCGGGGTTTGTCGGCTGGCAAAAGAGGAGCGGTATGCCCGGTGATGTCATACATTAATTTTTTTTCTTCTCCCACGCTCAAGCCGCCAATCGCGTAACCGGGAAAATCAATTTCCATAATTTGTTCCGCGCTTTTTCTGCGCAGATCGGGATACATCCCGCCCTGGACAATTCCGAACAAAGCCTGTGTGTCGGAATGCAACACTTCCTTGCATCGCTTTGCCCAGCGGGTGGTCAGCTGTAATGATTTTTCTGTTTGATCAAGGCTGGCAGTATGAGGAGTTGGTTCATCGAAAGCCATGATGATGTCCGCACCCAACGCCTGCTGGATTTCCATGGATCGTTCCGGTGAAATGAAGTGCGAAGATCCGTCAAAATGGGATTGGAAGGTAACACCCTCTTCCGTAATCTTGGCAAGCTTTTTGAGGCTGAAAACCTGATAGCCCCCGCTATCTGTGAGGATGGGGTGGGGCCAGTTCATGAATTTATGCAGACCACCGAGTGAACGGATCAAGTCGTGCCCCGGCCGGAGGTAGAGATGATAGGTGTTGCCAAGGATAATCTGTGCGCCAAAAGATTTCAGGTCGTCCGGGGTCAATGACTTTACCGTTGCCTGGGTTCCCACCGGCATGAAGCAGGGGGTTTCTATCTGCCCACGGGGTGTGGTCAAAATACCCAGGCGGGCCGAAGAGTGGCTATGCGTTTTGATTACTTCAAAAGAAATCACGGTCTTTGATGAAAAAGGGGCTAAGAAAGAATTTTATGGATGAGATAACAGCTTTTCAAGAATGGCCTTTTGAACGTGAAGTCGGTTCTCAGCCTGATCGAAAACAATCGAGTGCTTGCCATCCATGACTTCTGCTGTGATTTCCATTTCCCGATGTGCGGGAAGGCAATGCATTACCATAACGTCCTTTTTGGCAGAATCGACCAGTTTCTGGTTTATCTGGTAAGGAAGAAGGAGCTTTTTTTTGATTTCCGCCTCTTTCTCCTCTCCCATGCTCACCCAAACGTCGGTATAAATGATGTCCGCATTTTGGACCGCTTCAAAAGGGTCTGCGATAATTTCCACTTTATCATTTTTGCTCAGACCAGGAGCCGGGTGGGGCTGGCAACTTTCAGGGCAGGCAATCACCAGATGCATCCCCGTTAACGCGGCACCCATCATCCATGAGTAAGCGACATTATTTCCGTCTCCTACATAAGCCACTTTGACATCTTCTATACGACCAAGTTTTTCCTTAATGGTAAAAATATCTGCAAGAATCTGCACCGGGTGATTGAGGTCTGTGAGTCCGTTGATCACAGGTATCGTGGCATGCTCGGCAAGAGCGGTGACTTCCTCGTGGTCGTAGGTCCTTATCAAAATTCCATTTAAGTACCGGGATAGTACCTGGGCCGAATCCCGGATGGACTCACCGCGGTTTAGTTGCAACTGGTCTCCGGTTAAAAACAGTGCGTGACCGCCGAGTTCAAACATGCCCACTTCAAACGATATGCGTGTTCTCGTTGAATGTTTGTTGAAGATCATTCCCAGCGTCTTACCCTTGAGAGGGTGATGCTGGATTCCTTTTTGGCGTTTTTCCTTGAGGTCCGCAGACTTTTCGAACAGATCAAGGATTTCTTCCTGGCTAAAGTCGCTGATGGTTAAAAGGTCTTGTTTCATTTTCAGGTTTTGTTAAAACGTTTGCTGTTTATCGTTCAATTTAGTGAGGCTGTTGGACAGCACGGAAACTAAACTATCGATGTCTTTGCGTGAAATGGTGAGCGGTGGGATAAACCGCAATACGTTTTGCTGGATGCAGTTGATTAAAAATCCCTGGTTCATGCAGTCGACAACTATTTCGTGTCCCGGCTGGTTCAACTCCAGAGCGAGAAACAGTCCTGCGCCGCGAGCTTCTTTGACAACGGGATTTTTCCGGGCAATTTCCTGCAATCGTTGCGAAAAATAGTTTCCGGTTGCGCTGACTTTGTTTAAGAAGTTTTTTCCGGTAATCACTTTCAGGGTAGCCAGGGCGGCGGAGCAGGCCAGTGGATTGCCGCCAAAGGTCGCGGCATGAGTCCCGGGAACAAAAGATTTCATGGCTTTATTGGTAGCGGCCATAGCCCCTATCGCAACGCCTCCTCCCAGGGCTTTCGCCATGGTCATGATATCCGGTTTTGTTTTATAGAGTTCGTAGGCGAAAAGTTTCCCTGTTCGACCGAAGCCCGATTGCACCTCATCAAAAATCAGGAGCGCACCGTTTTTCTGGCAGAGTTTTTTCAGCCCCTTGAGATAGGAAGGGTCGGGGACGTTCACGCCTCCTTCTCCCTGTATGGGCTCTACCAGAATCGCGCAGGTTTTTTTTGTTATGGCTTTCCGGGCTGATTGTAAGTCGTTAAACGGAATATGTTTGAAACCCGGAAGAAGCGGTTTGAATCCGGTATGAAACTTCTTCTGTGCCGTTGCCGAAAGCGAACCCAGGGTGCGACCGTGAAACGAGTTGTGCATGGTGATGATTTCAGTTCGTCCGGATTGCCCCTGGTCGAAAAAATACTTGCGAGCGAGTTTGATCGCCGATTCAACGGCCTCTGTTCCGCTGTTGCAGAAAAATACCTTGTCGGCAAAACTCAAGGACGTTAATTTTTCCGCTAATTGGGATTGCGGTTCGATATGGTATAAATTGGAAACGTGGATCAGTGTTTCGGCCTGTTTTTTTATGGCCGCTACAACCGATGGATGGCAATGCCCAAGGTTGTTGACGGCAAGGCCGCTGACAAAGTCGATATACTGTTTCCCGGACTTGTCCCAGACCTTGGAACCTTTCCCTTTGGCAAGGACAATCGGGAAACGTCCATAAGTTCCGGCAACGTGTTTTTCTGTAAGCTGGATGATATTTTTACTCATCAGTTTTTTTAGTGAGAATTTTTAGTGAGAATATGAAGAGGAAACTTTATCATAAAAAATTCTGGAAAAACACAGAAACATTAGTGGTAGTGAGGGATTATGCAGGTTTCACCAGCGAAGGGTAATATTGCCGCCAGGGTTTTGCGTGGGCTCAGGAAACTGCTGGATTTTGTGTTTCCACAAGACTGTATTTCCTGTGATGGCAAAATCAGTGAGAGGGAGTGTTTTTTATGCGCTTCCTGCAAAGCGGATATTGGGTTCATTCGACAGCCGCATTGTTTCCAGTGTGGGGTGCCTGCGGATTTGTCTTACGCTTATCCGCACGAAGAATTTGTATGCGGGGATTGCAGGAAAAGTCCTTTTCAATTTGATCAGGCCAGGTCCCTGGGATTTTATGACACGGTTTTACGGACAACGATCCACCATTTTAAATACCGCAGGCAGATGGGGGTGCTTACGGAAATGGACCTCCTGCTGGAAAAATATTTTACGGAGAATCCCGACTTTTGCCAGGGTTTTACCGTTTCCCCCATACCGTTACACTTTAGCAAGATGAAGGAGAGGGGATTTGACCAGGCTTTCCTCATCGCCCGGCAAGTCGCGAGGATTTTGAAACTACCACTTGAAGGTGGGTTGTTGCGGCGGGTCAACGCGACCCGTCCGCAAGCTAGTATGGCTCGTGCAGAAAGAGCCCTTAACATTAAAGGCGCGTTTGAGGTCAATCGTCCCGAGTTGGTTGCAGGGAAAAATATTCTGCTGGTGGACGATGTGTTCACGACCGGGGCGACGGTTAATGAGGCGGCAAAGATTTTAAAGAAAGAGGGTGCCGGAAAGGTTTACGTGTTCACTCTGGGAAGAGTGGTTGTAGGAAAAGGATCTGGTCTTTAGGGAAGAAGATTTTGCACCAGTGGAAAATAAAGAGGCGGGGCAAAACGTTTTGCCCCGCCTGGAAAAAAGTTAGTGTGGTGTTACGAAATACCAGCAAATAATGCTGGCGATATAACCCAGCGCGATGACGGGAGCCCATTTTAAATGGGACATAAACGTATAATATTTTCGGTCAACCCCCATTACCGCAACTCCTGCCGCAGAACCTACTGAAAGCAGACTGCCCCCGACTCCGCAGGTCAGGGTGATCAAAAGCCATTGATCGAGACCCATTTCCGGGCTCATTTTAAGAACCGCATACATGACAGGGATGTTGTCAACAATGGCAGAAAGGACGCCAATAATTATATTGGAGTAGGTGGGGCCGAGGGTCCCATACATGCTTTCACTGGCCAGTGCCAGGTAGCCAATGTATTGCAACGCGCCCACGGCGGTGAGAACACCGAAAAAGAAAAGCAGGGTGTCGAACTCCACCCCTTCCACTTTGGCGAAAATGTCAAAACGCGGACGGTTTCTTCGTTCCTCGGGAATTCCCATTTTTTCAAGATGTTTTTGTTCTCCCCATCGTTTTAAATAAAATCCCTTCATCATCAATAGCCCGAGTCCGAACATCATCCCCAGAAAAGGGGGAAGGTGGAGGAATTGATGGAAAGATACTGCGGTGGCAACCGTAAAAATACCCAGTCCGATGATGACTTTGGCTCCCGGTTTGAGCTCTATCTCTTCTTTGTCCGGCTCAGGATGTTCATCCGGAACGGCGAAGTACATGATGCTTGCCGGAACGATCCAATTGACAATGGAAGGTAATATCAGATGGGAGAATTCCATAGTTTGAACTTTTCCCGAAGTCCAGACCATCAAGGTGGTGATATCACCGAAAGGACTCCAGGCTCCTCCCGCGTTGGCCGCGACCACAATATTCACGAACGCAGGAACAATGAAACGTCCATTACCGTTGCTGACCGCAAGTGCTACGGTAGACATCAACAGGGCACTGGTCAGGTTGTCCGCAAGGGGTGAAAGCAGGAACGTGATTCCGCCTGTTGCCCAGAATAGTTTTTTAAATCCCAGTCCCTTTTTAAGCAACCAGGCTCTTAGTGCTTTAAAGACATTTCTTTCATCAAGAGTATTGATGTAAGTCATTGCCACCAGGAGAAAGAAAAACAGTTCCCCGATTTCGGCGATCAGTTCTTTGACATGGTCGTGAGCGTGCCCACCCCCGTGTTGAGCTTCATAGATACCGATGAGAGCCCACATAAAACAACCGATCAAAATGACCGGTTTGGATTTACGCATATGGATCTGTTCTTCGAATATGACCAGGGTATAGGCCATACAAAAACAGATGATAGAAGCGTAACCGACCCAGGTAGCAGTTAGACTGTGCATTTTTCGGTCCTGTTGAAAAGGGTGAAAAACTGGCCCAAGCGGAAAACTTGCAATCGCCTCGGCCTCAAGATGATCTTAATGATCTGATTTATTTAAAGATATTGATTTATTATGATAAATCAACAATCTGAGAAAAACAAGCAATTGTCAACTTTGACACAAATTTGTTTTGCAGGCTTTGTGTTTTTCCTTTTGATGAGTATAAATGAGCGAGGATACCGGGTCGGCACCGTGGAGTTGCGAAACTCAGGATGGCCACCTGTTATCAGAGGTGCCCCAGGCAGGATTTTACCGCCAGCAACTTATAAACTAAGGATTTCCCGGCAGGGGTGGAAGAACAATAAAGTTGACTGTAGGGGAATATGTGTTAAGATTTTTAGCAATGAAGTGGTTTAGTGGTACCTTCGATAACAATTACTAATTGATTGATTTTATTGAACGGTTTGTCTGCATCTCAGTACCTTTCTGAAGGTAAAAAACTAATCGATGAAGGGATACTGAGTCTTTTGCCGGAGAAGGAGGCCTATCCCGGTGTCATCCATGACGCGATGCACTATAGTCTCCTTGCCGGGGGAAAGAGGTTGCGCCCCGTTTTGGTTATTGCAGCTTCGGAAGCGGTAGGGGGAGACCGGAAAGCGGTACTGCCATTTGCAGTGGCCGCCGAGTTGATTCACACGTATACCTTGATTCACGATGATCTTCCTGCTTTAGATAACGATGACCTGCGGCGGGGGAAACCCACAAACCACAAAGTTTTTGGAGAAGCAATCGCCATTTTAGCAGGCGATGCTTTGCTGACTCAGGCTTTTATCCTGATGACCCGGGCCGTAGGAATGGAATCCATTCCCTCGGAATGTCTTCTTAATGCCACCCAAGAGATGGCAGTAGCACTGGGGTCTGCAGGTATGATAGGTGGTCAAGTGGTTGACCTTGAATCAGAAGGCAAACCGATTGACGCAGAAACTCTGGAATATATTCATATTTATAAAACAGGGTTTCTGATTCGAGCTTGTATCCGGTGTGGCGGTATTCTTAGTCAGGCTACTCCTCACCAGTTGAATTCATTGTCCCGGTTTGGGGCTCATATTGGGCTTGCCTTTCAGATTATCGATGACATTCTCGATATCACGGGCGATGAGAAGGAACTGGGTAAGGATATTGGCAGTGATTTGACTAAAGATAAAGCGACTTACCCGGCTCTTTATGGACTGGAAGAGTCTCGCCGCAAAGCCGAAGAGCTGGTAGCGGAAAGTATAGTTTGTCTGGAAGAATTTGATGATCGGGCCGATCCTCTCCGAGAGATTGCCCGGTTCTTTGTACAACGAACGTATTAATTAACTGGGACCCCTATGAGCAAGTTTTTAAGTGGAATCGACAGTCCCCAGGATTTGAAAAAACTTTCGGTGGAAGAGTTGCCGCTTCTCGCTCGGGAAATCCGCGACACTCTTCTGGAAACCATTTCTGAAACAGGCGGTCATCTATCATCCAACCTGGGTGTGGTGGAGTTGACGATGGCGATGCATTATGTCTTTGACAGCCCGAAGGACAAGTTTGTCTGGGATGTGGGCCACCAATCTTACGTCCATAAACTGCTGACAGGCAGGCGCGACCAGTTTAGCACTCTCCGCCAGCAGGGGGGGCTATGTGGTTTCACCAAGCGGGAAGAGAGCGAGCACGACCACTGGAACTGCGGACACGGCGGCACTTCTATTTCCGCCGCGCTGGCTTTTGCCCAGGCACGGGACCTGAAAAAAGAAAAAAATGATGTAGTTGCGGTCATTGGGGATGGTTCGCTGACTGCAGGAATGGCTTTTGAAGGACTCAACCATACCGGACATATTCAGAATGATATGATCGTTGTGCTCAACGACAACGAAATGGCTATATCCGCCAATGTCGGAGGCATGTCCGCGCATCTCAGTAAGATCATGACCGGGCAGGTGATGCTGAAAATCAAACAAGAGGTGGGTCAACTTTTGTTGGCAGTTCCCGGTATCGGTAAAGAAATCTCTCGCTATGCGCATAAGATAGACGAGGCTATAAAGGGAGTGTTCATTCCCGGACGTTTGTTCGAAGACCTGGGTTTTCGTTATGTCGGGCCGATAGATGGTCATGATGTTGAAGCGTTGATCGAAATGTTTGCCAGTGTCAAAGACCTTAAAGGTCCGACCTTGATGCATGTCGTCACCCGTAAGGGAAAAGGCTACGAACAGGCGGAAGAAAAAGCGGATGTCTGGCACGGTGCCAAGCCCTTCGATATTTCTACAGGCAAATTTCATAAGAAGAAATCCAACCCGGCTTATACCAATGTGTTTTCTGATGCCTTGATTGAACTGGCTAAAGAGGATGACAAAGTCATTGGTATTACCGCGGCGATGCCGGATGGGACGGGCATCAGTAAATTTGAAAAGGAGTTTCCCGACCGAACCTTTGATGTGGGCATGGCGGAGCAACACGGAGTCGCTTTTGCCGGTGCTCTCTCGATAGAAGGTTTCCGTCCGGTTGCGGCTATTTATTCCACCTTTTTGCAAAGAGCGTATGACCAGGTTGTTCACGACATCTGTCTGATGAACTTGTCGGTGACGTTTGCTTTGGACCGGGCAGGAATAGTAGGGGAAGACGGTGCGACGCATCAAGGTTTGTACGACATTGCATTTCTTCGTACTTTGCCGAACATGGTGGTCATGGCTCCTAAAGATGAAAACGAACTACGGCATATGTTGAAAACAGCGATTTATCATCCGGGCCCTGCGTCCCTTCGTTATCCCCGAGGCTCCGGCCTGGGTGTACCGCTTGATCCTGAAATGAAGCAACTTGAGATCGGCAAGGGAGAAGTGATTCAGGATGGAACGGATATTGCCATTTTTGCTTACGGGCATACAGTCGACTGGGCTCGGCAGGTGGCGGATAAGTTTGAAAAAGAAGGTGTCAGCGTTGCTGTTATCAATGCCCGGTTTGCCAAGCCGGTGGATAAAGAATTGATTACTAAATATGCTCTTAAAACACGGTGCCTGATTACCACTGAAGAACATTCCCTTAAAGGTGGTTTTGGTTCGGCTGTTCTGGAAGCTCTGCAGGAAGAACAAGTGGTGAATATTCCGGTCAAATGTATTGGCATCGATGATATTGTTCTGGAGCATGGCGCAGTCGATAGACAACGTAAAGACCTTAAGCTGGACCCGGACGGCATGTTTGAAACCATCATGACGTTTTATGGGGCAGTGGCGGAAATGGCGGCTTCCGGTAACGGGAAAAAATGGGTGGTTCCTAATGGCAAGAAGTCCCATTCCCCGAACGGTAAAAAGTCCTCCTATTCCGGAAATGGTAACAAAGAAGAGACCAAGGTAAAACAACCTCTGAATGGCTAGAACTTCCCACGTTAAGCGCTCTACCAGCGAAACCCAAATTGAAGTCACTTTGAATCTGGATGGAACCGGGATTCAGGATATCCAAACCCCTGTCCCATTTTTGGATCATATGCTGGCGCAATTGGCCCGGCACGGTTATTTTGACCTGACGGTCAAGGCCAAAGGTGATACTCATATAGACTTTCATCACACTGTGGAAGATGTTGGCATAGCTGTAGGCCAGGCTTTCAAGGAAGCGTTGGGAGATAAAAGGGGCATTCGCCGGTTTGCCGAGTCCAGCGTGCCATTGAATGAGGCTTTGGCTCAATGCATCGTTGATATCAGTGGTAGGGCTTTTTTTGTATTCAATCTGGAACTTCCCAAAACCAAGCTTGGCGAGTTCGATGTCGAGCTGGTGCCGGAATTTTTCCAGGCTTTTTCTGCCAACAGTGACATGACCCTGCACCTTAATTCTCCGTACTGGAATAACCTTCACCACATAACGGAAGCTTTGTTTAAAGCTTTTGCCCGTGCTTTGGATTCCGCCTGCACCATAGACTCCCGCTCCCAGGACGTTCCTTCTACCAAAGGGACGCTTTAGTTGATCGCCATTATTGATTACGGAATGGGCAACCTCCGTTCCGTGCAAAAAGGTTTCGAAGCTGTGGGTGCCGAGGCAATTGTCACCAGCGACGCGCAGAAAATCCTTTCGGCTAAATCCGTAGTGCTTCCAGGGGTTGGGGCATTCAAGGATTGTATGGCGAACCTGGAGAAGCTGGATCTCATTGATACCGTGCACCAGTCGGTTAAAAGCGGTAAGCCTTTTCTGGGTATATGCCTTGGACTGCAACTGCTGTTTAATCAAAGTGAGGAATTCGGTCAGGTAAGCGGACTCGGTATCCTTCCGGGAAAAGTGGTGGGGTTCAAAGATGCCCAGCCCAAATCCGATTCAGGTGAACCGTTAAAAATTCCGCATATGGGATGGAACAGGGTGCAAGTAACTCCGGGCAACCCGTTGTTTGATTCGGTGGCTGATGAGTCCTATTTCTATTTTGTGCATTCCTATTATATTGTTCCCGATGATCCGGCGATGGTTGCTACCACCACCTGTTATGGAATCGAATTTGCCTCCGGAATCCATCACGAAAATATTCATGCTTTCCAGTTTCATCCGGAAAAAAGCCAGCGTCTGGGTCTCACCATGCTGAAAAATTTTGCCAGATTAGCCGGCTAGTGGGTTCTGCCCATTTTCTTCGCGGTATTTTATTGTCCCTTGCTACAGCTTTGCTCTGGGGCGTGCTTCCTATTATTCTAAAAATCACTCTGCAGGGTTTTCATACCGGGACGATTGCCTGGTTCCGCTTTCTGTTTGCATTCCTGGTGCTGGCAGTCATCCTGCAATGGAAAGGGCATGACCCCCTGCGTATTCTTCGCAAACCTCCATGGATGGGGATCCTGGGCGGGGCCTGCCTTTCAGCGAACTATTACTGGGTAACGATGGGTGTGGACTTGAGCGGACCCTCCAATATGGCGGTTCTGATACAGGTCGCCGGGGTGTTTTTAGTCCTGGTCGGAGTTTTTGTTTTTCATGAACGTCTGTCTTTAAGACAGGTGCTGGGAATGTTCGTAGTGGGGTGTGGGTTGTTCCTGTTTTTTCATGATCAGCAAAGCCGGATTCAGGATGCAGGAGAATATTATTACGCAAACTTTCTGATTATTCTCGCGGCTCTGGTGTGGGTGGGATATATGGTGTCGCAAAAATTCCTCAGTCGGCAATATGGGGCCCAGTCTCTAAACTTGTTGGTCTATGCTGTTGCTACACTCACGCTGATAGGAGGCGTTGAGTGGGCCGACTTTACCCGTGCGGGACTCACCGCCTGGTTGGCTCTGATGTTTTGCGCGGTCAATACGCTACTTGCCTATGGTGCCCTTGCCGAAGCGGTAAAATATATTCCCCTGGCCCTGATTAGCGTCATCATTAGTCTGAATCCGCTGATCACTCTTTGGGGAATGAAAATTCTTCCTGAAATTGGTTTTGCCGGACTGCAATCCGACCCGGTAGGGTCGCTGGGATATTTTGGTGGAGTGGTCGCCGTCACCGGAGTGCTGTTGGTAGTCTACCGGGCAACGCCCGGAGGAAATAGGGCAAAGGCTTGATTGCGCCGAGACAACTCTTTGCTTGCCAGATAAAGTGACGGCACGCTGGCCCCACGCCTAGCGGCCCCTTAGCAGGGGAGGAAATAGGGCAAAGGCTTGATTGCGCCGAGACAACTCTTTGCTTGCCAGATAAAGTGACGGCACGCTGGCCCCACGCCTAGTGGCCCCTTAGCAGGGGAGGCAATTGGGCAAGGGCTTGATTGCGCCGAGACAACTCTTTGCTCGCCAGATAAAGTGATGGCACGCTGGCCCCACGCCTAGTGGGGCTTATTTGTTTCTGGATTTCATGGCCCGGTCGATTTCGCGGTCGGCTTCTTGTTTCTTGAGCGTGGCACGTTTGTCATAAAGTTTTTTTGCTTTGCAAATGCCGAGATCGACTTTTGCTTTGCCATTTTTGAAATAAACTTTTAAAGGAACCAGGGTACAGCCTTTTTCCTGAGTTTTGCCGATGAGCCTGCTGATCTCTTTTTTATGCAAAAGTAGTTTGCGCTTTCGCATCGGGTGATGGTTGAACTGTGTTGCCGGGGTGTAAGGATCGATATGGAAATGGAGTAGCCAGGCTTCTTCGTTGTCAATGATGGCGTAGCTGTCGACCAGATTGGCTTTGCCGTTTCTCAGGGATTTAACCTCGGTGCCCTTTAGCATTATCCCGGCCTCGAAAGTGTCTTCGATGGAATAGTTATGTCTCGCCTTTTTATTCTGGCAGATAATTTTAATATCACTCACGATTAATAGCCGGATAAATGGAAGTGCTTTTCGTTAACAGATTTATGTGATCTGCTAGTTTGCTTTCAGGGTTACGGACTGTCCTATTCGGGCTTTCAGTTTTTTTCTGGCGTTATCTTCGCGGTAGAAGATTTCCAACTGATTCCAGCTATTGATGATGGCTCCGGGTTGCCCCTTTTTCATCTGGTAATAACCGGTGACGAGTCCTTTGATAAGGTGCTTTCCGATCTGCGCATTTATTGTAGCTGATGGAGGAAAAGTTTCGTGGATTAATTCGGCAGAAATGTTGGTGGTGAGGTTGCCGAAGTGGTCGATATGAATGATTTCCCCATGCAGAGATGATCCTTTTAGCAGGGGTTGTGGAAAATCCAGGTGAACGGGTTTTAATACCCTGGGTCCCATTTTGGAATGTGCAATGCCGCTGGCAATCCACCCGGCACAGGGAGCGAATACATCACGCCCGTGAAAGGTGTTGGAGACATCTTTAAGAAAATATTTTTTATTGGTAATCTCATAAGCCCGGCTATCAGGCTGGATACCCAATGTGAGTACCCCGTTGTCGGGCCCGATAAAGGTCTGGAATTTGGATTGCACCACCATGGCCCTGCGGATCACCGGCTCTAACGTTTTCTTTGCCTTGTGGGTGGAACCACCCCCGACCCCGGGGTCGACCACCACCACATGCACGGTTTTTCTGGGAAACCAGGGATAGGTGGCGTTGAGGATTAACGCCGCCTGAGTGATATTTTGGGGTTCGATATTGTGGGTGATGTCAACGATTTGGGCATCAGGCACAATATTGAGAATGACCCCCTTCATGATGCCGACAAAAGGATCATCCTGGCCGAAGTCGGTGGTGAGGGTTATTACTGGACGCATCCTGTGACCTGATGTTCTGAAACCCTCTGCAAGGCAACGGGGACGAGATTATTTTTCAGCGAGTCGGAACCTTCCATAATAACCGGAATATAGTTGCCGGTATGGCCTTTGAGCCAACCCGATTTCGTGTCCCGCTGATTTTCTATCAGTACGGTCTCTTGTTGTCGTAAAAAGTTCTCGCGAAATTTCAAGGCTTTGTGGGCAGCCAACTGGGTCAGGTTCTGGTTTCTTTGTTTCTTTATGTTGCCGGGAACATTGTCTTTGAGTTGGTAAGCTTCGGTGCCCCGGCGCGGTGAGTAAGAAAACACATGCAAATAGGAGAAGGGCAATAGTTCTATCAGTTCGCGGGTTTTTTCAAACCCTTCTTCGGTTTCGCCGGGAAAGCCAACGATAACATCCGCCCCAAGACCCAACCCGGGAATGGCGGCGACTGCCCGTTGTGCAACGTCGAGGTACTGTTGACGGTTATAGTTTCTGTGCATGGCTTTCAGAGTTGCATCATCGCCGCTTTGCAAAGGAATATGAAGGTGCGAACATAGTTTTTCGGTTTCTGCCATGAGCCGTATCAGGTCATTATCAATTTCCATAGGATTGATAGAACTCAGCCGAACCCGAAAATCTCCTGGGAGCTCAACGATATCGCGAACCAGCGAGGAAAAAGTTTCGTTCCGGTCCATTCCCCATGTACCCAGGTTGATGCCTGTGAGGGTGATCTCCTTAAACCCTGAAGTGACGGCTTGCTGGATATTATGGATAATATTTTCCCGTGTATCGCTGATAGACTTGCCTCTGGCTCTGACAACGGTGCAGAAAGAACATTTTTCATCACAGCCGGTTTGGACTTTGATGAAGGCTTTGGTCATGCCTTGAAAATTTTGCACCGGGATGGTCCTGAATATCCGCTTTTTATGGATATCGGACATGATGATCTCGGTGGAGGCACTTTTCTCCCAGGGCTGGCCGGGATTTAACAGCTTCTTTTTTATGAGGTTAGCGACTTCCAGCTTGTCTGCATTGCCCAGAACGATGTCGAGGCCTTGCATTTCCGAGGCTTCTTCCGGATTTAATTGCGCATAACATCCGGTAAATACGACTAGAGCATCGGGATTGATCGCCAGGGATTTTTTAACTGCAAGACGGGAGCTGGTATCACTGCGTTGGGTCACTGTACAGGTATTGATGACATAGGCATCGGCTTTTTCTTTGCCGTTGACGATAGAAAAACCTTCCTGCTCGAGCAAGGTCTGCATTTCTGCTGTATCGTGCTGATTGGTTCGACATCCTAGTGTGACGCAGGCTACTTTCATGAATTTAAAAACGTACTCAAAAGTTTTCGGATAGTTTTCACTTCATCTTAGACCATGCGCTGGAGTGGAATCAACTTGTAATTGCATGGTTTTAAATAGCTTCAAAGTCCCCGCTTGACCGCTTTGGGTGAGTCTGCTACTATCACCGCTATTCAAGCCACTTACGACCTGGGGAGGACGTTACAATTTTAAAGCTCAGGCGTTAATGAATCCTCCTGCTATGCAAAAAACTCAAAAAGAAGTCACAACTTTTCTGGAAAAATGGCTGGATAAATCTATCCGGAAATATGTCGGTGCGATGGATAAAACAAACAATGGGCATTTGCATGAGTTGATCATGGGAGGCATTGAAAAACCGCTGGTTGAAATCGTTTTAAAGGAAACCAACGGCAACCAGACCAAGGCCGCGAATATTCTGGGGATCAACCGCAACACGTTAAGAAAAAAAATCGCGGAATATCAGATTAAATGCAACGACAAGACCTAGCGGTCATCATTTTAGCAGCGGGCAAAGGCACCCGCATGCAAACTTCTCTTGCCAAAGTTCTTCTTCCTCTTGCTGGTCGTCCTCTTCTTCACTATGTGCTAGATCTTTCCTCCCAATTGAATCCTGTTCGGACTGTAGTAGTGGTGGGGCATCAGGCGGATCAGGTCCAGGAAGCCTTTGCTGACCGGAAGGTTGAGTTCGTGGTCCAGCGTGAGCAGTTGGGTACAGGCCACGCCGCTGAACAAGCCAAACTGAAACTGGAAAACTTTGCTGGGCAGGTTCTGGTGTTGTGCGGGGATATGCCCTTGATTCGGCCCGAAACCCTGTTGCAAGTGGTTGAAGGGCATAGAACGAGCGGGGCAAAGTGTACGGTGTTGACCCTTAAAAATAGCGGGTGCCATGATTTTGGCCGGATCATTCGTGATGGAAAAGGTTCTGTATTAAAAATCGTGGAACTCAAGGATGCTTCGGAATCTGAGAAAAAAGTTGACGAATTCAACTCCGGAGTATATTGTTTTGATAATAGCTTGTTTTTTAAGGCTTTAGAGCATGTTGACTCTAACAATGCTCAGAAAGAATATTATTTGACCGATACGATAGAATACCTGGTGCGAAATGGGCATCTCGTTCAGGCGATTCAGACCAAAGATGCGAACGAGATACTAGGAATCAATTCCCCCGATGATTTGGACCGGGCGGAGCGATTACTGGCAGACCCTCACCAGCTTTAGTAGCTAACTTTATCCTTCCTAATCAGGATTTTCTCAAATGAAAGCCATAATCCTTGCCGCAGGTGAAGCCGCCCACCTCAGTCCCTTTTCAGAAACCCGGCCTATATCCATGATTGGGGTTGCGGGACGGACCATGCTGGATAATACCTTTGCTTTGCTCAAAAGTGCCGGAATCAATGACATCTTTATTGTGGTTGGGCATAAGAAAGATAAGTTGATCGAACGGCTTCAGCAACAGGATCACAATGGATTGAATCTGCATTATGTGGAGCAAAAACGCAAGCTGGGCATTGGGCATGCGGTGATGCAGGTTAAAAATAAAATATCTCCAGGTGAATACTTTTTGCTTTTGTACGGAGATACTCTGACAGCGGAAAATATTTTCAGCAAAGTTCAGCAATCTTTTCATTCATTTAAGTGTCCGGTTGCCTCTATTTGTCTGCCTCCTTCCAACCAGATGTTTGGCAATGTGTTCCTGAATGCCCGGATGGAGATCACGAAAATTGTCGAGAAGCCAAAAGGGAATAACCTGGGGAATTATGTCCTGTCGGGAGTGTTTATATTGCCGGCTTCTTTTTTCAAATTGCTGGAATCTTCGGGAAAGTCCATGGAGAAGGCATTGAAGAAAGTGGTGGCGGAAGAAGGACTACGTGCTTCCATGTGGGAAGATGAGTGGCTGGATGTGGTTCATCCCTGGGAAATTTTAACCGCGAATAAAATGATCATGGATTCGTGGCAGGAGTCTTCCATTGCTAAGACCGCAACGCTGGAAGCCAACGTAACCCTGCAGGGAATTGTGCGCATCGAGGCGGGAGCAATCATTAAATCCGGCGCAGTGCTGGAGGGGCCCTGCTGTATCGGAGAGGGAAGCTATATCGGCAACAATTCTCTAATCAGGAGCTATACCTCTGTTGGAAAAAAATGTTCGGTGGGAAGCGGTGTGGAATTAAAAAACTGCGTAGTGATGGATAATTCCCAGATAGGCCGACTCTCTTTTGTCGGAGACAGTGTGCTGGGTGAAAACGTGGATATGGGGGCAGGGTGCATGACCGTAAACCGGACAGTGGACTGGAAACCCATCTCCGTGAAAAATGGCAAGCGACCCATGGAAACGGGAATGACAAAACTTGGAGCTTTTTTGGGTGACGGGGTTGTTGTTGGCGCCGGAAATACCCTGCAACCTGGCACGGTTGTCGCACCTGGGAAAATTCTTCCTGCATGCTACTCCGTAACACAAAAATAACAGGTCGAAATAAGTATGTGTGGAATCAGCGGCGTTGTCGGATTAAAAAATATATCCAATCTTCTTTTTGAGGGGATTAGGAACCTGGAATACAGGGGCTATGACTCCTGTGGTGTTGCCTTGATGAATAAAGCCCGCCTCATCACCAAAAAAGATATCGGTGGAGTGGAAGAGTTTTATCGTAAACACAATGTCCTCCAACTGAAAAGCAAGATAGGCATTGCCCATACTCGTTGGGCAACACACGGAAAGGTGACGCAGAACAATACCCACCCTTTCACTTCCCGTGATGGAAATTTTGCGTTGGTTCACAATGGAATTATTTCCAATTACCGTCCCTTGAGAGACCAGTTGCAGAAGGAAGGTTTTAAGTTTTCTTCTGAAACGGATACGGAAATTCTTGCCCATCTTCTGGAGAAGTTTTATAAGCGCAGTCGCAATGTGGAAAAAGCTTTTGTGAAAATGCTGAACCTCATTGAAGGAACCTTTGCGCTGGCGTTTATTTCCTCCTACCTTCCCGAGCAGATTTTTTGCGCTAAAAGAGAGTCGCCCCTGATGCTGGGAATCGGTGATGAAATCAAATTTATTGGTTCCGATTTCAACGCTTTCATCGACCATACCAAAAATGCCGTGATTCTGGATGATGGAGAATATGCCATTCTGTCCCGAGACACTTATGTCGTGAAAAACCTTTTGAGCAAGGAGGAAGTCACGAAACCCATTACTAAAATCGAATGGGACAGTGAGACTTCCAAAAAGGGTGGTTACCCTCATTATATGCTCAAGGAAATTTACGAACAGCCTCAAACCATTTCTAATGCGCTGGACCTGGAAGCTTCAGGACTGGATGAAATTGTTAACTTGTTCGCAAAATCCAGAAACTCTTATTTTCTGGGTGTGGGAACCACTTTTTACGTTGCGAAATATGCTAAATATATTTTTTCGCAGTTGGCTCAGGAATTTTTTCCATCTGTCAGTTCCGATGAATTCATGGTGTTGGCCAATGTGAACAAACAGTCCCTGGTTTTTGCCCTTTCACAATCCGGTGAGACTTTTGATACTTTGTCGGGATTGAAGTATGCCAAGTCCAAGGGCGCCCGTACCGCGGCGGTTGTTAATGTCATGGGTTCTTCTATCGCTCGACTGGTCGACAAGGTGGTTCTGCAGGCATCGGGGCCGGAAATCTGCGTGATCAGCACCAAGGCCGCGTTATCGCAAATGGTGATACTTACTGTGCTGGCTATGAAGCTGGCTTTAAAAAAGAAGGTGATGACTCGCAAAACTTATAACCAGCATCTTCGGGCTTTGCAGGAACTGCCAGAAATTATTCAGGGAATTTTGAATGAACGATCCGGTTTTATCCACCGTCTTGCCAGCAAATATTCCAACAGGCATAACTGGCTTTATTTGGGGCGGGGGATTTATTACCCGATTGCTTTGGAGGCGGCTTTGAAGATGAAGGAGGTTGCCTATGTCCATGCCGAGGGAATGCCCGGCGGGTTTTTAAAGCATGGGACATTGGCTATGATTGATGATGATGTTTCTTCAATAGTGTTTGTCCCGCCGCCTGAAGACAAGGCGCTCTACGAATCGACTCTGCACAGCATTGAGGAAATTCGTGCCCGGTCAGGTTTTGTTCTGGGAATTCATTTTAGCGAGCAGGGAAAAAACCAGGATTTGTATAGTGAAGAACTGATCCTTCCCAAGGTGCATCCTTTGACAGCCCCCCTTATTCAACTGGTCATTGGCCAGTTGTTTGCATATTTTACCGCTACCTCCCTCAAGCGCAATATCGATAAACCCCGATCTCTTGCCAAATCCGTTACCGTTGGCTGAAGAGTTTTCTGCCCATCCCCACTATTTTATTGCCAGGTTTCAAGACGGTCTGTTACATTAAGCCCTCCTTATTTTTTCACTTTAATGAGATTTATTTATGTCTGAAAGAACAGCTTTAACGATAGCCGGATCGGATTCTGGAGGGGGCGCGGGCATTCAAGCGGACCTTAAAACATTTTCTGCCTTTGGAGTATTTGGTAAAACAGTAATCACCTCCATCACATCGCAGAATACCCTGGGGGTCCAGGCGGTGGATGATTTGCCGGTTTCTGTTGTGGAAAGCCAGCTTAAATCAATTCTTGAGGACACTAAATGTCAGGCGGTGAAAACCGGTATGCTGGGCAATGAGCAAATTGTTGACCGGGTCGCCTCTCTGCTTAAACGTTATAGGGTTAAAAAACTGGTTGTTGATCCCGTTATCTTTTCTTCTTCTGGTAAAAAACTTCTTACCCCATCCGGGGTTGAGATGATGAAGGAACGCTTGCTTCCGTTGGCGCATCTTGTGACTCCGAATATCAGGGAGGCTGAAATTTTATCCGGAATAAAAATCCGCCGACTCGCAGACAGAAAACGTGCGGCCCGCGAAATCCTTAAAACCGGAGTGCGGGCTGTGGTGCTGACCGGGGGGCACTTGAAAGGCAAGCCGGAGGACCTGTTTCTGGATAATACGGGTATGGAAATTTTAAGCTCAGAGCGGCTGTCGAAATCGGACCCGCATGGAACAGGCTGCGTTTTTTCATCAGCGATTACCGCTGGCCTGGCTTTAGGCCGACAGACTTTGCCGGCGGTAAAAGCGGCCAAGGAATTTATAGGTCAGGCGATTCTTGCAGAAGTGGTTTCCGGAAAAGGGAAGGCTAGTGTTGAGCCATTATCCGCGCTATACCGGGAAAGAGATCAAGCGCAGGTTATGGAGGAAATGAAACGCGCGATCCGAATATTCCGGGAAGAAAGAATTGGGCAATTGGTTCCCGAGGTTCAAACCAATATTGGCCTGGCTCTACGCAACGCGAAAAGCCATGGCGATGTTCTCGCGATTCCTGGGCGCATTATCAAAAATGGGGAAGATATTTTCACAGGGGCTGAACCTGAGTTTGGCGGGTCGCGTCATGTAGCCAATATTGTTTTGACGGTCATGCGCCATGATCCGGAAAAACGCGCTGTCATGAATATCAAATATACGGATGAGTTGCTAAAGATATGCCGACGTCTCCGCTTCAAGATCGCTTCCTTTGACAGGGCCAAGGAACCCAAAAATATACGAGTTCGGGAAGGGTCTTCTCTGGAGTGGGGAACCCAAAAAGCAATTACGGACTACGGCTCGGTGCCAGATATAATTTATGACCTGGGGGGGATACGCAAGGAAGAGATGATTCGGGTCATTGCTGAAGACATGCAATCATTGATAGGCAAAATCCTGGCAATTCACCGGCGAGCCGCCGGTGGCAAACTGCAATAACCTTCACTACTAGCAAAGAGTTGTCTCGGCACAACTAAGTTCCTGCCAACTTCCTTCCCTTCATGAGGGAGGTTGGATTTTATGTCCCCTGATATATGGGCCAGTCGGGTCCAGCGTCACGCTGGCAGGATTTATAGTAAGTCTTTGTCGATCATTATTTCTGCCTGGACTTTCAAGTTCCCCACCCACTCCTGAAACGTTTGGCGACTTTTTTCCTGTTTGACTTGTTGGATGATTTTTTGGATTTGTTCTTTGTCGGGTTCTCCGGCGGCTTCTTTTTCCATCAGTTTGAACAGGTAGAAACGGTTTCGCACTTTCGCGGAGGAGGTGTCCCCCAGGTTCATCGTGAAAGCCTTTTCCTTGATTTCCTTGATATTACCAATCCCTGGAATGGAGTCCGCTCTGCTGAAAGAGGGAGTGTGCCGGATACTCAAATCCAGTCCTTCAATGGCTTTTTCCCAGTCTTTTTCCTGTGAAAGTCTTTGTTCCAGCTCCTTGAACTTTGCCGAGGTTGCCTTCTGATTGACCTGTTCGGTCAGTGCCTGCTCAACAGTTTTTTTAACTTCTTCCAGTTCTGGAATATGGGCTTCTTTATTGCCGGTGACTTTTAAAATGAAAGACGCTTCCAGGCTATGTACAGGCTGGCTGACTTTGTTTTCTTCCAGGCTGAAGGCCGTGTTGAAGAATTCGGGCTGGTCGCCGATTTCCGGGAGACTGTGTTTTTCCCTGGAGAAAAAACCGGTGACATTTGTTTGTGCCTGATTCTTTTCGGCGGCTGATTTCAGGTTGCCGTCATTTTCAGCTTCTTTGCGAATGTGCTTTGCAATTCTTCTGACCCTTTGCCGAGCCTTGATTTCCTTCAGGGACTGGATGACTTCTTCCCGGACGGTCTCCAGCGGTTTAATGCGTTCCTCTTCCCGGCCCTCCAATTTGATGATGTGATAGCCAAAGGGAGTTAAAACGGGTTCGCTGATTCCATCGATTGCCAGCTTGTCGAGAGCGGCTTCAAAGGGGGCAACCATGGTTCCTTTGGGAAACTCTCCCAGACTTCCCCCTTTGGGCCCTGATCCTGGGTCATCGGAATGTTTTTTTGCGATTTCCCCGAAGTCGGCACCTGCTTTAATTTTTCCTCGAAGTTCTGTTGCCAGGGCTTTTGCTTTATCTTCAGCCTGTTTCTGTTTTTCTTCCGGAGAAGCGTCGCCCTCAATTTCTGATGACTTTACATTGATGAGTACGTGGCTTGCGCGGTAATTTTTCTTAACGCGAAAATCAGCGATCTTGGTCTGGTAATAGTCCTCGATGTCTTCATCCCGAGGTTCGATTTCTGCAAGGTAGGCCTTGGGCTCTAATTTCACATAGTCAACCTGGATTTGTGGTGGTACCTCAAACAGTTTTTTATTGGCTTGAAAAAAATCACTGAGTTCGGAATCGGTAAAAGTTTTTTCGACCTGGAAGTGATCGTTGTTAAACCGTACGTAATCCAGTTTGGCTTTCTCTTCTTCATTGGCGAAGGCTTCACGGATTTCACTTTGTGAAACTTTGGTGCTGGTTCGAAACAGCTTTTCCAACTTGTCTAAAATCAGGGCCTGACGCTGGTTGTCCTCAAAGTCACGAGGAGAGGTTCGTTGGGACTGAAGATAATTGTCGTAGGTCGCTTTACTGAACTTTTTCTCATTTTGAAATACTGACAGACTTCTGATGTGGGAAATCAGTTCCGTATCGCTGACTTTTAAGTTTTGTTTCTCGGCTTCCTGTAACAATAATTTTTTCTGGATCAAAGCTTCAAGGGCCTGGGTTTTTAATCCGAGTTTCTTGATCATATCGTTGGTAAACTGGTTTCTGAACTGTTGCCGGTAAAAATCCACCAGGTTATTGAAAGTGCGGTCATATTCCTGTTGGTAAATTTTTTCCCCTTCAACCGTTGCTATAGCCCCGCCTCCGGAACCGGAAGCACCGCCCATTCCCCATGAATAGAAAACGGTTCCTACAAAAGCCAGTATGATGAGCCATAGGATGGATTTAATCATCCATGAATCAGCATGTTCTCGAATTGTGCTTAACATTATATTTCTCTCGGTTCCGGTTAAAAGAAGGTTCCTATACTATAAAACGCGCGAGCGAAGCGCAAGCCATTAATAATGAATGGCTAATGAAGCTTGTAGAGGAGCACCTGTTTTCTCGTGGTTGCACGCGGTCTTACCCTGGCAGGGTTGGCGATTAGGTGTCGGGATTTGTCTTGCATTTTAAACGCCCCCTTGTTATAAAGAAAGTTGTGGAAAAACAAATAGTTACGTAATTTTTAGAATCTATAAGAGAGGGTCTGGGTGTTTAATTTCTTCTGGGATTTGTTCTCCAACGATTTGGCAATTGATTTGGGAACGGCGAATACTCTGGTAAACGTGAATGGCCAGGGGATTGTTTTGCGCGAACCCTCAGTGGTAGCGATAAATACGACCACCAAAGAGGTGCAGGCCGTTGGTGAAGAGGCCAAGCAAATGCTGGGCCGCGCACCCGGTAGTATCACCGCAATTCGTCCGATGAAGGATGGGGTGATTGCCCATTTTGAAGTTACGGAAAAGATGATCAGCAGTTTTATCCGCAAGGTTCATAATAATCGCAAAACCTTAGTGCGCCCCAGGGTTGTCATTGCTGTCCCTTCCGGCATTACCCAGGTAGAAAAACGTGCGGTAAGGGATTCCGCAGAATCGGCTGGCGCACGCGAGGTATTCCTGATTGAGGAGCCGATGGCGGCGGCTATTGGGGTGGATCTCCCCGTACAGGAGCCCACCGGAAACATGATCATTGATATCGGTGGTGGGACCACAGAGGTAGCGATTATTTCCATGTCCGGAATTGTCTATAGCAAATCAGTTCGTATTGCCGGGGATGAAATGGATGAAGCCATCGTTAACTATGTCAAAAAGAAATACAATCTTCTGATCGGCGAGCGGACTGCCGAAGAAGTGAAAATTCAAATTGGTTCTGCCTATCCCATGAAAAAAAGAATGACCATGGAAGTCAAGGGTAGAGACCTTGTTGCGGGAATTCCTAAAACCCTGCTCATCTCGGATGAAGAAGTCCGGGAAGCCCTGACCGAAACCTTCGGTACTATTGTCGAGGCGGTAAAGATCGCCTTGGAACGTACACCTCCCGAGCTCGCGGCGGATATTGTGGATAAAGGAGTGGTTGTGGCCGGTGGTGGTTCGCTGATTAAAGGATTGGACACTCTATTAAAGGAAGCGACCGGCCTGCCTATAACCCTTGCTGTTGATCCTCTTTCCGCAGTTGCTTTGGGTGCGGGAAAAGTACTGGGTGATCCCAAACTGCTGAGAAAGATTGCTCTCTAACGGTGCCCAAAAAGGGATTTAAAAACAAAAGAAATATTGTTCTGGTTTCCGCCATTCTGCTGTTTTCCCTGGCCTTGATGACCTTGAACGTCAAACAGGAAAAAGGCACCCGTTTTCTGGACTCCATAGTGGGAGTTATTCTCTCCCCATTCCAGAATTTTTTCACCCAAACCATCCAATCTGTCTCCGACGGCATAAATCATTATTTTTTCCTGGTTGATGTAGCCAGAGAAAATGATCAGCTAAAGCTTGATGTACAGCGGCTCATAAGCGAAAAAAATAAACTCATTGAGCGCCTCGCCAGCAAAGAGCGTCTCTCCAAACTCATGGCTTACGAGGATGATTGGGAGAGAAGGACTGTGGTGGCTTCAGTCATTGGCAGGGATGCCACCCAATGGTCAAAGGTGGTAGTCATTAATAAGGGGACGCGGGACGGAATACGGAGTCACCTCGCCGTCGTTACCGATTCCGGAGTGATCGGGCAGGTGATCCATGCTGGCCTCAACACCTCCAAAGTTCTTTTGATCGTGGATGGTCGTAGCGCGGTGGATGCCTTGTTTCAGGAAAGCCGCATATCGGGAGTTGTTGTGGGGGCAGGGGAAGATGAGTGTATGCTGAAATTTGTTCCCAACACGGCGGATGTCAAGGTAGGAGAGCAGGTGCTTTCCTCGGGGTTGGGTGGAATTTTTCCAAAAGGTTTGATCATTGGAACAGTCTCACAGGTTTCCAGGAAGAAACAGGGTCTGTTTCAGGATATTACTTTGGTTCCCAGTGCCGACTTGTCGCGTCTGGAAGAGGTTCTAGTTCTTCTGTCTTAGGTTTGTTTATGTATTATTTTGTGCAGGCATTCATTGTTGTTTTTTTGCTTTCTGCCCAGACCACCTGGCTTGAACTTTTTTCCTTTGGTGGTGTTACCCCGGATCTGGCTCTGATTTGGGTGGTATATTGTGCAGTCCGATATTCCCGCGCAGGCGGGATCGGAGCCGGAATTACCATGGGGCTTATCCAGGACAGCCTTTCAGGAGGATTGCTGGGAGTGAACACGCTCTCGAAAAGCCTGATTGCTTATTTTTTTTCCACTCTTAAGGATAAGTTTTTTGTTGAAGGTGTAATTCCCATTGGAATATTTCTTATTCTTTCCTCGCTTTTTGATGGCCTTGTATTTTATTTCTCCATGGGAACTATCCTGAAGGGGGAGGTCGCTCCCAGTTTTTTGTACCAGTCGTTACCCGTTTACAGTATCTATAATGCATTGATAGGCCCCTTTATGTTTATGGTATTGGATAAAATTAACGGCTGGTTAAACTCGAATAAACCCAATCATTATGCGGGGCTAACTAGATGACCCTGTTTCGTTACGGCACGGAAACCAGTGACGCGATTAAAAAGAAGATACGTGTTTTCGCCATCCTTGTTGTGGTTTCTTTCCTGTGTTTGTGGATGCGTATCTGGTATTTGCAGATTTTAAAGTGGCAATATCTGACAGGACTTTCGGAGAATAACCGGGTTCGAATGGTAACCCTGCCTGCAAATAGGGGAATGATCAAGGATCGCAACGGTGAGACTTTGGTCAGCATTCGGCCTGCTTTCAATTTATATTTAACTCCTGAGGATGCCCAGGATCTGGACTCTTCTCTGGACAAACTTTCCCAAAGAATTCCTCTGGACAGGGAAAAATTGAAAAAGAAAATGGCCCAGACTAAATCCTTCAAGGAGGTTTTGATAAAGGGGGACATCTCTCGAGAAGAAGTGGCTTTTGTAGAAGAGAATAATATGGGTCTTCCCGGAATACGCATCAGGGCTGAGCCTTTAAGAAATTATGTGTTCAATAGTTTAGCGTCACACACGCTGGGCTATCTAGGTGAGATTTCCAAGGCACGGTTGGAGAGCCATAAAGGTCCAGCTTACAGGCAAGGGGACATTGTTGGTAAAAATGGCCTGGAAAATATTTATGAATCTCTTTTACGTGGCGAGAAAGGCTACAAAGAAGTCGAGGTGGATGTTTCTGGCAGGGAACTCAAAACATTACGCAAACTACCTCCCGAAAGCGGAAACAATTTGGTCCTGACTCTGGATGTGAAGATACAAGAGGAATTGGAAAAATTGATGACCGAAACCGCAGAGCAGAAGATGAATGGTTCTGTGGTGGTAATGAAGGTGCAGACGGGAGAGATCATTGCTATGACCAGTAAGCCCTCATTTGATCCCAATAAGTTTGCGGCGGGAATTTCCCCTTTGAACTGGAGGGCTCTGGTAACGGACGAGTGGCACCCGCTACAAAACAGGTCTATTCATGGTCAGTATCCGCCTGGCTCTACCTACAAAATCGTGACAGCACTCGCAGGCCTTGAAGAAGGGGTGATTAAACCGGATACATCCATCTTTTGTCCCGGGCATTTCAGGTTGGGCAGGGGGCGGTATCGGTGCTGGAAAAAATCCGGGCATGGTTCCGTGAATTTGCATGATGCGCTGGTGCAGTCCTGCGATGTTTATTTTTATACAATTGGGCATCGGTTGGGCATTGATACAATTGCGGAATACGCAAAACGTTTTGGGCTGGGCAGTCCCACTCACTTGGGTTTGAGTCGGGAGAAAAGAGGGTTGGTTCCTACCACCCAGTGGAAATTGTTGAACAAGAAAGAGCCTTGGCAGTTGGGTGAAACTATTTCTGCATCCATTGGCCAGGGTTTTAATCTGGTGACCCCAATACAGCAGGCAGTTATGATGGCCGCCGTGGCTAATGGGGGCACACTGCTCAAACCCTACCTGATAAAGCGCATTGAAGGATCCGAAGGACAAGTTCAGAAAGAATTTTTCCCGGAAATAGTTGGCCGGGTTGGGGTGGACCCCGACCATTTGGAACAGGTTAGAAAGGCCCTGCGTGATGTGGTGAACGGTGCGCGGGGAACAGGAAAGAAATCCCGCTTAAAAAATATTATTGTTTCGGGAAAAACCGGAACTGCCCAGGTTGTGCGGATGAAATCCAATGAAGAGTTGGAGAAGGGTGAGCCGATACCTATCAAGTACCGGGATCATGCCTGGTTCGTGGCTTTTGCGCCCTATGAAAAACCTGTGATCGCTGTGGTTGTTATCGTTGAGCATGGCGGTCATGGTGGGGCTACTGCAGGGCCCATTGCCGGAAAAATTTTCAAGAAATATTTTAAGCTTTATCCTCCCCCGCCTTCTCCTCAAACACTATAATTGCTGCGAAACCGCACCCATCAGTTTGTGCTCAGGGGATGTGTTTTTCTCTTGAATATCGGCTCAAGGTTGAGTAGGTTATTTGCTTGCCGATAGAAACAGGGTGTAGTTGCTCTATTCTGACTTTTTATGATTCGTTAGGGATTGTTGAATCCAATGGCCATCAAATCCAATGAAATTCCTTTTGTAATGGGGCAGAAAGTGACCGCTAACATTCGCGGTGAGAACTTTTCCGTTTGTGTCAGAGGGTGGCTGAAAGGGCAATATGTTATCACCGATTTGCCCAAGGTCGGGGGGGAAAGTTACCGGGTTGCTCCTCAAACCGGAGTGCAAATCCATTTCATCAAAGAGGGCCTGTTTGTCAACTTCAAGTCTTCGACCACCTTGGCCCTGGCTCAGCCGAATGCGCTTTTGGTCATTGAATATCCCCGCACATTTGATCTGCATAATTTGCGAAAATTTGAACGGTTTAAAACCAATATACCCACGACTTTTTTCTATGAAGAAGGCGATAAGAAGTTTGAAGATTCCGGGATTCTCCGCGACATCAGTTCCGGCGGGGCCTTGATCAGTCATACCAAGGAGGTCACTAAACAAAACCTTTTATATGTATCTGCGGAGCTTCCTACGGGTGGTAGCATCAAACTGCAAAAGGCAGGAGTACAAAATTTAAGGAAAAACCCAAAAAGTGAAGCTTCTCTCTATGTAACAGGAGTTAAATGGAAGGGCCTTCTTCCTGAGACCGAAGCGGCGATTTCCAGATTTATTACTGAAAGGTCAAGGGAACGCAGGGAAAACCAACGATAGCATTTCAGGGGCCTCTACTAATTTTGGGATTTATGAACCGCCCTTTATAGAATAATTTCCAGATCCTTTTCTCGCAGGCGTTTGATTCGGTCCCTGAGCGCGGCGGCTTTTTCAAATTCCAAATCTTTGGCAACAGAGAGCATCTCCTTCTCCAGTTGTGCTATCAACTGTGGGATCGTTTTACCCGATTCATATTCCTCCTCTTCCTCCATTACCGCAAAAGCGGATTCTGGAGTTTCTGCATATTCCATGGAGTCTTCAACAGCTTTTTGAATGGAGCGAGGGGTTATCTGGTGTTCTAGATTGTAAGCGAGTTGGATTTCCCTTCTGCGGGCCATTTCATCGATGGCGGCTTTCATGGATTTGGTTACCGTATCGGCATAGAAGATAACTTTCCCTGAAATGTTCCTTGCGGCCCTTCCCGAGGTTTGAATCAGAGATGTAGTGGATCGCAGGAAACCTTCTTTGTCCGCATCAAGAATAGCTACCAAAGAAACTTCTGGGATATCAAGTCCCTCCCGCAGTAAATTTATACCTATCAAGGCATCGAATTCACCCAGTCGGAGTTCGCGGATGATCTGGGTTCGTTCCAGAGTTACGATGTCGGAATGAAGGTATTTAACCTTCAGTCCCAGTTCGGAAAAATGCTCCGACAGGTCTTCAGAAAACCTTTTAGTCAGTGTTGTGATCAAACAACGCTGATTTTTTTCTGCCCGGGAACGGATTTGGTTGTATAAATCGTCCACCTGACTGGCCACAGGTTTGATCTCTATCTCCGGATCGACCAGTCCCGTTGGCCTTGCGATCAGTTCCACCACCTGATTTTCAGATTTTTCCAATTCATAAGAACCGGGGGTGGCGGAAACGTAAATGGTGTCACGTGTATGCTGTCCAAATTCTTCAAACTTCAGGGGGCGGTTGTCAAATGCCGAGGTCAGGCGAAAACCGTACCGGATCAGGGTTTCCTTGCGAGACCGGTCGCCTTTGTACATGCCCTGTAATTGCGGCAGGGTAACGTGGCTCTCATCAATAACAAAAAGCGAATCTTCGGGAAAATAATCCAGTAGAGTTGGCGGTGGCTCGCCTGGAGTCCGGGCCATGAGGTGGCGTGAATAGTTTTCAATGCCCTGGCAGTAACCGACTTCCTTGATCATCTCCAGGTCAAACAGGGTTCTCTGGTCAATTCTTTGCGCCTCGACAAGGAGGTTCTGACTTTCAAAATAAGCCACCCGTTCAATCAGCTCCTTCCTGATATTTTCCATGGCTCTTTCCCGAGGTCCCTCCGGCATGACATAGTGGCTGGCAGGATAAATAGCGATGCGATCCAGTTCCCGAATCGGTTGGCGGGTGAGAGGATCGAAAGCAGAAATCCTGTCTATTTGATCGCCGAAGAATTCGATCCGAAGGGCTTCATTTCTCTCATAGACGGGTAGAATTTCTAGAACATCTCCCCGAGCCCGGAAGGTGCCGCGTTGGAAATCCACATCGTTTCTTTTATATTGAATTTCCACCAGCTTTTGTAAAGCCTGATCTCTTTCCATAGCCATGCCCCTTTCCAGAAAGAGGAGCATGCCGTGGTAAGCTTCCGGTGAGCCCAAACCATAAATGCAGGAAACACTGGCGACAATAATGACGTCCCGGCGTTCGAACAGGGCATGGGTGGCGGAGTGCCGCATTTTATCGATTTCATCGTTGATGGAGGCGTCTTTTTCAATATAGGTATCGGTTTGGGCCAGGTAGGCCTCGGGCTGGTAATAATCGTAATAGCTGACAAAATACCCCACCGCGTTATCCGGGAAAAACGTTTTAAACTCATTGTAAAGTTGAGCCGCAAGGGTTTTATTATGAGCGAGCACCAGAGTCGGTTTTTGCACCTGTTCTATGACGTTGGCAATGGTATAAGTTTTTCCGGAACCCGTTACTCCGAGCAGAGTCTGGGTGCTTGGGCTGGAAGTCAGGCCCTGGACCAGTTTTTCGATGGCCTGGGGCTGGTCTCCCGCAGGCTCATAGTTGGAGTGTAACTTGAAAGGTTGCATGACCGTTTCAATACTAAAGGGTTTATGTTAAATTATGAAGCTCGTGATTCCAAGGGTGATCCTGTCAATCAATGCAGTCTTCCTTATTTTAACTCAATTAATTTTATGCTGCTTGTTTGAACGGGCACGTTTTAGTTATTGAAAATTCCGGACAGATTTTGCTGTTCAGGAAAGGATATTGTGGAAAAAGAAGACGATATTGTTAAAACCGTTTATTTCGGGGATACAGAAGTGACCTTGATAGGAACGGCCCATGTCTCTCAGTTGAGTGTGGATATGGTAGAGGAACATATTCAGAGCGGAGACTACGACTGTGTCGCAGTGGAACTGTGTGATCCGCGCCTGGAAAATCTCACCAATCGCGCCTGGTGGAAAAATCTCGATATTTATCAGGTATTCCGCAAAAAGAAAGCCGGACTCCTGCTGATCAACCTGGCTTTGACTGCTTACCAAAAGCGACTGGCTGATCGCATTGGCGTTGAGGCAGGTCGGGAAATGATTCGAGCTGTTGAGCTGGCACGTGAGAAAGATATCCGGCTGGAAGTCATTGACCGGGATATATCGACCACCCTTCACCGGCTGGTCACAGAGGTGTCGTTCTGGCAAAAACTTAAAATTGTCGGGGGACTGATAGCGGGAGTGTTTGTCGGGGAAGAGATCAGTGAAGAACAGATCGAAGACCTTAAGCAAGGAGATATGTTGCATTCGGTAGTGAGCGAATTTGGCGAGGAGCTACCACAGATCAAGAAAGTTCTGATTGATGAGCGGGATGAGTATATGGTGGGGCGCCTGGCGCAAATAGCGCAGGCACCGGAAGCTCCCAAAAGAGTTCTGGCGTTGGTCGGTGCCGGACATTTGGTAGGCATGCTCCCGGCGATGAAGTCTCCTCCCGATGCGGGTCACCTGGAAAAGCTGAATAAAAAACCGCCTCCCAGCCGGGTCGGCTATTTTATAGGTTGGGGCATCTGCGTATTTATTCTGGCGATGTTTGTGGTTGGTTTCCGCCAGTCTCCCGAACTGGGAGAACAGTTGGTGTGGACCTGGGTTTTGTTCAACGGAAGTTTCTGTGCGCTGGGTACTCTGATCGCTTTGGGGCACCCTGTCTCGATCATTGCCGGTTTTTTCGCCGCGCCTTTGACATCGTTGAATCCCACTATCGGAGCGGGAATGGTTGTGGGTCTGGTAGAATCGTATATGCGTAAACCCAAAGTGAGTGATTTCGAAACTCTGCGCGAAGATATTGGCACCTATTCCATGTGGTGGAAAAATCGTGTTGCCCGGTTGTTTCTGGTTTTCTTTTTATCCAGTTTCGGTTCCATGATTGGCACCTATACTGCCGGCGCTTCTATTGTTACCCAAATTTTTGGCTGAATAATGGATGAACGGACTCCAAAAATTGCGGTCACCCCTCCCTCTTTTTGCAAATCGCAATTACTGAAAACCGAACTGCTGGGTCATTTCCCTAACGCGGTCTTCAACGAAAAGGATGGGTACCTTTCAGGTTCCGAACTGGTCGATTTTCTGATGGATGCGGATGCCGCACTAATCGGCAGGGATCCCATCAATGCGGAGTTGATCCGCTCCCTGCCCAAGCTGAGAATGATCGCAAAGTATGGAGTCGGGCTGGACAACCTGGACCAAGAGGCGTTGATCCGCGCCGGGGTTGAACTCAGAGTGACCTCTGGCACCAACAGGAGGTCTGTAGCCGAACTGGCGTTGGGGTTTATGATAGGACTCTGTCATAATATGTCTTCTGGCTCGGAACAATTAAAGAGTGGAAACTGGCACCGCGATGGAGGGCAGGAGCTCAGCGGAAAATCTATAGGGGTCATTGGTTGCGGCAATGTAGGGCAGGAACTGATCCGACTGTTACAGCCGTTTCAATGCAGGGTATGGGTACGGGATATTGCAGACCGTAGTGAGTTTTGCCGTGACTTCGGCGCTGTTGAGACGGGACTTGATGAAATCATTGAAGAGGTGGATATTTTAACGCTTCATGTGCCGTTGACTGAAAACACGGAAAACCTTATCGACAAATCGGTGCTGAAAAAAATGAAGTCATCGGCGTTTCTTGTTAATACCAGCAGAGGTCGGGTGGTTCACCAGGGAGACCTTCATCATGCGTTGGTTGCAGGGGAAATCGCAGGAGCCGGGTTGGATGTGTTTTGGGAAGAGCCTCCAACAGAATCCGAATTTCTTCGGCTCCCCAATTTGATGGTCACTCCGCATATTGGAGGAAACGCCCGGGAAGCAGTTTTAGCAATGGGTAGAGCGGCTATTCACAATCTGGTTGAATATTTTAATTTGTAATGAGCCAGGAATCCAAAGATTACAGCCGTGAAGATTGGCAAGGTCATTATGATGCCAATGATTTGGGCTGGGACCTGGGCCAGGTGGCTCCCCCCTTCGTCAAGCTGTGGCAAGAGGAGAAACTGCCTCTGGGGAAAGTGTTGGTTCCAGGATGTGGAAGAGGGCACGAGGTAATATTCCTGGCGGAAAATGAATTTGATGTTACGGCAGTTGACTTTTCGGCAGGAGCTGTTACTTATTTGAAAAATGCTCTGAAAGAACGAAACCTTGAGGGCCGGGTTTTGCATCAGGATTTTTTCAGCCTGGATGACACCCATGCGGGTATTTATGATCTGGTGCTCGAACAGACATTTTTTTGTGCCATTTCCCCGAGGCAAAGACAGGATTATGTCCTGAATGTTTCGCGAATATTAAAGCCAGGTGGAATGCTGGTGGGGCTGTTCTATCACACGGATGAGCAGGGAGGGCCTCCCTACAACACCACTCGTGAAGATATTGAAAGGCATTTTTCAAAAAATTTTAAAATTCAGGAACTCGATAAAACATCCCTGTCTGCCGAGCAGAGAAAAGGCAAGGAGTGGCTGGGTGTTTTGAAGGTGAATAAATAAATTTAACTCATGAAGACTACAAAAAAAATTCATACAGGAATATTTCGGGATGGTGGGGCAGGGGCCTTTGCCAAACGGAGATTTCGTGAAAGAAGAAAAAAATTGATGGCGAAAGAAGGCCGCCTCATGGCAATTACCGGGGTGCCTTATGGTCCGGGAGGGAAGACGACCTGGGCCTATGCTTATTGCCCGACCTATCAGGAACCCGCCATGATGTACCTAACAGGTATCAACCAAAATAACGTTATTCTGTTGCTGGACCCGAACTCAAAAATGTCTGATGAAATTTTGTTCGTGGATAGCAGGGACCGAAAAATGGAGTTCTGGGAAGGCGTTCGTTTTGGGGTTGGGGACGATCAAAGCTTGAAAGAGGTTAGATCGGTTACGGGAATCCAGGATGTCCGCGATATTCGGGAGTTCAAGGATGTCCTGAAAGAGCGGTTTTTGCAACAAAAGAAAAAGGCGATGGCAACGCTTTGGCTGGAAGGTACCCGAAAGGGCAAGCCTTGCGCTATCACAACGGATCATAATTACGATTTCAAAAAAAAGCTTGAAGGGTGGTTGCGTTCCTGGAAGGCACCGGCCTTGCAAAACATCATGAAGACGCATTTTGAATTACGTCTGCCGCTGGATAAATATGATGTGACCAATGCCTTAAAAGCTCAGGAAATAACCGGAAACGGATTTAAGGTTTTGCTGAAAAATTTCAGAGACTTTAAAAACGAGTATCAGGTGCAAGGATTCCTGGAAGGCCAAATGCTAATGCATACTCCTTTTGGTCTTAGTTATCCGTCCATCGTGGCATCGGGAAGCAATGCGACCATTCTCCATTACACGAAGAATGATGACGATTTTTCTAAAAGCGAAATGATGCTGATCGATTTTGGAATTCGCTGGATGACCATGCACGCTGATATTACCCGAACTTTTCCCGTGTCCGGACGGTTTAATCCCATGCAAAAAATACTCTATGAAATTGTCCTGAGGGCCCAAATTGCGGTGGAGAAAAAGGCTCGGGCCGGAGTGATGATCGATGAGTTAAATAAGGTGTGCTGGGATACAATCAATCAGGGTCTCGAGCAGCGCTTCACGGCACTGGGAGGAAAATTCAAATTGCAATATAAGGGCAGGCCGCACGGGGTGAGTCATTTGATGGGTGAGCAGGAACATGATGGCGATCCTTTTCGCAATTATCTCCAACAACCCATGAAGTCGGGCTGGATGATCAGCAATGAGCCGGGGTTGTACGGGGAATTTCGTCTTAGCCTGAACGGAAAAACCTACGATGAAAAGATCGGAATTCGCATCGAAGATAATCTTGTCATGACACCCACCGGTTGCCAGAACCTTTCCAGCAAGATTCCCAAAACCGTAAAACAGCTTGAGAAGCTAATGACCCCAGTGTGATACCCCTTCGGGGCACGAAGGCTGGGGAAAAATATCACGGCTGCCAGATAAAGTGACGGCATGCTGGCCCCACGCCTAGTGGATTTCCTTTAACGCGGAAAGCACTTCTTCAATGTGGGTTTTTACTTTAACTTTTGGGAAGATTTTTCGGATCGTACCTGTCTTGTCAATGATGAAGGTAGTTCGAACGATGCCCATGAAGGTTTTTCCGTAGAGCTTCTTTTCCTGCCAGACCTTATATTTCTGCACCACTTTTTTATCGGTATCTGCGAGGAGGGTGAAAGGAAGGTCATACTTTTCTATAAACTTCTGATGCCTTTCCGTTGAGTCAATGCTCACGCCAATGATGGCGGTGTTTTTGAATTTTTTGTGCTGGTCACGGAAGTCGCAGGCCTGCGTAGTGCACCCTGGAGTCATGTCTTTAGGGTAAAAATAAAGCACGATGTTCTTTTTGCCTTTAAAGGAACTGAGTTTGACTTTTTTCCCGTCCTGATCAATCGCCGTAAAGTCCGGCGCTTTATTTCCTTCTTTTAGTTCAGCCATAGTCAAGGTAGTTGAGCGAGTAGAGCCTCAATTTTTTTGTTTAAGCCCTGTAGGTTTTCCAGAACTTTCTCTTTGGGTTGTCGATCTGCATCTTTATTGAAAAGCACCCTCGTATCCCCAATCAGGTTTAATATTAAGTTATATAGCTTTGGGGTAGGGGTTTTCCCTTCACTGCAAAGGGTTTCAAAGGAAACAACCAGACGTTGAAGTTTGCCGTCAATTTGCAGTCCTATCATTGAGTCGTTTTTCAGATTGGAAGATTTTTCAAGATATCCCCAAATCCCGCCTTTATCCTGAATGACCCCCAGGCTGTCTTGTAACTCTTTTAACCCCTCTTTGCATATATCGGCGGCATAAGTTTTTGGAGTTTGAACAAAGAATAAACCTAATGTGAGAAAAATTGTAAGAACTAATTTTTTTTTCCGATCCTTGGCCGAATATTGGGCTGTAATCATCTTTGGACTCCCCGTAGCTTAGGTTCAGTGGGTTATTGAATTAAATTCCTAAAAGATTCCAGGCCCCTTAGTTTCTCAAATACGGGGTCTGCATTAATTAATTTTTTTACGCCGGGGTTCAGCTTCAAAACGATGTCGAGGTTTTTGATTCCGTCTCCGAGGTCTCCGTTCATCACGTAAGACCGGGCCAGCAGTAACCGGTGGGCGATGATATGCTCATGGTTGGGATGAATGACAAACAACCTTTCCAGAATAGAAATGGTTCGGCTGTAGTTTTCTTTTTTATAGTTGGCAGTGGCGGTATTAAGCAGAGTGGTGAGGTTGGTGGGGTCCATTCTCAAAACCATGGAATAGATTCCCATTGCTCGCCGATACATACCAAAATGCGCAAAAATCTCCCCTTTTCTGTTCAACGCTTCGGCAGGATCAATGAACAAAATATTAGGGTTCAGGGGTTGCCTTTCGGTCAATTCGGCTTTTTCAGGAAATTCATCGAGAGAGGCCTTGGCGATTCCATTGGGATCGCCCAGTTTCCCGGCTTTTTCATAGAGCTCTTTGGCTTTGTTCATCTGGCCGCGAAGAATCTCTATGTCTCCCAATTCCTGATATCCCCGACTCTTAAGTTTTTCATCGCCTTTGGCGAGTTCAATGAACCGCTCGACGGATTTTTCCGCCTTATCCAAACGCAAAAACATACTATGAATTCCGACAAGAATCTCCTGGACTTTGAGGTCGTCGGGACTCAGACGGGCGGCTGTCTCCGCCTCAATGATGGCTAAGCCGAATTGCTTGGATTGGTAAAGGGATTGGGACCGGCTCAAATGATATTTTCCCGGAACAACTTTCAAGGGCAATTTGTCTGTGGCATCTTTATATATATACTCCCTGAGTAGTTTGGCCGAATTTGCCTTGGGCTGGTCTCGATGGTTGTCAAGAATATGGTTGATATATACCTCCGCCTGTTCCTTGTTCTTCCGGGTGGCGTAAAGGTAAGCAAGCTGGTAGGCCGCTTCGATATTGGCTTTGTCGAGTGAAAATGCTTGTTTGAAAGATTTTTCAGCCTCATCATTCTGGTTCAGATAATTTAAAACCATTCCCTGCTCATAAGGGTATTTGGAATTTTTCGGGTCCAACCTGATGCTTTCCGCCAACTCCTTGTTGGCCCTTTTTGCTTTGCCTCTGGCCATCAAGGTCAAGGCAAATTCATAATGCGCCAGAGGATCATTCCGGTGTTGCTCTGCGGCGATGATGCAGGCTTTTTCCGATATCTGCCCGTTGCCAAGTTTCCGGTGGATCTGGCAGAAAGCAAAATGGAGGGCGGGGTGCTGGCGCTCCTTTTTGAATCCGATCAGCAGAGCCTCCAGAGCCTTCTTGGGGTCATCTTTTTCGTTTAAAACAAACGCCTTTAGAACGTCAGGAGTAGCTTCTTTAGGTTGGGTGGTAATTTTCCCATCAAGAATTGCAATGGCTTCGTCAAATTGTTTTTGGGTAACCAAATCCCGAACCTTCTGGTAGTCCGGGTCATTCCTTTCATCAGAGAGGGCAAGGCTCCAGTGTGCGATATCCGGCGGAGGGTAAGTTGCGTTTGCGGGGCCAGATAAGGTTGTAGCGATGCATAAAACGGTTAATGAAACCAAGTTTTTAAGAGAAGTCATTTTTTTATTTCCACCTGAAGAAAATTACTGTGTCAGTTTGTATTGATTCGTACGGCCCGAGTGGCTTTTCGGGATCGGGATTTTTTGCTGCTGTTAAATACCGCGCCCGTATTAAAAACTATCCCGAATGCGTTGTAGCTTCCGTTTACTTCGTTAGACCATAGAGAGCCGGACCCGTTTTTCTCAAATATGGGGTCTATGTGAATTTTCATTTCACTTCCTGCCTGGGAGCTGTTTATTTTTTCCGGTTCGTAAAGGGTCTTCAATTCGGCCCGGGTAGGCACTTGCCAATCACTGTGTTGAGCGAATCGTTCATCATTGAGATTCCGGACATAGTCATGAGCGGCACGCCAGTTGAGCCAGTGACCGGAGTGAAGATAGGAATCTTTTTTCATCCACATCAGCCCGGTCTTGGTGTCGGTGATTGTGCCATCCTCATTATCCAGATAGCGTTTGTCGCTGGATTCAATAGGGACCGCATAAACGCTCGAACTCAGAATTCCCAATAGAAGAAAGAGTGCTATTAAGAAAATGGTTTTGGATGGATATAAGATTGATTTTGCCATCACCCTATTTGTTCCTTAAGTAATTTGTTAACCATGCCCGGATTGGCTTTCCCTTTGCTTGCTTTCATGACCTGGCCTACCAGAAAGCCGAGGACTTTCTCTTTGCCCCCCTTAAGCTCTTCAACCTGGCTGGGGTTAGCCTGGATCACTTCGGCTACTATTTTTTCTATGGCAGAACTATCGGTGATTTGTTTTAGTCCCTTTTCTTCAACAATACTGCCTGCGGATTTTTGCGTTTGATACATTTCCTCAAAGATTCCTTTGGCGATATTGCCGCTTATCGTTCCCGCCTCGATCAGTTTAAGCATGTCTACCAGTGCAGAGGGAGGAATCGGGCAGTCCAAGATGTCTTTGCTATCCTTTTTCAATTCCCGCAAGAGGTCGCCCATTATCCAGTTGCTGATGGTTTTAGGGTGGGGGAACAGGGTTGTGCATTGTTCGAAGTAATCGGCCAGAGGTTTGGAGGAAGTCAAAACTCCTGCGTCATATTCGGGGATTGCGTAACTTGTGGCGAAACGCTGGCGTTTCTGCTCAGGAAGTTCGGGAATTGTTTCGCGTAATCTCGCCACCCATGGCTCATCGATCATTATGGGAACCAGGTCGGGGTCGGGGAAATAACGGTAATCGTGTGCTTCCTCTTTGCTCCGCATGGGAAATGTTTCGCCCCGGTCCGAGTCATAAAGACGGGTTTCCTGTTTTACGGTATCACCCTGATCCAAAAGTTGGGTTTGTCGGTCCACCTCGTACTCAATGGCTTTCTGGACGAATTTGAAGGAGTTAAGATTTTTCAATTCTGTACGGGTACCAAACTCTTTTTGCCCAACAGGACGAATGGAAACATTAGCGTCACAGCGCAGGCTTCCTTCTTCCATGTTGCAATCGCTGACTTCGGTATATTCCAAAATAGATTTCAGCTCGTTCAAGTAGGCTCGGGCTTCTTCCGCAGAACGCATGTCGGGCTCACTGACCACCTCGCACAGAGGGACACCGGTTCGGTTGAAGTCGACATAGCTTTTTCCCGGGCTACCTAAATTTTCTCCGTGGATCAATTTTCCAGCATCCTCTTCCATATGAATGCGGGTCAATCCAACCCTTTTTTTAGTGCCGTCAACATTGATGTTGATGTGTCCATTCGTTCCTAAAGGAAGTTCGAACTGGGAGATTTGGTAACCCTTGGGCAAGTCGGGATAAAAATAGTTTTTCCTGGCGAAACGGTTCATCGGTTCAATAGTGCAATGGGTCGCGAGGCAAGCCCTCATGGAGGACTCAAGAAAACGTTTGTTTAAAACGGGAAGAACTCCCGGCATTCCCAAGCAGACCGGACAGGTGTTTTCGTTCGGACGAGCGCCAAATTCTGTGGAGCAGGAACAAAAAATTTTTGTTTTAGTTTTGATTTGGACATGAACTTCCAGTCCGATAACAGTCTCGTACTTCATATATGAACCCGTATCTCTTGTTGCCTGGTAAGGGCGTTTTCTGAGGTTTTTCAATGGCCTTGATTTTAATCACCCGGAGGGGTCCCGTCAAGCACTGTCCTCACTGGGCTGTGAAACCGCCATCCACCGGAAGAACCGTCCCTGTGATAAAAGACGATTCGTCACTGGCCAGAAAGAGGCAGGTGTTCGCCACATCCTCTGGTTTCCCGAACCGGCCAATCGGGTAAGCTTTGCCCCACTCCTGCATCAATGCCTCATCTTTCATGAGGTCGGCGGTCATGTCGGTTTCTATCAGGCCAGGGCAAATAGCGTTGGAACGAATGCCCTGACTGCCGTATTCCACCGCAATGGAGCGACTGAATTGATTCAGGGCTCCTTTGGAGACGTTGTAGGCCGCCACCTGAGGAACGGCAATGATACCGAGGATGGAACTGATATGGATGATATTTCCGTTTTTTTGCTCCATCATTACAGGGAGCACCCTGCGGGTCAGCTGAAACACAGCTCTCATATTAATATTCATCATTTCGTCATACTGCTCATCAGAAATTTCGTGCAGAGGAGCCCCCTTGAAGAGGCCGGCATTGTTGACCAGTATGTCAATGCGATGGAACTTGTTCAGGGTTTCCTGTACCAGTCGGTCCAGGTCTTCGCTTCGGGTCATATCTCCCGAGACTGTCATGGCCCGGGAACCCAGTTCCTGGGCTGTTTCCTTCAGTTTATGTTCTCTCCGGCCAAATAAAACCACATTGGCACCTTCCTGATAAAAAGCCCAGGCACAGGCTTGACCAATTCCTGATCCCCCGCCGGTGATGATGGCCGTTTTGTTTGCGAGTCGCATTTCATCCCCTAATGATTAAAAAATGGATCAAAGGTATGTATAATAAGTCCTTAGTTTTTTTACCATCATAATCGAAGTCTCATAGGCTTTACCAGTTGAATCAAGGCGGAGGCATTCCTCTGCGGAAATCAATCATGAAATACGTATATTATGGTTTTGGGGCTTTTATCGGGTTTGTATGCGGGATAGGCCTCAACCTTATTTTTTACTGGCTGGACCAGTCTGGGGTGAAATTTGCCGGTTTTCTGATCCATAACTTCGGTTTTCTGGGAAAATACCTCCTCGAACTGATCAATGCCCTGCCGGTTATCGGGGCGGCGTTGGGCATTATTTTGATAAAACTCCTCTTCAACCGGGAAGTGACCGACAACCACCACTAGGCGTGGGGCCGGTGTGCCATCGCTTTATTTGGCGAGCAGCGACTTATCTCGGCTTAAAAAGTAATTGCTATGTTCCCTCCCACGGGAGTGGGCTAGGCGTGGGGCCGACTGGCAATAGCTTTTGCTGGCGAGCAAAGAGTTATCTCGGCTTAACGAGTCATTGCCCAGTAGCCTCCCCTGCTAAGGGGCACTAGGCCAGCGTCACGCTGGTGGCTAGCAGTGAGTGGGGAATTAGTGATAGAATGAAGATCGCAATAACTATCAGGTGGGATCAAGATGAGTCAAAAGTTTAACGAAAATATTTTAAAAGCTATGGAAGGCGCCCAGGAGGCGGTGAAAATATGCAGGCAGGCTATGATTGATGCCAATGATGAAAGTTGCCGGGCCATGTATTCCGCGATCCAAAAGGATTGCGAGAAACATATTGAAATGTTGAAAGGAGAGATAGAGCTTCATAAAGTCCAAAAGAAATGGGATGGCTGAATGCGTATTTTGATTGTAGAAGATGAAAAAAAAGTTTCCGGGTTCATTAAAAAAGGCCTCGAAGAGGAAACATACGCTGTAGATGTCGCCGTCGATGGGGAAGAGGGACTGCTTTTTGGTGAGCAGAATCAGTACGACCTGATTATTCTGGACCTCATGTTACCTAAAATTGACGGACTGGAAGTTTTATCCACCCTGAGAGACAGGAAGATCGAAACCCCCATCCTGCTCCTTACAGCCAAAGACTCTGTGGAAGACAAGGTGACCGGTCTCAATAAAGGAGCCGATGATTACCTGACCAAGCCTTTTGCGTTTTCAGAACTATTGGCCAGAATCCGCGTCCTGCTTCGAAGAGGAAAGGTCGAAGCCAGGACGACACTGGAGATCGCCGACTTGACCCTGGACCTGGTCAGTCACAAAGTAAAACGCGAAAACCAGGAAATTGAACTCACGGGAAAAGAATACAGCCTGCTCGAATATTTCCTGCGCAATCAGGGGAAGGTTTTGACGAGAACGATGATCGCCGAACATGTATGGGATTATAATTTTGATACCTTTACCAACGTGATCGATGTTTACGTCAATCACTTGAGAAAGAAAATCGATAAAAATTACTCCCAAAAGCTTTTGCATACCCTCCGGGGCGTTGGATACATCATGAAAGAATAGTCATGGCTTTCAAATCCATTCGGTCCAGGTTGACTGCCTGGTACGTCACATTACTGGGTATCATCCTCATTCTATTCAGCGTTTTTCTCAATTATTTTCTTTCCAAACGCCTTTACGAAAGTGTCGATAATTCTTTGACCGTTTCGGCTACCGTTGTGGCCACCTCGGCGGTGATGAAATTCAACCGTTCGCCGTTGCCCGGGCTCGACCGGTTTTTCGAGCAGTTCATGGGGACCGGGAACCTCAACAAGTTTTACAGGATCTATGATGGCTCCGGCAATGTTGGGTCTCGATCCAAAAATATTGATGCCTCCAAGTTCCCGCTATCCCAGACAGCTTATGCCGATGCGCTTAAAGGACTAAATTCCTACGAAACATTTCTTGTAGATGGTGAGCATCCTATTCGGGTTATCACCATGCCCATCATCCGGGAAAAGAAACTGATTAATCTGGTTCAGGTAGGGACTTCGCTGGAAGCGGTGCAGGAAACTCTGGGGAACCTGAGGATATTCCTGTTTACCGCCGTTCCCTCAGTACTTATTCTGGCGGCGTTGTTCGCGCGGTTCATGGCTCGGCGGGCATTGAAACCTATATCCAGAATCATTCAAACTGCCCGGGACATAGGGCAGGGGCAGGAGTTGAACCAGCGCATTCCTGTGCTTAGAGTTCGGGATGAATTGGGCCAGTTGGCCCTTACCTTTAACGAAATGATGGACCGGCTGGAAAACTCCTTTGCCCAGATGCGCCAATTCAGTAGTGACGCTTCGCATGAGTTGAGAACCCCGTTGACAGTTTTGAAAGGGCAGAACGAACTGGTGTTGAGCAAACCGCGTGACCCGAAAGAGTATCAGGAAGTGATTGCGAGCAACCTCGAAGAGATCAACTATATGTCCAAAGTGCTGGAAGATTTATTCATCCTCTCCAAGTCCGATGAAAACCAGATTCATCTGAACTGCAAGCCGATGGACCTGAGAGACCTGGTGGAGGATGTGTGCAAACATGCCGAGGTGTTGGCCGGTGATAAAGACATCCGCATCATCATTGCGTTTCTTGAGCCGGTGAAAATCAATGGCGATGAAGTGCGGCTCCGACAAATGGTCTGGAATATTTTGCACAATGGTATTAAATACACGCAACCGGGCGGCGAGTTGAAAGTTTCATTGCAGGATGAAGGTGAGTTTGCCCTGCTGTCGATACAGGATACGGGCATCGGAATACCAGAAAAAGACCTGCCTGCTATCTTTGATCGGTTTTATCGGGTGGATAAAGCCCGGTCACGGGATGAAGGGGGTAGCGGTCTGGGACTCAGCATCTGCAAACACATTGCCGAAGCTCATAAAGGTAAAATAGAAGTCGAGAGCAAATTGAATGTCGGCACCCGCTTTAAAATCCGCATCCCCAGCACTACGCGTGCGGCGAATGAGCAGTAACTTTACCTGCGAGCAAACCTTTTCTCGGCTTAACAAGTCATTTGCCCCTCTACAGATTTCTCAACCTTTGTGATCGAGCAAGGTCGGTGGCCGACCGGGCTTGTGAATTCCCAGTTTCATTTTCAGACTCGGATTGGATTTCAACGTTGACTTCATCGATTCCCGCGAAAGCGGAAGTGGAGAAAGATGAAGGGTTGTTGGCTCCGCTGATATTTGTTGCCGGGCTGGAATCGTCTGGCTCTGAATTATCCTGTTCCTGGGTATCCTGCTGACCCGGAGGGGTAAAAGTTTCACTGCGAATTGAAGAAATTGGGGAAGAGTTATCGCTGGATGTGGTGCTGACTCCACCGAGTCCGTTAAAAGTTTGTGTATTGTCTGCTCCAAAATCCACGCTTTCGATTCCTGTTTGGGTATCCTGCTGACCCGGAGGGGTAAAAGTTTCACTGCGAATTGAAGAGATCGGGGAAGAGTTATCGCTGGATGTGGTGCTGACTCCACCGAGTCCGTTAAAAGTTCTTCCACTTGAAGGTTGGGTGTTGAAGTTCTGTGCCAGTTCTACACCACCAATATTGTTAGTGTTTCTTGCAAAGGAACCAACCTCAGGTGCAGACGGTTTTGGCTCGGTTTTAGTTTTCTGTTTAGGCTCTGATTTAGTTGTCCGCTTGGATTGTGGTTTGGGTTTGACGGCGACGAGTTTGAGAGTCATCTTTTTGCTTTTGGCTTGCACCTTCATTGTGTTTTTAGGGGTGTTCATTTTTTTAGGGGACGGCAATTTCATGGTTTTTGGTGGGGTCACTTTGCCGGGGTTGATGTCTACGCTTCCGCCTTTTGCACTCAAGGCTCCATATACGTTTGTGTTGGTGCCGCCTTTAACAACTATTTTTCCACCGTTTCCCCAACCCATGGTGCGACGATCCGCGTTGACCCGGGAACCTTTGTTGATGAGGGTGCGGTAAGAGTTTTGTGCGTTGCCTTTGGCGTCGCCACCTATATAAGCACTTCCCTGACCGGAGTGCGCGGAGACATCAACCCGTGCTCCATCACGTAATTCAACATTTCTACCCGCAACTCTTACAACACCCCCCTTTTGCCCCATCCATTTTCCGGAAGCATCGAGTTGGCCGGAGACATTCACTGTTCCTTTGTTACCACCATCCAGGATGATAGACCCTCCCTTGTTGGTGGAAAATGTTTTAGCCTGGATGATGCCATCCATATTGACGATCTGGTCGAGAGCATTTTGCGCTGTTGCTACCTGAAGGGTGACGATACCGCCATCGGCATAAATTTTTCCACTATTGGAAACCATGGCATCGAGTTTCTCCCCATACATTCCGGTGGCCTTTTTAACTACTGCGTTATTAATACCCAGGTTGATCAATTGGTCGCCATACAGGTCCAGGGTGAAAGTATTTCCCGAAACCAGGCTGACTTTCCCCAGTCGAGCGTTGATGGTTCCGGAGTTGGCAACACCCGGAGCCACTAAAGCCACCAGACCTCCATCGGCAACCGTGATGTTTCCCTTGTTGATGACGACACCCGATGAGCTGTTAGAAGGAAGGTTGAAATTCAGGCTCCCATTCATGAAATCCCAGTTTGAGATGTCTGTGGTGGTTGCGATCAGTCCATGAACATCTACTCTGGCCGTATCCCCGAAAATCACACCATTAGGGTTGATCAGTACAACACGTCCGCTCGACTTCAGTTGACCCAATATAGAGGACGCCTGATTCCCGGTTACCCGGTTCAGGGTCAATCCATTTGAAGACGGTAACTTAAATTCAACGGTTTCATTGGCCTGAATGCTAAATGACCGCCAATCGATAATCGCTTTATCAGAACCCTGAATGACATTAAGTTGCTGGGCATTAGGTTGGTTTATTTGGACATTGCCTGCCTGTACAGTAGGGTCTGTTGGTAGCGCTGATGATGAATGAGCAAAAACCAGTGTAAGGATGAAAAACCCTATGAGCACTGTTAATATTTTTCTGTGGTTCTTTTTAATGTTAGTTTTTTTGTATTTTATTCCGCTCATTGTATGAATTCCTGATCAATTATTGTGTCTATCGAAATATTAGTACAATATTTGTGCCATAGTCTGAGGGTATGGTAAAAAATTATATTAACTGCTTATTCATAAGGGGTTAAATAGGTTGTCGAGGGGAGGATAATTTTTTCAGGTGTCTAAAATTATGAAAATATTTAAAATATTTGCATAATAATATACGATTTGTGAAACTTATTAAAATTTCACTACTTTTCGGGGGATTTGTTGGTTGCGGTGTCGAGCAATTGCCAGCGGCGGCTTGCCCACTAGCGTGGGAGGCTGATATCAAGGGCTCGTTGGGCCGAGATAACCTTTGTTGGCAGGCAAAATTTATTGCACGCTGGCCCTCCGCCGAGGAGCTATTGGATCCAGACGAGGGGACGGTAGATCCAGGCTTTGTCACCTGATGCGTCTTCGATATGTACCCAGTTGTTCTCGATTTTGAGAACTCTCATGGAAAAAAATTTGTCCACAGGTGCCCATTTCACTTTAGGGAATTTAGTGCCGGGTCCCTTTCGGAGGTTGGTTTGATTATTTTTGATGACAGCGCATTTATATTTCTGGGTGGTGAGAGGTGCGTGGACCCAGTAGCTGTCTCCGTCCAAATCTTGCACCTGCTTCCAGCTCTCCTTGGTTTTTAACAATTTAAAGGGCATGTATTGGAACACCTGCCAGAGCTTCTCATATTTAGTGCCTGGCCCTGTTCTTAAATTGGCTTTTTCGCTTTTGATGCAAAGAGCCATCGCGGGACTTGCCAAAACGAATAATAGAATCAAGGTAAATATCGAAGCAGGGATTTTAGTCATAGTGTTCTGTTGAGAGCTACCAGTGAGCGGAGTAACGAAGCTGAAGCAGGAAACGGCAATATGTTATTCTGTAGGTGTTAAGGCTTGTCTTTTCCATTCGACCATCGTTCCTAGCATAGCAAATTATTTGGCCTTCATCCGGTTTTTCTTTTTTCAGGGAAACTTTCTTGATTCAAATACTGACATTTCTACAGCTGGTTTTAATCGTGGGGGTAGTCGTTTATCTGACTGTGAACCTGATTTATCTGGTTCGGCTTGAACCGGTTTCACATAAGCTGGATGATCCGCCGATGGTGTCGGTCTGTGTTCCCGCACGAAATGAGGAGCGGGGAATCCAGGCCTGCCTGCTGTCTCTTTTAAAACAAGATTACCCCAATTTTGAAGTGATCGTGGTGAACGATCATTCCACAGATCGTACCGGTGAACTGATTCGGCATCTAGCGGAAAAAAATTCTCGTTTGATTGCATTGGAAGGGGCGGACTTGCCCGAGGGCTGGCTGGGGAAACCCTTCGCCCTGCATCAGGCTTTCCAGAAGGCAAAAGGAGAGATACTATTGTTCACCGATGCCGATCCTGTTTTTGAACCTCACGCCCTCAGCACCGCTGTTTTTACGCTACAGGAACGTGATCTGGATGCCTTGACATTGATGCCCAAAGCCGAGTTCGGCTCGTTCTGGGAAAGGGCGGTGCAACCCGTCATATTTGGGTTCATCGCCTCTCTAACACGTTTTAAAAATGTGAATAATCCGGATCACAAAAGTGCGATGGGATTCGGTGCGTTTCTGATGTTCAAGCGTTCCGCTTATGAAACCATTGGTGGGCATGCGGGCGGAAAGGCCGATGTGCTGGAAGACGTGTTGATCGCCAAACGGCTGAAAAAGGCTGGACTCAAACTTCTCGTTGCTGATGCCAAGTGTCTGTTTTCCATTCGCATGTATTATGGGTTGCGTGAGATATGGACTGGCTGGCGAAAGAATATGTTCCTGGCCATGAAACGATCCGTCACCCGAGCCATGTATTATGTTTTCATGGTGCTGGCGTTTTTGTTGACGCCTTATCTGATTCTGGGCTGGAATGTCGTGGCCGGAACCGGAGCATTGTGGCAAGGACTCTCCCTGTTAGGGGTGGTCATGGTTTCTGCGGCAACAATAAAAACCTGTGATGAGTTGGGATTGCAACGCAAAAATGCCTGCCTGTTCCCGATAGGTGCAGTCGTTATGGCGGCTATCATGCTAAACTCCATGATCCAGACGCTGGTTTTTTCCCGTACCGAATGGCGGGGCCGGGTTTACCCGGTTGCCGATCCACATTCAGGGGAATAATTTTTCAACCTTTTTACTCTAAATAAAGATGGACAATACTCCTCGCCTATTTATTAAAGCAGGTCTTATCTATGCCTTGATCGGGGCTCTGCTGGGTATCACCCTGGCCGTCAACCCATCACTTTCGCACCCGCTCCGGTTTATCCACATTCATTTGAATCTGGTTGGGTTCATGACCATGATGGTGGCCGGTGTGGCCTACCATGTGCTTCCCCGGTTTAGCGCGAGAACTTTGCCCTGGCCTGCCGGAATGAAATATCATTTCATTTTGCAGAATGTCGGGCTCATCGGCATGGTTGCTGTGCAGGGTTTTGGTGACTGGAAGGGAGGACCGCATCAAGCGTACTTTATCTTTTTTGCCATCCTTACCGGGTTGGCATTTGCGATCATGTTTTACAATCTCTATTTTGTCCTCTCCTCAGCCGAGGAAGGACCGCCACCAACAGAAATTACCGGAGACATGAAAGTGGGGCCGGTGATAGATCAGTTTCCACAGGCCTTGAAGATTTTTATCGGGAGTGGATTCGAGGCCCTGGCTAATCCAACTGCCCGGAAAACCTTTGCCAGAGTAATATCGATTGACAAGGCCTGCGAAAAACACGGTGTGTCCTCCATTGAGTTTCTGGAAAAACTCAATAAGGAGATATTCGAAAATTCATCCGAGCGAGATGAGGCCGGTTCGTCCGGGCAGGAAATTCAGCGCGGGGAAATGTGTGAAGGGGATACCCGGGTCGGTAGCTTGATCACAACCTATATCACTACCAAAGCCGTGTTCGAAAAGCATTACGGAGAAAGTTGTTTCTCCTGCCCCGGGCAGGTTTTTGAAACGGTGGCGCAAACCGCCAGCATGCACAATGTCGACTTGGAATTGATCCTGAGGGAAATCAACTCAGCGATTCAAAATGAGTTGAAGACCGGTGAATAAACGGTCACCAGTGCCCAGGTCAGTCAGTTTCAAGACTCCAACACTTATTTTTTGCAGTTGGTCTTTCCAAAACGGCCCATATGTGCCGTGGTGATGCAAATCTGGCCTCCTTCTCCCGGTGACCAACTTTTCTGGCTGTACCGAACGGACCAGACATGGACCTTATACAAGGTTGCCTTGCTGGCATTGAGAGCGGCCTTGTAGTTCCAATGATAAAAATCTTCAGGCAGCCCCTTCCATCCGATGATGATGTGTTTGCCATGAACTCGGTACCACTCGACTTTTTCAACGTCATTGAGAAAGGTGATTCCTTTAGACGGCTTCTTGGCTGCCAGTGCCGAAGCCGGAATAAACCAGAGAGCAAGAACCAGAAGGCCTGCTATAACTTCTTTTGATCTTTTCATAATCAGTCTCCTAAAGAAGATGACTAATGGTGATGAGATAAAAGTTTCCCTCTTTTTCTATGTAAGTATAGCAGTTTTATTGCCGATCCGAAGTCGAAAAATTTGTACTCGATACCTATTGTAATTAAAGGGTTTATGTGGTTTGTGTTGGCTGCGTTTTCTGGGGAGGCTTTGAATGATGAAAAAAATATATTTTACGGGGTTTGTTTTAAGGGGGTTTAGAGAGAATTTATAGGTAATTCTGCTTGAAGCCGACCCCGCGATTCAGAATGAACTGAAGGCGAGTTGAGTCAATGTTACTTGGCTGGAGATTAATATTTTCGGCAGTTGGTTTTTTCAAAACGGCCCCATGTGGCCGTAGTGATACAAATCTGGCCACCTTCTCCCGGTGACCAATGTTTCTGGTGGTATCGAACGGACCAGACATGGACCTTCTGCCGGCTTAACTTGCTGGCCTTGACCGCCGTCTTATAGTTCCAGTGATAAAAATCTTCAGGTAGCCCTTTCCATCCAACGATGATGTGCCTGCCATCAGTTTTGTACCACTCCACTTTTTCAACATCATCAAGAAAGGTGATTCCTTCAATTGATTTCCCGGCCGCCAAGGTAGAAGTCGGGATCAACCAGATTGAAAGAACTAAAAGACCCAACATAACTTTTTTTAGATTTTTCATATTGGTTCCTGAAAAAAAGTAATAGATAAGGGGTGGGGGCATCCCTCATTATTTCTATTTAAACTAGAGCAAGATCAGTGCCAGATTGGATGCTGAAAATTAAGTTTTCTAACTACATGTGACTAAAGGTTTTATGGAAGGGGATTCAATTTTCTGTCTCATGCAGGGAGTTTGAAAGTAAAAGATTTTTGATTTTTTCAAAACAAAAAGCATAGAAATTTTTATTTTTAGGTGGGTTGCAAAGGGTTCCGGAAGAAATCCTCGAAGATGAAGAACAGTTTGCCGACTGGGCCCGCTACGCGGGAGGAAATGTTAGCGGGCTATAGTAATGTGTCTTATTTCATGTCATGTTCTTAGTTCCTCCTCAACATGAAGTTCCGATAGAGTATATGGAAAACTCGATAATGATTTGAGTGTTCTTATTGTTCCACTTGCACCTGTGCCACTCCTAAATCTTTTGATCAGCTCTTCTTTTATATGTGGTGGTTGGGATTCCCACCAGCTAGGCTGGAAGTAAATATTTTCAAGATGCTCAATTGCCAGATAAAATGCTGCATTTGCTTTTTTTTGGTTGTCTAGGTTTTGGAATGAATTAAAGAACGATTCAGCCGGACCTCCGCTTTCACCTGACCACCCCAGAACTACAATGGACTTTTCCCCAACTGAGGTTAAATTAAAGCATAAGTGGTCGAATGAAGCAGTGCCTCTTGAAATTATTTGCAACCTAGTCCCGTTGAAATCATACTCTGGCATAAATGCCCCGCTAGCAACGATAGGAAGCAACCCGGAAAATTGCACACTATAAGATGCAAACTCGCTGAATTTCTTAGCAATGTATGCGTAATCATATTCAGACTTCCATTTTTCTAAATCTGCCATTCCACGCTCCATACCTTTTCGGACCAGATGCAGATATTGCTGGATACTGGACTGTTCTTCAAATGAGCGACCTTTATCGAGTTCTCGTTGAAATTTATTGGAGCGAAGAGCAGCCTCTTTTATAAAATACTCATAGGAAATCGCTCTAAAAGACAGTAAAAATGCTGATTCTGTATTCAGGCAAAGCGGATTCTTCTCTATGGGATCGAACATTTGATTGTCATGGAAGCTACAAAAGCCCATGAATGTGGATGCATCCTTCACACCGAGTTTTCGGGGGATAATTTCACCTTCATTTTTAATAATATCCTCAAATGCCTTTTTAGCCGATATAACGTGACCATTTTCAGCAATGGCGGCTAAACCACCACGGCGCTGGACTGTGTGGGCTCGGACGATCTGTTGGCTACAATTTGTTTCGCTAGCTTCTGGGTGTAAACAATAGCCTTTAAGCTTTTCTGAACGCTGGCGATCCAATAGCTTTCCAATTGGCTCAGGAGTCTGCCCTTCACGATCTCTGTGGCATTTTTTCCACTTTTTCTCAGATCCACACCAACAAGGCTCATTGACACGCATTACCCTCTGAGGCTCAAGGGGTGGCGGTCCTATAAATTTTTCTTTTAAAGAGGGGTGTACCATTTTCATAAGTCATTAATATTATTAATTGGGGTTTGCATAACACCTTGGATTCGGTGTCGATGGCAGCACATGATTGCTATTATTATATAAGACGTCATCGCGAGCGACTAAAGGAGTGTGGCGATCCAGGCTTTCTGGATTGCTTCGCTTTGCTCGCAATGACACCACCCCAACCCTTTTTGTAAAAGATTGGGCTTAAATTCAGCCCCCCTATTCAGGTAGAAATGAATTGCTGGGAGACGAAAAAAAGCTAGTTAAGGAGTGGGAACCGGTTTGCCGGTTAATTTGGAATACAACACATCGGGGTCTAGGTCTGCGCCATTGGGCCAAACAATGGTTCCCAGTTCGGGGTGAACGGTTACTTTGGCGAATTCAATGGGGTCTTTCAAAGGCTCAAAAATCCCGTCAAAGGAAATAAATGACGAAATATCCAACTCGCCTTCCACGCCATCCTCGAAACGCAAAAAGAGTTGAAAATTTGCAAGGTGTTGGACTTCGGTAATATCCTTTAGCATGATCGCCTCTTTCACTATTCTAAAGGTGGTATCTTTTTTAAGGGGGCGTGCTTTTTAGCAAGCTCCCAATCCTCGAACAATTCCTGCTGATGCAATCCTGCCCATTCGTTCACCAAACTTAGTGTCCTTGGCGACAATTCCCCCTCAAGTGGGGCGAGCTTTTCGATATCGAAGAGTGCCTTTTGCCGACCATACCGCACATGGAAATGTGCCGGACCATGGTCGTCATAATACATGGCTATGATTATACCAAAAAAGCGGCTGATTTCAGGCATGGTTATTTTTTTGGGATGAATTCTACAATCATTTGAAAGACATGATGGGACTATCGGCGAGGATAGTCAAATGAGAACTAGCTCTTTTTATTTTCAGTATTTTTTTTCGCATTTTGCCAATATTTTTCCAGCTCTTCTAATGGGGTGTCTTTCAGTTCTTTGCCGCGTTTTGCGACTTCCTGTTCGATGTATTGAAACCGTTGAATGAATTTATTGTTGGTGGTTCGCAGTGCTTCTTCCGCGTCGATCTTTTTGAATTTGGCGATATTGACCAGCACGAATAAAATATCGCCCAGTTCACCTTCGATATCCGCCTCTTTTCCTGTTAGCACCGCTTCTTTAAACTCCGCCACTTCTTCATCAAGTTTGTCGAAAAC